>Ga0209118_1001257_pt1 | contig 12099 bp, 8 predicted proteins | sample BlaSpr_A8_Ref_M1_FD_187988 | JGI IMG/M metagenome (GOLD analysis project Ga0209118, IMG submission 187988) | Forest soil microbial communities from Thunder Bay, Ontario, Canada - Black Spruce, Ontario site 2_A8_Ref_M1 (SPAdes) (version 2) | ecosystem: Environmental > Terrestrial > Soil > Boreal...
CGCACTGGCACCGCTAAGAAACCATTGCGCAAAGGTGGACCAACTGCAAGCGCGCATCGACGCCGATCTACGCGCGATTCAACGCAATCCAAAGCTCGTGCGCTCATTCTTCCGCGCCCCTTCTGTAGCCTATATTAGCGACTAATTATACATAGCGTCATAAGTAATGGCGTATAACTTTGGTACAATAACGGTATCTCCATGGCCCATGGAAGGTTCCGTTATGAGGAAGCTGGAAATCAGCGACACGGAGGTAATGGGTGTTGCCATACGACAAGAGATCGAGCGCAATGACGAGTCTCGGTACGATCATCGGCTGCATGGATTGTTGCTGGTGGCGAACGGCATGAGCGCACGCCAGGCCGCGCTGTGGCTGAGCGAGAGCGAGCGTACCGTGCAGCGCTGGGTCAATCGCTTCGAGCAAATCGGCTTTGCCGGACTGCAGGAGGGCGAGCGTCCTGGGCGACCGAGGCGACTGAGCGAGGAGCACTGGCAGCGCCTGGAGCACGATTTGCGGCGCACTCCGCGTGAGTTCGGATTTGCGCAGACGCTGTGGGACGGCAAATTGCTGGCCGAGCACTTGCGCCGGCGCTATCGGGTCAAGTTGGGTGTGCGCCAATGTCAGCGCCTGTTCCGACAGCTGGGCTTTAGGCTGCGCAAACCGCGACCGGTCATCGCCAAGGCCGACCCGGCAGCGCAAGCTGCCTTTAAAAAAACTGCGCCGCCTGGCCGCCGATCCAAGGCTTGATCTATGGAGTTGCGACGAATGCCACTTCCAGCAACATGGCACCCGCTGCCGCATGTGGGTGCCGCCGGAAGACAAAGACCCAGTCCTGCTCCATGCACCCACCCGCAAGTCGGTGGCGTGCTTCGGGGCGGTGAGCCTACGCACCGGCAAACTGGTTACCACCTTCGAGCCGAAGTTCAACGCCGAATCCTTCCAACGCTTCCTGCAACTACTGCTCATCCATCGCCCACGCGGCAAGCGCCTGACATTGGTGCTCGACAACGCCAAGTACCACCACGCCCGCGCGCTCCAGCCTTGGCTGCACCAGCACCGCAAGCGACTCACCCTATTATTCTTGCCACCCTACAGCCCCGAGCTCAATCCGATCGAACGGGTCTGGAAGCTGACGCGCCGATTGGCCACCCACAATCGGCACTTCCCAACGCTCGACGACATCCTCAATGCCGTACGCGAGCGCTTCGAACTTTGGGCAAAACCGAATCGTCAGTTGCCACGGTTATGCGCCATTATTTAAGTCGCTATGTATAATTGCATTGGAGTTCTCTAGTCCTTGAAGCCCTCGAAGCCGACTAGCAGCGTGATTTCGTCCCCGACACTGGGGATTCCGGTTTTCATGCCGAAATCGGAACGCTTGAACTTGGCGGTGGCGTCGCCGCCGCATTTTTCCTTGTTGTTGCCGCTCGCCGGGTTGCACTTGAAGCGCGCGATCGTCAGCGTCAGCGGCTTGGTCACGCCGAGCAGCGTCAGGTCGCCGTCGATCGAGCTCGGGTTGTCGCCGTTGAAGCTGATCTTCGTCGCCTTGTAGGTCATCTGCGGAAACTCCGCGACGTTGAAAAAGTCGGCGGTGCGTAGATGCTCGTCGCGCGAGCGCGGCCGGGAACCCTTGTCGCTATCGCCCGTCGTGATTGTGGCGGTCGGGATCGCGAGGTCGACGGAACCGGTCTTCGCGGCCCGATCGAGCGTCACCTTGCCGGTCGTCTTTTCGAAGCGGCCGTGGATCGTCGACAGCCCGAGATGATCGACGGTGAAGTTAGGGAACGTATGATACGGATCGAGCGTATAGGATTCCGGCGCCGCGATGGCTGCGACCGGCAGGACCGCGAGCAACAGGACGGCGAGGCGTTTCGACATCGGATTCTCCTTTGACTTGAACGTCAGCTGAACGAGCCGCGCGCGGCATACCATGCGGCGGCGATGGGAAGGATGGCGGCGACGAGCGCACAGAATGCGAGGAGCGCGGCGCGACCGATCAACGGCAGGCGCTTGCTCGCGGGAAGCATTGCAGCCAGCGGGACCAGCAACAGCAGCGGCAGCGCATACCAGGGCAGCTGGGCCAGCATCAGACTGCCGATGGCGAACAGGCTCGTGAGGATCGCGATCGACAACGCGCCGGTGAAGCGCGCGGCAATGTTGCGCGAGAAGATCACCTGCACGAGAAGCAAGGCGCCCGCTGCAGCCGCAACCGCGATGCCCGCAAGAAGGAAGCCGATCGACGCCGACAGGACGGCCGCGACACCGGTTGCAAGGCCGAGGCCCAGTCCCGCGGCGCCGGTGCGTAATCCGTCGTCGCGCAACGCAAGCACGAGCGCAGTGAGCAGGAAGCCGAACACCGCGATGCCTGCAGCGGCGACATAGGGTGCGGACCCCTCCTGCTGCCGCAGGACCGACGCAAACGCCCAAATTGAAACCAGACCGGCGGCCAGTGCGAACACCGCGGCGATGGCGCGCAACGGCCGCGGAATGAGATCCGCCGCGACGCCGATGACCGGCACGACAAGCGCCACTAGCAGAATCTTGCGCGACGCCGTGAGCGGTGAGAATTGAAACCCCGTCGTCAGCGCGATCGTGGTCGCATAGCCGCCGACAATCGCAAGCCACGCGAAGCGGGTGCGTGCAAGTAAAGTCGCGATCACGAGCGCAACGACCAGCGGCGCGACGCCGCCTTGAACCGCGGGGTGGTTGAGCAGTTCCATGTCGGCTTATTGGGTGCGGCGGGCGGGAAGCCGCCAGCGCCATGATGTTACGCGTCTTCCCCGGTGTCACAGGACACTTGCGCCGGCTGCACTCGTCGGTAAACAGCTGCTGGGGACCATGTATTCCCGCCAACCGCCGCTTCCTTCGGCGCCGGGGCGGATTGTACCCGACGACGACCCTGACCAGCTGATGCAGAATCCGGCATGGCCGCGAAACGTCTGGGCACCATGTCGTAGTTGACCAAATGTTGTCGCTAACGACTACGGGATCGATCCCACACTTTAGACCTTTTTCAAATCCTGGTTCTTGAGGGGTATCGAGCGGATGCGTTTCCCCGTCGCAGCGTAAATCGCATTAAGCACCGCAGGCGCGGCCACGAAGATTGTCGGCTCGCCAACGCCGCCCCAGAAGCCGCCCGATGGCATGACTATCGTCTCGACCTTCGGCATCGCATCCATGCGCATGACCTTATAGGTGTCGAAGTTCTTCTGTTCGATGCGGCCATCCTTGACGGTACATTCGCCGTAGAGAAGGGCGGAGAGTCCGAATGCGAATGAGCCTGCGACCTGGCGCTCGATCTGTGCCGGATTTACCGCGTAGCCGGGGTCGGTCGCGGCGACGATGCGGTGGATCTTTAAAGCCCCCTTGTTGCTGACCGAGACTTCGGCGCAGGCCGCCACGTAGCTGCCGTAACCCATGTGTTGCGCAAGGCCGCGATAAACGCCGCGCGGTGCAGGCTTGCTCCAGCCAACACGCTCGGCAACGGCATTGAGGACAGCAAGGTGTTTGGAATGATTCAGCATGAGCTTGCGGCGAAACTCGAGCGGATCCTGGCCAGCCGCGTGCGCAAGCTCGTCCATGAAGCATTCCAGGTAAATCGCATTCTGATTGTTGTTCACTCCGCGCCAGAAGTGCGGCGGGATGTGCGGGTTGCGCATAGCGTGTTCAATGAGCAGGTTCGGAATCGTATAGCCGAACGCACTTTCCGCACCTCCAGCATTGAGGCCCTGGAACACAACCGGGTCCTTACCGTTTTGCAGGTTCTGCGGAGCCACATAGGCGAGGATCGACTGGCCCGAAATCCGCATGTGCAGCGCCGTGAGATTCTTATTGCTGTCAAAAGCGCCGACCATCTTCGCTTGGGTAATGGGATGGTAGCGGCCGTGCGTCATGTCTTCTTCGCGCGACCAGATGAGCTTCACCGGCGTGCCCGGCATCTGCTTGGCAATCGCGACCACCTGCTGCACGTAGTCGTGCGTCGTGCGCCGGCCAAAGCCGCCGCCCGGCGGCATCTTGTGAACATCGCACTGCGCGAGCGGCAAGCCTGATGCTTCGGAGGTGACGGCCAGCGCCGCCTCGCCGTTTTGCGTCGGCGCCCACACTTCGCATCGGTCGGCGGTGTAGAGCGCAGTCGCGTTCATCGGCTCCATCGTGGCGTGGTGCTGATAAGGAAAGTTGTAGATCGCCTCGACCTTTTTGGCGGCACGGGCAATCGCCTGTTTCGCATCGCCGTTCTCATTGCCGACAAACGCCTGCTCGGCATCGAGGCCGGTCTTCAGGAATTCGGCGATCGACGCGCTCGTAACCGTGGCGTTGCTGCCCTCCTCCCAGGTGATCGGCAGCGCATCGAGGGCGACTTTTGCTTCCCACCAGTGATCGGCGACCACCGCAACCGCCGAGTCGCCCGCCGGTACCACCTTTCGCACACCTTTCATGCTCATGATGTGGGCCGCATCGAAGCTCTTCATGGTGCCGCCGAACACCGGGCAACCGCTGATCGCGGCGCAGAGCAGGCCGGGAAGCTTCACATCGATGCCGTAGACCTGTGAACCGTTGACCTTGGGCGCGGTGTCGAGGCGCTTCACCGGTTTTCCGGCAATCTTCCAGTCCTTGGGATCCTTCAGCGCCACGTCCTTCGGCGGTTCGATCCGGGCCGCCGCTTCGGCCACCTTGCCGAAGGTCGTGGTGCGGCCCGAGGGCTTGTGCGTGATCACACTATTGCTCGCGCTGCACTCGGAGGCGGCAACCTTCCACTCGTTCGCCGCCGCCTGGATCAGCATCAGGCGCGCTGTCGCGCCACCCTTTCGCACGTATTCATTGGATTCGCGGATGCCGCGGCTGCCGGCAGTGCCGAAATTGCCCCATACACGATTGCGGGCGAGGTTTTGGCCTGGGGTGGGGTACTCCGTGGAGACCTTCGACCAGTCGCAGTCGAGTTCCTCGGCGACGAGCTGGGCGAGACCGGTCATCGTACCTTGGCCCATTTCAGTTCGCGCGATGCGGATCACGACCGAGTCATCCGGGCGGATTACGACCCAAGCGTTGACTTCGGGCAAGTCATCGGCAGCGCGCACGACATCGGGTCCGCCGAATGGGAGCTTCAGGCCGAGCGCGAGCCCGCCACCTGCGGCAGCGGCGGCGACAAGAAAGGAGCGGCGAGTCATCTGGGGAACGTTGTTCATGATCGCCTCCCTCATGCCTTGGCCGCAGCAGTGTGGATCGCCGCGCGCACCTGTTGGTAAGTACCGCAACGGCAGATGTTGGTGATCGCCCCGTCGATGTCGGCGTCGGTCGGCTTCCGCTTGACCTTAAGCAGCGCGGCAACGGCCATGATCATCCCGCTTTGGCAATAGCCACACTGCGGTACATCATGCTCGATCCACGCTTGCTGCACCGCGTTCAGGACGCCATTAGTGGCGAGACCTTCGATCGTCGTGATCTGCTTGCCTTCCGCCGCGCGCGCCGGAAATGCACAGGAGCGTACGGCAGCGCCATCGACATGCACGGTGCATGCGCCGCACTGGGCGATTCCGCAACCATACTTGGTCCCGGTAAGGCCTACCCATTCGCGAATGACCCACAAAAGGGGCGTGTTCGGATCGATGTCTACCTCATGCACTGCTCCATTGATGGCGAGACGACTCATGACGAATCTCCCTATTCAAGATGTAAAGCGCCAGCGATACCCCGTCTATTATCTTTTATGCCGCGGGTACGGTGGGTTGAAGTTTTGGCGTCAATGCCTTTAATGGCTGAAGGTCTCGCTCACGAGTCTCCCCTTGCGCGTCAACTGCAGTTAGGCACCGAGCAAGAGTCCGGGTTCCCCTCGAATGGAGCCGCAGTTAATTTACACAAAAGCTTCGGCTGCTCCCACAGCGGCGTCACGTGGGTGGCGGGAATGGTGGCAGCATGGCGACTGTTCAAGTGCAGATCGAATGCCAAACGTGGCGGGCCGCACCAGATCCACCGCCCAACGGCGTAATATTGACCCCGCATAGGCCCCGGAGCAATGATGTCCCCCCGCTGCCGCTGTCTGTCACTGGTACCGATTCTTGCTCTCGTCGGCTGCGCGATGCTGCCGTTTGAGGGAGGACCTGCAGCGCCAGCGCCAACATACCGCGTCGGCGATCGCTGGGTCTATCAGGCGAGCGACGGTTTTCGTGCCCCCACGACGTGGGAGGAGACGCACGAAGTCATCAGCGTGGGCCCGGCCGGGATCACCGTGCGGGTGACGCAACGAGGCGACAGGATCGACACCGTGCGTACCGAGGAATGGTCCGCCCCAGGCTTGATAACGGTGGGCGCGCTTTACGATAGCGAGACCCGCCGCTTCGCGAAGCCGTTGCAGCGCTACAACTTTCCGTTGGTACCCGGTCACGTGTGGAATCAATGGGTGGCGAACGTCAACGACAGCGCCCATCGTGAGGGTACGATCAACCGCTATGTAGTCGTCGGCGGCTGGCAGAAGATCACGACGCCGGCGGGCACGTTCGACGCCATCCAGCTACGCGTGATCATGCACCTGGACGATGGCGAATTCTGGCGCTGGCCGACCACCTGCGGCGATCGAGTCTGGTATGCGCCGGAGGTCCGCGCATTCGTTCGCGCGAACCGCGATGCAGGTTATGTCGAGCGGAGCGGTCCCGATCCCGCTCCGGTCTGGACGCAACACGCCCTGATCGAACTGCGCGCCTTCACGCCGGGTGCGTAGCCCTGCGGCGACACACTGCTCGGCCGCTATCTCCGCATCCAACCATTATCTTAAATATGCAAGCAGCGGTGATCCAATCTGCCGCTTCACCAATGCGTCCTCCGCAACCCTCATCTCGGCAGTTCCGAGATTTTCAATCCACTGAATCTCGCCCGCGACCAGCGTTGCAATGGCCACGCCGTCGCGATAGAGCACACGGTTGTTCAGCAACGCCGGCACTTTCGCTCCGGGCGCAATCACTCCCAGCAGATTCAGCGGATCGGCGCCGCTGACGGAAATCAAGGATCCGGTCGCTGCTGCCCGTCGCGTTTCGCGCAACGTCGCCACCGCTTCGGGAAGCGCAAACTGCTCTCCCGACGGTCCGGCGACAAAGCGCCCGCCGCGAATGTCGCCGCGCGCTTCCAAGCGCCGCAGCACACGCAACATGTCACGCCACGGGGGCAGCCACGCCGCTTCCCGTTGCAGGAGACGCCAGAAAACGACGCCGTAGCGCCTGAGCAGCGAGTGAACGATATGTTCGACCATGTCCTGGTCGGGCTCGTAATAGGCGCGCTTCGATGGCACGCCTGGCGGCGTTCGCTTGACCAAGGACCAGCGACCCGCTTCTTCTATCCCGAACAAAGGTGAGCGCCGCCGCCGCTTTGTACTGCCCAGCGGCTTGCGTTTTTCCGACGGCGTCAGCAGCGCACGCAATCCAGCAAAGCTGTCGGACGCGACCAGGCCCGCTGCAACGAGCTCTGCCAGTGCGTCTTCCACCTGCGTGCGCAAAAGCCCAGTCGTGTGCACGATCTCGTCGTAGAACGATGCGCCGTGCGAGCGCAGCGCCTCGACGACGGCCTGCGCGCGCGAGCTCAGCTCCTCGATCTTGACCGCGGGCGGCGGCGCGGCGCGCGTCCATAGCGCCGCGCTGCGGCGCGGCAGCAGGGTGACCGGCGTGGTACGGATCGGCCCGCGACCGCTCGCCACGCCGGAATTCGCGGTATGGCTCAAGCGCGTCCAGATCGCGCGCCCGGAAAGACACAAGTCATTGAGCCACGTGAACTCGTAATCCTCAAGGCGCGCCGGCAGGATCTCCGACTCCCACGCCGCGGCCGGCGCCTCGAATCCTTGCAGCTGCGCGATGATCGCGTCGAGCGCATCAGGACCCTGCCGCTGCTCGGTCGGCGTGACGTGCTGCCAGCGAAACAGGAAGCGAAGAAAATCCTGGCTCGAGACGGGCTCGATTTCCTGCCGCAGCCGCTTGACCGTGTAGCGGTGGATGCGCGCGAGGAGCGAGCGATCGCACCACTCGGTCTCTCTCATACCGGGCGTAAACAAGCCGCTCATGACAACGCCTTCGGCGACCAGCTTTGCGAGCGCGACCTCGATGTCGGCGCTCGGCAATCCCATCGAGCCGGCAATCGCGCTGGTCGTGGTGGGGCCCAGACCTTCCAGCCGGCTGCGTACGATTTCCACCAGCGCGTCGTCGCGGGCCCAAGCCCGCTCCGCGAACTCCGCGGGCGCTTCGATCGGGGGCGAGAGAACGAGGTTCGGATACACGGCGTGAAACTGCGGCAGGCGCTCAGCCGCGATCCAGATCGCAGCTTCGTCTGCGCCGGTCTTCGCTGCCTTCACGCGCCCCGGTGCATGGGACGCACGATCCACTGCCCACGTCGCGCGGCGCTGCATCGCGAGCGAATCGAGAAAACCGCGCCATGATTGCTGCCGGTCGACCTCGTCCTGCACGACAAATCCCAGCCCTAGCAAGGCGTCGTGCAGCTCGTCGGCGTTCGCCGCTTCCGGCCACGCTTCGGCGCGCACGCGTTCGATCGCGGCAGCGTCGAGGCGGCCCAGATCGGCGGCGCTGGCATCGTCGAGCCACCGCCGGCCCATCACCGCCTGCGCGCGACGCTCCTCCAGCGGAGCGTCGTCCAGGTAAGCGTACGGACGCGCAGTGAGGATTTCCTGCGCCATCGGCGAGGGCCCGGTGAGGTCGCGCGCGATGACCGCAACCCTGCCGGATTCGATATCGGCAAGAAGACGCTCCAGCCCTTCGACGTCCATCGCCTCGTGCAGGCAGTCGTGGACCGCCTGCGCCACGAGCGGATGGTCCGGTATTTCACGCTCTCCAACGAGGTTTTCGGCGCAGGCGATCTGATCAGGAAACACCGCCGCCATGAGATCTTCCGCGCGCATTCGCTGCAGCGGCGCGGGCACCTTCTTGCCGCCTTGAAAGCGCGGCAGCGCCAGCGAAGTCCCCGCAATCCATCGCCAGCGCGCGCCGAACATAGGCGCGTCGAGCATCGCCTGGACAAGTATCGGACGCACAGTCTTGGAATTCAGGTAGCGAGCCACGCTCTCGAGCGGAAAGCTGTGGCTGGTCGAGAGCGACAACACAATCGAATCTTCGGTTGCCGCGGCCTGCAGCTCGAAATTGAACTTGGTGCAGAATCGCTTGCGCAGCGCGAGTCCCCACGCGCGGTTGATGCGGCTGCCGAACGGCGAGTGAATGACCAGCTGCATTCCGCCGGACTCGTCGAAGAATCGCTCGAAGATGACGGTTTTCTGCGTCGGAAGCGTGCCCAGCGCCGCTTGGCCCGCGGCGAGATAATCCACGACCTGCCCTGCGGCCGGCGTCGACAATCCGATGTCCTGCACGACTTGATCGAAGGCGGCCTGCTTGCCGTCCTCTCCATTCAATCGTCCGGAAATTTCCTCGCGCAAACGCGACACCGCGTGCGAAAGCTCGGCGGTGCGCGCGGGTGCCTCGCCCAGCCAGAAGGGGATCGTCGGCGGTTGGCCGTGAGCGTCGTCGACCCGCACCCGACCGGCTTCCACACGCAGAATGCGATAAGAGGTGTTCCCCAGCTGGAAAATGTCGCCGGCGAGGCTCTCCACCGCGAAGTCCTCGTTGACTGTTCCCACGATTTGTCCGGCAGGCTCGAGCACCACGTTGTAATCGGCGTTGTCAGGAATCGCGCCGCCGGACGTGAGTGCGGTAAGGCGCGATCCGCGCCGGCCGCGCAATACGCCGTTGACCGCGTCGCGATGGAGATACGCTGCGCGGTGCCCTCTGCGAGTGCTGTACCCATCGGCGAGCATACGCACCACGTCCAGAAATTCACCGCGCGTAAGCGTCGCGTACGGGTAGGCCCGCCGCACCAGCTCGAACAATTGATCCTCGGTCCACTCCTTGGCGGCGACCTCGGCGACGATCTGCTGTGCGAGCACGTCGAGTGGCTTGGGAGGAATGATCAGCCGGTCGAGCTCGCCCCGGCGCACCGCATCGAGCAACGCGGTGCATTCGACCAGCTCGTCACGAGACAGTGCAAAAATGCGCGCCTTCGGCACGCCGCCGACCTGGTGGCTCGCCCGTCCTGCGCGCTGCAGAAAGGTCGCGATCGATCGCGGCGAGCCCAGCTGGCATACGAGCTCGACGTCGCCGATATCGATGCCGAGCTCGAGCGAGGCGGTCGCGACAAGCACCTTCAGCTCACCGCGCTTCAAACGCTGCTCGGCTTTGAGCCGCAGCTCCTTCGCCATGCTGCCATGGTGCGCGGTGACATGTTCGGCGCCGAGCCGCTCCGACAGGTGGCGAGCGGCGCGCTCCGCCATGCGGCGCGTATTGACAAAAATGAGCGTCGTACGATGGACGAGCGCGAGCTCGGCGAGCCTGCCGTAGACCTGCTGCCAGACTTCGTTCGACATGACTGCTTCGAGCGGCGACGACGGGACCTCGATCGCGAGATCTCGCGCGCGAATGTGGCCAGCGTCGACGATGACGCAATCGTTGCGCTTGCCGCCCGTCTTGGGCTTGCTTTCGCCGATCAGAAAGCTGGCAATCTCCTCGATGGGCTTCTGCGTCGCGGACAAACCGATGCGCGCCGGCGGCAGTGGTGTCAGCGCCGCCAGCCGCTCGAGCGACAGGGCGAGATGGCTGCCGCGCTTGTTGCCCGCGAGCGCGTGGATTTCGTCGACGATGACGGTGCGCGTGGTTGCCAGCATTTTGCGGCCCGACTCGGAGCCGAGCAGGACGTACAGAGACTCGGGCGTCGTGACGACGATGTGCGGCGGCCGCTTGCGCATCCCGGCGCGCTCGGCCTGAGGGGTGTCGCCGGTGCGAACCAGCGTGCGAATCTCGACATCGGGCAAGTTCAGCGCCTTGAGCTCCTCACGGATGCCGGCGATGGGAACCGCCAGGTTCTTCTGGATGTCGTTGGAGAGCGCCTTGAGCGGAGATACGTAGACGACGAGGGTCTCGTCGGGCAACGGCTCGTCGACACCGCGCCGGACAAGACTATCGATCGCGGCAAGGAAAGCAGCCAGCGTCTTGCCGGACCCGGTGGGCGCGGCGATCAGAACGTTGCGCCGCGCCTGAATCTCGGGCCATGCCCGAGCTTGCGGCTCCGTCGGTGCGGCAAAATGCCGGCTAAACCAGCGCCCGACAGCAGGATGGAACGAGGTGGTTTTTTTCACGGGAACGAGAGCTTACAGGTACAGAAGATAAGGGAAGAACGGAAAAGTGCAAGCCCCCCGAAGCGACACATAGGAGCAGCTCCCGAAAAACCGGCTCGGGCCATGATCGCAGGGTCAAGTATGAATGTCTGCCGGGACCGACGCGAAGCAATCGGGGCTGCGTTCGTACTGGGACAGGTCGACGATTTTGCTCTGCGGCAGCCGGGATAGCGTCCGGTTCAGCAGGAAGTAGAGGCGCCTGTCGAAACCGCGTGGCTGGCTTTCCAACAATCCATAAAGCTCGCTTTCGCTTTGCGCCGTTCCGAGAAATTGCCAATGATCGACCACATGGATATCGGAACGCTCGCGGACACCCACCGGACCGTGATGAGGCCACACGGGAGTCGCCAACGGCTTGAGCGCGGCGAATATGCGCACCAACTGCTTCTTGCGACCGATCTTGCCTATGCAGGCACTCCCGTGCTGATCGATAGGGCACGCCAGGCAGCCCGGCTTTGCAGATCCGGACAGGGCAAGCAGACAATGGCAGAGCCGGTGTTTTGTCGCGAGACGAACGAGCGCATTTCGTGCCTTGCGCTCGGACGGGAAAATGCCGAACGATTCAGTCAATCCCGGGACGCTGCAATCGGCAAGCGGCGCGATATCGACACACGGAACGGCGTCCGGTACGAACTGCCACGTAAACGCGACTGCGTTTGGCTTTCGCGCGGCCGTCGCGAAGGCGACGCCATCCAACGCCGCCGCGTGAAGTTGCGCACCCAGCATTCCGCGCGTGGCGCGCCATGTGATATTGGTAACTCGATGCGCATATTCCAGCGCCTTGTCCGTTGCTCGATCAACGCGAAAGTAATTCAGAACGTGCAACTTTAGGTTGCCGGCTGCGCCGACCAGGAGCGGTTCGTTGTCTTCGCCATGAAAGACGTACGCGCCC
>Ga0209118_1001258_pt1 | contig 12078 bp, 9 predicted proteins | sample BlaSpr_A8_Ref_M1_FD_187988 | JGI IMG/M metagenome (GOLD analysis project Ga0209118, IMG submission 187988) | Forest soil microbial communities from Thunder Bay, Ontario, Canada - Black Spruce, Ontario site 2_A8_Ref_M1 (SPAdes) (version 2) | ecosystem: Environmental > Terrestrial > Soil > Boreal...
TCGCCGAACGCGCCCATCCAGAAGAAGTCCCTGACCGAGCCGGGAAGCAGGCGCCTGAGGCGGCCCAGGGCGGTCACCACCGCCATCTGGATCCCGTAGCTGCGCCGGAAGTCCTCGCAGGGCTCGGTCACGTTGCAAAACCCCGTGATGTAGGCGCCGTTGCCGGCGGGCTCATAGGCCTTCCTCGAGCGCGGGGGCGTCAGCCCGGTGAGCTGGACGCCGTAGACCTGGACGCCGTAGACGTGGTCCATCAGGTACCGGCCCAGGACCCCCGAGGAGTTGGCCAGCCCGTCAGCGTGGCCTTTGCCGGCCGATAGGAGCAACAGCCGCGGAGTGCCGATGCCGTTGCACGCGAGAATGGTCGCGCCCGCGCGTTGTTCGTGCTCCTTGCCCTCGCGGTCGACGTACAGCGCCCCCGTCACCAGGCCGTCAGGTCCGACGAGCAGGCGCTTCACCCTCGCTCCCGTCAGCAGCGTGACTCCGCGCTCGACTGCAACCGGCCAATAAGTTCGGTCGACGCTTGCCTTCGCGCCCTCGGAGCAGCCCCATAGACAGGTCGCGCGCTGGGTACAGGGGTTGAGCCGGCCGTAACGCTGCGTCGCGATTGCGTTCGGTCCCGGCCACCAGTGCCATCCGAGGTCGTTGTGCGCTTTCGCGACGCGGCGGCCCATGCGGCCCAGCGGGACCGGGAGCATGGGCGGACCGTCGCCAGCCGGAAACGCCGTGTCGCCGGCCAGGCCCGACACGCCCCAATCGCGCTCGGCCCGGACGTAGAAGGGCTCGAGATCCTCGTAAGCGAACGGCCAGTCATCGGCCACCCCATCCAGGGAGCGAACCCGGAAGTCCGAGGGCAGGTTGCGCTGCCAGTGCGCCGCGAAAACGACCGTGCCGCCGCCGACTCCGTTCCACATCAGCGCGGTGATATCCGACTCCGAATCGTCGACGGGGTAGTCAGCGGGCATCTGTCGCGCGTTTGGATCCCAACCCCAGTCACGCCCTGAGGTCAGCTCGAAGTCGGGATAAGGTGCACGCGCTTTGGTGTAGTCCGGCCAGCCGCCCTGCTCGAGGCACACCACGTCGAAGCCCTCTTCGGCGAGCCGCTTCGCGGCCACGGCGCCTGACGCGCCCGCGCCAACAATCAGCACGTCCGGCACCCGGTTGAACCCTTTCTCAGCCGTTGGTGGCAACCTCCCTATGACGTGTGCTGGTTACGCCCATTGCAGCTTCGGCAGCCCTCGGACCGAAGACGAGGCCAAGCGCCAGGCCGCCGACGTAGCGATAGTCTTGGAGTCCGCCAGCGTCTCCACCCGCGGCAAAGAGTCCCGGAATCGGCCCACCGTCGCGATCCATCACGCGGCCGTCAGGGTCGACTGCCAACCCGCCGAAAGTGAAGGTCACGGTCGGCTGAACTTCTAAGGCGTAAAACGGTGGCTCTATAAACGGCTCGGGCGGCATCGCGCGGGGCACGTCTAGCGCTGATTCGTCACCGGCCGCGGCAGCCGTGCATTGGTCGAGGGTTGCGGTCAGCGCCCGCCGCGCCACTCCCCAACCGGCGACGGCGCCGACAAGCTCGTGCAGCGTGCGCGTGGTTGCGCATCTCCCGCCCGCGGCCTTCGCTTCGGTGATCCGGTCGATGACCTGTCCATGAGGGTACGGTGCAGTCGCCGCAAACGTCGTGTGGATGCGCTCGTCGCAGATAAGCACTGCCCTCGACCCGGGTTGGCGCAGGGTGGCCTGGTTGGAGACCTCATCGCCGAGCGATTCATCGGTGAACCTGTGGCCTAGGCGGTTCACCAGGATGCAGTGGTTGGAGTAGTACTGCGTCAATTTCAGGTACTGATCTTGGCGAAGATCAGTCATTGGGCTTGGCACGAGGTGGCCGTAAAAGCCGCTCAGGCAGCGACTGGCAGAGGCACCCGCATCGCGCCCTAGCCGGAAGCCGTCGCCGACGCTTCCGGGGTTGGAGCGGACCAGCACAGTGTCCGCTCCGGGGCCGATGAAGGTCGCCATCAGCTCCGGGTCGCCCTGGAATCCGCCCGTGGCGACAAGCACGGCGTCGGCGGAGAGCTCACGATGGCCGCCCTCGGTGTCGATCGCCGCTCCGCACACTCGTCCCGCCTCGTCGGTCAGCAACTTTCGGGCCGCGGATCGGACCAGGATGCGCCCGCCTGCCGCCTCGATCTGTTTTTGCCAGGCCGCCAAGAGAGCGGGGATGTCCACCCGTACGGCCGATCCAAAGCCCATCTGGCCTTCCCAGCGCTCGCTCACCGATACACCGGTGGAGCGGATCCGTTCGACCGCCGGCCAGAAGCCGTCGATCAGGGCCTGGCCGAGGGCCGGGTCCCCGCCGGGTACGACTGCGCGCAGGGTCTTGAAGTCGGGCGCGGTCCAAACGATTCCGGCCGACATCGCTGCGGAACCGCCAGGGCGAGCGCTCTTCTCCACCACGGTGACTTTGGCCCCGGCTTCGATCGCGGCGACCGCGGCCGCCAGGCCGGCCATTCCGCCGCCTATGACAAGCAGGTTCATCTCGTTGCGGTCCTACTGGTGAACGCCCCTCTCCCCGCGAGCGGGGCGAAGGGGATTATGCCTAGCGCTCGCATCCTACCTTGAATCCCTGAATCCTTCAATTTCGTTGACAGGAAATGCAAGTACCTTTAGTCTGGGCTGACGATTTGTGAAGGCTTCTGCGCCTAGCTGGGGGAGTTAAGCGAAACATCCTGGAAGGTCGACTATGAACGTCTCGGCTCAAGCCGAGTTCGAGCTCCTCGAGGACCTGCGCCAGGCGGTGCCGGAGGGCACCGTCTCCACAGATGACGAGGTACTCGACCGCTACACCGCAGACACGTACTGGAAGGCCCTGGCAGCGCGTGCGGCAGGTTCACCGCTGGGCCGGCCGGACGTGGTCGTCAAGCCGAATGACGACGGCGAGGTCGCGGCGGTGGTGAAGATCGCCAACCACCACCGGGTGCCGGTGGTGCCGTGGGGCGGTGGCTCAGGGACTCAGGGCGCCTGCATCCCCACCCAGGGCGGCATCGTCCTCGACCTCACCGGGATGGACCGCATCGTCGAGATCGACGAGCGCTCGCTCACGGTGACCGCCGAGGCGGGCCTGAACGGCAAGAAGCTCGAGGCTGAGTTGAACCAAAGAGGCTTGATGCTCCCCCACTACCCGGCCTCGGCAGAGTGGGCGACCGTCGGCGGCTATGTGGCCGCGCGAGGCTCAGGCGTGCTCTCCACGCGGTACGGCAAGATCGAGGACCTGGTGATCTCGCTCCGCCTGGTCACCCCGACCGGTGACATCGTGGACACGCTTCCGGTGCCGCGTCACGCGGTCGGCCCCGACATCGCTCCTCTGTTCATCGGCTCTGAGGGCAGCCTGGGCGTAATCACCCGGGTGCGCTTGCAGCTCGCCCCACTCCCGGCCGCTCGGCATTTCGAGGTCGTGTCATTTCGCTCCGTCGAGGCGGGGATCGAGGCCGTACGCAAGAGCCTTCAGAGCGGGCTGCGTCCGTCCGTCGTCCGCTTGTACGACGAGGTAGCGACCCGCATCACCCTGAGCCCGGTGGTTGGCAAAGAGCTTCCCGGCGTCTGCACTGTGATCTGCTTTGAGGGCGATGCCGCTGTGGCGGCGGCCGAGCGTGAGTCGATGATGAAAGTCATCCGCGCACACGACGGCGAGGTGCTCGATGGCGCCCTCGGCGAGATCTGGTGGGAGCACCGCTACGACTTCTACGCGCCGCCTCACGCGCCCGAGCTGCCGGCCGTCTGGGGAACGATCGACGTGGTCGCGACCTACGCTCGCTTGCTGCCTACGTACAACGCGCTACAAGAGGCGGTGGCGAAGCCGTATGCCGCGCGAGGGCTCAAGCTCAGGTCGCACCTGAGCCATTGGTATCAGTGGGGGGCGATGATCTACGCACGCTTCGTTCTCCCAGACGGCGGCTCCGATGCAGTCGCGCTTCACGACCGCATCTGGAAGGATGGGGTCACAGCGGCGCTTGGCGCAGGCGCGGTGATGAACGACCATCACGGCGTTGGTCTCAAGCTGGCGCCGTACATGCCCGCTCAACACGGCGCCGGGCTGGACCTGTTGAGGCGGATCAAGAAGACGCTCGATCCAAACGGGGTCATGAATCCGGGCAAGTTGGGACTCTGAGTGTGAAGAGGTTCCAGTGGGATGTTTGTAAGGAGGCGAGATGGCGCTGAAACTGGCTATGCACAATTGGATGCGACCGGAGCCGATCGAGACGACGCTCGCACGGCTGGCGAAGTTTGGCTATGACGGCATCGAGATCTCAGGCGAACCTGCTACCTACGACCCCGGCAAGGTCAAGGAGCTCCTTGCCAAGCACAACCTCAAGTGCTGGGGCTCGGTGACCCTGATGGTCAACGGCCGTGACCTGATTCACGAAGACCACTACGTCCGCCTCGGCTCGATCCAGTACGCCAAGGACTGCTTGACCTTGGCCTCAAAGCTGGGCGGAAAGATCGTGACGCTCATCCCGTCCACGGTGGGCAAGACCGCGCCGATGAGCTCGGTCGAGAACGAGTGGCGGTGGGCGGTCGATGGGATCAAGGAGTGCCAGGACCACGCCGAAAAGGTCGGCGTGAAGATCGCTATCGAGCCTTTGAATCGCTTCGAGACCTACTTCATCAACCGTCATGACCAGGCGCTGGAGCTCGCGCACCAGGTCGGCGGCAACTGTGGCGTGTGCCTGGATTTCTTCCACATGAACATCGAGGAGGACGACTGGGCGGAGGCGCTCAAGGTCACCGGCAAGGCCGGCAAGCTCTACGACGTCCATGTCGCGGACAACAACCGCTTGCCGCCGGGTCAAGGCTCGATCGATTGGAAGCGCGCGGTCGAAGCTGTTCACGCCGCCGGCTATAGCGACTATCTGACGGTCGAGTTCGTCGTGCCGGTGGACCGGACTCCGCGATCGACGCGCACGGAGATCGGCGATGCGACCGAGGCCGAGGCGTCCGAAGGACTGATCAAGTTCCTGCGCGACCATGGCACGGGCGCAGTACCCGAGCACTACTACGACCGGTACGTGAAGGAGTCGGCGGACCACCTGCGCAATAGCGAGAAGCAGCTGCAAGCCGCCAAAGCCTGATCCGGAGGTTCCGGTGAGCGTCGCCGCGGTTCCATGCATCGCATTGATCGGGACCCTTGACACCAAGGGCGCCGAGATCGAATACGTGCGCAAACGGATCCGCTCTCTTGGCGGCGAACCGATCGTGATCGACTCGGGGATACTCGGCGCGGCGACGGGCGCCGTGGCCGACGTGACCCGAGAACAGGTGGCGGCCGCCGCGGGCTATCGCCTGGACGACGTTCGCGGCGCGAACAGCCGGGGACGCGCGGTGGAGATGATGCGCGAAGGGGTACGCGCGGTCTGTCTTCGTCTCCATTCCGAAGGCCGCCTTCAGGGCGCCCTTTGCCTGGGAGGAGCGGAGGGCGCCCTTCTGGGCGCCTATGCGATGCACGCGCTTCCGCTCGGAGTGCCTAAGGTGATCGTCTCGCCGAGCGCCTCCGGCCGGCGCGCGTTCGGTCCTTTCGTGGGCTCGAGCGACGTGATGGTGATGCACTCGGTGGTCGACATCCTCGGCCTGAACCCCATCGCCATCTCTGTTTTTGACAACGCCGCAGCGGCCGTGATGGGCATGGCCGCCAACGCCGGCCGGTCGCCGGCCGGGCTCGGCGGCCGCAGCGTCGGGGTAACGATGCTGGGTCAGACGACGCCGGGGGTAATGCACCTTCGGAGCGCGCTCGAGAAAGCGGGCTGGGAGACGGTCATCTTCCACGCCAACGGCGTGGGCGGACCGGCAATGGAAGCCTTGGCGAAGCAGGGCGCGCTGGCGGGCGTGGTGGACTACACGCTGTCTGAGCTGGCCAACTCGCTCATGGACGGCATCCACGCAACGGGCCCCGACCGGCTCGCCGTGGTCGGCGAGCAAGGGCTCCCGCAGGTGGTGGTGCCCGGCTGCGTCGATTTCTTCAACCAGGGCGCTCCCGACACTCTTCCGGAGAGATATCGCGCGAGGCGAAGCTACTATCACAACCCGGTGGCCACCCTCGTGCGCCTCGAGCCAGACGAGATGGCCGAGCTCGGGCGCGTAGTCGCCAAACGCCTCAACGGCGCTCGCGGACCTGTCCGCGTCGTCGCTCCGACTCGAGGCTTCTCTCTCTCGGACACCGAGGGCAATGCGCTGTGGTATCCCGAAGCGGATGCGGCCTTCCTAGGCTCGCTCGAGGCGAGCCTGCGCCCGGGCATTCCATTCGAGCGCGTGGACGCAACAGTCAACGATCCCGCTTTCGCCGATCTGGTCGCGGAACGCTACCTAACGATCACCAAGGAGCACGCCCATGTCTGACACGCAGTCGACGCGGCCTCGGTCGCACAACATGTTCGACCTCGCGCCCCCGGATCTGCGCTGGTTCTTGGACCGCTCGGACATCGTCCTGGTGCCGATCGGCAGCCTCGAGCAGCACGGGCCGCACCTGCCGCTGGGCACAGACACCATCACCGCGCTCGAGGTGTCCAGGCGGGCCGCTGAGATCGCCGACGTTCCGTACGCGCCGCCACTGTGGGCGGGCTACTCGCCGCAGCACTTGCGCGAGCCTGGGACCGCGACGGGCACCATCACTCTCCGCGCCGAGACGTTCACCGCGGTCCTCTACGACATCGCTCGCAGCCTGATCCATCACGGATGGAACAAGCTCATATTCGTCAACGGGCACGGCTCGAACGTGAAGGTGATCGACCCCGTTCTCCGCCGAATTCGCTACGAGACCGGCGCGATGGTGGCGTTGTACAAACCGTACGCCGAACGCTATATCGGCCTGCTCAAAGACCTGCTGGAGAACCCACCCGCCGAAACGCCAGGCTGGCACGCAAGCGAGCTGGAGACCTCACAGGTGATGGCGCACAACTCGTCACTGGTGCGAATGGACCGTGCCGTCGACACGCGCGCCCATGCTCCGGCCTGGTTGCCCAAAGGCTTCGGCAAGCTGGATGGCGCGCCGGACGTCGAGTTCCGCGGCTACCAGTACTTCACGTTTCCGATGGATCACGGGGAATTCACCGAGACCGGCGTCATCGGCAACCCGTTCCGATCGACGGCGGTCAAGGGCAACGAGGCACTGAATCGGTTCGCCGAGCACCTGGTCGCGGCGATCGATGAGTTCCGGCCGCTCAAGTTCGAAATCAAGAACCGTGCGTACGAGGACCGGGTCTGAAGGGCCAATTGTTCATGAACGACCAGCCACCGCCCGAGCTGCGGCGTCTCCAGATCCTGGCCGAGGTACGCCGGAACGGAGGCGCTTCGATCAGCCAGCTGGCGCGCGAATTCTCCGTGTCGCCGGTGACGGTTCACCGGGACCTCGAGGTGTTGGCCGGCGAGGGCCTGGTCACCCGCATCCGCGGCGGCGCCCGGGCCGTCGACGACTACACCCGGAGCGTCGAGACAGACTTCATGAAACGGGTGCGCCAGAACCCCGCCGGAAAGTACGTCATTGCGGCCCATGCCCTGACCGAGATCCCTGATGGCTCGACCATCTTCATCGACCATTCGACAAGCTCACAAGCGCTGGCTAGGCAGCTCGAGCGCCGTCCCCCGAAAGCGCTGACCATCGTCACCAACTCACCAGCGGTCGCCTATGAGCTTCACGAGAGCTCGATCCATCTAGTTGTTACGCCGGGCGAGGTGGACCAGGTCATGCGACTCATCAGCGGCGGCTGGACCGAGGACTTCTTGAGCCGGCTCCACTTTCAAGTCGTGTTCCTGTCCGCAGCGGGCTTGAGCCTGGAGCGAGGTCTGACCACGACGCGGCAGTCCCTGGCCGGCACGCTGAGGGCCGCCCGGGCAGTCTCGCAGCGAACAGTGGCCCTGATCGACTCCACGAAGGTGGGCCGCGACTCGCTACTCACGATTTTCACGGCCCAGGAGCCTGAAGAGATCATCACCGACGACGGCGTGCCCCCCGAGCGCGTGGCGGAGTATCGCGCCGCCGGAGTCAACCTGGTCGTAGCCGAGCCCCACCCCGTCCCCGTCCGCTGACAACACCAAAGGAGATGAGCATGGGACGCCCTGTGACCCTATTCACCGGCCAATGGGCCGACTTGACCCTCGAGAAGGTCGCTGAAAAAGCCGCCGCCTGGGGCTTTGACGGGCTCGAGCTTGCCTGCTGGGGCGACCACTTCGAAGTCGACAAGGCGCTTGCCTCGGCGAGCTACGTCAAAGGTCGTTGGGACATCCTGCGCCGGCACGGCCTCAACTGCTGGGCCATCTCCAACCACCTCGTCGGGCAAGCGGTGTGCGACCGAATCGACAAGCGCCACAAGGCGATCCTGCCGCCGGAGGTCTGGGGAGACGGCGACCCCGAAGGCGTGCGCAAGCGAGCCGCGACGCGAATGAAGGACACGGCTCGCGCCGCGGCGAAATTCGGGGTCAAGGTTGTGAACGGGTTCACCGGCTCTTCGACCTGGCACATGCTCTACTCGTTCCCACCCAACGATTGGGCGGAGGTCGAAAAGGGCTATGCGGACTTTGCCAAGCGTTGGAACCCGATCATCGACGTCTTCGACAAGGTGGGTGTCCGCTTCGGCCTCGAGGTCCATCCGACGGAGATCGCTTACGACTTCGTGACCACGCGCAAGACGCTGGACGCGATCGGGCGCCGGCCCGGATTCGGGATCAACTTCGATCCCAGTCACTTCGCGCACCAATTCCTCGACTCGAGCGCCTTCGTCACGGAGTTCGCCGACCGCATCTACCACGTTCATGTCAAGGACTCAAAGAGACTGCTGGACGGGCGCCGTTCGATCCTCGGCTCGCACATCGACTTTGGCGACCCTGATCGAGGCTGGACCTTCGTTTCGCCAGGTCATGGCGATGTTGACTTCGAGTCGCTTTTCCGCACCCTCACCCGGATCGGATACCAGGGTCCGCTTTCCATCGAATGGGAAGACTCGGGCATGGACCGCGACTGGGGTGCGCCCGACGCCCTGGCGCTCGTGCGGCGCACCGATTTCTCGGCGTCAAACGTGGCCTTCGACGCCGCGTTCAAGAAGGGGTAACGGCGATGGGCAAGCGATCAGTAAGTCACAACCTTCCCGCGCCCTCGCGTAAGAAAGCAGTCGGCTTCGTCACGATGGGCGCTGCCGCCGGTACCAAGAAGATCAAGGAAATCGGCGTCGGCATGCTGGGCTATGCATTCATGGGCAAGGCTCACTCGAATGCCTACAAGACGATCTCGTACATGACCTGGCCGCCGCCGCTGATGCCGAAACTGGTGTCGATCTGCGGGCGCGACGAGGCGGCGGTGGCGGAAGCCGCCAGGCGCTTTGGCTACGAGAGCTATACGACTGACTGGAGACAGATGGTCCGAGACGACCGCATCCAGCTGTTCGACAACGGAGCGCCCAACAACCTGCATGCGGCTCCGACGATCGCCGCCGCGGAGGCCGGCAAACATGTCATCTGCGAGAAACCACTCGGGCGAGACGCGGCCGAGAGCCATGACATCTGGAAGCGCGTCGAGAAGACAGGCGTCAAGCACATGTGTGGGTTCAACTACCGGTTCGTGCCCGCGATCCGGCTCGCTCGCGAGATGCTCGAGGCAGGAGAGCTAGGGGAGATTTATCACTTCCGCGGTCGCTACCTGCAGGAATGGATCACCGATCCTGCATTCCAGAAGGTCTGGAGAATGGACCGCAAGGTCGCCGGCTCTGGCGCCTTGGGCGACCTGGGTGCTCATGTGATCGACCTCGCGCGCTACCTCGTCGGCGAGATCGCCTCCGTGAGCGGGACCACGAAGACGTTCATCAAGAACCGACCCGGCGGGGCTGTCGACGTGGATGACGCGTTCGAGTCCGTGGTGAACTTCAAAGGTGGAGCGATCGGCACCATCGAGGCGTCTCGGTTCTGCCTGGGCCGTAAGAATGGGATGCAGTTCGAGATCAACGGCTCGAAAGGTTCGATTGCATTCGACCTGGAGCGGCTGAACGAGCTGCAGGTTCACCTGCCCGGATCAACGCCAGGGGCAGAAGCGCAGGGCTTCCGCACGGTGCTCGTGTCCGAGGCGACCCACCCGTTCTGGCAGTGGTGGTGGCCGCACGGCCACATGATCGGTTGGGAGCACGCGATGGTCCACCAGCTGCACCACCTCCTCACGAGCATTGCAAAGAACAAGCGCGTCGGGCCGCACGGAGCGACCTTGGAGGATGGCTACCGGGCGTCCGAGGTGTGCGATGCGATCCTGCGATCGGCCAAGGGGGGGAAGCGGGAAGCCGTCACGTCGAGGTAGCTACTTCCGGCAGTCGATCAGCACCTTGAGGTGTGCCTCCGGGTCCTCGACCAGGGCCTTGAAGCCTCGTTCCACCGCGTCTATGAGCGGAACGCGATCGGTGATCAGAGGTTCGATATCAACCTTTCGATCGTGCAGGAGCTCGATCGCCGGTAGGTAGTCCTCGTTCATGCTGTGCGACAACGACGCGAGGACCACGCGTTCGTCCATGAGCATGGCGAGGAGATCGACCTCGCGCGGCCGGTCGTGTACCCCTAACACGACGGTGGTCCCGCCCTTCGCGGTCGCGGACAGCGAATCGCTCATGCCCGCCGCCGTGCCCGTGCACTCGAAAACCACCGAGACGCGTCCGCTGCCTAAACCGGGCGCAGCCACCTCAAAGCCCATCGTCTCGGCGCGAACCAGTCTCTTTGCAGACACGTCACGAAGCGTGACCGAGCGCGCGCCGGCGGCGCGGGCGACCTGAGCTGTCATCAAGCCGATGGTGCCCGCCCCGAACACCTGGACATCAAGGCCCTGGATGGTGCCTGCGCGACGCACTGCCCTAACCGTGACGGCCAGCGACTCGGCCAGAGCGCCCGCTTCGTCGGGCAAGTCGGCTGGGAGCTCCGCACACATCGAGGCCGGGACGTTCACCGCTTCGGCGAGGGCCCCATCCAACATGAGGCCCATCACCGCCAGCTGCGGGCACAGCTGTCTGTTCCCGGAGAGGCAGGCGGCGCACTGCCCGCAGCCGACGCTGTTTTCGAGACCGACCCGCGTGCCCCGCTCGATGCCCGATCCAGGTCCGGCAGCGACCACGACTCCGGCGCCCTCATGTCCGAGTACCAGTGGGGCAATTGTGCCGGTCAGAGGATGAGGCGTGGTCGGTATGACGACCGGTCCATGCAGGTACTCCTCGATGTCGGTGCCGCAGATGCCGCAATACGAAATGGCCACGGTGACCCAGCCTGGTGGTGGGCTGGGCGGCGACGGCCACTCCTGGACGCGGATGTCATGCCTTCCATGGAAGACGGCGGCGAGCACTCCGAAAGTATGAGAGGGAACCCGGATGGTTCCCTCTCATCGCCGGGCGCTGCGCGCGCGGCTGCTCTCTTTCCGGTATATGGATGGGACTTATTTTTAGAAGATTGTCTCCTCGCGACGCGCCGCAGACCAAAGAGACAAAGTTATGGCCGGGGAAACCCCGGCCAGCCCTGCCACGCTAGCGCACTGTCTACTCGAATCCGCGCCATTACAGTGAGCCGATGCCTAGAACGATCAGCGCGGAGCTCGTGCTCGAAGCAGCGACCGAGCACGGCGAGGGTCCGGTATGGCATCCGGTCGAGCACACGCTGGACTGGGTCGACATCATGAAAGGCCACATCCACCGGTACGACCCGCGGACCGGCCGCGAGCTTGTCATCGAGGTTGGGCAACCTGTGGGATCGATCTCCCCGCGACGAGCCGGGGGCTACGTCGTCGCGGTGGAGGAGGGTTTCGCGATCATCGAGCGCTCGGGGAAGCGCCGGGTCGTGGCGCACGTCGAGCACCGGTCACCGGCGCGTCGGATGAACGACGGGGGCTGCGACAGCGCCGGCCGCTTCTGGGCGGGCACCATGGCTTATGACTTCGAAACCGGCGCGGGGGCTCTCTACCGGCTCGACCCCGATTTCACCGTGACGGAGATGCTTGCCGGCGTGACGATCTCGAACGCCTCGCTGCACAATCTCGACGAGATTCGCCGCAAGGACGTGCGCGAGGGTGATACGGTGCTCATCGAA
>Ga0209118_1001260_pt1 | contig 12057 bp, 11 predicted proteins | sample BlaSpr_A8_Ref_M1_FD_187988 | JGI IMG/M metagenome (GOLD analysis project Ga0209118, IMG submission 187988) | Forest soil microbial communities from Thunder Bay, Ontario, Canada - Black Spruce, Ontario site 2_A8_Ref_M1 (SPAdes) (version 2) | ecosystem: Environmental > Terrestrial > Soil > Boreal...
GCGCGCCGGGGTGCAGATCGCAGTGGAGTTCCTCGATCCCGATGGACATCACCTCGAAATCTACTGGGGGCTCGACCGCGTCGGAGCGGATCGCCGCGTTCGTCCCATGGACGAGTGGCGCGAGGCACACACGCTGGAGGACGCGCTCGAAAATCCGCCTCCGGGCCAGAGCGTGCACCTGGCCGACCCTACGCTAGTCGAGGGGAGGTAAACCGGTGAACGGGATCGTAGTCCGCAACATCCGACGCGCCAACGCAGCGGCCGTCGAGTCGCTCGGCCGTCTGGGCGTCGCCACGGTTCACGAGGCACAACGAAGAACCGGCCTCATGCAACCGTACATGCGGCCGCTGTGGCACGGCGCCCGGATCGCAGGCAGCGCGGTGACTGCCCTTTGCCACCCCGGCGACAACTGGATGATCCACGTTGCAGTCGAAGTCCTGAAACCCGGCGACGTGCTAATCGTCGCATGCTCGAGCGAGAGCACTGACGGTGCGTTCGGCGAGCTGCTCGCGACTTCGCTCAAGGCGCGTGGCACGAAAGGTGTGGTGCTCGACTTCGGGTGCCGCGATGCACATGAGATTACCGCGATGCGGTTCCCGGTCTGGTCGCGTTCGATATCGGCGAAGGGCACGGTCAAAGCGACGATCGGTTCAGTCAACGTTCCGGTCGTTTGCGCAGGCGTTCAGGTCAATCCCGGCGACGTCGTGGTGGCGGACGATGACGGCGTCGTGATAGTCCGACGTTCCGATGCGGAGACCGTCGTCAAAGCCGGCGAGGAGCGCGAGAAGAAAGAAGCCGCATCTCGTGCTCGACTGGAGAAGGGCGAGCTTGGCCTGGACATCTACGGCATGCGCAAGGCGTTGGACGACAAAGGCCTGAAGTACGTCGACGGTCCACTCGACTGACGTGCAGGCCAAGCTCCGCACTCTCCTCGGTGATTACCGCGTCACCCGTGCGATGAAGAGCGGCGAGATTTGCTCGGCCGATCTGGCCTTCGACTTTGCGGAAGTAAAAGTTCCGAATACCGCATTCAAGCGGGTGGTAAGGGATCTCGAGTTCGACCTCGCCGAGCTCGCCATCTTCACGTTCCTGCTGGCGAGAGCGCACGGCAAGCCGCTCTCTCTTCTGCCCGCGGTTGTCACCGCACGGTTCCAGCATCCCTTCCTTGTATGCGACGCCGAGCGCGGCCCGATGCTGCCGGAAGATCTACCGGGGCGGCGTGTGGGCTTGCGTTCCTATTCGGTCACTACCGCGGCGTGGATCCGAGGCATCCTGTGCGACGACTATGACGTCGCGCTCGAGCGGGTGAACTGGGTCACGTTCGAGGAACCGCACGTCGCGGAGTATCGCGATCCGCCGAATGTCGAGCGTGCACCCGCAGGTACGAACATGATCGCGATGCTGCGCGAAGGCACGCTCGATGCTGCCATCGTCGGCGAGCTGCCGAGCGATTCGCGGTTCGTGCCGATCATTCCGGATCCCGCGGCCGCCGCACAGGCGTGGTACAAGCGCACCGGCGCGATTCAGATCAATCACATGCTGGTAGTCAGCGATGCGCTGGCGAAGGACCGCCCCCACGCGGCGGAGGAGATCGTCCGCCTTTTCGCGCAGAGCAAGCGCACGGCAGGGCTGCCCGCATCGGATACGCTCGACACGAACCCGGTCGGACGCGAGGCGAACCACCACAACCTCGAGGTCGCGATCGATTGCGCGTACAGGCAAGGCATGATTCCAAGGCGCTTCGAAGCGGCGGAGCTTTACGCATGATCATCGACTGTCACGGCCATTACACTACTGCGCCGGCGGAGGCGGAAGCCTGGCGCAAGCTGCAGGTGCAGGCGCTCGGCAATCCGTCGCAGGCGCCGTCGAAGGCATCGCTCCGCATTTCCGACGATCAGATTCGCGAGAGCCTCGAGGGCGCGCAACTCAAGCTCCAACGGATGCGGGGCACCGACCTCACGTTCTTCTCGCCGCGGGCAAGCGCCATGGCGCATCACATCGGCGATGCGCGGACGAGCCTTGTGTGGTCGGAGATCTGCAACGAGCTCGTGCATCGCTGCTGCACGCTCTACCCGGACAACTTCGTCGGCGTCTGTCAGCTGCCGCAGTCGCCCGGTGTGCGGCCGGAAACATGCATCGCCGAGCTCGAGCGCTGCGTCAAGGAATTCGGGTTCGTGGGTTGCAATCTGAATCCCGACCCATCGGGCGGACATTGGAAGGAACCGCCGCTTACCGACAAATGGTGGTATCCGCTGTACGAGAAGATGGTCGAGCTGGAGGTTCCGGCGATGGTGCACGTGAGTACGTCGTGCAATCCGGCGTTTCATACCACCGGCGCGCATTATCTGAATGCGGACACGACCGCCTTCATGCAATTCCTCACCTCGGACTTGTTCAAGGACTTCCCGACACTGAAGTTCGTCATCCCGCACGGAGGCGGCGCCGTACCCTACCACTGGGGTCGCTATCGCGGCCTTGCTCAAGACATGAAGCGGCCTCCGCTGCAGGAACTGCTGCTCAAGAATGTGTTCTTCGATACGTGCGTATACCACCGCCCCGGGATCGAGCTGCTGCTCAAGGTCATTCCGGTCGATAACATCCTGTTCGCCTCGGAGATGGTCGGCGCAGTTCGCGGGATCGATCCCGAGACGGGCCACCACTACGACGATACCCGGCGCTACATCGATTCGATCGATTGGCTGAGCGAAGCGGACAGGACAAAAATCTTCGAGGGCAACGCGCGGAAGGTGTACGCGCGGCTCCGGATGACGTAAGGGACATGGATTTCTCATGAAAGTTTCGGCGCCTTGTATTCGGCAACTTCGCGCGACGACTTTGCGAGTGATTTCGACCCTGGTTCTGACAACGCTCGTGCCGCTAGCGGCGAACGCGCAAACGTATCCGAACAAGCCGATACGTATCATCGTCCCTTACGCGGCAGGTGGCGCGGTCGACATCATCGCCAGGATTATTGGCCAGCCGCTTTCCGAGCAGTTGAAACAACCCGTGATCGTGGATAACCGCCCCGGCGCAAGCGCCAACATCGGCATGGAGCTGGCAGCCAAAGCGGTGCCGGACGGGTACGTGCTGCTGATGGCGTCCAACGGCATCGCGACCAACATGGTGCTTTTCCCGACCCTCACCTTCAACGGACTTCGCGATTTCGCGCCGATCGCGCGCATCGGTTTCGCTCCGCTTGTCATCGTGGTTCCCGCCTCGTCGCCGGTCAAGTCGTTAAAGGACCTCATCACGGCGGCGAAGGCCGAACCCGGAAAACTCACTTACGCGTCTGCGGGAAACGGCAGTTCGGGTCATCTTGCGGGCGAGCTGCTGAAATCATCGGCGAAGATCGCCATCCTCCACGTGCCGTACAAGGGCGGTGCACCGGCCATTACCGATCTTCTCGGCGAGCGGATTTCATTCATGCCGATCAACCCCGTCGAGGTGATCGCACACATCCGGTCAGGACGCATGCGCGCGCTCGCCGTCGGCAGCGACAAGCGCGTTCCGCTGCTGCCCGAGGTGCCGACGGTTGCCGAAGCCGGATTGCCGGGATTCGAGGCAACGGTCTGGTGGGGACTTGTTGCCGCCGCGGGCACGCCGCCAGAAATCATCGCCACGCTCAATGCGGACACGAACAAGGCATTGGGCGATCCCGCAATCGTCAACAAGCTGGCGGAACTGGGCGTCATCATCAGCACGGGTACGCCCGACCAGTTCGCGCGATTCATTCAAGCGCAAACCGAGCTTTGGTCCGGCGTGATCAAGGCCGCGGGCATCAAGCCGGATTGACCGGCGCCGGCTACCGCGATCGCTGCACGGGGACGCCCTGTCAGCGGTTCAACTGCCGAACCCAAACAATTTTCGCGGCGTGTCCCACAACAGTAAATGGCGTCGCGAAGCATCTGGAATCAGATGTTCGACGAGCGTCAATAATGGCCCGTAGTCGAGTCGCTGCGTGGCTCGCAAGAATGGCCAGTCCGAGCCCCAGACGCAGGCGTCAAGAGTGAACGCATCGATCAGTGCGTCGACGTAGCGTCGTGTGTCGAGGTAAGGATAAGGTTGGCGCGAAAATTTCGAGTAACCGGACAGCTTGACGCAGGTCCGCGTGGTGCGTGAGAGTTCGAGCAACGCTTTGAAGCCCGGCTGATCCAGGCCAGCGTCCGGTGTTGGACGACCGCAGTGGTCGACGACGATGTGCGTACCGGAGGCGACAAGGATCGGCGCCAGGCTCACGAGTTGGTCCTGCTCGACCTGGACCTGAACGAAAAGACCCAGCGCGGCGAGCTTCGCCAACAGCGGGCCGGTGTTCGCGTAATACGCCGCACCGTGATACGTGGCGTTCATTGTGACGCCCACGATGCCCGCGGCCTTGAGCCGTTCGAGTTCCGCGGTCTCGACATCGTTGCGCACGACGGCAACGCCTTTGAACCGTCCCGCACTGTGTGCAATGGTATCCAGGAGACAGCGATTGTCGGTGCCGTATCCGGAATTCGGTCCAACGACCAATGCATAACGAACGCCGTACGCATTGAGCACTTCAGTCAGCTGTGCTGCGCTACCGAGTTCCTGCCCGCTTGGGCGGTAAGTCGTGTCTGCCACGTACGGAAACCTCAGCGGATCGAGGACATGATTGTGGCAATCGATCTTGGGTTCATCGTAAATATTCATCGGCGCCGCGCGGGGTTAACCACACCTGGAGCTGGTGATACGCCGAGCATCTTTGCAGCGCTGCCGGCCAGCTAGAACGTCGCCTGGACCGCCTGCAACAGGCCGGGCGATATCTCGGGAACCACGCCGAACCACGCCTGAAACGCGGGCCGCGCCTGGTTAAGCAGCAGACCGAGGCCGTTGACCGTGACATTGCCGCGTGCCCGTGCAGCCGCCAGCAGCGGCGTCTCAGGCGGCGTGTAGATCAAGTCGCCAACGATCGCGTCGGAAGCCAGGCGATCGAGGCTGATATCCAAAACAGATTTCCCGGCCATGCCCTGGTTGGTGGCGTTCGCGAGCAGCGCAACGTCGCTCATGATCTCGTTACGCTGCTCCCAGGCAAATGCGATAACCGGCGGCCCGAATTCGGTGGCGATTCCTTGTGCGCGTTCCAGGGTCCGGTTGACGAGCCGGATCTCCCTCGCGCCCTGCTGCGCGAGACTCGCCACCACGGCGCGCGCGGCAGCACCGGCGCCTACGACGAGGATGGGGCCCCTGTCGGGTCGCCACGTGGGTTTGGCATCGCGCAAGCTCTGGATGAAGCCGTTGCCGTCGTTATTGAATCCTTTCAGCGATCCGTCTTTTTCCACGACGATGGTGTTGACGGCGCCGATGCGCCGCGCCAGCGGATCGACGCTTTGGATCATCGGCATCACGGCCTGCTTATGTGGCGTGGTCACGTTGCATCCCCTGAATCCGAGCACGGCAAGTCCAGGCAACGCGATCGAGAGCTTTTCCGGCGGCACCGGCAGCAGAACATACCGCCCAGACAGCCCATACTGATTGAGCCAGTAGTTATGTATCGTCGGCGAGCGCGAATGGGCCACCGGCCAGCCCAGAAGTCCCGCGATCCCGAATGCGTTTGCGTCTGCCATGCGAGCCTCTCCGACGGAGGATGGATACAGCAGCGGCTACTTTGTCGATGCCGCAGGGACGACGGCGATGACCTGCTGCTTGCCGTCGACGACCTTGGTCATGAAACCGGCGCGGTCCAGGTCGCCGTTCTGATCGTATGCGACGTCGAGGAGTACGCCGGGATTGTCCGCAGTGGTGATCTTCGCACCGTGCATCGCGGCCGCCAGCGCCTTGGAGTCTGCCTTGCCGATCCGTTCCGTCATGACCTTGACGATGTACATGGCGCTATAACCCTTCAGGCCGTTGTGATCCGCCTTGTACTTGAATTCCTTCTGGAATTTCTCGTCGAAAGCCTTGATGGTCGGTTGCGGCGCGTCGGCGGTGAGGCCGACATGCGCGATCGCTCCGTTGGCTGCGTCGCCCGCGAGCTCGATCACCTTCTGACTCGTCAGCGTGGTCTCGCCGACGATCGGCTTGTCGTAGCCTTGCTTCTTCAACTCGCGCAACGCGCGCGCCGACTCTTCTTCGTTGGTGTATACGAACAAGGCGTCTGCGCCCGACTGCTTGACCTTGAGTACCGCTCCCGAGAAATCGAGCTGGCCGGGATCGGTCGACACGTCGGCGATGACCTTGATGCCCTGCGCATCCAGTGCCTTCATCATCACGTCGCGTCCGCCTTTTCCGAAATCGTTGTTCACGTAGATGATGGCCACCGTGCGTGCCTTGAGGTCGTCCTTGATATAGCGTGCCACCTTCGGCATCGCGCTCGATTGCGTGAACGAGGTGCGGAAGATATAGGGATTTCCCTGCTGCGTGATCGACGCCGCTTCGCCGCCCGTGAAATTGGCAATCTCGGCGCGCTTGGTTTCCACCATGCTGACGATGATCGACCCTGAAAACACAGGACCCATCACGACATAGGCATTCTGATCGATCGCCTTTTGCGCAAGCGCTTTCGCCGTTTGCGGCGCAGATTGCGTGTCCATCGATACGTATTCGACTCTACGGCCCAGTATCCCGCCTGCCGCGTTGATCTCCTTCACGGCGAGCTTGATACCATTGTCGAAATTGGTACCCGATGTCGTGCCAGTGCCGGACAGTTCGACCAGACCGACTATTCTTATCGGGTCCTGCTGCGCCACCGACTGCAGGGGCGCGCCGAACACGAGCATCCATAGCATCAAGCGGAGAATCTTCATTATTGTCGCCTCCATCGAATCAAGTGTCGTCTCGAAGCGATAATTTCCTGCCCCGGTACTCCGCAATCGCGCGCTCGAGATCCTTCAACTCCTCGCAGGGCAGCAGGCATATCGCCTTGAGCGCCGCAAGGTGCTTCTCTGCGCCCGCCAGATCCCCCGTCATGAGGTAGGTCTCGCCGATGTACTCGTGCGCGCCGCGATGGCGGGGATCAATCTCGATGGCGCGCTTGTAGTGCTTGAACGCGAGGTCGTACTGCTTCAGGTTGCGGTAGGAAAAGCCGAGAATGTTCTGCAGGTCCGCGTGGTCGGGATGGCGTATCTCCGCGCGCTGCAAAAGGCGCGCCGCCTCCGCCCAGTCCTTCTTCTCGACCGCTCGCTTCCCCGCGGCGTAGTCCTCGTCGCGCGTGGCGAGATCGGGATCCGCCTCGTAGGGATCGGCGGCGGCGATCGGGACGAACGCCGCGATCGCCGCGCACAACAGGATCGCCCGAATTAGGCGGGCAAAACTCCTCACCGCAGGGCGAATTTCTTCGCGCTCACCAGCTCGGGGCGCGCCGTGTCGGCATCCTTCGCGAGCGCCACGAGCTTCTGGTAATAGCCGGCGGCTTTGGCGCGATCGCCTGCCATTTCCGCGGCGCGCGCGGAACCAAGGTAGTTGCGGAAGCGGTTGGGCTCGCGCCGCTGCGAGGCTTCGAACTCCTTGAGCGCCGCGTCGGGTTGCTTCAACTCCAGCAGCATCTCGCCCAGCAGCTCGCGGGCGGGAACGATGCGGCCCGGAGTGACGATGTGCTTCTCGTTGCTGTCCTCGAGGTCGGCGGCCGCGCGCATGAACTTGAGTGCTTCCTCGGACTTGCCTTCGCCCAGCGCGATCCATCCCGCCGCGGCCAGCCGCTGGATCTCGACCTCGGTGGCCCAGTAGGTGTTCTTCGCGGTCAGCAGCACCTTGTGGAAGGATTCGAGCTGCTCGGCATCCTTGCGCGCCGCGGCGAGATCGCCGCTACGTGCCGCGCCCACACTGCGCGCGAAATACGTGATGGCCTCGACAAAGGGATAGCTGCTGCCGGACGGCTGCAACTTCGCCGCATCCTGCCACGCGCCGCGCTCGAAGGCATAGCGCGCCGGCATCGCGGCGATGGCGTAAGGCGCGACGAAGCGCGAACTCGCGCCGCCCACTTTCATCGCTTCGTCGATGGCTCGACGAGCCTCGGCGTCGCGGGCGAGCTGCAGGTCCGCATACACCATGTAATCGGACGCGTGATAGGCCTCGTCCGGCTCGTTGCCCGCCGTGGCCACTTCCCTCGAGCGCGCGTTCGTGGCGGCAGACTCCTGCCAGGAGCCGACGCGCGTGAAGATGTGCGAGGGCATATGCAGCGCATGCGGTGCGGCGGGCGCGATGGTCGCATAGCGGCGCGCCGCGACGACCCCCTTGTCGGCGATGGGCGGCGCGTCGTAGCTATGGATGAGATAGTGCGCCACGCCGGGATGATCGGGATACTTCTTGAACTCGTCCTCGAGGATGGCGGCCGCCTTGAGGTATGCCGCGTAGGTTTGGTCGGCTTGCGTCTGGGTCCCGGCGGTGTAGAGCGCGTAGAAGATCTGAGCTTCGTCGTCAGTGGGGTAGCGCTGAGCCAGCGCCTCGTAGGCCTTGGCGCGCGAGGCCTGCCGTTCTTTCTCGGGCCGCGTCGCGAAATCCTTGTAGTAGGCCGCAACGGCTTCGATATAGTCGCGCTCGCGCTCGGTCTTCGCGCCAACGCGGCGTCCCTCATCGATGGCCGCCTGTGCCTGCTCGGCGCCCTTCGGCGATGCGCCCTGTCCGGCCAGCGGATTCGACATGAGTATCGAAGCGATTCCCCATGTGGCGATCGCGCATTGGGGATCGTCCTTGAGCACGTCGCGGAAGGCCTTCTCCCCGGCCGAATACCAGAAGGAATGCAGCATGGCCACGGCACGCTCGAACGCCGGCTGCACCCTCGGATCGCAACTGGTCGGGAAGGACACCTTGCCTAGCGGACCGCTTTGGGAATCATCGTGCGCCTGCGCGAGGCCGGGCACGGCGAGTGAAAAAAGGACTGCAAAATGAAACAGGCGGAGTTTCATGGCGCCCTCCTGTGATGGGGTGAGAGGGAATGTCCTGCGTGCGTTACTGTGCGCTGGGGGACGGCGGCGAGTCAATTCGCAACTGAGGCCGGTTGGCTGGAGGCAGGTGGCCGTTGCCGGGTCGCCAAGTAGTGGACGCGCGAAGTAGCGGCCACGCCGTGATGGCCCTGAGCGCGAGCGCAGAATCTGCCTTTCGCGACGTCCTGCCTTTGATCAGGCGTGCCTAGCGGGACAGACAGTCCCCGATCAAAGCCCGGCCCGGGTTTTTCCTTTCACCGCCCGATTCACTACGTTTACGGGCCATTCTCCCGAAAGCACACGGCGGACTTCACTGGGCGCTCCCGCCTGTAGGCCGACTAAAGCCTGCTCGCTGTACCAGGCGACGTGGGGCGTGATGATGACGTTGTCGCGGCCGCGCAGCGGATGTGGATCGGGCAGCGGTTCCGGGTCGGTCGTGTCGAGCGCGCAGCCGGCGATCTTTTTTGCGTCGAGCGCGCGGCAGAGCGCATCGGTATCCACGATCGGCCCGCGCGAGCAATTGATGAGAAAAGCGGTTGGCTTCATGTGCGATAAGGCAGCGTCGTTGATCATCTTCCGTGTCTCCGGCGTCAGCGGAGGATGGAGCGACACGAAATCCGACTCACCGAGCAAGTCGTGCAAGCCCATCTTCTTGCCGGGAATGTCGAGCCGTCCCTCCTGCACAAAGGGATCGGCAAAGAGGATGCGCATGCCGAAGGCCGCCGCGCGCACCGCCACCTGCCGGGCGATGTTGCCAAAACCAACGAGACCCAGCGTCCGGCCTGAGACACGGAACATGGGCTTCCCTGGAGGAAGCTCCCACCGGCCGCCGCGTACGAGCCGGTCATACAGGGCGACTTTGCGGGCGCACGCGAGCGCCAGCGCCATGCTGTGCTCGGCGACTTCCTCGATGCAGTAGGTCGGGTTGTTGGTGACGATGATGCCGGCTTGCGTGGCAGCGTCGAGGTCGATGGTGTCCACGCCGATGCCGTAGCGAGCGATGATCCTGCACTTTGGCATGCGCGCCATCACGTCCGCAGTGATGGGCCCGGCGTAGGTGTTGAGCAGAGCGTCGCAATCCTCCGCCTGCGCCAGAAACTCCTCCGGCTTTTTCGTCTGGAGTGCTACGAGATCAGCCATTCCCTCCAGAGTTTTTTTTTCGACGTCCAAGGATTCCCAGACGTAGTCCGTCAATACCACTTTCGCTTTGCCGCCCATGGATTCTCGCTTTAGCGCGGCAGTGCCGGCAGGTCGCTGAAATACTCGGGATTCGTCTTCTCGACGTCCGCTAGATACGACGATGCAAACTGGTCCGGTATGCTCAACCGGGCCGCGCCTTTGAGCGTGTTCTTCAGCACGTCGTCCTCCGCCGCTTCGAATGCTTGCATCACCGGGCGGGAGACTCGCGGGTCGTAGCTGATGTGCTGAATCGCTTTCTTGCCGACGGCGACATCCAGGCCCGGCACCCATTTGGCGAAGATCTCGACCGCCTCGTCGCGGTGCTTTCGCGTGTATTGAGAGGCCTCCGCCAGGCCGGCGACGAAATCCCGGATGACCTGTGGGCTACTCTGGAGCGTCGGCTCGTGCGCCGTCGCGACCATGATGTACGAGAGGTGGCCACCACCGCGAATCACGGTATACGAGTCCGGGACCTGATCGAGAACCACGGAATTGAACGGCTCCCACGAGACAACTGCGTCGACTTTGCCGTCCTTCAAAGCAGGCGCCAGCGCCGGCGGGGCCATGATGTTCACGATTGTCACGTCCTCGTATTTCATGCCGCGGCGGCTCAACACCATTTTGAAATACTCATCGGAAGTCTGCGCCAGAGCGAGTCCGACGCGCTTGCCCTTCAGGTCCTCGATGTTGCCCGGACGAATGCCCGAGTCCTTGCGCGCGACGATCGCGAGCGGCTCGTCGGCGTTGGATCGCGTGGCGTCGTTCTGGATGATGCCGATGACGCGAAACGGGTCGCCTCCATGGCGCGCCTTGAGAAACGTGGTCACGCTCATGTCACCGATCTGCACTTCACGCTTTTGCATCGCGGCTACCATGTCGCTGCCGGTGTTGACGACCTTGAGGTGAACATCGACGCCGTGCTTCTTGAAGAAGCCCTTTTCGACGCCGACGAACATCGGCAAGTGGCCGAAGTTGTTGCCGATGACGACGTCGACCACCGGCAGTTGCTGCGCGGCTGCGGCACCCGAGAGCGCGAGTGCGCACGCCAAAATTGCCTGCGCTGTGATAGCAGTTGATCTGGAATGGTGAAGAGTCCTCATAGCCTTCCTCCTTGATGCAGAATGTGCACGCGCTCGCGCGTGCACTACGGCGGCGCGGCGTAGATCTCCGGATTGCAGCAGTTGGGTGGCGTTCGCCCCTCTAGCACGGCAACGATGTTATCCACGACCACGTGAGCCATTGCTTCCCGCAGCTCGGCGACTGCGCTTCCAAGGTGGGGCGTCAGTACGACGTTGGGCATGGTCAGCAACGCCGACTCCACATAAGGTTCGTGCTCGTAGACATCGAGCCCCGCGCCGGCGATACGCCGATCAGTCAGCGCGCGCACAAGCGCCTCTTCGTCGACGATCGGGCCCCGCGCCGTGTTGATGAGGAAGGCGGTCGGTTTCATCAGTGCGAGCTCGCGCGCACCGATCAGATGATACGTCTCGGGCTTCCCCGGGGCGTGGATCGACACGAAGTCGGATTCGCCAAGCAGCCGATCCAGCATGACGTAGTTGAGACCGAGCTCCCGCTCATCACTCTCGGAAATCCGACGCGGGCACCAGTAGAGGATGCGCATCGAGAACCCGCGTGCGCGCCGCGCCACCGCGCGGCCGATGCGCCCTCCGCCGCCGACGAGCCCAATCGTCTTGCCCCAAACAAACGCTCCCTCGAGGTGCGTCGACTGCCCTCCCGGAAATACTCCCGCGCGCAGCAAGCGGTCGCCCTCGACCACGCGACGCGCTACGGCGAGCAGCAGACCGAAATGCAGGTCGGCGGTCGCCTCGGTCACGATCGGGGGTATGACGGTCACCGGGATGCGCCGCGCAGTCGCGGCCGCGACGTCGATATCGCCTGGTGTGATCTTCATCGAAGCTATCGCGCGCAGCTTCGGGTTGGCGGAGATCACGTCGGCGTCGACGCGGTCCTGCAGCAAGCAGAACAGGATGTCGTGCTC
>Ga0209118_1001261_pt1 | contig 12053 bp, 4 predicted proteins | sample BlaSpr_A8_Ref_M1_FD_187988 | JGI IMG/M metagenome (GOLD analysis project Ga0209118, IMG submission 187988) | Forest soil microbial communities from Thunder Bay, Ontario, Canada - Black Spruce, Ontario site 2_A8_Ref_M1 (SPAdes) (version 2) | ecosystem: Environmental > Terrestrial > Soil > Boreal...
AGCCGAAGCAACGAGGCTTCCCGTGTGGCAGCGCGAATGCCCATTCCCTCCTGGCGCAACTTGTTGATGTAGGAGACGAGAATGACGGCGGTCTCGACAGAAACCCCAAGCAACGCCAAAAGACCCAGCACAGAAGAAACGCTGAACGGTGTGTGACTGAGTTTCAGCGCAACCAGCGCTCCCACCGGTTCCGTCAGGATGACTCCCAGGGCGATGGTGACAGGGAATTTGAAATTTCCGTAGAGCGCAAACAAGATAATGAAAATCAGCACTACGGCAAGTGGACCAATAAAGTACATCTGCGATTTGGCATCCAGAAATTGGCTGTATTCGCCGCCCCACGACATCGTGTAACCCTGCGGCAATGTCACCGCCTTCTTTACGACCGCCTGGCCATCTCGCACCGCTCGCTCCAAGTCGCGCCCTTCGATGCTGTACTGAACGCCGATGTAGCGGGAGTTATTTTCGCGATAAATAAAGGACGCACCGTTCCCCTGAGTAATATTGGCGAGCTGACTGAGCGGGATCTGCTGCCCGTCGGGTGTGCCCACCAACAAGTTTCCAATCTCATGTGCGTTGCTGCGGAATTGGGGCTGCATTCGCACTACCAGATCAAACAGCTTCTCCCCTTGAATGACCTGGGTGACCGCTTGCCCACCGACTGCGGCTGAAATTACAGCTTCGACGTCCGCAACGTTGATCCCATACCGTGCGATCTTGTTCCGATCGACATCAACCAGCAGGCTAGGCTGGCCGAGTTCGCGCACCACCGTGAGTTCGGTGAACCCAGGCACGTTGGACAGCGCGTTCTTGATCTGGATCGCTTTGTCCTGAAGTACGTTCAGGTCTTCACCATAGATCTTGACCGCCAAGGAACTCTTGAGGCCGGTGAGCGCTTCGTCCACGGCATCTTCCGCGGGCTGGGTGTAGTTGAAAATGATTCCGGGAAAGGCACTGAGTTTATTTTTGATCGATTCGATCAGTTGTTTCTTCTCGCTGGTCGCGCCAGTCCATGATTTGTCTTTATATGGCTTCAAGCCAACGTAGAACTCGCAGTTAAAGAAGCCCGTGGGATCAGTACCATCGTCGGGCCGTCCTAACTCTGAACCCACGACGGTTACCTGCGGATAAGACAGCAAGATGTCGCGTATCTGAGGAGCGATGTTACTGGCCTCTTCAAAAGAGATGGTGTAAGGCATCGTGGCCCGGACCCAGAGCGCGCCTTCGTCGAGGTGAGGCATAAACTCTCCGCCGATGAAAGGCACGAGCAGCAGGGTCGCTCCGAAGATCAGGGTTGCGATCAACATGACTGTTTTGGGGTGGTTGAGCGACCAATCCAGCTGAACTGCGTATTTCCGCTTCATCCATTCATAGGCGCGATTCGGTTTCTCATGCACACCCTTCTTGAACCAGTAGGAGGCGAGCACCGGTATCAACGTAAGCGTCAGGATGAGCGCACCGAGCAGTGCAAAGGACATGGTCTCAGCCATCGGGTGGAACAGTTTGCCCGAAGGTCCGGTTAGCGCGTAAATCGGCAGATACCCGGCGAGGATGACGGCTACCGAATAGAAAATCGGGCGATCCACATCTTTCGCAGCCGCAAGAATCACTTCGTTCAGCTGGTATTGCTGTCCCTCCCGCAGCGCCAGTTCGCGGTAGATGTTTTCAACCATGACCACGGTGCCATCGATGACAATTCCGAAATCAATCGCGCCGATGGAGAGCAAATTCGCGGCGACATCGTGGGCATGGAGCACGATGAAGGCAAACAGAAGTGAGAGGGGAATGGTGAGGGCAACGATGACTGCGGCCCGGAAACTGACGAGGAAGAAAATCAGCACTACTAATACCAGCACCATGCCGCGAAGCAGGTTCGCTTCCACGGTGTCGGTCGTCAGGTCGACCAGTTCACTGCGGTCGTAAAAAGGATGGACCTTCACGTCCGGTGGCAGGATCTGGCGGTTCAGTTCCTCGGTTTTTGCTTCAACTGCTTTCAGGACATTTTGTGTCTGCTCGCCACGCAGCATCAGAATGACGCCCTCCACGGCATCGTCATTCTTCTGGAAGCCAAATTCGCCCAGGCGTGGCGCGTGCCCGATCGTTACCTCTCCTATATCGCGTATTCGGATCGGCACTCCCTTGTTGGCGCCAACCACGATGTTTCCAATGTCATCGGTGTTGCGTACCAGGCCGATGCCGCGCACATAGTAGAACTGTCCGCCCTGAGAATAGAATCCGCCGCCGGCATTCGCGTTATTGGCGGAGAGCGCCGTCACCACTTGCGGAATGGTCAGGTGATATCCGTAGATGCGCGCCGGATCGAGCAGCACTTGGTACTGCATCACCGTTCCACCAAAACCCGAGTCGTCGGCCACGCCGTGGACGGATCGGTAGGCCCGCCCCACCACCCAATCTTCGATCGTCTTTAGCTCCTGAGGAGTGCGGTCGGGACTTTCCAGCACATAGCGATACACCAGGCCGCTAGGGCTGAACAGCGGCGAGAGGCCCGGAGTTACTCCCGTCGGCAACGTCGCCCGCGCGAGCCTTTCAAATACGATTTGCCGAGCAAAGTAATCGTTGGTACGGTCCTCGAAGGTCAGTTTCACATCGGACAAGCCGTAGAGCGAGATGGAACGCATCACCACCATGTGTGGAACGCCGTTCATCTCGAGTTCAAGTGGAAGCGTGACCAACCTTTCGACCTCTTCGGCGGCATGATCCGGCCACTGTGTGATGATTTCTACCTGCGGAGGCGAGAGGTCGGGATAGGCGTCCACGGGCATCCGCTCAAACGACAGGATTCCCCCGACCGTGATGAAAGCGGTCAGCATCAGTACGAGAAATCTTTGACGCAACGCCGCTTGGACGATTCGGTGGATCATTCGCTGGTGGACACTATCCTTGCCTTCGGCTTCATGGTTGCCAGAATTGCAACTCGTTTCAAAGCTTGCGCGATTCTGCTAGCGCTGCAGCGAGTTCGCAAACTGCAGGAACAAGCTGCCGTTTCCGATGACTTGGTCACCAGCTTTCAGCCCGCTGATAATCTGCGTCTGCCCGTTCAGGCTTTCCCCGAGCGTAACTGAGCGTCTGCCGAACTGGTTCGAAGCTGCCGCCGCATAAACAAAAGGCTGGTTCTCGCTATCCCGCAGGACAGCGGCATCCGGGAGCGCAATGGCATTTGGAATCGTGCCCGCGTTTACGGTCGCAACCACGTACATATCTTTTTTCAGCTTCTCGCCAGGATTGTTCGTCTCGATGCGCGCCTGCAACGTACGAGTGTTCGGATCGAGCGATGCCGCGACATAGGAAATGCGGCCGTGGAAGGCTTCCGGATAAGTATCCGTCCGAATTGCGACCGTATCTCCAACGCGCACGTAGGGCAAATCTTTCTGATAGATGTTGACCAGCACCCAGACGCTGCCGATATCCGAAATCATGAAACATTGAGTGGTGCCGGGTTGAATGAGCTGCCCCGCGGACACATCCTGCTCGACGACTTCGCCGCTGATCGGGGCTCTCACGGGGACTTCAAAGGATGGCGGACCCTTCACGAGTTCGTCGGGATCTGTAATTCCCATCACTTTCAAAGCGGCTTGCGACGATGCCAGGTCACCGCTCGCCTGCACCTCGGCTGACTGCGCCTGCTCGAGGTTTTGCTCGGCAATCGCTTTGTGCTCATACAAATCACGGGCGCGAGCATAGGCTTTTTGTGCGAGAGCGTAGGCTTCCTTGGCCTTCAGATAATTCGTGCGAAGTTGCGAATAATCCGGACTCGCCACATACAACATGGGCTCGCCCTGGTGCACCTTCTGACCGGGCACGACCACCACCCTGCTGACCGGTCCGCTCACCTGTGTGATGACAGGCGTCGTGCGAAAACTGTTGTAAGCCACGGCGCCCGTCAGCCGGAGGCTTCGAGGCAGCGTCGTAGGCTGAACCGTCAGCACCTGTACATGCGCCATCTGCTCTTGGGGGATGGTGAACAGTTCTGCATGGTCTGAGTTCTTCGCGCTGCTCGAATTAGCGGAGGTATTCGCCGGGGGCCCTCCGCAGCCGGTAAGCACCAGCATGACCGCCGATGCGGCAGCGAGTGCCGCCAACCATCGAGAGCCATCCGCGCGAACATTCATGGCAGTTTCCTCACGGCAAGTTCCTCGTTCCTTCCGCTTCCTTCAATTGCTCCAGCGCTGTCATATAAAATGCCAACGCCTGGCGATAGGCTAACTGGACCGACCGGTAGCTGCGCTCGGCATCCAGATAATCTAGGAGACTTGCGGCGCCCCGCTTGTAAGCATACTGACTGATGTCGCGCGAGTCCTGCGCCTGTTTGAGGTAGCCGGAGGTGTAAAGTTGCACTACTTCTTCGTTGCTCCGGACCGCCTCGTAGGCATTGGCAACGTCGGAAAGAACCGTATCGCTGACCGATTGCTGCTGCTCCTGTGCCTGCGTGAGTGCGTGGCCGGTACGTGCGATTTCTCCCTGATTGCGGTTAAAGATCGGCAGCTCAAAATTAGCGAAGATGGAAGCGGTGTTCTCCCCGGAAACGTGGGTGAAATCATACGTGCCGTTTACGTCAACCTTGGCGTTCGCTTTGGCCAGGAGGATTTGGCTCTGCGCAGCAGTGATCCCTAACTCAGCAGCCCGGAAGTCGGGTCGCTCGCGCAGCGCCCGCGCCTGCAAGTCTTCCAGGTTCCCTTTGAGAGGCTGAAACTCCAGTTCTCCCACCACGTCATAGTCGGCCGGTACCGTGTTGTAGCCGAGGAATTCACGCAGTCCGACCAGCGCCTGCACTTTCGCGAGGCGGGCAGAAGAGACGTCGGTCTGAAACTGCAGAAGCTGGAGCTTGATCTTCAGATAGTCGCCTTCACCAATGTATCCCGCTTTGAGTTGCGCCTCGCTGATATCGACCGTCTGCCGAAAGCCTTTCAGATCCTCGAGCGCAAACTGGAGGGTTGATTCTGCCAGCAAAACGCTGACGAACTGCTGGCCCACATTAAAAGCCAGCGTGCGCTCGGCGTCGGCAACCTGGGCGCGGGTTACTGCCGTCTGATCGCGGGCAGCCTGCTGCCGCCGCTGCCGCTTGTGACCGCGTTCAAAGAGGTACCCGATCCCAATATCGAACTGCTGAGTTTCGTTCAGATTCTCCCCGGAAAAGTCTTGCGGACTGAAAAATGGAATGAACTGCGAATCCACCCCAAGAGTCGGGTTGGGGCGTAGGTATGCGGTGATCTCCTGGGCCTGATTCTGAAGAATCAGGGTTCGGGTGGCTTTCAGAGAATGGTTGTGGGTCAGCGCCAGATCAATGGCCTGATCAAGAGTGATCCGCGTCGTATTCTGCCCACTACCTGTCCCCACCAGCAGGAAGAACATCACCGCCGGTGCTAACACCTGAGAGTATCTGGAGCGCATAAGAATTGAGATCAAAGCGCACTGACTGTGACGCAACAGATCTCGCAGGGATACTCGAACCTGACGAGCACAATGCAAGCTCCGCCGTCCGTACCGTCCTCCTGTGTCTCAGACTGCGACTCAGGACGCGATGGAGGTATTGTAATTCACAGCATTCACGATCGCGCCGTACATGAGATCCACTACCAGGAGTGCCACAGTGTTCCCAGCGGCCACAATGCCCGCGCGGTTGCTCACGTCGTGGACCAGCGCAATAACGTCGGTTCGGAAACTACTCATTCCTAACGCCATCTGTGGATATCAAGAAAGCCAATCTTTACGCGGTTTTCGCAGGGGCAATTCTGTGCAGGTTTTCTAACGCCGCGGGCCGTAGAGTTGTGGTGGAGCAGCGGGACGATGAAAATGATGTCCACGGGCCGTCTAGACTTAGCTGGCTTGCTGGTTTCAGTACTCCGCCGGCTCCGGCCGCAACGTGCCCCTCCGTAATGCCCGTTCTTTTATCAACACGAAGAAGACCGGAACCAGAATCAGTACGTGAATCGTGGACGTAATCATTCCGCCGACCATGGGAGCGGCAATCGGCTTCATCACGTCGGAACCAATACCACTCGCCCAGAGGATGGGAATCAGGCTGGCGAGAACAGCACTGACCGTCATCAGCTTTGGTCGGAGCCGATGCACAGCACCCTCGATGGCCGCCTCACGAATATCGGCGTCCGTGAGTGGGCGACCTGACGCAATACGCTTATCGAGCGATTCGTGCAGATACACTACCATCACGACGCCCGTCTCCACTGCGATGCCAAACAGCGCGATATACCCGACCCACACGGCCACGCTGAAGTTGTAGCCAAGTAACCACTGCAAGATCAGCCCGCCGGTCATCGCATAGAACGTAGGGAGAATCAGGACCATGGCCTCGGTCAGGGAGTGGAAAACCATGTAGAGGAGCAGGAAGATCACGAAGAACACCGCGGGCAAAATGATCTTCATCCGTTCCTTCGCCCGAAGCTGGAACTCATATTCGCCCGACCACTGATAGGCGTATCCCGCAGGCAGTTGCAACTTTTGGCGAAGCATTTGGCTGGCCTGGTCTACGAAACCACCGTAGTCGGTGGTGTTGAGATCCATGTAGACATATCCCGTGAGCTGGCCATCTTCATCGCGGATCATTGCGGGGCCACGCGAGAACGAAATCTTGGCCACTTCACCGAGCGGTATCTGTGCGCCGGAAGGTGTAGCAATCAACACTCTGCTGAGTTCTCCCACGTTGTCACGGAAATCACGCTGGTACCGCACATTGATCGGATAGCGACTGCGGCCTTCGACGTTTTCGGCAACGTTCATGCCTCCAATGCCCGATTCCACGGCCTGTTGTACGTCGGCAATGGTCAAACCGTATTTCGCTGCCTCTGGCCGGTTGACCTCCACATTGATGTAAAAGCCCTGGGAGACCCGCTCGGCAAAAACGGAACGCACCTGCGGCAACCCGGACAAGATCTGCTGTACCTGTGCCCCGAGCTGCTGGATTTGCTCCAGATTCGTGCCTTGGAGCTTCATTCCTAGCGGCGTTTTGATTCCCGTCAGCGCCATATCCAGCCGATTTTGTACCGGCATGGTCCAGGTATTCGTCAGCCCCGGAAACTGGAGCTTCTCGTCCATCTCGCGAATGAGCTTTTCGTAGGTCATCCCCGGCCGCCACTTTTCGCGCGGCTTGAGCATAACCGTCGTGTCGTACATATCCAGGGGAGCATTGTCGGTAGCGCTGTCGGATCGTCCGACCGCACCGAAGACCGTCTCAACTTCTGGAAAGGACCGGAGAATCCGGTCCTGTTCCTGCAGGAGCTGCGAAGCCTGCGTGATCGAAATACCGGGAAGGGCCGTGGGCATGTAGAGCGATGAGCCTTCAAACAGGGGCGGCATGAACTGACTGCCCATCTTGAATATCAAGGGAAACGTCACCACGAGGAACGCCAAATTCAGGAGCAACGTCGTCTTGCGGTATTTCAGGCAGAGTCGTAAAACCGGCAGATAGAGTGCCTGCGTAATTCTTGAAATCGGATTTTCTGATTCGGGGCGCAGCTTCCCGCGAATGAAAATGACCATCAGGATGGGAACCAGTGTGATGGCCAACAAGGACGAGAAGCCCACGGCAAGGGTCTTCGTCCATGCCAGCGGCCTGAACATGCGTCCTTCCTGTGCTTCCAGAAGGAACACCGGGAGGAACGAGACTACAATTATGAGGAGAGAAAAGAACAGCGCCGGGCCCACCTGCTTGGCGGAATCGATGAGAATGCGCACCCGCTCTCGTTCAACCGCCTTCTTCGCGGATTTACCCGCGCTGGCATCTCTCTCTTTGCGGAGGTCTGGTCCGAGGCCTGGGCCATTCGAGGAATTCATCTCTCCGAGTACTTCTCCACCGGATGCCGGGCGCTCGGAAAGATGCCGATATCCGTTTTCCACCATGACGATGGCGGCATCCACCAGGACACCAATCGCCAAGGCCAACCCGCCCAGCGACATGATGTTCGAGCTTACATTCAGGTAGTACATGGGAATGAAAGAGATCGCGAGCGCGATCGGTAATGTGAGAATCGGGATCAACGCCGAGCGGAAGTGAAACAGAAAGACAATAATGACCAGGGAAACGATGATCGCTTCCTCGATCAGGCTATGTTTCAAGGTGTTGATCGATTCGCTGATCAGTCCCCCGCGGTCATAGCCGGAGACGACCTCGACTCCGGACGGGAGCGATCCTTTGATTTCAGCCAGCTTCTTCTTGACGCCCTCGATCACGTTGAGGGCGTTCAGCCCATACCGCATAACGACAATGCCGCCCACGGTCTCGCCTTCGCCATTCCACTCCGCTACACCTTCCCGCATGTCCGGGCCGAAGGAAACCGTGCCGAGATCCTTGATGAGTACGGGCGTCCCGTTCTTCGCCATCACCGGCACGTTCGCCAGGTCATCGAGCGACTTGAGATAGCCCAGCCCGCGAATCATGTATCGCGTGCCGCTCAGTTCGAGTACGCGGCCACCGACTTCGTTCGTGCTTGACTTCACGCGGTCGATAACTGTCGCGAGCGGAACGCCGTATGCCAGCAACTTGTTGGGATCGACATTGACCTGGTACTGCCGCACGAACCCACCAATACTCGCCACTTCCGCCACGCCGGGAACGGTTGCCAGCTGGTAGCGCAGGTGCCAATCCTGGATGCTTCGCAGATCGGCGAGGCTCTGCTTGTGGCTGTGATCGACAAGCACATATTCATAGACCCACCCGGCGCCGGTCGCGTCCGGGCCGATGGCAGGATGAACGTTGGTAGGAAGCCGTCCCGCAATTGTCTGCAGATATTCCACAACCCGAGAACGGGCCCAATAAATATCGGTCCCGTCCTCGAAGACAACAAAGACGTACGAATCATTGAACATGGTCTGCGCGCGTACCGCCTTTACCCGCGGTGCAGCCAGTAAAGCAGTGACGATCGGGTAGGTCACCTGATCTTCGATGAGGTTGGGTGGTTCCCCTTCCCAGTTGGTGTGAATGATCACCTGCACGTCTGAAATATCCGGCAGGGCGTCCAGCGGAACGTGGCCCATGGACCAGATTCCAGCCAGCGTAAGCAGAAACACCCCGGTGAATACGAGGAAGCGATTGTGCGCGCACCACTCGATGATTCGGGGGATCACGGTTACATACCTCCTGTGGCATTGAGCGTGAGTTGCTTGTTGGCAATCGTCTGCCCGTTTTGTTGTACCCTGATGGTGACCTGCCAAGTGCCGCCGGAGCCGAGATCACCTTTGCCTTCATACCTCCCGCCGCCCTTGTCGCTGGCATCGATGACGGTTTTCATCGCGGCCATCCCCATCGCTGGCATTGCGGCCATGAAGAAGGTCACGGTTACGTTTGCGCCCGTGATCGGTTTTCCATCTTGGCCCGTCAGCTTCACCCGAACGATGTTGCTGCCCTTGTGCGGAGGGTCGGGGTCAGTCGTCAGTTCCACAATCGCTTGTTGTTGGGCCGGAGCATTCATGGAGGCCGCCTGACCAGCACCGGGAGGCGGAGGAACAAATGCACCGGCAGCCGCCTGCAATTGGGCCTCGGAATCAATCAGGAAGTTTGCCGAAGTGACGATTTGTTCTTGTGCCTTGATGCCCTTCGTGATCACCAGTTCATCGCCGACTTGAGGCCCCAGCTCGACTTCGCGTGGCTCAATCCTGCCTTCGCCGGTGTAGACGAACAGCAGGCTCTTGGTTCCTGAGTGAAAAGCAGCACTGGCAGGGACGACCAACTGCCGTCCCATCGGCAGCTTGGCGCGAACATTCACATACATCCCGGGCCTCAACTTCAGACCAGGATTCGCAAACACCAACCGCACCGGCAGCGTGCGCGTATTCACGTCCAGTTGCGGGAGGACGAAGTCCACGCGTCCATTGAAGACTCGTCCGGGATACGCATCGACCGTAACCTCCGCGGGATCCCCCGGTTTGATCTTGCCCGCATCGCTTTGGAACACCTGGGCGAGTACCCAAACATCGGAAAGGTCAGCTACGGTGTAAAGCATGGTTTCGGGCTGGACGTACATATTGGGCAGTGCGCTTTTCTGCGTGATGTAACCCGAAACGGGAGAATTGACTGTCAGATCCGTAATCGCCTTTCCGCCTTGATCCAACTTCTCGATTTCCGCAGGAGACACTTCCCATTGCAGCAGTCGCTCTTTGGCAGCACTGAAGAGCGAAGCGGCACCCGAAGCCACCCCGCTCACTTTGCTTTGCTGCAGAGACTCGGAGTTCTTCTTTGCCAGCAAGTATTCGTGCTCGGTCGAGACCAGGTCAGGACTGTAGATCGTGAACAAGGGCTGACCTCTGCCAATAAAATTGCCGGTTGCATCGGCATAGACTTTGCGAATCCATCCGGTGACTCGGGTCTGCACGTAAGCCTGCCGGCGCTCATCAACCTGCACATTGCCGTAGAAGCGAAGCTCAGTGTTGACTGGCTTGGATGCAACCTTCCCAAGCACCATGCCGATGCTCTGCATCCGCTGGGGCGTGAGCTCGAAGGGTGCAAGCGGCGTCTCTTGCACATTGCTGGCCTGAGAGTCGCCCCCCGCTCCCGGCTCGGAACCGGAGGCGTTGGACGATGAGGTTTGCGCCATCGCGTCCATCGACTCGCTTGCGGAATTGGCGCCAAGCAGCGACGAAGTTCCGGCGTGGCTTAAACGCCACCACAAGACCGACGCCACAATCGCGAGCCCAACGGTTGTGGTCAGTGCAATCCAAAATGCGCGGCGATAATTGTTGTGTTCTGTACGGACCATGTCTGGTTCCTCGTTTGCGTTGGTTCTGAAGTTGCGCTCGTTCATGGCACATCCACCCCGGTGAGGCGTTCCAGTTCAGCGAGCGCCGATTCGTGCTCTACCAACTCGCTTCGATATTCCAAATCGAGGTTGAGAACATCGAGGAACCGGGAAAGCAGGCTCTCGAAGTCCTGGCGGTTCGATTGATAGGCAGACAAAGCCGATTGAAAGGTAGCTTCCGATTGCGGGACGAGACCGTCACTGTAGATCTTCAACCGCTCTTCCGAAGTCCTTGCGCGTACATACTGCTGCTGCACTTCCGAAAGCACGCGCTGCGATTCAGCCTCCAGCTCTTGCCGTGCTCGCTCCTGGTTCTCCTGCGCTTCCGCCAATTCGGCTTTCTGGCGCCCGCGATTGGGCAGCCGGATACCGAATGTGGCCATGTAGTAATCGCGGGCCTGGCTCCCGGTGTGCTCGTAGGTGTACTGAACGTTGAAGTCGGGACGGAAATTCTTGTGCGCCAGCTCGACTTGTGTGTCCCGCTGCTGGATGGAGGCCTGCTTTGAGTGCACATCGGGATTCTGCTCACGAGCCCGCTGCAGGAGTTCGGCTGCGGCGTACGGAAGAGCTCGTAACGTGAAGGCCTCGGCAACGATGTCCGCGGACTCCTGCGGACGGCCCAAGAGCTGCTTAATCTGGGCTTCCAGCAGTCCTTCTTCCTGATGGTGGTGTGCGATCTCTTGAAGAATCTTGGTGTGCTGCAACTGAGCTTTCAGCACATCCTGCTGATTGCCCTGGCCCACGCGGTAGCGTGCCTCGGCCGCCTCCTGTAGCTGACTCAGTAGCTCGTCCCTTCTCTGCAGGACACCGAGGGTTTGCTGAATGTAGGCCAGGTGGAAATAAACTATCTTGAGATTTCCCACCACCGTTCTGCGGGCGGAATCGGTCTGCGCTTCCATGGAATCCGCTTCGTGTTCGGCGACGTTGGCGCGTAACTGCCGTTTGCCTGGGTAGGGGATGTCCTGCGACGCGCCGAACCCGACGTAGGCGAAATCGCTGTTGCTGTAACCCGCGAAGGGTCGTGGGCTACCCACGCTGAACTGCTGCACCGAGAGTTGCGTCTCGGGAAGCGCCGAGGCCTGCTTGGGAACATTTCGTGAGGCCTGCCAAGCGTGAAATGAAGCCGCAATCTGGGGGTTCTTCTGCTCTGCCTCCTGCATTAGCTCACGCAGAGACGTGGCCATTCCCGCGTGCTCGGCCATGCCGGGCGATTCAGAAGTCCGCCTCTGCGGACTTGCTGGATCTTGAGCACCGGCATCGCCGGCAAGGGCTAGCGTTCCAATGAAC
>Ga0209118_1001262_pt1 | contig 12046 bp, 12 predicted proteins | sample BlaSpr_A8_Ref_M1_FD_187988 | JGI IMG/M metagenome (GOLD analysis project Ga0209118, IMG submission 187988) | Forest soil microbial communities from Thunder Bay, Ontario, Canada - Black Spruce, Ontario site 2_A8_Ref_M1 (SPAdes) (version 2) | ecosystem: Environmental > Terrestrial > Soil > Boreal...
AGGAAGTGGCGTGGAAGACGTTCACGGCCAAAGTGCAGGCCACCGCGCCGGTCCGACCCGAAGAAGCGCCTGTCGCGACCATGACCGCACCTGAACGCGCGGACCGCATGGCAGCATTGCTGCAAACAGCGCAGCAACAGGCCACCACGCGCGCGCAAACGGTCAAAGAGTTCTATGCCGTTCTGTCACCGGAACAGCAAAAGATCTTTGACAGCCAGTTCCAGGGCCGCCATCACCATTTCGGTCGCGGCTGAAAAGTCGCAAGTAGCGGCACCGCAAGTCGAAGTGCGTCATTGATGTCCGTCAAACCATAAATGCATCGTCGACGAACCGCAATGACAATCGCTGCGGTGCCGTAGTCCGCAGTACGCAATTCAGAACTACAGGAGATTGACATGCTGAAAAGAAAACCGCTGATCATCGCCGCCGTCGCGGCAGCAACCCTGGGCGTCGCCGCGCTTTCAAGCCAGGCGTATGCCAATGATGACGCATTGCTGGGCGCCGTCGTCGGCGCGGGCGTCGGCGCCGCGATTGGCCATAACGTTCAGGGCCGTCATGGTGCCGTCTTGGGCGGCGCGATCGGCGCGATTGCGGGAGCAAGCATCGCCGCGAGTTCGCCGTCCTATTACGACACCGGGTACTACGCCGCGCCGGCGACGGTGTACGCGCCTATACCTGCCTACTATGGAGCAGCGCCCGCGTACTACCAGGCGGCGCCGGTCTACTATCCGCGGGTTCACTACGCGCCCCACGTCGATTACGTTCATTACTATGGCCCGCGTCATGTCGATCACGGCAGGCCCGATGACCATGGACACCAGGACTGGCACGGCGAAGACGGCCATCACGGACACTGAATCGCACTAGCGATGAGGCGCCGATGCGCAAATGATTGACGCATATCGATCGCTTACGGCACGGGTGGAAGTCGTATCCGGTGGCGCAGACACCAATCGCCATCGGCTTTTTTTCATTGCGATACGCCGGTGGCATTTTTGCGGAGCACAGGGCTCAAGTCGCCGTTCGCAACCAGTAGTATGATTACCAAACGTTATCTATCACGCCTTACCTGCTGGTGGCATGCTCTCCGCCTACATCACACGCCCGAGCAGCTTGCTGCACGAGATGGGACCCGGCCACCCCGAGTGTCCGGAACGGGTAAGCGCGATCCACGATAGTCTGCTCGCCCGGGGGCTGCTCGATCTGATGTTGCCATACATTGCGCCGGCGGCTACGCGCGCAAGTCGAACGGGTACACGATGCGCTCTACGTGGCCGAGTTGGTCGCTGCCGCACCCGAATCGGGTTATCACTTCGTCGATCCCGATACCGCCATGAATCGCCAGACTCTCGCTGCTCCTTGGCACGCTGCCGGGGCGGCAGTGCTCGGGGCCGAGTTGGTGGCCCGTGGCGAAGTCGCCTCCGCATTTTGCAACGTGCGTCCTTCGGGTCATCACGCCACGCGCCTTTCGCCCGATCGCTTTCGCCACCTCTTCATCGAGGAGACAGGCATGCGGTTCCGGCCCTACGTGCTGTGGCTGCGCATCGAAATCGCGCTCGCCGCATTCGCCGCTGGCAGGAGTCTGACCGAGGCCTCGCACGCCGGCGGATTTGCAGACTCCGCGCATTTTTCGCGGACCTTCAAGCGCATGTTCGGGATTGCGCCTTCTAGTTTTCAGCGCGAATAGCCGTTTCGTTCAAGCCATAGCTGGACGTGAGCACCTAGACTGGGCTCTGCATCACCTCAACTCAACTTGAAGGGAAACATATCATGAACAAAGCTAATGAAGTTCTCTGTCGCTGCAACCCCTGCCCGGGCTCGGACTGCACCTGCGGCTGCCAGAAACCCGTAGAGCAAAGCGTTTGCGCCTGCGGCTCCCAGTGCCGCTGCGGTGAGGCGTGCGTTTGCGCCAAGAGCTAATCGGGAGGTATCGCGATCGGTTCTGCCCTGCCGTGCGCCAACAAGCTGATTCGCTTCCTGTAGCGGGGACGTCAGCGGTGCGAACCGATCGCGACCCCGGAAGCCTACCCACTTAACATTGGTGAGCAGGCGATCCCTGCATGTGAAATATACCGTGCATTCTTGGATTCGGGGATCGTGGCGTTTTCGATTCCGGGTCCTCCCGTTTTACTTAAAATAGTTCCCTTTTCGCTACACGCGGACGGGCCGGTTCGGCTTGCCGGTGAAGTCCGTCGGTCAAGCGTCACCTTCGCAGGTTCGGAGGATCTTGTAGTGGTCGAAGCGTATGCAGTAGGAAATCTCGCTCTCCTGGCTATGCGGTGCCGCAAATGCTCATGAGGGGCCCGTGGCATCAGGGCTCGGGTCGGAACACCCACACGGATGCAGGCTCAGCCGATGAGGCACGTACGCCAACATAGAGGCGATCTGTGCTTGGCACGAACAATGAAGTTCTCGCACCGGGTGCCGTGGGCACTTGGGCGACCCGTTCGTATCCAGTGCCTCGTCGCTGAAGCACGTCGATGAGGCCAGCTCCGCAGCTAACATAAAGACGATGGCGCTTTGGATCAACGAATACGTCATCGGCATCTCCGCAGGTCTCGCCCTTGAAGACAATCTGACCGTCCTTGGAGCCGAAAGCAGCGATCCGTGCAGGCTTGCGAAACACCACAATTACCTGACATTCGTTCTCATCGAGCGCCATAGCGAAGTTGTCGCGGGCATCGCTGAACGACCACCCGGTCGACTGCTTGCCTGCGGCGCGATCGACGACGGCAATTTGACCAGCATTCGGCACGTTCACGTAGATCCTGCCGTTCGAGTCGAGCTGAAAGCTCTCAGGGTGCGCGCCGAGCGAAATGTCAGTGGTCTTTTGGCGGCTTAGCGCATCGATCACCGCGAGCGCGCCGCTGCCATAGCCCACGAATACCTTGTTGGCTCGCGTATCGACCCGGATGTTGTCTGCGTCTTCACCCAGTTCGATATGCCCGACCGGAGAGAGGCTCTCGCCCTGAAATAAATGCACGGAACCGTCGCCAGCATTGGCAACGTAGAGCATGTCGGACGCGCGCACGTAGGCGACACCCTGCGGTTCTTTCAAACCGCCGATGGTGCGCAAAACCTTCTGCTGCTTCAGGTCGATGACGCCGACGCTGTTGTTGCCAAGCTCCGCGACGAACAGTCGCTGCCGACCTGGGTCGACGGCGAAGTGGTCGATCCGGCCGCTCACCGGCCCGAGGGGGATCTTTGTCTCGAGCACGAGCGGTGCAGGCTGCTCCGCCCAAGCCCATGTACCGACAACCATGGCGGCTCCAGCGATGATAGGTGCAACCCACTTCATCACGCACTCCTCGTCGATCGAACCATCGGCCGCCTTCATGCGGAGCCATTGTCCGAGTCAAGCACGGTCCCGGGGGCGATGAATCTCGACGCCCGCCAGTGCACGGTTCGGGCCCGGATGAATGAACCTGTTCGGCTAGCTCTTCTTGACATCAATCTTGTCGAGGGCAGCGCGCAACCCCTTGGCGAGTTTTTGCGCGTCGTCATTGGCCCAGAAGTGCATGAAGAACAGGCGCGGTTGCTCATCGAGCATGTGGCTGTGTAATGCGGTCACCTCGATACCGTTGTCGCGCAAAGCTTTAAGGACGGGATTGACCTCCTTAGCGGTCAACACAAAGTCGCCGGTGATCGCTGCCTTGCCGGCCCCGGTCGGCTGGAAGTTGATCGCAATAGCTGATCCCATGGCTGCTGGCACTTCCATCTCTTCGTCCCTGACGGGTTCAGCGCGCGGGATAGTGAACTGGTAGATGCCGCCATTCGCCTTGCCTTGCTGCCCCATCGCTCGGTCGACCATGCCCGTATCAAACTCGATCTGCTGAGTAGCAGCTTGCGGCTGTGAGTTACTGGAGGCCGCTCCCGGTAGTGGCGTCTTACTCAGCGCGAGACCCGCGTGTAGCGCAGTAGCGAGTTTGACCGGATCGCCATGTCCTAGGACGTGCATGTACAACGTCATGGGCTCGGCGCGCAGCAGATGATTGTGTAGCGCAGTGATCTGGATCCCAGCTTCCTCGAACTTCTTCATCACGGGGTTCACTTCGTCCTGCATGAGAACCAGGTCCCCCATGACCATCACCTCTTCTCCCATCGGCGCAAAGGCGAGCCAGCCACCGAGCGCGAAACCCGGCTTCAGCGCGACTCCGTCGAGTGACACCTTAAGGTCTGTCCTTGGCAGGCCGACCCGGTAGACGCCGCCAGACTGTGCCGAACCTGATTTGCCCAGCGCCTCTCCCACTGGGTTCCAATCACGGTCGGCCGCAAACGACGCAGTGGCAAGCGCCACAGTAATAACGAACAACACAAAGCGGATCGGTATTGGTGAGAACATTCGGGTACTCCTTTTCTTTCGGTCTAAATTCTGCGGCTGGTGCGCGAGCCCGAGCCGCATCAAGGAAACGTTTTCTGAACGGTCGGCAAAGCCGCCTCATCGATCACGGTGCTGCAGTCATCGTCTTCTCCGTTTACTCGACACGCTGCCATACCTGTACGCCGACGGCGTGCTCGCCCCCGACATTGATCGGGTGCGTACGTAGCGTCATACGCTTACCCCGAGACCTCGTAGGTGCGAATGAGAGTCGTCCCTCTGCAGTTGGGGAGGAGCTGCCCTGAATCCGGTAGGTGAGAGTCTTGTCTGCGGCGTTTAGTTCGTAGGTGCCGTAACAACCGATGTAGCTATCGAACGCAGTCTTCGTTCGTCCGGCGGGGGCGGCGTCGCGTTCGTCGCCGGAGAACCGGGCGCGATCGCGCTTCATGATCTGAACGGACGCACGTGCCACAGCGTCGTCCATGATCGTGCCCTCTGGGGTTTCTCCGAAGGGTTATTTGATAACGCCGCGCGTGCCGTTGAAGCTGAACGAAACGAGCCGCCAGGTGCCGACGAACTCATGGTTCGCCGGGACGCTCCAGGCCGGGGGCGAGCGGAGCCAGAGGCCAAGCCGGAGAATGGCTACCACGGCATTTGAGAGAGCTGTTGGGTTGGCGCGCCGGTTCCAGGTCAGTCATCGTCATCCTCGTCCTCCTTAGCGACGGCACCGCGGTAAATCAGCTTGCCGTCTTCGCCGATCACTATCTCCCGGTCGTTTCCGTTTGCGGTAATGCGGGCCGCGTAGACCGTCTTGCCATCAGCGGTCCTTTTGTCGATTTCCCTGAGGGTGCCACCCTTGGCCTGCTGTTCGATCGTGGACTTGACCGAGGCCGGCACCTGGGTCACGGCGACCTTCTCCTCCTCCTTGTTCTCTGCCCATGACGGTAAACTGACAACAGCAAAAATTCCGGCAACGACCAAGCCGATAGCAAAGCGCTTCTCTATCATTCGATCCTCCATGACTGAGTTGGGCGATTCTGCGAGGCGCAGCGAACGCCACTTATCGAGAGCTCGGAAAAACGCGGGCTCCTGTCAGACACTAGCCGGATTCGTTTAAGGCAGTATTATGGGACGCCGAGCCCAACGGAACGGCAATCACAAACAGAGCTTAATACTGTCATGAACTTCCCCGTGCTCTCCTGAGAGTCCTATGCAACGGGCGTCGCAAGTCGCCATACGCCCCGTCAGGTCGTCAGGTCAGGACATCTTCGCCTTAGACTTCCCGAATGGCCTGGTGATTGCCACGTCGTCGCCGAGTTTTGGAAAGCGTATGGTGCGGTGGCCTGCTATAAGCCATGATCCGAGCTACTTTGGCATAATGTATCTTCGCGATGCAGTGGATGTTTACCTCGAACGTGGCACGCGAGTCGCAGATTTCCAGCAAGTGGCACGGCTCGATGCAGTCACGACCGAAAACAGTTCATCGCTGCGGTGGATTTCGCAATAATCGCGCTGGGCCCGGAGTAGAAACCGAAAAAACGAAACGGCCGGGGCGTACCCCGGCCGTTCAATTGACTTCAGTCCTAAAGTTACTTTTTGGGAAGCAACCCTGCTGCGTTGAGTTCCTGTTCGGTTAACTTGCCGTCATTATTGACGTCGGCAGCCTTGAACTGTTCGGCCGTGATACCGGCCTTCATAGCTTCTTCCTTGGTCCAGGTCTTCTTGGCCGCCTGATCAGTTCCACCAGTCTTGGCTGCAGTAGTGTCGGCACCACTGCCTGGGCTGTCGGCGCCCGGGGCTACTTGGACGTTGCGAACGCTTTGGTCAGCCGCGAGAGCGGGGAGGCCCGCACTCATCACCAACGCCGATAAGATTGCCGCTAATTGATGCTTATCCATATTTATCTCCATGCTGAATTTAACTTCGTAGGTGCAGGCATTCCAATTCTTGCACCCTATAACGCCCTCCTGTCTGTGCAGAACCTTTACTCGTCAAGTACTCTTCGCTGTGCGGTTGTTGCTTGCCAGCGCGAACACTAGACTGTCACCTCAAGCACAGATGCGCGCATTCAAACTGCGGTAGCGCATTGTGGTTACAAACGTTCAGGAGAACTGACCCGCCGTGCCCGAAATGGTGGTGACACAACCGGGCACTAACCGCTTAATATCAAAATAGTCATGCAGTCTGATTCGTTAGCCATTGTTTTGCCTGAGCCTCAATTTTTGGTGTTCGAAGCACTCACCTGAATTTCATCGCCTGCAGGCCAAAAGTCAGCTTGCCGTCAATTTAGCAGTCATATTGAAACGTTCCTTGTAAAAATTACGGGTTAATGCCTGATCCGTGAATAACGCGAGTAACGGCCATTTGTCCAGCCATTTGCCTGCGGCGCCCACCTGGCGTGGCCGAATGGGAGGCAACGCCGCCTGCTAGTCGATCTTACTATCGTCCTGCACCACGGTGTACCCGTGTAATGAGCGGATTACGTGCCAAGGTTGGGCGTCGGCCGAACTAAATGTTTGGCTGTGGTGTCAGAATCTCGACATCGGATGGCGGCGGGTGCGGCTGTGCTCACGAAATCGGTGTTGGGCGGACTCCATCAGGAGTGCTCGCTAGTGCCGGACGTTGCCTAATCGCCATGGTATCGAGATGACATTCGAACGCCGCGAGTATTTGCGCACCACACTTCTGAGGAACTTCCCTTGCCTTCGGTTCGCAATCGGTACTACGTACCTCAGAGTTCCGCCGTTGCCTCGCAGCGATAATTCAAAACAGCTTTGAATCGCAGAATATGGCGCTAAACGATTTGGAAGCCCCCTCCCACCGTAGCGCCTTCGGCGCCCTTGCGGCTGTGCTGCTCGGTGTGGCGATATTTTGGGCGTTCGGCTTGCAGCAGGCACTTTCGGCGGATGAGCCACCGTCCGGTTCGTCATTCGATCCTGCCCTGGTGAGCAAGGGCGCCCAACTCGCGGCGATCGGTAACTGCGCTGCCTGCCATACAGCTCCCCACGGCAAACCCTTCGCGGGCGGGAGAGCCTTGCGCACGCCGTTCGGGACGATCTACGGCACCAACATCACGCCCGATCCCGATACCGGCATTGGACAATGGTCGCAGGCCGATTTTTTGCGCGCGATGCACGATGGCGTGGACCGTCGCGGCCGCCACCTCTATCCGGCTTTCCCTTACGATCATTTCACCCGGGTCACGGATGAAGACGTAGACGCGATCTACGCGTTCCTGATGACGCGCGACCTCGTGCGCGCCGAGACGCCGCGCAACGAGCTGGCGTTCCCTCTCAATATCCGCGCGACCGTGGGCATCTGGAAGCTGCTTTATTTTCGCAGAGGTGTGTTCCAGCCCGCTCCGTCCGAAAACGCGCAGTGGAATCGCGGCGCTTATCTCGCCGAAGGCCTCGCCCATTGCGCCGCCTGCCACACGCCGCGCAATTTCCTCGGTGCGGAGAAAAAGAGGCTCGATTTCACCGGGGGCGAATCGGCGGGCTGGCATGCGCCGGCCCTCAACGCCGCATCCTCCGCCCCTTCTCCATGGACAGCGGACCGCCTGTTCGCTTATCTTCGTCAGGGCATGGACGATGTTCATGACGCTGCCGCCGGCCCCATGGCGCAGGTCGTGCACAACCTCTCGCAGGTTCCGGAGGAGGACGTGCGGGCGATCGCGCTCTATGTCGCGTCTCTCGGCGGCGGACAAACGCCGCAGCGCCGGGCCAGCGTGTCCGGTGTGGACACGCAAGCCGTCGAGCGCGGCGCCGCAATCTATGCTGGCGCATGTGCGAGCTGCCACGACATGGGCCGGCAAGTGTTAGGAGGCGCGCTTGAGCTTTCACTCAGCACGTCGGTTGCCATGCCGGCCCCGGGCAATCTGATTCGCATCATACGGGAGGGCTTCGTGCCCGCAGACGGTGAAAAAGGGCCGTGGATGCCGGGATTCGCCGGTGCGCTGACCGACCGGCAGCTCACCGATCTCGTGATTTACTTGCGGGCGCATGTCGGCGAGAAGCCGGCGTGGGACGGTGTCGCGGGCGAAGTAGAAAAAGCCGCGCGAAATAAATCAAGGGAATGATGAGCCGCTCATGATCACCCTGAACGTCAACGGACAGCCGCGTCAGGTCGATGCCGATCCGGCCACGCCCCTGCTTTATGTCTTGCGCGATCACCTCGAGCTGAATGGCGCCAAGTTCGGCTGCGGAGTGGGGCAATGCGGAGCCTGTACGGTCATGGTCGATGGCGAGGCGATCTTTTCCTGCATCACCCCGGTTTCGGTCCTGCGAGACCGCCAGATCAAGACGATCGAAGGTCTTGGCACGATCGACAACCCGGGACCGCTTCAGCGCGCTTTCATCGAGGAGCAAGCCGCGCAATGCGGGTATTGCATTGCGGGCATGATAATGCGCGCTCAGGCGCTGCTCGAGAAGAATCCTTCGGCCTCGGAAGCTGAAATTCGAGAAACCCTGAGCCCGAACCTGTGCCGATGCGGCACGCACATGCGTATCCTGCGCGCGGTAGGCCGCGCCGCGCGCGCCATGCAAAACACATCGACGGGCAACACGAAGGGAAGCGATCCATGATCGATCCCGTCGCCGCCGCATCCGTCTCCCGGCGCCATTTTCTCGCGGGCGGGGGCGCGCTGATCGTAAGTTTCTCTCTTTTGCCACGGCTGCTCTGCGCTCAAGAAAATGACCGGAATGCCGATGCCGAGCAAGCGAAAGGTCCTCTCCCGGGAAGCCTCAAAGATGAACCGATGCTCGACTCCTGGATTCGCATCGACGCCGATGGAAGCGTCATCGTGTTCACAGGCAAGGCGGAATTGGGGCAGGGCATAAAAACCGCCTTCATCCAGGTGGCTGCGGAGGAACTCTCGGTCGATTTCAATCGGATCAATCTCATCACGGCCGACACGCAACGCACTCCGAACGAAGGCTATACCGCGGGCAGCCACTCGATGCAGGACAGCGGGACAGCCATCATGAATGCCGCGGCGCAGGTCCGAGAGATCCTCGTCGGCCTGGCGGCACGCCGGTTCGATATTTCCGCGGATCGGTTGACGGTACAGAACGGCGAAGTGCGCGCCGAAGACGGACGTCGCCTCGGATATGGCGAGCTGGTCGGCGGCCAGCAGCTTCATGTTCGGGCGCAGGCTTCGTCCAAATTGAAAGACCCGCGCACCCATTCCATCGTCGGCAAGCCCGTAGAACGCGTCGACATTCCTGGCAAAGTCACCGGCGGCGTGAGTTATGTACAGGATCTGCGGCTGCCGGGCATGGTGCACGCGCGCGTCGTCCGTCCGCCGAGCCCGGGCGCGCGGCTTGCAATGATGGATACAGGCGCAGCCGACAAAATGCCCGGTGTGCTGAAGATCATTCGTGACGGAAACTATATCGCGGTCATCGCCGAGCGCGAATTTCAAGCGGTCACCGCCATGCGCGCGCTCGCAACTGCGGCGAGCTGGGAAGAGCGGCCCACGTTGCCCGCACAGGACGATATCTATTCCCTCATCCAGCGCTTGCCATCGCAGGATACCGCGATTCTCGACACTCGCACCATGCTCGGCGCCGGGACGCGGACGATGGAAGCGACCTACCGCCGTCCGTATCAGATGCACGGATCGATTGGCCCTTCCTGCGCGGTCGCGCTCTTTCGTGACGGAGCCCTGACGGTATGGACCCACAGTCAGGGCGTCTATCCGCTGCGCAAGGCAATTGCCGAAATGCTGCGTCTTCCGGCGGAGCGCGTGCGCTGCGTTCACATGGAAGGCTCGGGCTGCTATGGGCACAACGCCGCCGACGACGCGGGCGCCGATGCGGCGCTGATCGCGAACGCCTTTCCCGGACGTCCGGTTCGGGTTCAATGGATGCGCGAGGAGGAGCACACCTCGGAGCCGTACGGTCCGGCCATGATCACCAAAGCCAGAGCCGCGCTCGACGGCGACGGCATCGTCGCCGATTGGCAATACGAGGTGTGGAGCAACACGCACTCGACTCGTCCCGGTCCCGCTGGCTATCTGGCCTCGGCACAGCTGCTTCAAACGCCGTTTACGCCGCCGCCTCCGACGCCCATTCCGCAGCCTGAAGGCGGCGGCGACCGCAACGCCATTCCACTGTACAAGTTCCGCAACGCGCGCATCGTTCACCATTTCGTGCCGAGCATGCCGCTGCGGGTGTCCGCGCTGCGATCGCTCGGCGCATACATGAACATTTTTTCGATCGAGAGCTTCGTCGACGAGCTGGCGAAGGCGGCCGGCGCGGACCCCGTCGAGATTCGCCTTCGTCACATGGAAGACCCGCGGGCCCGCGATGTCATCCGGACGGCGGCGGAGCGTTTCGGCTGGGCCGCCTATCAGCCGCGAAAAGGCCGCGGTCGCGGATTTGCCTTCGCGCGCTACAAGAATCTCGGAGCATACGTCGCGGTGGCGTTCGAGGTGGAGGTGGAGGGCGAAAGTGGGCGCGTCAGTGTCGCGCGTGCGATGGCAGCCGTGGACAGCGGCCAGGCCGTCAATCCGGATGGCATCCGCAACCAGATCGAAGGCGGCATCCTTCAATCATTAAGCTGGTCTTTATACGAGTCGGTTACGTTCGACAGCATGCGGATCACGAGCCGGGACTGGAGCAGCTATCCGATCCTACGTTTTTCGGCCGTGCCCGAGCGTATCGATGTGCACGTGATCGACCGGCCGGGGCAGCCGTTTCTCGGAACCGGTGAAGCCGCGCAAGGCCCCACGGCGGCATGCCTCGCCAACGCGGTCGCGGATGCAACGGGAGTGCGGATCCGCGAGCTGCCGCTCACGAGCAAGCGAGTCAAAGCCGCTATTGGAGTGTGATCGGCGTGGTTCTTGATCGCAAATCGGTTGGAACTCCGCGTCCCATAATACTGCCTTAAACCAATCCGGCTAGTGTCTAAAGCGATCTGCGTTGCCGAGTTCTATCCGTGGCGTTCGCTGCCTTGGGTTCAGGCCTCGCAGCATCGGCCAACTCAGTGAGGGAGGATTGAATGATAGAGAAGCGCTTTGCTATGGGCTTTGCTGTGGCCGGAATCTGGGCTGCCGCTGCAGCGGATTTGATGCGGTCCCGCGGGCGGTGAGTCCGCTTCATTATTCGGTGGCGTTTATGCACAGATGTCGAAGAATTCCGGCGTTCTCAGGGTCTTTGCCTTGCAGTGATGCGCCATGTTCACGAATCGACCAGAGCCAAGGCGTCGAAACCGACACCGCACAGGCTCCTCTCCCGCGTCGGCCACGGCCTCGACGGGGGAGGGCTATCTTCATGTTTACCGCGCTGGCGCTCATGGCGACAAACGTCCTCGCTCAGTCGGACGACACGCCGGGTCCCATGCACTCCGGTACCCATGCCGAGTCCGCCGCCAACACAGCGGATACCAAACCGCCGGTCGCCGATCCCAGCTTCGACGTCAACAAGCTCTTTGCCAACACCTGCGGCTGGTGCCACAGCGATGCCGGACGCAAGGCAGGCAAGGGGCCGCAATTGATGGGCACGGCGCGCACCGATGCCGAGATTATCTACCGCATCAAGAATGGTAAGACCGGGCAAATGCCCTCTTTCGGTAGTGCCTTCAGCGACGAGCAGATCCAAGCCATTATCGCCTACATCCGGACGCTTAAGCCGGACGACAAATAGCGAATGCATCCTCGCGCAATGTGCGGGCCCGCCGCCTGTTCCCGCCGCGTCAGGCGACTACCATTGGTTCCACCACTATCGT
>Ga0209118_1001264_pt1 | contig 12031 bp, 12 predicted proteins | sample BlaSpr_A8_Ref_M1_FD_187988 | JGI IMG/M metagenome (GOLD analysis project Ga0209118, IMG submission 187988) | Forest soil microbial communities from Thunder Bay, Ontario, Canada - Black Spruce, Ontario site 2_A8_Ref_M1 (SPAdes) (version 2) | ecosystem: Environmental > Terrestrial > Soil > Boreal...
GTTTCCACGCATTGAAAAAGCAGAAGCAATCGAGAGGATGGAAGCCATGGAAAACGAAGCTCAGAATGCACCGTCACCCGCTGCCACCACTAGGCCAGCCGCCGCCCCGGCCACCGGCGCTGCGGCTGGTCCCGCTGCCGCTGCCGCAGCTGCTGCTCCGGAAAAAATAGGCATCGAGGATTTCGCAAAGGTCGAAATGCGCGTAGGCCAGATCAAGACCGCCGAACGCATCGTAGGCGCGGACAAATTGCTCAAGCTGACCGTGGACATCGGCACGGAGATCCGCCAGATTTGCGCCGGCATCGCGCAGTTCTATGAGCCGGAAGCGCTCATCGGCCGCAAAGTAGCCGTCGTCGTTAATCTGGCTCCGCGCAAACTCCGCGGTGTGGAGTCGAACGGCATGATCATCGCCGCTTCCGTCGGCCCCGAAGGCCGCCCGGTTCTCGCCGGTTTCCCCGAAGACGTCGAAGTCGGGGCGCGCTTGAAATAAGCATTCCCTTCATAGGGGCGCAGCATGCTGCGCCCCTACTCGGCAAGATTTCCCCAATGGAACTCATCGACTCACACGCGCACATCGACTTCCCACAATTCGCGGAGGACCGCGAAGCCATGCTCGATCGCGCGCGTGCCGCGGGCGTGACGACACTGCTCGCCATTGGCACGGGCCCTGGTCCGGAGAAACTGGATTCCGCATTACCTTTTGCCGAGCAGCACGACTGGATTTATGCCACCGTCGGCATTCATCCACACGAGGCAGAACAAGTTACGCCGCAGCATCTCGATCAGCTTGCGACTCTCGCCAAACATCAAAAAGTCATCGCCTGGGGCGAGATTGGCCTCGACTACTTTTACGACCACTCCCCGCGCCATGTTCAACAGCGCATTTTTCGCGAGCAGATGGCGCTCGCTCGCGAAGCCAAGCTGCCCATCATCATCCATTGCCGCGATGCCTGGTCTGATTGTTTGAATCTTTTGGAGGAAATCTGGCGACCCAGCGGCCTCGGCGGGATTCTGCACTGCTTTACCAGCACGCTCGAAGATGCGCGGCGTGGAATCGAAATGGGCTTCCTGGTGTCCTTTGCGGGAAATTCAACTTATCCGAAAACGCAGAACCTTCGCGACGTGGCGAAGGAATTGCCGCTGGAGAAACTTTTGATTGAAACGGACGCGCCGTATCTTGCGCCGCAAACTTATCGCGGCAAGCGCAACGAGCCTGCCTACGTAGCGGAAGTAGCGCGCACGCTCGCGAGTGTGAGAGACTTGTCGCCGGACGAACTTGCCGCCGCCACCTCGGAAAATTTTCGGCGCTTGTTCGGTTTCGCGCGGCCGGCGAGTCTCGCGGCCTCGGGTTTCAAGGAAAAGAGTTAGTTTAGGAGACATACTATCGCCCTTCCGACGGTCAAAGAGATTTTTGATCTCGTCCGTGACGACCTCGTTTTGGTCGAAGATGAGCTTGCGCGGCAAAGCGATACCGCTTTTCAGCCCGTCTCTGAAATCACGGCGTATTTGCTGGGTGGTGGCGGGAAGCGCTTGCGCCCTGCGCTCTTACTCCTCTCTGCCTGCTACGCCGGACGCAAAGATCGCAGCGCGATCCGCCTCGCTGCGGTCGTCGAACTCCTGCACAGCGCGACACTAATCCACGACGATGTCATTGACAGCGCCGACACGCGCCGCGGCCGCCCCTCTGCTAATTCAAAATGGGGCAATCATCGAAGCGTGCTCACCGGCGACTGGCTGTACATGCAATCTTTCCAGATGGCTCTGGAAGAACGCAATTTCCGCATTCTTGACGTATTGATCGACCTGACACGGAAAATGGTCGAAGGCGAACTGATCCAACTTTCCAAAATCGGCCGCATCGATGTGACCGAAGATGATGCGCTGCGCTTGGCCACCTATAAGACCGCGTGCCTCTTCAGCGGCTGCGCGCGTCTCGGCGCAGTACTGGGCGGCCTTGAGGGTGAAGAAGAGCAGGCGCTTGCCGACTATGGCCGATACGCCGGTTTGGCGTTTCAGCTTGTCGACGATCTACTGGATTTTACGGCGTCCGCGCAACAGTTGGGCAAACCGGTCCTCAGCGACCTGAAAGAAGGCAAGGTCACGCTGCCGCTGATCTACGCGATGGAAAATGGACACCGCGACGCGCGCGAGATGGTTGCGCGGGTTCTCGCGGAAAAACAATTCATTTCTGTTCGTCCGGAAACCATCGTTTCGCTGGTGCACGAGTCCGGTGCGCTCGATCGAGCGCGAAACCTGGCGCATGACTACGCGCAACGCGCCAAGGCTTGCCTTAACGGCGGCCGCGATTCGGAGTACCATCGCGCGCTCGCCACACTTCCGGACTTCATCCTCGAACGCGAGAACTGAGCGCGTCATGCTCCCGTTCAAACTGGTTTATCACGAGCGGTACGATCTGAATCTCGGCCCGCACGTTTTTCCCTCCCAGAAATTCCGCCTGATCTACGAAATGCTGCTGCGCGAACATATCGCTGGACAGAACGATTTCTTGCGGCCAAGTCCCGCGACCGACGAAGACATGCTGCGTGTCCACACGTCCGACTGGGTGCGCAAGTTGAAGACCGGTACGCTTACCGCCAGCGAAGTGATGCTACTGGAAGTCCCGTATTCTCCAGAATTCGTCGAGGCTGTGTGGCTGGCAGCAGGCGGAACAATTCTCGCCGCGCAATCGGCGCTCCGCGACGGGTTCGGGTCAAATCTCAGCGGTGGATTTCATCATGCCTATCCGGCCCACGGGGAAGGTTTTTGCGCGATTCATGATGTGGCCGTGGCGATTCGAAAGCTGCAGGCGGACGGCACGATAAAAAAAGCGATTGTCATCGATACGGACGTGCATCACGGCAATGGCACAGCCGCCATTTTTCGCAATGATCCGACGGTTTTCACACTTTCTATTCATCAGGAAAATAACTATCCCGCGCACAAGCCGCCATCGACCGTCGACCTCAACATGCCCGACCGCGCGGACGACGATGAGTACCTGGGGGCGTTGATTCCCGCAGTCCAGAAATCGCTTGATGATTTTCAGCCAAATATTCTTTTTTACGTTGGCGGCGCAGATCCCTACTGCGAAGATCAACTCGGCGGATTGTCGCTGACGAAAGAAGGATTGAAGGTGCGCGATCGCAGTGTGTCTGAAGAAGCGCGCCGGCGCGGTGTTCCCGTCGCAACCACTCTCGCGGGTGGCTACGCGCGCCGAGTGGAGGATACCGTGCGCATTCACGTCAACACGATTCTTGCCGCGCGAGATGTCGCGGAAAAATATCCGCAGACTTCATCGATGCACGGTTAAGGATTGGGGTTTCCCGCCGCCGCCGCGGCATTCGCCGGGGCAAGTGCCCGGCGCACGGCGGCATTCAGATCCTGCTCAAATGTATCGGGATTGAAACCATCTGTGCGATAGGCAACCTTTCCATCGCGGTCGATAACCATAACAGTTGGGAAGGAGTTGACGGCAAAGAGCCGGTCAAGCCCGTCGGCAAAAACGACCGTGGTGTGTGGCTTGTCCTCTTCCAGATAAGGAGGGACCAGTGTCTCGTCTTCATCGCAATTCGCGGCCAAAAAAAGCACATCCTGGACGCCTTGAAATTCCGCGGCTACGCGCGCAAATTGCGGCTCGAGTGCGTGGCAAGGGCCGCACCACGTAGCCCAGAAATTCACGACGAGAACTTTTCCCTTCCTATCCTTCAGGGGAAATGGAGTCCCTTCCGGTGCCTTGCGCAGCGTGAATTCCGAGGGTTCACGGGCACCGTCGTTTTTCCTGAGTTTTGCGCCCGTCGAGGCTTGAGAAACGTCATCGTAGGTGCGCAGCAAATATTCTCCTAATCCGTCATCAGACCCGTGGGCGAGCCGCCAGACGTTGCCGAGCTTCTGCCGGGTCCCGCGGCGGCTGGGGCTCCCACTCGTCGTTTCCGCGAGCGCGAACGCTTTTGCATATTGTTGAATCGCTGCGTTCAGATCTTTTTTCATCTCGGCAATTTCGCCGAGTTGTTCCGCCGCCATCGCGCCAGGCAAAATGGCGTAGCTGGCCTCAAAATCCTTCTGAGCCGACGCGGAATCCTTCAATTTTAATTCGAGCCTCCCGCGCAACGAGAGCACTGACATGCGATCGCGTTTCTTCTCCATCGCCCACTCTTCCGGCGAAATCTTCGGTGACTTTTCACTGAGAGAACTGCGCTCGACGAAATCGAGCACGCGGGTGGCATAATTCGTGGCGCGGCGCAACCCGGCTTCGTCGCCGTTCCGCTCGAGAAGTTGAATCGCCAGGATGGTGATGGAGATGTCCTCGGGGCTGAGCGCAACAATGCGTTCGGCGTAGCCGGCGGCGCGCCCATTGTCCCGCAACTGCAAACTTGCTTCCACAAGTGCGCGGTAGACTTGAGGTCGCTGCGGCGATTCGGGATACTCTTTTAGGAAAGCTTCCAAGTTGCGAACCAGCGCGGCGCGATCGCTACCAGCCCTGCTGATAGCCTGCTGCAATTCTTCTTCGGGAGAAGGGCGCTTTGCCGGAGCCGCCTGTTTCGAATCGGGAGCGTTTGATCCTTTTGATGGCGGACTCTGACTCTTTTCGTTTTGTGTGCCATCCCGTAGGGTGACGGGCGACGCCGTCACGCAGAGAAAAAGAAAAGGGATTGCCGATGCGCTAAGACGAGAGGATGCCATACGAGGGGATTCTAAAGGTAAAGAGAAGAATTGTCGCTATTCCATAGATTCTGTCTTGCCAGCGGAAAATGCGCCGGCGTCACGATCCTAGCGTGGACCGCTCACCCGGATTTCGCCGGAGACCGTATGTACTTCCACGCGGCCCCCGCCGCTACCCAAGTGAGCCCGGAGCGAATGTTTGCCCTGTTCTTCAATCACTATGGGGATGTCGGTTCGGATTTCGCCGGAAACCGCTTCAGCCGAAAGATGGAAATTCGCAGTCGTGGGAACTTTCAGTTGCACTCCTCCCGAGACGGTTTTCAGCTCCCAGTAGCTGTCGGCGCCGGGATTTCCCTGAATGGAGACCCGGCCCGAGGCCGCATGCGATTTCACATTATTCGCAGCGCCTTGGATTTCAACCGCACCGCTCATGGTATCCGCCTCCACGCGCCCGCCCGGCTTCGCGACCCGGATGACGCCCGCGAGGGCATTCACGCGCACATCGCCTTTGGCGTCCGATATGCTGACGCTGCCCGAAGCGGTTGAAACGCGGACATCATTGCCTATATCTGTGGCTGATATACTCCCGCTCGCCGTCGTGAGTTGAGCGTCGAGGTCAATTTTCTCAACGCGGATCGCTCCCGAAGCAGCATTCACTTTCACCGGCCCGCGTACCCCGCGAATCGTCTGCGCGCCCGACGCCGCGGTGACATTTACTTCCGTGTCGCGAGGCACTTGAATCGTGTAGGCGATACTGATGTTGCTCATGTGGGACAGTTCTTTGCCAATTCGAATGGTGTCGCCCTTTTGTTCGATCGGAGGATTCGCCAAGGTGTCGTCCAGGCGTTTCTGGGGATTGTCAAAACCCATCCCCGATGCGCGCACGTCCGCGTGTACATGGACCTTGCCGTCCGCGCTTCCGGTGATGTCCACGTCGCCAGAAGCGTTCGTGAGTTCCAGACGGATGGGGCCGGTCACATTAAAGTTGCGGTCAAAGCTGCCGCTAACGGAGGGACCGCCGTTACAGCCAGCCAGAGCAACGATGGCCGCAAGCATCATGATTGGTATGCAGAGATTGCGGTGATACGCCATTCATCCTCCGTAAAGGTCCAGAGACTCACTCAGGACCGTCGCACTTATAGCTACGCAAGAAAAGCGAATTATGTTCCCGACGCGGCTTTTGAGGAACGCTGATCGGGCCGCAAAAGCGTCTCGTTCAGAGAGCCCTGCCGGTAGCCTTCGAGGTCCAGGGCTACATAGATGAAGCCGGCGGCCTTCAATCGATCTGCGATTGCGGCAGCCATTTGCGGTGCAAATGCACGCGGCATTTCTTCGGGGGATATTTCCACGCGTGCGAGCTTGTCGTGCAGCCGGACACGAAACTGGCGAAAACCCAATTCCCGCAGCGCGGCCTCGCCGCGCTCCACGAGGGCGAGCCGTTCTGGCGTCACTTCCGTCCCGTAGGGAACGCGCGAAGCGAGGCAAGCGGAAGCGGGGCGGTCCCAGGTCGGCAGACCGGCGCGCTGCGAGAGCAGCCGGATCTCCGCTTTGCGAAGTCCCGCATCAAGCAAGGGCGCGAGAACCTGGTGCTCCGTGGCGGCGCGATGGCCGGGGCGGAAATCGAGGGTGTCATCAGCATTCACGCCATAGGCGACGGCGGCGAATCCACGCGCTTGCGCCACTTGATCCAGCGCGGAGAACAGTTCGTCCTTGCAGAAATAGCAGCGGTCAGAAGCATTGGCACGATAGGCGGGATTTTCCATTTCGTGCGTTTCGATCCAGTCGTGACGCACACGCAGTTTGCAGACGAACTCTTCCGCCATCGAGCGATCGTGCGCGGAAAAACTTGGGGAGAGCGCTGTGATCGACAAGGCGCGCTCTCCCAATGCGCGGTGCGCCGTCCATGCTAGATAGGCAGAGTCAGCTCCCCCCGATAGAGCAACAATGACCGAGGGAATTTCGCCGAGCCGCGAAAGGAGAAGGCTTTCTTTTTCATCTGGCGACAGAAAAACTTCTTCTGCGGATCGAATGTGAATGAGTTTTTTCATCTCAACGGGGAGTATATCGCAGAGTCCGGTTTGGATTGCAGCTTTCAATCCGCGCCGCAGATCTCACTTGAAATCCAGGAGCACATCGACCGTGCCTTTCCCCGAATCCATTTGCAGCCAGTGTCCGACCGATTCGTAGTGTACGGGCAATTCGCCGAAGACCTGTTCCTGACGGGTCTGCAATTTTGTCAGGATTTCCTCGTATTTCGCTTTGTCGAAGACATCACCCGCCGCGATCGGCCAGGCGGAACGAAGTTTCCGTTCGCCAGCAGGTGATAGCCCCGTGAGCATCAACTTGCCGAAGTGGAATTGCGCGCCCTCCTGAACGTTCACCGAATAGGAGACCGTGTGCGTCTGGTCGTCATACGTTGCGACAGGATCGAGCTTCGCCTCGAGGTAGCCGCGATGACCGTACTCTTCGCGAACGCGATCCCATCCCGCTTCCATCTGCATTCCATCGGCAACAGCACCGGGCTTTACACCGAGCAAACCGGTCAAAGTATATTCTGAAGGCACGGTAATCCCGATCCAATGGAGCTCCTTCCACCGATAGACCGCTCCCGGCACAATCGGCACGAACACGGGAATCTGATCGGGCAGCCTCTTATTCGGATTGCCGGTCAAGCGTACCTCGGGTGGCCCCAGCTTTGCGCGCAAGTATCCTTGCTGGAGATAGATGGGTCTTATCGCCTCGGTGAGGAAAAGATCGATGGTCATTCTCGAATAGGCTTTTCCCTGAATTTCGGAAAGATGCTGCTGGACAGCTTTGGACGCGGACAGAGAAGGGTCACCGAACTCCAACTTCGATATCTGCAGCGCCGCCCCTTCAATCCGCATTTCCTGCACGTTGCCTTCGCCGATAGGGTTAGCGATCACCGTGTGTTCGAGTGACACTTGCAGGCCGCGGGAAGAAAGCAGTTCATTCACGGCTTGAGCGGCCTCATCCACTGCGCCACCTGCTTCCGGCAGAGTCCCATCGAAGAAGGGAAACCGCTTGCGGATGGCATCCCCCAATTCCGAATCCGCGAACCACGGTATGTTGTCGAAATACACGGGAATTCTGGGCGAATCTTCCACGTGATAGGTTACGAACACGCCTCCGCTCCGCGTCTGGAAGTTGAAGCTCACATTTGAAAAGAGCCCGCTTTGCACTAGGCGATCAGCCGCGGCCTGCAGGTTATTTTTTCCAACCGGCGACCCGGCTTGGAGCTCCGTGAGAGAGACTACCTGCGCCTCCGTAAGGACTTTGGAACCGTTGGCGTGGGCTTCCCGCAAAGGGGCCATCGCACTGTCCGGCGACTGCGCCGAACAGGGAACTGCCATGACGAATGGGAACAAGAAGAGGGCGGAGAGAGACGCTCGGCGAAAGCGAAGCATATTCATATTTTAGCGGAAAACGGCCGCGGCTACTCTACCGTGACGGATTTCGCCAGGTTCCGCGGCTGGTCGACGTCGCAGCCGCGCCGTACGGCAATGTGATACGCGAGCAACTGGAGAGGGATGATTTCGAGCAGCGGCACAAGCAACTCCGGCGCCGGGGGAAGTTCGATAATGTGGTCGGAAGCTTCGCGGGCGAGATGATCTTTTGCCGTCACGATGGAAATCACGATTCCGTCGCGCGCCTTCACTTCCTTGATGTTCGAAACGCTTTTCTCATAGCGGGTCATGGCGTCGGGATCGGATTCATCCCGCGTGGCCAGCACCACGACCGGCAGATTCTCATCGATCAGCGCGTTTGGCCCGTGCTTCATCTCGCCAGCGGGATAACCCTCCGCGTGAATGTAGGAGATTTCCTTGAGCTTCAGAGCGCCTTCGAGCGCGATCGGGTAGTGGATGCCTCTGCCCAGATAAAGGAAATCGGTGTGGCGGAAGAACTGCCGCGCGAGATTTTCGTAGAAGCCGGTCGCATCCGCTTGCAAGACGGTCTCAATCTTGTGCGGCATGCGCGTAAATTCCTGCATCAAAGTTCTCGCGGCCTCGGCGCTCATCTTGCCGCGCACCTGGCCGAGGTACGAGGCCAGCAGGAGCAGGGCCGTCAATTGCGCAGTGAAAGCCTTTGTCGAAGCCACGCCGATCTCCGGACCCGCGTGCGTCGGGATCGTTCCCGATGCTTCGCGGGTGATCATCGAGCCGAAAACGTTGCAAATCGCCAGGGTCGGCGAGCCTTTTATTTTTGCTTCGCGCTGCGCCGCCAGCGTATCCGCTGTTTCACCGGACTGGCTGATGCACACTGTCAGTGTCTTAGAATCGACAATCGGGTCGCGGTAGCGAAACTCACTGCCGTAGTCCACTTCGACGGGAAGACGCGCCAGTCGCTCGATCATGAATTTTGCAGCGAGTCCGGCGTGCCAGCTCGTGCCGCAGGCGACCATGCGTACCTGCTGAAACTCCCGGAACTGCTTTTCCGTGATCTGCATTTCATCCAGGAAAACTTTTCCGGTGTCCTGGGAGATCCGGCCCAAAAGCGTGTCACGGACCGCGCGCGGCTGTTCAAAAATTTCTTTCTGCATGAAATGCTTGTAGCCGCCCTTTTCCGCCATGATGGGATCCCATGTCACATGGTGCGAGGGGCGCTGGACCGGATGGCCGTCATGGTCCATTACGCGTACACCTTGCGCGGTCAGAACGGCAATGTCTCCATCGGCCAGGAAAAAAATCTCACGTGTGTGCTCGAGCAGTGCAGGGATATCGCTGGCGACAAAATACTCTCCTTCGCCAAGCCCGATCACCGAAGGCGGGCCCAGGCGTGCCGCCACGATCTTCTGCGGATCTTTCGCGGACATAAACACCAGCGCATAGATGCCGCGCAACTCCTTCAATGACAGGCGCACCGCCTCTTCCAGAGGCGCTCCGCCCTGGGAGTGTTTTTCCACAAGGTGCGCCACGATCTCCGTATCCGTTTCCGTGACAAACTTATGGCCTTCCTTCTGCAACCTTTCCTTCAACTCGAGATAGTTTTCGATGATTCCGTTGTGCACCACGACGATCTGCCCGGTGCAATCGCGATGAGGGTGGGCATTTTCTTCGGTGGGGCGGCCATGAGTGGCCCAGCGCGTGTGGCCGATTCCGTACGTGCCTTCGATGGGAGACTTGGCGATAACCTCTTCGAGGTTACGCAGTTTTCCTGATGCGCGTCGGATTTCCAGCTTGCCGTCCCGGGTTACGACGGCGATGCCCGCAGAGTCGTAGCCGCGGTATTCGAGCTTGCGCAGGCCTTCGATGATTACGGGTACAACTTTCTTGGGCCCGATGTAGCCGACTATTCCGCACATGCGCGGTGTCTCCTGAGAGCGTTTTTAAAAGCGTAACACGCCAACGGTGTCAGCAATGCGAATTCCCATAAGATTTCATAAAGAAGATTACGGTTGTTGGAGAGAGTCCGGCGCAGGGGCTAGCTCGTAAGACTTGAGATTGTCGCTTTTGTCGAACTGAAAAGTCACTTGCGCCGTCGCAGGACGGAGGGTATCGGTATCGACATGATGAACGATGGCCACGATCACGTGGGCGCCATTCGTATTTTGAACAGGGAAGCCCTGCGAACTCAAGTAAAACTCCACACGCGTCTTCGGAGTGCCCGCGGGCAGTTGGGCTTCCAACATCTCGTCCATTTGCCGCAAGCGTGGATCGGAAGTGTGAGTGGTTTGCCTGCATCCGCCGATCGCCAGCAGTACGAAAAGGCCGAGGAGAGAAGACTCGAGAAAGGATTTTAGCGAACATTTTGTGGAGCTATACAAATTGTTCATGAGGTAGGCCGTTCAGTCGACAATTTCGAACCGGTATTCTTCGATGACGGGGTTGGTTAGAACATCTTTCGAAATGCGCTCGAGTTGCTTCTGCGCTTCATCGCGGCTCCAGCCGTCAAGATTCAGCTCGAAAATCTTCCCTTGCCGCACAGCTTTCACCTCCGAGTAGCCGAGTCCGGAGAGTGCGTGCTGAATTGTTTGTCCCTGCGGATCGAGTACGGTGCGCTTTGGCATTACCCAGACGTGTGCTTTCATGATTTCAGTATAACATTGCTCCGTCGCGAATCATGGCTTGTGCCGCTGGTCTGCGTGCGCAAACGCGTGCTCGAAGCCCATCTGGACGAGCCTAGCCAGCTCTTCCTCCCGGAGCCCCATTCTTGCCGCGCTCTCGTACTCCGTCCGGAGGGTCGTGTGGAACATGGCCGGATCATCGGTGGAGAGCACGACGGGTATCCCATGCCGCAAGAGTGTTGGGAGTGGATGATCTTCGAGTCGTACCTTTTCGCGCCGAAGTTGCCTGGCGAGCGCGCCCGTTTTCAAGTTGCTAGCGGGGCAGATTTCCAATGGAATCTGCCGCTCTGCAAGCAAATCCATCAGCGCAGGGTCGTTGATCGCCGCGATGCCATGTCCGATGCGTTCGGCACCCAGTATCTCGACGGCTTCCCGGATTTTTTCCGGCCCGCCCACCTCGCCGGCATGCATCAAGCGGTGCAGTCCCATTTGCGCGGCTTTTTCATAAACGGGGCGAAATTCTTCGGTCGCAACACTCAGCTCGTCACCGCCAATGCCGAAAGCAACGATGGCCTTCGAGCCGCATCGGCGTGCGGACTCCAGCACCTCCATGGCGGCCTGGGCGCCGAATTGGCGCGCGGCATCAAACACCCAACGGATGCGCAAGCCGCGGCCCTCGAACGGCTCGGTCGATCGAAGAAGGGCTTCGAAATTCGCTTCCGCCGATTGCTTCCTTAGGAGCATTACGCCGACGGAAAGGGTTACCTCCGTGTAGGCGACGCGTTGCGTAAGCAAATGTTCCGCGAGGTCTCTTGCGATAAGGGCGTAGTCCTGCGGCTCGCGCAGGAACGAGGTCACCCACTTGAAGGCTTCGATGAATTCAGGAAAGTCACGATAGGCGTAGCGCCGGCGAACTTCGTCTTCGGTCAGGACGACACCATGACGAGCGGTCAGCGCGCACACGGTCGCTGGCTGAATCGACCCTTCGAGATGGAGATGAAGTTCCGCTTTGGGTAGTGAAGCGATTCGGCTGGAAAGCAAGGACGGCGTCATCCTCGGGAGATCAGTGCGGCAATTGCGGGCGGCCGGCGTTTACCCAGGCCGTGAGCCAGAAGGAGCCAACGTCCGTCGCAGCATCAGACAGTTGCCGGATCAGGATCGCCGCAGCCTGGTTGTAGAAGCGGTCGTAATACTCGTCGGTGTAGGAATTCTCGCCATGGCGCGCGTTACGGTCGGCCAGCAGAATCGTCTCGAGCCAGCTATGGGAACTCAAGCAGGCTTCAAACGCGCGGTCCGTTGGATCACCAATGAAATACGCCTCATTTGGCCGCATCGGGAAAAACGACGCAT
>Ga0209118_1001265_pt1 | contig 12026 bp, 12 predicted proteins | sample BlaSpr_A8_Ref_M1_FD_187988 | JGI IMG/M metagenome (GOLD analysis project Ga0209118, IMG submission 187988) | Forest soil microbial communities from Thunder Bay, Ontario, Canada - Black Spruce, Ontario site 2_A8_Ref_M1 (SPAdes) (version 2) | ecosystem: Environmental > Terrestrial > Soil > Boreal...
AGCGCCATGAGCGAGGCTTGGACTTTGTCCGACCCGAAAGGATCATCAGCTGCGGTTTGCTCGATCCTGGTGTAGGCGTCGGCAAGCCCGGCGGGTCGCGGGGTCGGTCAGGTTGAGAGGATCGCCCTGTCTCAGTGTCGCCGCATACCGGCCCGACACCCTTTTCCGCGTGAAGTAGGTCCAGAGACTCCGGACCGGCAGGACAAGGCCCAGCACGAGACAGACACCTCCGATCCAGACGAGGGCGCCCCCGCCGTAGAAGACCTCGGCCAAGACGATCACGGAAATGCCACCGGTAGCAAGCCCTGCGTCGAGCACCCCTGGTTTCTGATGGACGGGTTCGCCGAACAGGTCGTCCAGCCCGACGTCGATTTCGTCGCGGGCGCCAGGAGCTGTCGACGGCGGCACGATGAGCGGCCCTGGGTGGCGCGGCACAACGACCAACGCGGGCAGCCTGGCCGGCTCGTGACCCATCTTGCCCCTCCCTTTGAGCTCAGGGTGACTATCGGCCAACCCAAGCAAGATTGCTACTGCCTGGTCAGGAAGCTCCCGGGAGAGTCACCTGACTCGATTGCGGCGCAGCACCCCCAACCAGACCGGGACAGCCACGAGGATTCCTACCCCGAATGTGACGATGGTCAGCAGGGCGCTCGTTACGAGCGCAAACACCGGGGCCCACTCTCGCCGCCGGGCCAGCGCGACCCAGGCCACAGACTGGAGGACGAATGCGACCCCCACGATCGCATCGACGATGATGCCGCCCTCTCGGTTCTCTGGATCTAAGACCGTGGCTGCCACGAAAGCCACCAGCTCGGCTGCGGCGAGCGCAGCGCCGAGACCAGAAACGGCTGCGAGCCAGACGGGCCAGGGTCGCGTCGGTGATGAGGCTTGCGGGGCCAGCCAGGCCGGGGCCTCCAGGCCCGCGAAAGCCACCGCCAGCTGATTGGTGTCCCGAGCGACAAGGACCTTGTCGATGCGGGCCGAATAGTCCTCCAGCGTCAAGCGGCCGGATCCATATTGGTCGCGGAGGAGAGCGGAGGCTTGGTCGCGCTGCTCGTCCGAGAGCAACCTTCCTCGAGCCGAGGGATCCAGGGCCTGCACGGCGGAATCGTAGCGCGGCTTCCGAATCCTCCTGACACTCAACCGATACCCTCTTACCCGTGGCCGGTCCGGGATTCACGTACGTCGGAACCCGGCCGATGTGATTCTGAATATGTGCCAGAGGTGAGGGCGCTCATCGCCGGTGCCGGGATCGCGGGTTTGGCGGCCGGCATCGCCCTGCGCCGAGCGGGGCTGGAAGTGCAGATCTTCGAACGCTCGCACCAGCTGCAGGAAATTGGCGCGGGTTTGATGATCTGGCCCAACGGCGCCCGGGCTCTGAAGGCCCTCGGCGTCGAGCCCAGGGCCATAGAGGTCAAGAAGGTGACCCTCAGCAATTCGCACGGGCGCCGCCTCGTGGAGATGCCGGTGGACTCTGCCTACGTTCGATACGGCCATGGCGTCAGCTTTGTTCACCGGGCCGACCTGCAAACTGCGCTCGTGAAGTGCTTCGGCACCGAAGGCCTGCATCTTGAATGTGAAGTCCGCGGCTTCGTCCAGGACGAATCCAGAGTCGAGGGCACGCTGAACGACGGAACAGTCGCGACGGGTGATCTGCTTGTCGGCGCCGACGGCCTGCGATCGGCGGTGCGTCGCCAGCTTCTCGGAGATGGCGAGCCCGTATACCTCGGATCGACCGTCTGGCGTGGTCTGGCTCCAGGCGAGGGGATCGCCCTACCGGATGGCTGCGGGATCAATTGGTGGGGACGCGGTTCGGAGTTCCTCGCGTTCCACCTGGCCGGCGGGACCATCTACTGGGCTGGCGTGACCAAAGAGCCACGGGGCGAAAAGCCGGGGCGCAAAGGCCACAAGAACGATTTGCTGGAACGGTTCGGCGATTGGACCCAGCCGGTGCCCGCGCTGATCGCGGCAACAGATGAGGCCTCGATCCTGCGCAACGATATGTTCGACCGGGCGCCGGTAGGGTTATGGAGTCGCGGAAGGGTGACGCTTGCCGGCGACGCGGCACATCCGATGTCGCCCAATCAGGGCCAGGGCGCCTGCCAGGCTCTGGAAGATGGGGTCGCCCTTGGCGAGAGCGTTGAGCGAACATCGAACCTTACCGAGGCCTTCCAGCTGTACGAGAGCCGGCGCGTGCCACGCGCGAATCGGGAGGTGAAGATGTCGCGGCAAGGAACTCGAGCTGTTCAGATCGACAACCCCGTGCTGTGCGCGCTTCGCGACAGGTTGATGAGCCTGATGCCCCGACCCCTGATCGTGAGGATCCAGGACGCAACCCTGGCCGCGGATACCGCCGGCTAAGACTCCCGTTGGCATAAGGACGCCGCTGCACCTATCTGGTGATGCGGCAGTATCGTGGGTTCATCCGGTGAGCAAGTGAAGGCTACGTGAGCGCCGTTCAGCGCGACTACATCGAGCGGATGATCGAGCAGTTCGCCCAGGCCATCGGAGCAATCGTGGCGGCAGTCCGGGCGGGAGACTTCGACCTGGCTCTGATCACCGTGCGCAGGACCTCCGACCTCGTGCTCGGTAACCTGGGCCCGGTGGTCGAACGCCTCGATGCCGCGAGTCTGGTCGAGCTGGTGGGAAAGTACGATCTCGACCGCATCCGTATGTACGCGGCGGTGCTGTCGGAAGAGGGCACGATTCGCGAGCTGCGTGGTCAGGAGGCACGGGCACGGTACTGCTTCAGCCGGGCCCTCGAGCTGTACGCCGCGATCTCCCTTTCGGGCGCCCGGCTGAAGACCGCCGACTGGGAACGCATTGTCTTGCTCCAGCCCAAGGTCGCGGCCGGCTCGATCGACGGCAAGTACCAGGACGAGCTCTTGCGCCTCGTGAGCCAGAATGCGCCCCGAGTCTGAGGTGGGCCGGTCGCCCGAGTCGAGCCTCGACATCCTGGAGCCGCTGGCGCGCGCCCTCACGCGATCGGTCGCGGAGCGCCCGGCTGATGACGGCCTGTTCGGGCCGCGCAGCCTGGTGTGGCGCGTGCATCGCGATCGCAGCTTCGCCGTGGCCGGTATTCGATCCCTGATGGTCCAGGCGCTGCACCCGCTTGCGATGGCGGGCGTCGCCCAGCACAGCAACTGGGAGCAGGATCCCATGGGGCGCCTCGCCGCCACGAGCGGCTACATCCTGACCGTCACCTACGGCGACAATGCGGCCGTTCAGCAGGCTGCCGCTCGCGTGCGCGCGATCCACCGTCATGTCAATGGAACGGACACCGTGACGGGTCGCGAGTACCACGCGGCAGACCCCGCCCTCCTGCTCTGGATTCATGCCGCGATGGTCGATTCGATCGTCCACGTCGTGCAGCGATACGGCCGTCTCCTGGATGCGGCGGACGCGGACCGCTATGTCGCGGAGATGGTGAGGTTTGCCGAGCTGGTCGGCGTCCCGGCAGAGCAAGTGCCCGCCGGCGTTGCGGCGCTCGAGGAGTACATGGAATCGGTCGAACCGCTGCGGGCCACGCCCGCGGCGCTCCACGCCATCTCCGTCGTGGTCGATCCGCCGGGGCTTGGCGATGACATGCGCGAGCTGTGGCATGACATCGGACAGGTTGCCATCGGCACTCTGCCCGGTTGGGCCCGCTCCATGTACGGCTTTGGCAAACCCGATCCCGAATTGATGGAGCGCGAGCATGTGCGGCAGCTCATCGGGGCGCTTGATCTCGGATACGAGTCCCTGCCCGGGGTGATGGAGGCACGAGAGCGCATCGAGCTGCGGATGCGACAGTGAGCCGCCGCGGAACGCGGGAGGTCATTCGTCAGTCGCGGCTTGGTCGCATCGCTCCTCTGGCGCGGCTCGCCCTGCGCATCGGAGGGCGCTACGTCGGGCGCTCGCCGCAGTTGCTCTTCGCGTCGGTGGAGCGACGCACGGAGCTGCGTCACGACCTGGCCTTGCGTTCGGCCGAGGAGGTCGCGGAAGAGCTCGGGTACATGAAAGGCGTCCTCATGAAGCTCGGCCAGATGGCGAGCTACATCGACGAGGACATGCCGCAAACATTCCGCTCCGCGATGGGCCGCCTGCAGCACAACGCTCCTCCGATGAGCCCCGAGCTGGCCTCCTCGGTGATCGTCGACGAGCTGGGCGGTGCTCCGGAGCGGGTCTTCGCTCGGTGGGATGCGCTGCCGTTTGCCGCCGCTTCCATCGGGCAGGTGCACCGCGCGATCACAAAGGACGGCAGGGCTGTCGCTGTCAAGGTGCAGTACCCCGGCATCGCCCGCAGCATCACCTCAGACCTGCGGAACGTCGCGCTGCTTCGCCGGGTCGTTTCCGCGGCGTTTCCCGGCATGGACATGCAATCGCTCATCGAGGAGCTGGGCGAACGGCTTCGGGAGGAGGTCGACTACCTGCTGGAGGCTGACAACCAGGAGTACTTCGCCCAGTACTACGAGGGCCACCCGGTCATCCACGTGCCAAGGGTCGTCAGGGAGCTGAGCACCGCGCGGGTGCTGACGACAGAGCTGGTCAGCGGCGAGCGCTTCGAAAAGGTCCTGCGATGGGATCAGCGCGAGCGGGACATGGCCGCGGAGACGATCAATCGCTTTGTCTCGCGCAGCCTTTACCGGCTGCACGCGTTCAACGGCGACCCGCATCCCGGCAACTACCTTTTCCACGGACGCGGACGAGTCAGCTTTCTCGACTTCGGACTGACCAAGCACTTCAACGATCAGGACCTGGTGCCCCTGGTCGAGGCGCTGCGCTGTCTAGTGATCGAGAACGACGGGGACTGCTTTCGATCGGCGCTGGAGCGCGCGGGATTCCTCAAGCCAGGCGCTCCGGTGCCGACGGAAACGGTCGTCGATCGATTCGGCCTCTTCTATTCCACCGTCCTCCAGGACGCTCCAATGACCATCACGCCTGCCTTCGCCTCGACGATCGTCCGGCGCTTCTTCGATGCGAAGGGACCTCTGGCTCCGTACAGCGACGTGCCTCGCACCTACGTGATCCTTCAGCGCATCAACCTGGGTCTTTACGCCGTGCTTGGCAGCCTGAACGCCACCGCCAACTGGCGGCGGATCGGACAGGAGATGTGGCCATTCGTGATGGGGCCTCCCTCGACACCGATCGGCGAAGCCGAAGCGCGCTGGGAGAAGCGGCGCGTGGAGCAGGAGCCGGCCGTAGCAATTCAGTAACGGCGCACCGTACTTGTCCGTGAAAGAAAACTTATGCCCGTTTGGCTGAGTCGACGTGCCGGTGATCCGACCATTGGTGCCCGCTTGGCGGCTTCCGATGAGTTTGCGCGTCTACCCCGACGGTTGATCGGCGTCCGCGAGCACGTCGCCCGCCCGCAGCCGCTCGAGGCTCTGCATGCGGGACTGGGCACGAGGCCCGAGCCGGCTCAGGACGGCGGCGACGACCCCTTCGACGACGGCCATCGCGCCCACCAGCGAGTCGAACGGCCCGACCATGTCGACGTTCGTCACGATCACCTGGCGGGCGAAGGCCGAGGCCGGCGAGAGCCAGGGATCCGTAAACAGGATTACGTTGCAGCCCTGCGCGGCAGCCACCTTGGCGCTGTCGATCGTGTCTGACTGGTAGCGCCGGTAGTCGAACACGATCAGCACGTCGCCCTTCCTCATGTCGATCAGCTGCTGCGCCGGCGCGCTGCGCTCGGAGTCCACCAGCCCGATGCCTGGCCGCAGAAGATGGAGCTGCGCGGCGAGGTACCGCGCGAGCGGTGCGCTGACCCTCCCGCCGAGCACCATGACGCGGCGCCGCACATCGCCCACGATCTCCACCGCCTCGTTGACGTCGCGATGCGAGAGCACGTCCACGGTTGCCCTCAGGTTCTCGGCGGCGACGTCGAGTGCGTCGCTGAGCACCGATTCGGTTCCCCGCTCGGGTTGATCGTCGCGGTAGCGCGTGAGGGGCGAGCTGAGCCGGGCCTGCACCTCGTGTCGCAGCGTCTCCTGGAACTCCGGGTAGCCGCTGAAGCCGAGCTTCGTGATGAACCGGGTGACCGTCGGCGGGCTGACCTGGGCGCGCTCGGCGAACCTGGCCACACTCTCGAGGCCGGCGATCGGGTAAGAGGCGAGCAGGACCCTTGCGAGCTTGCGCTCGGCCGGGCTCAGGTCGTTCAGCCGCTGCCTTACCAGCTCGCCTACGCGAGTTTCGTGGCCCGTGACGTTTATTACATCGTCGCCCATTGAGCCCCCGTTCGAATTATTCTTGACAACGATCCTAACCCCTGTTAGCTTCGCCGCAACGCCAATATCGGTCGAAGGCGCCTGTCGGGAAGCGGGCGCCTGAAAGGGGAGAGATCATGAGCGTCCAGGCCAATTCTGCCGACGTCGAAACACTCCACAGGCTCGGTTATGCCCAGGAGCTGCGCCGGCGGATGTCGACCTTCTCCAACTTCGCCGTGTCGTTCACCATCATCTCGATCCTATCGGGCTGTTTGACGCTCTACGGGTACGGCATGAACACGGGCGGCCCGGTCGACATGAACATCGGCTGGCCGGTCGTCGGCCTATTCGTGCTCATGGTCGGCCTCGCCATGGCTGAGCTCGCCTCCAGCTTCCCCACCGCAGGCGGGCTGTACTACTGGTCGGCCAAGCTCGGCGGCAAGAACTCCGCCGCCTGGAGCTGGTTCACAGGGTGGTTCAACCTGCTGGGTCAGGTCGGAGTCACGGCCGGCATCGACTTCGGCCTTGCGTTGTTCGCCGACGCACTCCTCAATGCCCTTTTCCAATATCCGTCCACGCCTGGGTGGATCGTCTTGATCTACGCCGTGGTCCTGTTCCTTCACGGGTTGCTCAACACGTTCGGCGTGGGTGTCGTCGCTCTGCTGAACGACATCTCGGTGTGGTGGCACCTGATCGGCGTCGCCGTCATCTTCATCGTCCTGTTCTTCGTCCCCGCCCACCACCAGTCGGTGTCGTTCATCTTCACGAACTTCGTCAACAACACAGGCTTCGGCAACTCTTACTACGTCTTCTTGATCGGTTTGCTCCTCGCTCAATACACGTTCACCGGTTACGACGCATCGGCGCACATGACCGAGGAAACGCACAACGCCGCCGTCGCCGGCCCGCGAGGCATCGTCTGGTCGATCATCGTGTCCTTGATCGCCGGCTGGATTCTCCTGATCGGCGTCACGTCGGCGATCCAGAACTATTCCGCCGAGTCGACCGCAGTCACTCCCGCCGCCCAGATCTTCATCGACGCGGTCGGGCACAACCTTGGGCTGTTCCTGCTCTTCATCGTGGTCGGCGCGCAGTTCTACTGCGGCATGTCTTCGGTGACCGCCAACTCACGCATGATCTACGCCTTCTCGCGCGACGGCGCGGTGCCCGGCTCGCAGTTCTGGCACAAGATCAACCCCCGCACACGAACTCCGACCAACTCGATCTGGTTTGCCGCGGTCGGCGCGTTCATCCTCGGCCTGCCGTACCTCTGGAGCCCGGTGGCCTACGCAGCCGTGACCTCCATCGCGGTCATCGGCCTCTACATCGCCTATGGCATCCCCATCCTCCTGCGGTTGCTCGCGGGCGACAAATTCCAGCGTGGACCGTGGCACCTCGGACGCTGGAGCTACATCGTCGGCTGGATCGCAGTGGTCTGGATCGCTTTCATCGCGATCCTCTTCGTCCTGCCCCAGGTGTCTCCTGGAAACACGCTGACCACGTTCAACTACGCCATCCTCGCGGTCGCCGTAGTCTTGATCTACGCGGGTGGCTACTGGTTCCTCTCAGCGCGTAACTGGTTCAAGGGACCCAAGGTTCAGGGGACGGCGGAAGAGCTTGCCAGGATCGAGTCCGAGCTCGCCGCCGCGGGGTAGTCACACGGCGGAAACAGACCGTCCGAAGATCGGGATCACGGTCCACCCCCGGCGGGGGCTGGAGTACTACGTGCCGTACCGCCGCGCGGTCGTGGCCGCCGGCGCCGAGCCGCTGGACCTGGTCCCGGGGACGACCGCGCTTCCCGATGTGGACGGCCTGCTCCTGCCTGGAGGCTGGGACGTCGACCCGTCCTTTTACGGAGAACGCCGGGACGAGAAGGTGGGAGAGACCGACCCCGAGCTGGACAAGACCGAGCTCGCGATGTTCCACCAGGCCCGCGAGCGCGACATTCCGGTGCTGGGCATCTGCCGGGGCCAGCAGGTGATCAACGTCGCCATGGGAGGGTCGCTGGTGCAGCACCTGGAGGGCCACGAGGTCCGCGCCCTTGGGCGAAGCCACCTCGCCCACACCATCGAGGTCGACCCGTCGTCCGAGCTCGGCCAGGCGGCGGGCGAGCACAAGGTCCGCGTCAACAGCCTCCACCACCAGGCGATCAAGCAGCTGGCCGAGGGCCTTCAACAGACGGCGCGCGGTGAGGACGGGACCGTGGAGGGCGTCGAGTCCAATGACGGTCTCATCGTCGCGGTGCAGTGCCACCCCGAAGAGCTGACGACCGACCTGCCATGGGCGCGCAACCTGTTCGAGCGCTTCGTGGCCCGGGCGCGGGTGCGCCGGCACAAAAAGTAGTGCTCACCAAAGAGCATCTCGCGCACTCCGTCGCGGAGGGGACGATCGACACGGTCGTCGTCGCGTTCACTGACATGCAGGGCCGCCTGATGGGCAAACGGGTCGACGCGGAGTATTTCGTCGAGACCTCGTTCGACGGCGAATCGACCGAGGGCTGCAACTACCTGCTGGCGTTGGACATGGAGATGGACCCGGTGCCGGGCTACCAGATGGCCAACTGGGAGCAGGGCTACGGCGACTTCGACCTGGTGCCGGACTTCTCGACGCTTCGACTCATACCGTGGCTCGAGGCAACGGCGCTCGTGCTCTGTGATGTCGCGTGGCATGACGGAAAGCCAGTGCGGCCTTCGCCGCGCCAGGTGCTGCGGGCACAGATCGAGCGTGCCCGAAAGCTCGGCTATGAGCCGATGTTCGGCTCCGAGCTCGAGTTCTACCTGCTCAAAGAGACTTTTGCCGAGGCACATGCGAAGCACTTCATCGACCTCACGCCATCGGTCCCGTACATCCTCGACTACCACATCCTGGCCACGACCTACGACGAGCCGTTCATCCGCGCCGTGCGCAAGGGCATGAAGGCTGCCGGCATCCAGGTCGAGAGCTCGAAGGGCGAGGCCTGGCCGGGGCAGCAGGAGATCAACTTCCGCTTCTCCGACGCGCTGACGATGGCCGACAACCACGTCATCTACAAGAACGGCGTCAAGGAGATGGCGCACCAGCACGGATGCTCCGTCACGTTCATGGCAAAGCCTGACCACAGGTGGATTGGCAGCTCCTGCCACATCCATTCGAGCCTGTGGAAGGACGAACGCAATGTTTTCGATGGAGAATCCCCAACCTTCAAGCAGTACCTGGCCGGCCACATCGCGCATGCGTCCGAGCTGGCGATCTTTCTCGCGCCGACGATCAACTCGTACAAGCGATACGCCGCCGGCAGCTGGGCACCCACAACCCTCGCGTGGGGGCATGACAACCGGACGTGCGGGTTTCGGATCGTCGGACACGGGCAGCATCTGCGCGCCGAGTCGCGCATACCGGGCGCCGACGCCAACCCGTATCTCGCGTTCGCGGCATTGCTGGCGGCGGGATTGCACGGGATCGAGAACAAGCTGGTGCTGCCGCCGGAGTTCAAGGGCAATGCATACGAATCCGACGTCCAGCGATTCCCGCACTCGATGCGCGATGCTATCGCGGAGCTGGAGCGCGGCGAGATGGCCAGGAAGGCTTTCGGGGACGATGTCATCGACCACTATTTGAACTACGCGCGCACGGAGCAGGCGCTCTTCGACAAAGTCGTCACCGATTACGAACGCGCGCGGCTCTTCGAGCGCATTTAGGGGGAAGCGATGGGAAGGCAAAAGATTGATGAGACTTGACGGCAAGGTCGCCGTGATCACGGGTGCGGCCGGCGGCATCGGGCGAGAGGCGGCGCTGCTCTTCTCGTCCGAGGGAGCGCGCGTGTGCGTGGCGGATGTCGGGAAAGAGGCGGGCGAGAAGACGGCTTCGGAATGCAGGGACGCCTTTTTCTTCCAGGCGGACGTCAGCGACCCCAAGAGCGTGGAGGCGATGTACGAGGCGGCGGCGAAGCGCTACGGAAAGGTCGACGTCCTCTACAACAACGCCGGCATCATGCCGGCGGACGACGACTCCATCCTCACCACCGAGCCCGAGGCGTGGGACCGCGTGCAGGCTGTGAACGCCAGGGGCGTGTTTCTCTGCTGCAAGTACGGCATCCCGCACCTGCTCAAAGCGGGTGGTGGCTCGGTCATCAACGTCGCTTCGTTCGTGGCCCTGATGGGCGCGGCCACCTCGCAGATCGCGTACACGGCCTCGAAGGGCGCGGTGCTCTCGATGAGCCGCGAGCTCGCGGTGCAGTTCGCGCGGCAGGGCGTGCGCGTCAACGCGCTGTGCCCGGGCCCGGTCGAGACGCCGCTCCTGATGCGGCTTTTCTCCGAGACCCCGGGCGCGTACGAGCGGCGCCGCGTGCACATTCCGATGGGCCGCCTGGCGAAAGCGAAGGAGATCGCCAACGCCGCCCTGTTTCTCGCCAGCGACGACTCGAGCTATGTCAACGGCTCGACATTCGTGGTCGACGGAGGAATCACGGCCGCGTACGTGACCGCGGAGTAAGCCACGACGTAACCCGGCTCGGTATCCGGTGCATGCGATCTAGGGTGCTGTTCACGGCGGCCACTGTCGTGCTGGCGTTGCTAACAGCGGCATGCGGCAGCAGCTCGTCATCAACTGCGGCCGCAACTCCGTCCGCAAGCCCTTTACCAAGCCCGGCCGCAAGTCCGGCCGCGACCGGCGCCACGATCGCGGTCGCGACCTCCAAGCTCGGCCAGATCCTGGTCGATGGGAAGGGGATCACTCTCTACCTGTTCGTGGCCGACACCGGCACGGCCTCAACCTGCTACACGTCCTGTGCAACCCTCTGGCCGCCGGTTATCACCACTGGCGCTCCCCAGGCCGGCGCGGGCGCGGACGCGATGCTGCTCGGAACCACGACCCGCACCGATGGCAAGGTCGAGGTGACCTACGCTGGACACCCGCTGTACTACTTCGTCCAGGACAAGGCGGCCGGCGACACGACCGGGCAGGGCGTCAACGGCTTCGGCGGTCTGTGGTGGGTGGTGTCTCCGGCGGGAGCCGCGATCCACTAGCCCAGCCGGCGATTCCGCACGTCTGGCACCAGCCGAGCGAAACCTCTGTTCGAATTTCGCGCGTTTGGCACCAAACATTCGAATCGTCGGCGTACCGCGATCCGCTGACGGCTACCGCTCAACTTCTGCAGGTGGATTCGACGACCCGACGCGGTTAACTTCTGCACGTGGCTTCTTCGTCGATCTCGAGTGAGACCCGCCGCGGGGTGGTTCGCGATGCCCTGGGTATCGGAATTGCAACCGGCGCCTACGCTCTCTCGTTCGGCGCCATCTCGACTGCGGCCGGACTGACCGTCCTCCAGACTTGCGCGCTGTCGGTCCTGATGTTCACCGGCGCGTCGCAGTTCGCGCTCGTCGGCGTGGTCGGGGCGGGCGGCAGCGTGTGGGCGGGGGCGGCAACAGCAGCGCTGCTCGGCTCGCGCAACGCTCTCTACGGAGTGAGGCTCTCGTCGCTGCTGGATCGGACCAGTTGGAAGCGGGCCGCCGCGGCGCATTTCGTGATCGACGAGACGACCGCGATGGCGATCGCGCGCGAGTCGGTCCCCGAGAGTAGGCTCGCCTTCTGGGCCACCGGCCTGGCGGTGTTCACGCTCTGGAACCTCGGCACGCTCATCGGCGCGCTGGCCACGCACGCCCTTCCGGATCCCAAGGTGCTGGGCTTCGACGCGGCGCCGCCGGCGGCGTTCCTCGCATTGCTCGCGCCGCGGTTGCGCGCGCGCGAGCCGCTTGCGATCGCCCTCAGCGCAGGGGTGGTGGCACTCGTCTGCCTGCCCTTCGTGCCCGCCGGAATTCCCCTGCTGATCGTCGCGGTCCTCGTCGCGATCTTCGGCATCGT
>Ga0209118_1001266_pt1 | contig 12008 bp, 10 predicted proteins | sample BlaSpr_A8_Ref_M1_FD_187988 | JGI IMG/M metagenome (GOLD analysis project Ga0209118, IMG submission 187988) | Forest soil microbial communities from Thunder Bay, Ontario, Canada - Black Spruce, Ontario site 2_A8_Ref_M1 (SPAdes) (version 2) | ecosystem: Environmental > Terrestrial > Soil > Boreal...
CATGGTGATGACATCAAGCGATTTGTCACAGCGGAAGCTCTCGAAGTCCCCGAGGATAAACTCGACGCCCTTCCCTCCGAGCGCTTGGCGGCCCCTTTCAATGGCAGGTTCGTCGATGTCCACGCCGATCTTTTTCAAGTCCTCCGGCAACTTTGCGAGGAAACCACCGTCGTAACATCCCGCATCGAGGAACCGGCTGCCGGAACGCAGCATGCCCCGGCTTGTCAACCACTCGATTTGCTCAAACGGGCGGCCCACGGTCGAACCGTAGGAACAACCCGCTTCGGCAAATAGCACGCGAAAGCCGTATTCCGAATAGCAGGGGTTCAGATAGAGCGCGAAGCAATCGAGACACTGGAGCTCGCGGACGTCGGTCCGCTTGGGAAGTTCTCCAGAGTCGGAGTAAAACTGGAATTGATCGAACTGCAGTACCGTTCGCGACCGATGACCATCGCAGATGGGACACGGACGTTGTTCGGTGGTGGCAGCCGAACTGGAATTGCCGGGGAATGAATCGACTTGACTCCAACGGATGGTCATAGTTTTACGGGATCGACTTGTAGTCTCCTTTTAAGTTTCAACGGCTGGTGGCTTACTTCGGAGCAACTGCCTCCGAAGCACAGAATTCTGATCGATTGATAGCTCGGCTCTGGCCGGCAGTCACCGTAAATGTCAACGTCCGGGGAAAGTCCACACGGGGCCGGTTGCGGCACGTTTCATCCAGCTCGGCCGCGGAAAAGCTGGCACGGTAGAAAAAAGAACCCACCACCGGGATAAACGTGACTTGCGCCACCACGCAGGCCTGGTCCGGATGGGTTTGCACTTTGACTGTCCGTTCTTCGTCGCCCAGACTGAGTTCGCCATTGGTCATCCCCATGGCGCCGCCGGCAGAAACCAGGAATGACACGGACCGCCCGTGCTCGATCCGCTTTGCGCCCACGGAAAATCGTTCGGGAAGAAACCCGCCGTTGTGACTTTCAAAATAGAGGTGCTCAGGATGGAAAGCTTCCGGGTTCAAAGTAACATGCGCCAACCGCAGAGCGCCGGGAGGCATGTCCTCCCACTCCAATTTGTATTCAATGCCAAGCTGGCCTTCGGCACTCACGCGAATTCGTTTGCGAATCATACCCAAAGGCGTTGCCACCTCGCCTTCCACTATCAGGCCGCCGCCATCGTCCGCACATCCGATGTGGGGCTCCACGGCGGAGAGATCGGTGATTTTCGGTTGCCCGGGCGCCTCCAGCATCAGGTGGCCGGAATAATAATCCGCCCCCAGCGCAATGTCCTGGTAATAGCCGTGGGGCAGAGTGCCAAGAAGAGACTTGTCGGAAATCTTCTTCACAACGAGCGAATCGATGGCTAGGCCGCGCCGGCAGTTCAGCACGACTTGCACCAGGTCGTTCTCCAACTTCAAGAAACGGCCTTCCCGACGGCTGCGAAATCCTGCCGGAAGTTGCGCCTCCATAATCCTTGCACTCCCGCTTGTCGCAGTCGTTTTGCTAATGTCGAGGCGCCGCTCAAACGCGTCCAGGCGCGTAAGATAAGCCGACCAACGCTGATCGGTAATGTGCGTTCGAAAATCGCTGCTCCACAGGTAACACAGCTCGCGCCATAATTCGTTGTCGGTCTCGCTCCGTTCTTTGAGAGCATCGTACAGGCGGCGGCACCTCGAGTTGATCCCAAGATCACTTCGGCCGGTCACTGCCCAGCGAGTAATGTTGTATTTTTCCTGTTTCTTCACCGGAACCGGATCTTCCGCTGATTCCAGGCGCAGGCGATTCCCGGCTCCCGGCGCCCCCATCCAGTCGAGCGTCGCGCTGGGGAGAATGAACTCGAACCGCTCGTCTTTAAGGATCGCGTCAAAGACTCGTGAGATTCGCTCCCATTCTCCGATTTCCCGGAGCGCTGGCTCGGTGCGGTAACGGCCGGGACGAAAGTCGAAGATTTCCACATCGTTCCCATAAACCGGAAACATACGGGGGGTCTCGGACAAGTGCCCATAAAGGTATGGCAGGTACTCTTCCAGTTCCATCTCACCGTGAGCCAGGCGCTGGAATTTCTGAAACGCGATGGATTTATTCCAAATCAGCGGTATTTCTTCCCCATGCTGGCCGCAAGCAATCTGCGGGAGATAACGAAACTCGGGTGACCACTCCGGGTGGTAGCGTGAAGGGTTGTCCCACTCCATGATCATCGCCCGGAACCCGGCATCGATGTAGTGCTGTACCAGTCCGGCCGAGTAAGCCTGCTCGTTGACCAATGCGATGGAAGGCCTTATTCCCAGAAGGCGCTCATACGCTTCGTTTCCTAAGCGAAGATTCGCTGCGTTCACTTCAGGCGGCACAAGCGGACCAATCAGTTGCACATATCCACTGCCAATAAGCTCACAGAGGCCTTTACTATGCAGGGTTGCAAATTCGATAGCCCATCCGGGATCAATGCTTCTGATGCAGTCCAATGTGTAGGCCGAGGCTTCGATGCCAACCGGAAGTTCAAGCGTCCTGATGAGACGCAGAAGCGGCCAGTAACAACGTTGAATTACCTCGGGCCGTTGGTTCTCTTCGATCGAGGAATAAGCCAGGTTCAAGTGGAAAAATGCGAAGAGTCGCAAACGCCCGGTCGTCATCGATGCGCGCCTACCGGGTCCGTCGCAGCGATCGAGACGGTTGCGATCTCGATGGATTCAATTGCGGCTCGGGTCCGTTCCATCGCTTCCCTTCGCGATTCGCCGGTAGCCATCACCAGTCCCGCGCGGGCTGGGTGACTGTTCACCGGCCCAACGATATCCCCTACTCTTAGTCGTACCTGACAGAAGACGACCCCTGGTTGTTCCGACGCACTCTGAGCGCCCACAATTCCGACAACTCGGCCGGGGCTCGGAAACAAATATCGTTGCGAGATGTATCGCTCGAAGCGCGGTGCAAGGTCATCCGCGTTTACCCGCTCCGCGAGTGCGAGGCGAATCGCGCACCCAACGAAGTCCACGCCCGTGCTCAACGGGATCTCGTGGGTGCAAAGATATCCGCCACTGAGGCGAGCCGCCAATTCGATCATAACTGGCTTACCTTCATGAAAAACGACATCTCCCTTCACGACTCCATTCCGGACGCCCATGCTTGCAGCTGCCTGCTGAATCAAGTCGCGCATTGATTGTTGCTCTTCTGCCGACAACCGCGTGGGAAGATCGCCGCCGTTCTCAATAATGTGAGGAGCGAACCTGTCCAGAAATTCGTAATTGCGATCGGCGAGACCAGGCGTGTAAGCGACGCCTTCCAGGACGATCGATTCCGTGCTGATCTGTGGCCCATCAAGGAATTCTTCCACCATCACGCGGCCGGACGGCGATTGACTCGCGGAAAATTCGTAAGCCCAATTCAGATCGACTGCCTCGGTCAACCTCAGCACACCGCGTGCACCGCGGCTGTCCACCGGCTTGATGACCAGGGGAAAGCCCCGGCTCATGACGATCTCCTTCAGCCTTGCCTCGGATTCGACGAGGCTGAACCAGGGTACAGGCACTCCATCTCGCCGGAACTTCAACTTCATATCGAACTTGTCGCTGGAAAGACGGGCTGATTCCTCGCTGATTCCTGGCAGCCCGAGATCGGAGGCGACGGCGGCGACTGTTCTGGGGATATCGGAGGCGATGCACATCACTCCATCGAACCTGCGTACTTCGCTATGGTAGCGGCGGGCGGCGGCGACCGTCGCCTGGATGTCATAGGTGCTTGCGAGTAGCCGGTCATCCGCGACCGCAAAACCTGGCGCCTCTTGGTCTCTGTCGCTAACCACGAGGTGCAACCCCATTTGTTTGGCGCGTTCGAGGCCCGGTACTGCCTCAATGCCGCCGCCCACCACTAGAAGGTTCTTAGGCATAAGGAAAAGTGTTTTCTGGAGAGCGAGAGCACTGTACCTGAGCATACAACGTCTGCTACCCCATTTCCAAGGTTAGGCCGTGCGAGTCTTGACCCGAGCCTTGACCCGTGTCTTGACCCGTGCCTTGACCATGGGTCGCGGGTTGTGACATCGTGAGTGTGAGGAATCTTAACGGTGAGAAGCTTGTTCATCCGCCTGGAATGGGCGCCGACCGCCCCGATTTATGCAAAGCCGACAGACTGATTTCTCAAAGTTCGAGGACCTGTCAAAACGCCTCAGGATCGGCAGTCTCGTGGCGATTTACCATGCCGGCTCTGGACATCCCGGTGGGGCGCTGTCAGCGGCGGATCTGATGAGCTACATCAGTGGCCGCTTATTAGCGTGGCCCACAAGCAACGGAAACGCCCTTACGCGCGATCGCTTCGTCTTGTCGAAGGGACATGCGTGTCCTGTCCTCTATGCGGCGGCTGCCGAGAGCGGACTCATACCTCATCGCATGCTACTGACGTTTCGGAAGCTTGGATCGCCATTGCAGGGTCATCCACACGTCCTCGACGCGCCTTGGGTGGAAACAAGCACGGGTTCACTAGGACAGGGTTTCTCAGCCGCGATCGGCATGGCTCTCGGCCTGCGTTACCAGCACAGCAACGCTCGTGTGTATGCGATGCTCGGCGATGGTGAATTGCAAGAAGGTGAAGTATGGGAGGGTGCGATGTGCGCCGGCCACTACAAACTCGACAACCTGTGCGTGATCGTCGACCACAACAAGCTGCAGAGCGACGATTCCAACGAGAACATCATGGGTGTCGAACCTCTGCGCGCCAAGTGGCAGGCGTTTCGCTGGCACGTAATTGAGATCGACGGCCATGACTTCCAGCAAATCAATGCGGCATTCATTGAAGCGAAGAAAATTTCAGTTAAACCGACGGTGATTATCGCAAACACCGTCAAAGGTCGAGGCGTCTCATTCATGGAAGGCTCGCCGCTCTGGCACGGAAGTGTAAAGCTTCGCGATGAGGAACTGGTGACGGCGCTGAACGAATTGGGCGTTTCAGAGCATCACGTAGGGGGATATCTGGATGGAAGCATCTGGCAAGACGACAACCGCTGAGCCCAGCGCCGGACCGCTGTTGATTGGTACCAGCGGCGACTCGCTTCGCGAAGCCTTCGGCAAAACGTTAGTCCAACTCGCGCCGAAGTATGTAAATTTCGTCGTTTTCGATGCCGACATCGCCGGGGGCACCGGCGTGCATCATTTTCGTAAAGCGTATCCGCATCGCTTCTTTCAGTTCGGGATCGCAGAGCAGAACATGATGGCTGCGGCTGGCGGTTTTGCCAGTACTGGCGTCATCCCATTTGTCACGACATTCGCCGTCTTTTGCCTCCGCGCCCTGGAGCAAGCCCGCCTCTCGATTGCCTACGCCCGGCGCAATGTAAAGATAGTAGCCAGTCATCCAGGTTTGGACACCGGTCCCGATGGCGCTTCAGCGCAAGCCACGGAAGACCTGGCAGCCTTCCGCGCAATTCCTGGCATGGTCGTGTTGTCTCCCGCCGACCCTTTGGAAATCGAACAAGCCACCGAAGCCATCCTCAATTACGATGGCCCTGTCTACATGCGAAGCGGGCGCAGTAAGACGCGAAGGATCCTCGGCGCCGATTACAGATTTGAAATCGGAAAGGGCAGGATCCTGCGCCAAGGCACCGATGTCACGATCGTAGCCTGTGGAGTTCAGGTCGCGCGAGCGCTCGATGCAGCTGACCTGCTGGCAGTTGACGGAATCGCCGCTCGTGTGGTGAACATGTCCACAATTAAACCGCTTGATAAAGAGTTGGTTGCGCGCTGTGCCGAAGAAACCGGCTGTTTCGTCACTGCGGAAGACCACAACATTCACGGCGGACTGGGAAGCGCAGTCGCCGAAGCGGTGGTGCAAAACCGGCCGTGCCCAATTGAAATGATTGGGGTCCAAGATACATTTGGCGAATCGGGCGAGCCCGAAGAATTGGCGGAAAAGTACGGTTTGACTGGATCATTCATCGCCGCCGCGGCGCGTCGCGCAGTGGGGCGGAAGGCTCATGCATAGGAGCCGAAAGCCTCCTGTGCTTCTGGTTTAGCCCATGTACAATCCGCCGTTCACGTTAATGCTTTGGCCGGTAATGTACGAGGCCTCATCCGAAGCAAGGAACGCTACTGCAGTTGCCACTTCCTCTACCTGTCCGGCGCGGCGTAGTGGAATTTCTTTACCGATTTTTTGTTGACCGATCTCGGAATGGATCTCCTTCTGCGACATTTCCGTTTCGATCAAGCCTGGGGTTACACAGTTCACACGAATGCCATCCGGAGCGCCGACCCGAGCCAGCGAGCGGGTTAGTGAGATCACTCCCGCCTTGCTGACCGCGTAATGGACGGCCAGCATGCCACCCAACTGTCCGCCGGAAGAAGAAATGTTGATGATCGAGCCTCCGCCCTGCCGCACCATGACCGGCATGATCTCCTGCGAGCACAAAAAAACACTCTTCAAATTGGTCGCGAGCATCGTGTCCCAATCTTCGTCGTTAATTGTGTTAAACGGCTTCTGCTGAAGGATGCCAGCATTGTTGACGAGGACTTCTACTGTTCCAAACTTCTCCGTGGCGGTTGAAATAAGCTGGTGCACGCTTTCGCGCTTGGTCACATCGGCTTGAACAACCAGGGCCTCACACCCGAGATTGCGAACATCAGTTGCGGTCTGCTCACAGCAATCGCGGCGCGTAACATAGGTGACCACTACTTTGAATTTCTTTTGGGCAAGCGCCAGCGTAATTGCCCGTCCGATACCGCGGCCCCCGCCTGTAATGATTGCCGTTTTTCCCAATGGCACTACCTCTTCGCTGTCCGTGGATGAACCCCTAACGCTTCAATGCGGCGGATAAGTGCTCATCATTCTGGAGATAAAAAGCGACCATACTCTCTTCGACAAAAAAGATGTCGCGCGTTTCGGAAAGTTCGTCTAGATACGTCTTAAGTTCCGGGTAGATACGATTGCCGTAATCGTGCCAAGCAATACAGCCCTTATGGTGATCGCTCAGCATCCGAAACGAGTTCTCTGTGTCGGACCTGAGAGTCCGAAGGTCATGTCCCCCATCCACAAAGATCATATCTATAGTTCGCTCGAAGGGAGAGAAATCGAAAGTATTTGAGTCACCGAAAAGGCGGGTGATTTGGGATTCGTAGGACGAATGCCTGAAGGCCAGCATGTCTTGGGATTGCAGGTGTTCAAGCGTGAGGGGACGATCATTCTCATGCTGCTCCGCCTTTCCGGCAGATTTCTCATCCAGGTCGAGCGTGTACGCGCGTGCTGAAGGCTCGAGATTGGCTATGATGTTGAGTAACTGCACACCCAAATACGTGCCGAATTCAAAATATGCCTTAGGCTGAACCAGCTTCGCGAGCGACAGCAGAACCGCTGTGTCTAGGAGGATGGGGGCGCGCTTGTCCGGCAGAACGATCTTCACTAACCGTGCCTCGTAGGAAGATGTTTCGACAAGGTTGAAAAGCCGGTGCGGCCGGATCCGGATCATGGCGCTCCCTTCAGAGTTGGGTTAAGGGGGTTATTCTAACAAACGTAATTGTGTGCATCCTCGCGACTCATTACCCGCGCGCAGTGTGGGCGGCGACAGCGCTGACCAGCAACTCAGCGATCCGGCTAGGTCCGCGTCCATCCACGAGTTCGCGCGCCCGCGCCGACATCTGCGCACGCGCATTCTTGTCCGCGAGCAGTCGCTCGACCTCCACGGCCAAGCGTGGCTCAGTGTCCTGATCATCGACACCCACCGAAATCCCCATCCCTGCTGCGACGAGGGCTGATGCCGATTCCGCGTGATCCTCGGTCAGGCACACACACACTGCCGGCACCCCCATCGCCGCAAGTTCGTAGGATGTCATTCCGAATGAGCAGACTGCCAAGTCCGCTTGCGCCATGGCGGCGCTCATTTCGCTCACGTCTTCCCGAACCGTAAAGCGGCGCCGAGTTTGGCTGAGGAGCTCTCCCAGAGCTTGCCGGTGGCAAAAACCAGCTCCCACGATGATCACTGATTCGAAGTCCTCATCCAACCGTTCTAGAGCACGCACTGCCTTCAGCGTTAAGCCCGCCGGATCACTTCCCCCCATCGCAATCAGCAACGAGCGCTTCGATTTCTCACGGGACGGGAAAGACTCAGCGAACTGGGAACGCAAGACGATCCACTCCCATCCGACACAAAGCCTGCCACGAAAGCCCGACCAGTCAACCCTGCGCACTTGGGGGACGGGCGGATAAAAGGCAAGATCGGCTGCCCAGCGACGGTCACTCAAATCATCGAGCACCGCGATGACCGTCCCCTTCCCCGCTAAAGCGTTCAGAGCGGCCTGCGGGAGATCATCGCGGACATCAGCAACCAGAATCTGAGCCCCCGACTTCAAAATGCAGTCGCGCAGCCATGCCTCGTGATCAAAAACTCCACCATCAGGAGGCTGGAGGATAGGGTACGAGCGTCGCTTAACCATCTGAGATGCCAAAGGGCTCGCGCGCAGGGCGAAAGTAACCTCGACACCGCGGTTCTCGTGGAGTTCATCGGCCAATGCTAAACAGCGCACCACGTGCCCCAATCCCATCGAGGGTGATGCATCACAGCGAAAAAGTACGGAAAGCCGATTTGTCACTGCGGAGCACACCTACACTGTCGGCCAGTGGGAGGGATTGAGCAGTTGTTCATCGTTCAACTTTAGCAAATCCGTCCTTCGCACTACTGCATTATCGAGCGGCCCCGCCTCCTCAGAAGCGATCGCGGCCGCCAACTCCGGGAGGCTTCGCAATCCAACCAGGACTGAATGGACTCCGGGAGTGGAAAGACAGAATCGAAGCGCAGTGCGAGGCAGCGAGCCCCATGTCTCGCCTAGAGCTTCCCGCATCCGGTCCGAGGCCTCTGAGAGGCCGCGCAGTCCATCTGGAAGCAACCTGGCCCGGTCGGTGAGAGCCCCCTTGAGGAAGGCCGAACGAGCGACGATGCCCACGTTGTTTTTTCTTGCCTCCGGCAAGACCGTTGTCAGCATCCTTTGGTCGAGCAGGTTCAACGCAATCTGCAGCACGTCAACTCTACCGCTGCGAACCGCAGCCAAAGCTGCCGGGTCCCCGTACACCGATGCGCCCACGAACTTCAGCTTCCCCACGTCCCGTGCATGCTCCAGAACATCCAGTATCTCGCCCCGCTCAAGAATATCCTGGGTGGCATTATGGATCTGCACGATGTCCAGCACGTCTCGACGCAATGCTTTTAAACTGGTCTCAACCGAGTCCATCACCGCTCGCGTTAACGCTGCGCGACCTGTGGTGGCCTCGGCAATGCCCACCTTCGTCGCAATGATGCAAGATGGGCAGTCGCTTAGCCCCTTTCCCAGCACTGCCTCGCTCTCGCCGTAACCTCGAGCGGTATCGAAAAAATTGATGCCTTCATCGACCGCGGCCCGAACCAGTCCAATCGCTTGGCCTTCAGATAGTCGACTTTGTTCACCCGGCTCGTGGATCCCATAGTTCTCCAAACCGAACGCAGCAGTACCCAAGGCAAGCTGAGAAACGTGTAGGCCTGTCCGGCCTAACGACGAATACTTCATCTCCTTACTCTCACCCTTCTTCACTCAATCGCTTAAGCTAGTCTATAGAATCCGCGTTGCGCTACCGGGCCCTGCAAGCGGGTGGACAAATCAGGTTGGATAATAGCTTTTGCCAGAATACCGAACACTTCCTCAACGACGGCCAGGTAACTCTCTACATGCTCGCTGGTGTGCGCGAAGGAGGGCTTGAACTGGTTGTAAGCCAAATAACCTCTTTCCAGCATCAATTGCGTGAAGAGAGTGGTCAACACCAGTTCCTGTTCATGCTCGAAAGAAAAATGGCATAGGCTCGGCAAGCCACTTATGTGCAACCGCAATCCGATCCGTTCGGCAATCGACTTCCAGCCTTCCATTACTTGATTCCCGATCGCAATCAGGTGCGGAGCCACCTTTTCGCGACGGAACTTGCCGATGGTTGCGATGGCAGCAGCCGGACCGATGCGTTCGGTCCAGTTCGTGCTGCTGATGAAAGTCGTCTGCGCCGCCTGCATCACGGCCTCAGTGCCGATCACCGCTGCCATGGCATATCCATTGGCCATGGCCTTGGCAAACACCGCAATGTCGGGATTCACCCCCGATAAAAGGTGGATTCCGCCGTCAGTCATGCGAAACCCGGTTGTGATTTCGTCAAAGATCAGCACCGCGCCCAGTTCGCTGGCAAGGTCACGGACGTTCTTGAGGAACCCTGGTGCCGGTTCCCGTCCTCGTTGCGGCTCCATGACAATCGCAGCAAGTTCGTTTCGGTTGGCATCTGCTATCGTCTTCAGTTGGTCGAATCGATTGTAATGGAAGGGCAACGCTGTCCCCTGCAAGCCTCTGGGGACCCCGCGAGGTTCGAGTCCGGGTAATAGGTGGGCATCTAACGCTTCATCTTCGGCCAGGTTAGCAGCCAGATACCAATCGCACCATCCGTGATAGCCGCAGAAGGCGACCTTGTCCCGTCCCGTTTGAGCTCGGGCAATACGAACTGCGATCGACATCGCTTCCCCACCGCCGCGTGAGTAACGCACCATCTGCGCCCAGGGATGTAAGTCCAGTAAGAGTTCAGCCAGAACCAGTTCTTCGGGAGCGTTCAGGGTCGAAGCCACACCTGCGTCAATAGCATCCTTCGCCGCGCGATCGACTTCAGGGTCCGCGTAGCCAAGCACACAGGCGCCAATACCCATCATGCTCATGTCAATATATGTTCTCCCGTCAAGGTCCGTCACTTCTACACCACGCGCTTTTGAGAAATACGACGGCCACTGACCGGGCAGAAACATCGAGGGACGCTTGGATAGTAACTGCGTGCCACCGGGAATCACTTTGCATGCCCGAGTGAAGAAGTCCCAGCCCTTTGTCGTGGTTTCGGTTGTCATCAGTTTTCCAGAATGGCGCTATAGTCCTCAGCTTCAGTCCATTTACGATTCAAAGCAACTAATCCAGGATTCTTCTCTAAAAACTTCATAACATCTGATAACTCAAACGGCCTGCCTTCGCTATAAAGGGACTCATAAATCTTGGTCACCAGCTCAAAATCTTCAGGATGATCGACGGTAAGACGCAGCTTTGGATAGACGAGGTCCGCTGTAAGCTCGCCACAGAGAAACATCTCTTTATTGTTCCAAATATAGCGAGTCACATGCTCACGATCGCGTGGATCAGTCGCTTGATTCCAAGCTCGAGCCAGAGCGGAAAAGCCGAAGCATTCAGCATCCAATCCATCGGGGAAACGCCCCTTGTGTATGAGCTGTGCCCCAGCGCCCGAGGCCACTCCAATATGGTCGTACCCACCGCTTTTGTATCTCTGGATGAGTCGCTCAATCAATTGCGGATCAGCCATCGGACAATCCGCAGTTATGCGAAGTATAGGATCGCCCTTAAATTGCTGTGCCGCTCGATAATAGCGGTCCAGGACATCTGTTTCACTGCCCGCAAACAGCGCGATCTGGTTGTCGGCGCAGAATCGACGCAAGACCTCATTGGCCGGATTATCGGGAACGGCGACTACGACTTCTGCGATCGAAGGAACGGCCCGCACCCGCTCCACGATGTGCCACAACATGGGCCGGCCTAAGATCGGCTTGAGCACCTTACCGGGAAGACGGTTCGATCCCATTCGTGCTTGGATAATGGCAACTGTTTTCATGTCTTAGGTAGCCCCAGGTATTTTCTTGTCAAACGCGTCGGACGAAGTCCATCGCTCGGATCTGCTCGCCACTCCCGCTCCTCTAATTCACTCGCAGCAGGTCCCACCTCTCCATCTCCCTCCGCCCGAAGCCCGGCTCGGACCGATCTGATCACCTCACGCATCGGTTCCGGAAGCCAGCAATGCCCAGCGCCGAACTCAGCGCCCTGTCCCTCGAGATCAAGGTGGAACTCGATCATGCTCGCTCCCCAGCGATGAACCGCGCGCGAGATAACCCCCGGTTCAACACTGTGATCCGACCACCCCACCGGACACCGGCAAGCATCCTGCAAGGTGGCGATTGCCGCCAGATTGCAATCCTCCGGCTTCGTCGGATAA
>Ga0209118_1001267_pt1 | contig 11984 bp, 10 predicted proteins | sample BlaSpr_A8_Ref_M1_FD_187988 | JGI IMG/M metagenome (GOLD analysis project Ga0209118, IMG submission 187988) | Forest soil microbial communities from Thunder Bay, Ontario, Canada - Black Spruce, Ontario site 2_A8_Ref_M1 (SPAdes) (version 2) | ecosystem: Environmental > Terrestrial > Soil > Boreal...
AGCGAACCCTCGGCGAGCACCGACCCCTCGTGCAGCACGGTCACCCGCACGCCAAGCTCGCGCACGAAGCTCATGTCGTGCTCCACCACGACGACGGTACGGTCGCGCTGGATTTCCTTGAGGAGCTCGGCGGTCTGGTGCGTTTCCGCGTCGGTCATGCCGGCGGCCGGCTCGTCGACCAGGAGCAGCCTTGGCTCCTGAGCGAGCAGCATGCCGATTTCGAGCCACTGCTTCTGCCCGTGCGACAGGCCGCCGGCGAGCCGCCCGCGATGGTCGCCCAGGCGCACGGTGGAAAGAATCTCCTCGATGCGCGCGCGCTCCCGTTCGCCCTCGCGCCAGAACGGCGCGGTCGTGGCGCGGCGGTCGCCGGCGAGTGCGAGGCGCAAATTATCGAGCACGGTGTGATGCTCGAACACGGTGGGCTTCTGGAACTTGCGGCCGATGCCGAGGGTGGCGATCTGGGTCTCGTCGAGCTTGGTGAGATCCACGTCGCCGGCGAACAACACGTCGCCCTCGTCCGGCCGCGTCTTGCCGGTGATCACGTCCATCATGGTGGTCTTGCCGGCGCCGTTCGGGCCGATGATCGCGCGCATCTCGCCCGGCGCCACCACCAGCGACAGGCCGTTCAGCGCCTTGAAGCCGTCGAAGGAGACGGTGACGCCGTCGAGATAGAGAAGCGAGCCGCGCGTCTTGGACATGGCGTCACTCGGCAGGTTTGCCGACGGCCGCGCCGGCGATGCCGTTCGCCTGGCTCGGTCGGTCGGCCCGCCGCAACCAGTCCCCGAGGGTGCCGACGATGCCCTTGGGGAACAGGAGTGTTACCAGGATGAACAGGGCGCCGAGCGCGAACAACCAGTAGGGCGCGAGTATCCCCGTGGTGAAATAGGTCTTGGCGTAGTTCACCGCGACGGCGCCGAGCGCCGCTCCCACCAGCGTGCCACGGCCGCCGACCGCGACCCAGACGATGATCTCGATGGAGTTCGCCGGCGAGAATTCGCTCGGGTTGATGATGCCGACCTGCGGCACGTAGAGCGCGCCGGCGATGCCGGCCAGCACCGCCGAGACGACAAAGGCGAGGAGCTTGTAGTTCTCCACCCGGTAGCCGAGGAAGCGCGCGCGCGGTTCCTCGTCGCGCACCGCGACGAGCACCATGCCGAACTTCGACGTCACCAGCCAGCGACAGAGCAGATAGCCGAGCGCCAGCGCGAGCGCCGAGATCGAGAATAGTGCTGCGCGCGTCGTCGGCGCCTGAATGTTGAAGCCGAGAATATCCTTGAAATCGGTGAGGCCGTTGTTGCCGCCGAAGCCAAAGTTGTTGCGGAAGAAGCCGAGCATCAGCGCGAAGGTCAGCGCCTGCGTGATGATGGAGAGATAGACGCCGGTGACGCGCGAGCGGAAGGCGAACCAGCCGAACACGAAGGCGAGAAGCCCCGGCACCAGCATCACCATCAGAATGGCATAGGCGAAGTAGTCGAAGCCGTACCAGTAAAACGGCAGCTCCTTCCAATTGAGGAACACCATGAAGTCCGGGAGCATGGCGTTGCCGTAGACGCCGCGCGAGCCGATCTGGCGCATCAGGTACATGCCCATGGCGTAACCGCCGAGCGCGAAGAAGGCGCCGTGGCCGAGCGAAAGGATACCGCAGTAGCCCCAGATCAGGTCGACGGCGAGTGCCAGCAGCGCGAAGCAGAGGTATTTACCGATCAACGGCACCCAGTGCGACGGCAGATGCAACGGCGACGACGGCGGCAGCGCCAGGTTCGCGATCGGCACCAGTACCGCGGCCGCGAGCACAACGACGAGGAATATGACGCCGCGCGCGTCCAGTCCCAACAGCGTCCGCCTCATGCCTCGACCGCCCGGCCCCGGAGTGCGAACAGCCCTCGCGGACGCTTCTGGATGAACAGGATCACGAGCACGAGGAAGGCGATCTTGCCGAGCACGGCACCGGCGAAGGGCTCGAGCAGCTTATTGGCGATGCCGAGCGTAAGCGCCCCCACCAGCGTGCCGAACAGGTTGCCGACGCCGCCGAACACCACAACCAGGAAGCTATCGATGATGTAGCCCTGCCCCAGGTTCGGCGACACGTTGTCGATCTGCGACAGCGCCACCCCCGCCATGCCGGCAATGCCGGAGCCGAGACCGAACGTTAGTGCGTCGACTCTGTTGGTGCGGATTCCCATGGAGGCGGCCATCGGCCGGTTTTGCGTCACCGCGCGCATTTCCATTCCGAAGCGCGTGAAGCGCAACACGAACAAGAGCGCCAGGAACACGCCGAGGGAAAACACCACGATCCACAAGCGCCCGTAGGTGATCGTGAGCTGGCCCACTTCGAAGGATCCGGACATCCACGACGGCGCGCCCACCTCGCGGTTGTTGGCGCCGTACCAGGTGCGCACCGCCTGCTGCAGGATCAGCGACAGTCCCCAGGTGGCGAGCAGCGTTTCGAGCGCCCGGCCATAGAGGAAGCGGATGATGCAGCGCTCCACCAGCACGCCCACGGCACCTGCCACCAGGAAGGCGAGCGGCACGGCAATGGCGAGCGACCAATCGAACAAGGCCGGGTTGTATTCGCGGATCCATTCCTGCACCTGGAAAGTGACGAAGGCGCCGAGCATGACCATCTCGCCATGCGCCATGTTGATGACGCCCATGACGCCGAAGGTGATCGCGAGCCCGATCGCCGCCAGCAGCAGCACCGAGCCGAGCGAGACGCCGTACCAGACGTTCTGACCGAAATCCCAGAACACAAGCCCGCGCTCGACCGAGGCGATGGCGGCATCGGCGGCGCGCTTCAGCGCCGGCGGCGCGTCCGCCGGCAGCGAGCGAAGCAGCGACATGGAATCCTGATCGCCGCGCGCGGCGAGCACCGCCACGGCCTCGATGCGCTGCGCTTCCGGCGCATCCGCCTTGAGGAAGAGGATCGCGGCGCGCGCCTCGGCAAGCGCCCGCTTGATGCGCGGATCGGTTTCCTTGGCGAGTGCCGCTTCCACCGCGGGGAGCGCGCTCGCGTCGCGCGACTTGAACACCGCCTGCGCCGCGTCGAAGCGCGTGGCCGAATTGGAGGAAAGGAGCGTGAGCGAGCCCAGCGCCGCCTCCAGCGCCCGGCGGACACGGTTGTTGAGGCGCACCGGCTTGAGGTCGTCGGGTGCCGCGCCCTGCAGCGCCTTGCCGGTCAGCGGATCGAGCAGCGTGCCCGACTTGTCACGGATGACGACGAGCTTCGCTTCGTTGAACAGGAGCCGGCCCTCGGCAAGGGCGCTGATAACGGAGACCGCTTGGGCGTGGCCGCTTGCCGTCACCGCCTCGATGCCGTCGATCGTCTCCGTGTAGTCGTCGGCGGCGAACTTCGCCAATGCGTCGCTGAACGCCTCGGCGCGCGACGGCGTCGCGGCCGCAAGGACGGCCGCGAATGCAGCGAGCGCAAAGAATAGGATGGCGAGGCGACGCATGGGTATCGACCCGCGTGGGGAGCTATGGGACCCGGCGGAAGGTAGGAGCCTCCCGCCGGGTGAGTTCTAGATCAAGCCCCGCGGAACCGGCTCACTTGGCCGCCTGACCGCCGCACTTCTTGGTCACCGTGTTGTAATTCCCGCAGTTGATCGGCGCGCGCCAATCGCCGATCAGATCCTTCGACTCGGGAATATACGGCGACCAGGCTTCGCCGGGGACGAGGCCGGAGGTTTTCCACACTACGTCGAACTGGCCGTCGGCCTTGATCTCGCCGATGAACACCGGCTTCGTGATGTGGTGGTTGGGCAGCATCTCCGAGATGCCGCCGGTGAGGTTCGGCACCTTCACGCCGACGACGGCCGCGATCACCTTATCGGGGTCCGTGGTGCCGGCGCTCTTCACCGCCTCGACCCACATGGCAAACCCGATCACGTGCGCTTCCATCGGATCGTTGGTGACGCGCTTCGGATTCTTGATGAAGGTCTTCCACTTGGCGATGAACTCGGCGTTCTTCGGATCCTTGATCGACTGGAAGTAGTTCCAGGCGGCGAGATGGCCGAGCAAGGGCTTGGTGTCGATGCCGGCGAGCTCTTCTTCGCCCACCGAGAACGCCACCACCGGGATGTCGGTCGCCTTGATGCCCTGGTTGCCGAGCTCCTTATAGAACGGCACGTTGGCGTCGCCGTTGATGGTGGACACCACCGCGGTCTTCTTGCCCGCCGAGCCGAACTTCTTGATCTCGGCGACGATGGTCTGGAAGTCGGAATGGCCGAACGGCGTGTAGTTGATCATGATGTCGGCGTCGGCCACGCCCTTCGACTTCAGGTACGACTCGAGAATCTTGTTGGTGGTACGCGGGTAGACGTAGTCGGTGCCGGCGAGCACCCAGCGCTGCACCTTCTCTTCCTTGGCAAGATAATCGACTGCCGGGATCGCCTGCTGGTTCGGCGCGGCGCCCGTGTAGAACACGTTGCGCTCGCTCTCCTCGCCTTCGTACTGCACCGGATAGAACAGGATCGAGTTCAGCTCCTTGAATACCGGCAGCACGGACTTGCGCGACACCGAGGTCCAGCAGCCGAACACGGCGGCGACTTTGTCCTTGGAGATGAGCTCGCGCGCCTTCTCGGCGAACAGCGGCCAGTTCGAAGCCGGATCGACGACAACCGCCTCGAGCTTCTTGCCGAGCAGTCCGCCCTTCTTGTTCTGCTCGTCGATGAGCATGAGCATCACGTCTTTCAGCGTGGTCTCGCTGATCGCCATGGTGCCGGAGAGCGAATGCAGGATGCCGACCTTGATGGTTTCCTGTGCCGATGCGGGTGCGGCCGAAAGCGCGAGCGTGACGGCCGCGGCGCCGAGCACGCTTCGCAAGGCGGGCCGTGCCGCCTTCGAGAATGTCTTGAACATGGTTTTGAGTCCCCTGTAGCTACGGTTTGACGCGCGCGCGCGACCGCAGCGCCGCGCGCTGCCCTAATGGCTGCAACGCACATGCCAGCCGAAAAACCGTTATGTTTTCAGCACGTGAGGTAGGCACTGCCTAATTTATAGGCGACGCGATTAAACCTGATTACTTTGTAATCAGGAATTCAACAGGACCAGCGCGACCCCGGCAGCGGCGATCGACGCGCCCGAGGCGCGCAGCAACAGCTCGCGCTTGGCGAGCCGCGCGAAGCCGAGCCCCGAGAACACGCCCGCTCCATGAATGAGCGCCGTCGCCACCGCAAAGCCGAGGACGTAACTCGTGACCGCCGCGTCCTGCGGTATCTCGGCGCCGTGGGCGTGGCCATGGAAGATCGCGAACGCGCCCACAAGCGCCATCGCGAGGATCACCGGCATGCCAAGCGCGAAGGCGACCGGCAGCGCGATGGCGACGACCGAAAGGCCGATGGCGTGTTCCACGCCCGGGAGCGACAGACCGGCAATGCCGGCGAACGCGCCGATAATCATCATGATCACGAAGGCGCCTGGCACGAGCCATAGCGCCCGGCCGCCGAGCTGTGCGGCCAGAAGGCCCACGGCGAACATGGCGAGCAGATGATCGAGCCCGCCGAGCGGATGCCAAAAGCCGTCAGAGAAGCCGAACGCCGCACCCGCGCCGGTGTGCGCCAAGGCAGCCGTGGGAAACAGAACAAGAAGCGCGGCGGCGAGGAAGTTGCGCAACATCGGGGCGGCTCCGTGCGGGCGAGGACGGTATCGACGCTACTTGCAACGAACCTGCCAGAATTGGTGCCGCAAGAGGGATTCGAACCCCCGACCCCCGCATTACGAATGCGGTGCTCTACCAGCTGAGCTATTGCGGCCTTGCGGCGGTGATTGCCGGGCTCTCTCGTAGCTTCAAGGAGCCGGGCCCGCAAGCCATTCAAACAGGCGAAAACGCCGGCGGCGCGCGGGCTCGCCGAACTCGGGGCCGGGATCGTCCGGCAACGGCGCCTCGGCGACGATCGGCGCGGGTTTGGCGGCAGTGTCACGGGGTCCGTTGTCGGGCGCGCGCCCGGCCTTCTCCAGGGGCACCAGCGTGCCCGCGCCGGACGGCCCGCCCATGTGCTCCAGCAATGGCCCGCCTCCGGCCGCCGCCGGCACCATCCACTGGAAGGCGTCGAGCTTGCCCGTCACCGGCGAAACCGGGAGCCATCGCTCCGACACGTAGCCGTCGGCGACCCAGGCCGGATCGCGCTTGGCGCGCACCGCCCGCGCCGTCCATTCGCGCGCCTTGCCCTGGTCGCCGTGCTCGCTCGCCTCGATCTCGGCCATGAGCAGGCACGCCCGCCGCGTCGGATCAACGACGAGCGGCGCGAGCGCGCCCCGCGCCTGATCGAAATCGTGCGCCTCGAGCGCGGCCCGCGCCACCGCGAGCGCGCCCTCGGGATGCCCGGGCACCTTCTTCGCGAGAGCCTTCGCCCGTTTCAGGCGGTCGCGTGCCGCATCGCCGGAACGAAGATCGATGTACACGTCGGCGAGATCGGGATGCGGCCCCGCCATCCATGCCTTCTCCACCGCGCGCGTAGCGCGGCGCAGTTCGCCGGCATTGCCCCTGAGCCGACCGGCAAGCGCCGCGGCCGGCACCAGCGTCGGCGCGAGCTTTGCCGCTTCGCGCGCCGCTTCCCGCGCCTCGCCGGCGCGCGTCTCCTCGATCGCTTCCGCGCGCGCAGTCAACAAGACTGCGCGGCGACGGCGGTGCGTCGCCTTGTCGATCTGTCCGGCCTTGAACTGCCGCCCCAGCGTCGCCAACGCACCCTGCCAATCGCCTGCTAAACACTGGAATTCGAGCTTGGCGTCGGCGGCCCACGGCAGCGCCGGATCCGTCTCTGCCGCCTCCTCGGCGAAGGCCCGCGCCGCCGGTGCATCGGCGCGCCGGCGCGCTTCCACATAGAGCCCGCGCAACCCGAGCACCTTCGTCTCCGGCCGCGCCAGCATGGCGCGAAATTCCTGTTCGGCGCGGGCGCCGTCGCCGCCGAGTTGCGCCGCCTGGGCGGCGAGCAGCAGCGTCAACGGCTCTTCGCCGATCAAGGCGCGCGCTTCGCCCGCCGAACGCTGCGCCAACGCCAGGTTGCCCGCGCCGACGGCGATCATGCCCTGCGACAGCGCGCGCCAGCCGCGCCGGTGGCGGCGCTCCCGCAGGAACATGCTGACGAGATCGGGGACATGCAGAACGAAGCGGATCGCCGACCATAGAAAGATCGCGACCACGATGGTGGCGGCAAGCGCGATGCCGGCGACGGCCAGCGACGTGGAAATTTGCCAGCCCTGCCAGGTGAGCACGACCTCACCCGGCCGATCCGCCACCCACGCCGCTCCGAAAGCAAGCAAGGCGACAAAGGCAAAAAACAGGATGATGCGGATCACGGCCGCCCGGCCTCCGCGGCAAGCGAAGCGAGCGAGGCGGCGATCAGCGTTTTCAGCGCTACGTCCGCGTCACGGCGCAGCCTTGCGGTCTTGAGCCACTCGCCGGCGGCTCCCTCGGCGAGCGCCGGCGATTTGCCCGCCGCGTCGATCGCCCCGGCGAGATCGCCGCGCTCAAGCCGCGCCTGCATGCGCGCCACCACCGACGCGAGATCATCGCCGGCGGGCTCTTCGCCCACGCGCCGCACGTCGACGAGATTGCCGGCACTGTGCGCGAGACGATCGAAAAACCCGCCCGCAGGCACCGACGCACGCGTGAGCTGCGGTGCAAGCTCGGAGAAGCGGCGCGCCAGCGCCATAGTCGTCGGCAATCCGCTGGCGGCTGCGGGCGCAAGCGCGGCGAGCGGTGCCGCGCGCTCGGCCAGCAGCACCCGTAGGGCGGCGAGCTCCGCCGTGAAAGGCGCGCCCGCAGCGAGCGCATCGCGCAGCAGGTTGAGCGCGACGATCTCGGCGGCAAGCGTGGGCGAGACCGTGGCGCGGCTCGCCGCGGCGAGATTGGCGAGCCGCTCCTCGATGAGGCGCAGCCGCTCGGCCGTCTCCTTGCGCAGCGTCTCAAGCTGCGCCTCGATTGCACCGAGGCGCACGGCGAGCGGCGCGATATCCGGCGGTGGCGCGCGGCGCTCGACCGTGACGAGCCGCCGCTCTATGTCGGCGAGCGATGCGGTTACACGATCCATTCGCTCGCCGAGCGTCACGGCCGTCCCATCCGCCGGCCGGGCAGCGAGCGCCTCAACCCGCGCGTTGAGCTGGGCGACATCACCCGCGAGCTTGGCGAGGCGCGTATCGGCGCCGCGCTCGAAGAGGAGAACAACCGACACCGCAATAAGCGCGCCGGCCAGCGCCGCGACGGCGATGGACGCCGCGAAGCGCACGGCTGTCCGATCGAAGACGCCGAACCAGGCCTTGCCCGGCACAGGGCGTCCCGGCTCGGGCGTCCGTTCGGGTTTGGGCGCAGCGGCCGGCTCAGGCTCCGATGCGCGCACCGCCTGCGGCGGCTCGATCTCGGTGGCGGCGAGCTCGATCACCGGCGGCTTGCCGCGCCGGCGCTTGGGCGGCGATCCGTCGTCCTTGCCGTGGTCGTCCTTCGCCATGCCGTTCCTCGTCCTGGCAAGCCTTATAGAAGCCCACGACGGACCTGCAACGGCGCCAAGCATTGCGCGCTCGGCCACTGCGATGGTAGGGCCCGAGAGCCTAAATCCGCCTATTCCGGGCTATCGCCAATCATGCTCGTTCTCGGCATCGAGACCACCTGTGACGAGACCGCCGCGGCGGTCGTTCATCGCGCCGACGACGGCACCGGTGAGATTCGCTCAAACGTGGTGCGCTCGCAGCTCGAGCAGCATAAGCCCTACGGCGGCGTGGTGCCGGAGATCGCGGCGCGCGCCCACGTGGAGATGATCGACCATGTCATCCGCGCCGCCATGGAGGAAGCGGACCTGCGCTTCCCCGATCTCGATGGCGTGGCGGCGGCGGCAGGCCCCGGCCTCATCGGCGGTGTCATCGTCGGTCTCACCACCGCCAAGGCAATTGCCCTCGTGGAGCGCAAGCCGCTCATCGCCGTCAACCACTTGGAAGCGCACGCGCTCACCGCCCGGCTCACCGATCGGCTCGCCTTTCCTTATCTCCTGCTCTTGATGTCCGGCGGCCACACCCAGCTCGTCTCGGTGGAGGACGTCGGCGTCTATCACAAGATCGGCGGCACCGTTGACGACGCGATCGGCGAGGCGTTCGACAAGACGGCGAAGATGCTCGGTCTGCCCTATCCCGGCGGCCCCGAGGTGGAGGAAGCGGCGCGGCACGGCGATCCGGCGCGCTTCGCGTTGCCGCGGCCCATGCTCGGCCGGCCTGAGCCCGACTTCTCGCTCTCCGGCTTGAAGACCGCGGTGCGGATGGAAGCCGAGCGTATCTCGCCCCTGTCCGACCAGGACGTGGCCGACCTGTGCGCCAGCTTCCAGGCGGCGATCGTCGATGTGGTCCTCGATCGCCTCGAGACCGCCCTCGACATGCTGCAGGAGACCGCCTCGCGCCCGACCGCGATCGTGGCGGCCGGCGGCGTCGCCGCCAACCAGCGGCTGCGCGACGCGCTGGACGCCGCCGCCACGCTCGCCGGCTCGAAGCTCATCGTGCCGCCGGCCGAGCTCTGCACCGACAACGGCGCGATGATCGCCTGGGCGGGCGCCGAGCGGCTCGCCCGCGGCATGGTCGACGGCCTCGACGCCCGGGCGCGGGCGCGCTGGCCGCTCGTGACCGAGGCCGCATGAATTCATTCGAGCGCATCGGAGTGATCGGTGCCGGCGCCTGGGGCACCGCACTCGCCAACGTGGCGGCGCGCGCCGGCCATCGCGTGACGCTCTACGACAGCGATCCGGCGGTGATCGCGGCGATCGAAAAGTCCCGCAGCAACCCGCGCCTTCCCGGCATCGAGGTTCACCGCGGCATCGCGGTCGCGCGCGCGCTCAAGGATGCCGCCGACGCCGACGCGCTGCTCCTCGTGGTGCCGACCCAGGTGGTGCGTGCGGCCGCCGACGCGCTGGCCCCGCACGCCGCGCCGGGCCTACCCATCGTCGCCTGCGCCAAGGGCATCGAGCGCGGCAGCGGTAAGTTCGTGACCGAGATTCTCACCGAACGCGTTCCCGCCGCGACGCCGGCGATTCTATCCGGCCCGAGCTTCGCCGCCGACGTGGCCAAGGGCCTGCCCACGGCGGTGACGCTTGCCGCCGCCGACGAGGCGCTCGCCGCGGCACTTGCCGAAGCGCTGAGCTCGCAAAGCTTCCGCGTCTATCACGCCACCGACGTGCGCGGGGTCGAGATCGGGGGTGCTGCCAAGAACGTGCTGGCGATCGCCGCCGGGATCGTAGTGGGCCGCGGCCTCGGCGCCAGCGCGCAGGCGGCGCTCGTCACCCGCGGCTTCGCCGAGCTCATGCGCTTCGGCCGGGCGCTCGGCGCCAAGCCCGAGACGCTGACCGGCCTCTCCGGCCTCGGCGATCTGGTGCTCACCTGCTCGTCGCCGCAGTCGCGCAATTTCGCCTTCGGCCTCGCGCTGGGGCGGAGCGAGAAGCGGGCCGCGGGCGAAGGCCCGCTCGCCGAGGGCGCCTTCACCGCCGCGATCCTGGTGGAAACCGCACGCAAGAAGTCCGTAGAGATGCCCATTTGCGAGGCGGTCGACGCCGTGCTCGCTGGCCGCCTCGGCGTCGACGACGCGATCGCCCGTCTCCTGGCGCGGCCGCGCAAGGCTGAGATTTGATTTTCGACTTCTCGCGGCACATGCTTGGGGCATGGCCCATTGGCTTCTCAAGACCGAACCATCGACCTGGTCGTGGGACGATCAGGTGAAGGCCGGCGCCAAAGGCGCCGCCTGGGACGGCGTGCGCAATTATGTCGCGCGGAAGAACCTCAAGGCGATGAAGAAAGGCGATCGCGCGTTCTTCTACCATTCGGGCGACGATAAACAGGTCGTTGGCGTCGTAGAAGTAACCCGCGAATATCGGCCGGATCCGTCAGACGACACCGGCGTGTTCGGCCTCGTCGACGTGAAGGCGAGGAACGCGCTGACGAAACCGGTGACGCTCGCCGCCTGCCGGGCGGAGCCGCGCCTGAAGAAAATGGCACTCAATCAATATTCCCGGCTGTCGGTGCAACCGGTGACCGACGCGGAATGGAAGATCGTCTGCGCGCTCGGCGACACCAAGAGCGCCTGAACAGGGAGGAACGAATGGCGTTCGCTGGGCTGAACTACTGGGCGATCCTGATCGGCGCGCTCGCCGCGTGGGCGTTCGGTGCGTTCTATTACATGATCCTGTCGCGGCCGTGGCTCGCTGCGCAAGGCAAGACGCCGGAAGAATTCCAGGCGGCGCAAGTGGGACCGCGCGGGGCAAAATTCTACGCGCCGTTCGTCATCTCTTTCGTGGCGGAAGTGATTATGGGCTGGATGCTGGCCGGCATCATGTTGCACATCGGGGCGATGACGGTGCGCGGCGGACTGATCTCGGCGGGCTTCGTCTGGTTCGGGTTCGTGCTCACCACCATGACCGTGAACAACGCCTTCAGCATGCGGCGACCGCTGCTCACGGTGATCGACGCCGTGCATTGGCTCGGCGCTCTCCTCATCATCGGCGCCGTGATCGGGGCCTTCGCCAGCTAGCGAACGGGCCGGACCAAAGTCGCAGTCCTTTCTCCTTGTCGGATCAAGGGCATCGCGCATAATCTACGCCGAGCGACAAGCCCGGCGGCAAGCCGGCGGACGCGTTGGGGAGGGGTTCGATGTCGGAGAAGATCTACGACGTTCCGGCCGCATGGAAGAAGCGCGCCTATGTTGATGAGGCAAAGTACAAGGAGATGTACGCGCGCTCGGTGAAGGACCCGAACGCGTTCTGGGCCGCTGAAGCCAAGCGCATCCACTGGTTCAAGCCCTTCACCAAGGTGAAGAACACTTCGTTCGGACCGGGCAGCGTCTCGATCAAGTGGTTCGAGGACGGCACCACCAACTGCGCCTACAATTGCATCGACCGCCATCTGGAGAAGCGCGGCGGCCAGGTCGCGATCATCTGGGAAGGCGACGATCCCAAGGACGACAAGAAGATCACCTACAAAGAGCTGCACGCCGAGGTGTGCCGCTTCGCCAACGTGCTGAAAGC
>Ga0209118_1001268_pt1 | contig 11979 bp, 13 predicted proteins | sample BlaSpr_A8_Ref_M1_FD_187988 | JGI IMG/M metagenome (GOLD analysis project Ga0209118, IMG submission 187988) | Forest soil microbial communities from Thunder Bay, Ontario, Canada - Black Spruce, Ontario site 2_A8_Ref_M1 (SPAdes) (version 2) | ecosystem: Environmental > Terrestrial > Soil > Boreal...
GGGGATTTACAAACACGAATCCCTGCTGCATCAAGGTCTCCTGATAATCGAGAATCATACCGTGCAGGTAGATGAACGATTTCGGATCCACGAAGACGCGTACGTCGCCGTATTGGAAGATGCGGTCGCGTTCGCGGGGCTGCGTGTCGAAACGGATGTTGTAGCTCAAGCCCGAGCATCCCCCCCCCTGCACGCCGAGACGCAATCCGCCCTGGTCAGCCGAGATGCCCTCTTTCGCCATGGCACCGCGCACCTTGGCTAGAGCTTTCTCAGTGACCTGGATGCTCTTGCCTGTAGGTGTTTTGGGAGACGTCTTTTCTTCTGTTTGCGTGCTCATCTAAAACCTGCTGGGCTTGCGACAACAGCTAAAGCCGCACGTGATTGGCTACGCTGGCGACATGGCTGATACGAATCGATCGAGTACGAACGCTATTACATCGCAAATCCGCCCGTACGAATCCATCCGTGCCACTATTTCGCTTCGGCCGTAACCGGTTGTGCTGTTTGTTGTTTCTTCTTCCAATCGCCGATCGCCGCACGGATGGCATCTTCTGCCAGAACCGAGCAGTGGATCTTTACTGGAGGAAGCGAGAGCTCCTTCACGATGTCCATATTCTTGATCGCGAGAGCCTCGTCCACGGTCTTGCCCTTGACCCATTCGGTGGCGAGCGATGAGGATGCGATCGCGGAGCCGCAGCCGAACGTCTTGAACTTGGCGTCTTCAATGACGTTGGTGTCGCGGTTGACCTTGATTTGCAGCTTCATGACGTCTCCGCATTCGGGGGCGCCGACCAGACCGGTGCCCACGTCCACGCTGCCTTTATCCATCGAGCCGACGTTTCGAGGGTGGGAATAATGATCTAGAACTTTATCGCTGTATGACATTTGTTGGTCTCCTAAATTCCGTTACTTGAACCGTGGAGCGGTTTCAGCCGTCCCTACGGGACTTTGAATTTTTAATACTGCTCTTCCCAGAACCGAAGCGCTGGGCTATTTTCGGTCGCCCCCAACGGGGCTTTATCCTTCCCGCTTTACTCGCCTGCCCACTTCACGTCTTTCAGGTTTATGCCCTCTTTCGCCATTTCATAGAGGGGGGAAAGCTCGCGCAGGCGTTCGACGGTTTCGATGACCCGGTCAGCCACATAATCGACTTCGGCTTCGGTGTTGAAGCGGCCGAGTCCGAAGCGGATCGAGCTGTGAGCGAGATCGTCTCCCGTGCCCAAAGCCTTTAATACATAAGATGGCTCCAGCGTCGCGGAGGTGCAGGCGGAACCGCTCGAAACCGCGATATCGTTGATGCCCATCAACAACGATTCGCCTTCCACGTACGCAAAGCTGATGTTGAGGTTGCCCGGCAGGCGATGCTCCCACGAGCCGTTAATGTACACCTCGTCAAGGCGGCCCATGATCTTGTCGCGGAGCCGGTTGCGGAGTCCAGCCAGGTGGCAGGCTTCCTTCGGCATTTCTTCCGACGCTATGGCGCATGCCTTGCCCAGACCCACAATTCCGGGCACGTTGAGGGTTCCCGATCGCATGCCGCGTTCGTGGCCACCGCCGTCAATAATGGCGGAAATCTGCACTCGAGGATTCTTGCGCCGGACATACAACGCGCCGACACCCTTCGGCCCGTACATCTTATGAGCCGAAATCGACATTACATCGATGTTCTGTTTGTTCACATCGACCGGGATCTTGCCCACGGCCTGGGTCGCGTCGGTGTGGAAAATGATTCCACGCTCACGGCAAAGCTTGCCGATTTCCGCAATGGGCTGAAGCACTCCAATCTCATTGTTGGCGGCCATGATCGTCACCAGGATCGTCTTGTCGTCCATTGCGCGCTTTAGGGCGTCGAGATCGACCAGGCCGTCCTTTTGAACCGGCATATATGTGACGCGATAGCCGTACTTCTCCAGGCGTTTGCAGGTGTCCAGCACGGCTTTGTGCTCGGTCACAGCTGTGATGATGTGATTGCCCTTTTCCTTGTACATCTCGGCGACGCCCTTGATGGCCAGGTTGTCGCTCTCGGTCGCACCCGAGGTGAAGATGATCTCCTTGGTGGTCGCGCCGACCAGTTTGGCAATCCGCTCACGCGCGGTTTCCACGCCCTCTTCGCCCGCCCAGCCAAACGAGTGATTGCGGCTGGCGGAGTTGCCGAACTTCTCCATGAAATAAGGCAGCATCTCCTCCAGCACCCGGGGGTCGACGGGCGTGGTGGCGTGGTTGTCCATGTAGACGGGCAACTTGATTCCGTTCGGGGCTACGTGCTCTTCTTCTCTCGTGTGAACCTGGTTCGTGTGAACCTGGGGGATGGTCTTTACGTCGGTGCTCATGATTGCTCTCCTACCTAATCTTTTATGTAATCGTTACCAGCTCAGCCGGTTTCTTTGTTTCAGTCTCTTCGTGCGAAAGAGTCTCTTCTTTCATCTCCAAGATACTGATGCGCCGCAATACCTGTTCGATGCTCTCGTTGACCCGGCGCAGTGGTTCGCGAATCGTGCAGCGATCCGTTTGATCGCATTCGCCTCGCACGGTTATGCAGGAAGTGATGAACAACGGACCGTCAATGGCCCGAATCACCTCGAACGCGCTAATTGTCGCCGGATCGCGGGCCAGCGTGTAGCCGCCGTTCATCCCGTGCCGCGAGTGCAACAACCCGGCCTTGACCAGCCGCTGCAGAATCTTCGCTAGAGCTTCTTGCGGAATGCCGTAGGCGTCGGCAACATCCTTGGCACTGCAAGCACTGTGAGGCGCATGCTCGGCCAGGTGCTTCATGGCCATCAAGCCGTAGTCCGCTTTCTTGGTTAGCTTCAACATCGAGTCCGCAGTGGTAAATCCGACCTTTTGAGTCGGATATGCTTATTGTATGGGGCGTTAGGTTGGATTGCAACTCTATACAGGGAATGGCTGAATTCGTAATTTAACGGTAACTATATTGTACTGAGCGGTTTATGGGATGGCGATCTTTTCGGTCGTATTTTCATCTCTTGGGGATTCAGGCGGCGAGATTCGGGAGGCCTCATTCCCCAAGTCCCGCCTGTTTTCATAGAATCTCGAAATTCAGCCGAAATAGCCACTGCTGTTATCTAGTAGATAATACAGTTGTTATTATGTTAGCCGGTTGGGGGCACCCGGGTCAAGGGAGAAATGGTGGCGTGAGATGCACGATGAGAATACGACTCAATTCGAAGACGGCCATCAACACAGTGCTATAGACTGCTTCTGATTTCCTTGACCCCATGCCCAAGGCAACGCCGCAGAAGAGTCCTGAGAGTTACGCCATCGGCGTATCCGACTCGCGCAGCGATCTCTTCAACGCTTTCATGAGTCGTTTTCAGGAGATGTACCGCGCGCTCCACACGCAACTCCTGGAAATAAGATAATGGTGACTTCCCCAGCACGGCTTGCATGCGGCGAGCCAGTGTCCTTTTGCTCGACCCCGCAGCTGCCGCGGCATCGTCGAGCGAAAACCCATGCGTAAGCCGACCTCGAGCCCAGCGCTCGAACCGCTCGACCAGCGCATCAGAGTGGGCAAGATGATCGGCAAGGATATAGGCAGACTGTGACGGCCGTGAATCCACAACCAGATACTTCGCTGTCAACGCGGCAAGCCTCGGGCTTCTCTGCCGGATGAGCCATAAGGCTAAGTCCATGTGGCTCAGGGCCGCTCCAGCGGTTACGAACTTCCCGGATTTTACGATCATCCGCGATTCATCCAGGCGCACTTTCGGATATCTCTGGCGAAACAATGGAGCGAGCCACCAGGTTGTGGTCGAGTCTTGGTTATCGAGTAGCCCTGCTTCAGCCACGACAAATGTCCCGATACAGGCCGCCGCCGTGGACGCGCCTCGCTCCGCCCACGAGCGCAGTGTCTTGCCAGCGTCGCTCACATCGGATCTCGCAAGGGCTGCCTGCAGCGGGCCTGGCATCTTGAATCCGATCGCTGGAACCACGACCCAATCGGGAACGATCCGCATGGGGGCAGCAGCAACTGGAACGATCAGCCCTTGCGATGTTTTGACCGCCTTGCGCACTCCGACGATAGCGATGTCGAAGCGCGGCGAAGCCAGGCCAGACATTTCCGCGAGCTCGTTCGCGGTCGCAAATGCATCCAGCACGGTCGCCAAACCCGTGTCAAAAACCCCATCCAGTGCGAGCACGTAAATCCTCATGGCAAATATGATATCAAATTTGGCGATCTTGCCAATGGCCAATTGGCAATGTAAAGAGCTATCTTGACTACTCTGGAATGTTATTCAGCTAAGGAGAAACCCGATGTACACAGTCGCATTGTTCGCACGTTTGGAAGCCAAAGCCGGCAAAGAAAACGAGGTCGCGAAGTTCTTGGAAACAGGACTTGCCCTAGCCAATCAAGAAGTGACAACGCCTATATGGTTCGCGCTACGATTGGGGCCGACGACCTTTGGAGTGTTCGACGCGTTCACGGACGAAAGCGGACGCCAAGCTCATCTAAATGGTCCCATAGCCAAAGCGCTCATGGCGCAAGCGCGCGAACTGTTCTCCAAACCACCTGTAATCGAACGGATTGAAGTTCTAGGTGCAAAGCTTCCCAAAATGGCAAGAAAGACTTGGAAATCGTGACCCGTTTGATCGGGCCACATCAGAAAAGGGAACAGGCATCATGAACGAATTGCGGCGGGACATCCTGGACTGCATCGGCAACACATCCTTGTTGGCCTTGCGCAAGGTCGTACCCAAGAACGGCTCCCGCATCCTGCTGAAACTGGAAAACGAGAACCCCACGGGCAGCATGAAGGACCGGATGGCGCTGGCCATGATCGAAGCGGCAGAGGCGGACGGGCGTCTCACCGCGGACGGTTCTGTCGTCGAATATACCGCCGGCAGCACCGGCGTGTCCCTGTCTCTAATCTGCGCGGTGAAGGGATATCCCCTGCATATCGTGACTTCGGATGCCTTCGCCCGAGAAAAACTCGATCATATGAAAATTCTGGGGGCCAGGCTTCAAATCGTGCGAAGCGAGAGCGGGCGCATGACGGAGAAACTAACCCGGGACATGATCGAAGCCGCCCGCATCATCGCGGCAAAAACTGGAGCCTTCTGGACCGATCAGCTGAACAATAAAGACCAGATTGCGGCCTATCACAAAATGGCGGAGGAAATCTGGATTCAGATCGACGGACAGATCGATGGCTTTGTCCAGAGCGTGGGTACTGCGGCGTCCCTTCGGGGTACCTCGGAAGGCTTACGCCGCCATAATGAACAGATCAGAATCGTTGCCGTGGAGCCTTCTGAATCCCCGGTTCTGTCGGGCGGCCAGCCGGGTGCTCATAAAATTGATGGGGTCGGAGCGGGTTTTATAGTACCGCTCTGGCAGGAGGACATCGCCGATCAGATTGAACAGGTTTCCACGGAAGAGGCTGTGGCCATGGTCATTCGACTGGCCCGGGAGGAAGGCCTTTTTGCGGGGACTTCCACTGGCGGCAATGTCATCGCCGGTTTGCGATTAGCCGAACAGTTGGGACCTGACGCGACCATTGTCACCGTCTTGTGCGATACCGGGATGAAATATCTCAGCAAGGTATTGTCAACTTGAATTGGTAACTGTGAGACTGAGGGGCTGGCCCATGCAGGCGGCAACCCGTTTCAGTACAAATCCAAATTACATCCAGAAGTAGGTTGCCCCATCCCTGACGCGTTCGCGGAACGGTGGGAGGCGAGAAAGCAGGCGCTAAAAGTAATCAGCTCAACCCTCGAAATCAAAGTCGGCAAACGTGCCGGACATGTGTCGGCGACGCGTTGAGTCTTCTCCGCATGCGGCTGGGCCGCTAGGAGAGACTTACGCCAGATTGGAAGTTGATTTTCGAGATGTGAGAAAGGAAAGAAAGCCGCCGGAGCCTAGGCTTCGGACTCGCGCATCTCGAGACGCGATTGGCGGAGGTTCGTAGCCTCGACGGGATCCATCCCCACCTTCAAGTCGGTCTTCTCCAGAAAGTAGCGCCACCCAATGTGCCGGTCATCGGAGGTCTGGCTCTGTTCAAACTGTTTCAGGATTGCCTCGGCGTTTTCGCGGCCCTTGATGACGGCCATAACGCCGCCGGATTCATAGGTCCGCAAGTTGTAACGGATCACTGCAAACGAGCCCTTTGCTTCAACCGGCATTCGGAACACTCCACTCTGGAGTACGGATAGGAACTTTGTAGAACGTGCCCGCCCCTTGTTGCGGTTGGCGGGCACGAATCTCAGTTGAACGTCGCCGACTTACAGAGGGCGAACGTTCTCAGCCTGCCAGCCCTTCGGTCCTTTGGTGACATCGAACTCCACACTCTGACCCTCCTGCAGGCTGCGGAAACCACCAGCCTGGATGGCCGAGAAATGCACAAATACATCTTCGCCAGTCTGCCGGCTGATAAAGCCGTAGCCTTTGGCGTCGTTAAACCACTTTACTGTTCCTTGTTCTGCCATTTTGTTGCTTGTATCCTTTTCAGATTATTTACGCTGGTGCGAGTCGGAGGTACTAAGGGCAGGACTAGCTGGTACGCAAGAAGCTGCTCAACAACCGATTTCGATCAAACGCAACTACAGTATAGCAGATGAGTCAACATAGCCGGCAGGAGAATTGGTATCCAAGGTAACAGGGCGTTTCCGGGATGTTGAGGCTGCACCGAAACGGATCGTGCCCCCGAATCTATCTTACGTGGGAATTTCATATTTCTCCTTGCAGTTAAGGGCAAGCAGGTATAATTGTCCGGACCTCAGGCGCGAAGAAACATCGCTGAAGCTATCCTGCCTGTGCCTTCGCAACTGAGAGGACCGGCTTGCTCATTAAGCAGCGAGGAAACAGTTTTTCCATTGAACCGCGTGCATGCACTGCATCCTCACGCACCGCACTCTACAAAACTCGCCGACGAAATCTGATGTCTTGCGTTGGCTCACAGGAAAAGGAAATCCATGAAGAAGCTTTTTGTTGGCAACCTCCCTCACAGCACCACGGAAGCGGAGCTGCGAACCTTGTTTGAACCCCACGGCAAAGTCGATCAAGTCAGCATGGTCACCGACCGTGACACCGGACGCTCTCGAGGATTTGCATTTGTCGAAATGTCCGACTCCGCCGAAGCCGAAAAAGCCATCGCTGCTCTGAATGGCAAAGAACTCGGCGGACGTGCATTGAATATCAACGAAGCGCGTCCCAAGACCGAGCGCGGTCCCGGCGGACCCCGCGGCGGTGGTGGACGTCCCGGAGGCGGCGGTGGTGGACGTTCCGGCGGTGGCGGTGGCGGCCGTGACGACTACCAGGGCCATGCCCGCCAGCCTCGCGAACCACGCTGGTAGCAACACCGGCGGCTGATTTCTGAGAACGCGGCTTGCGCGATAAGGACTGAGCCTACTCGCTTGGCTACTTCCAAACCCCGCCGCTTGCTGGGCGTGTTCGATGCCACCATGATCGTCATGGGCGGCATCGTCGGCTCCGGCGTCTTCATAAATCCCTACGTAGTTGCGCTTCGAGTCCACACTCCTTTCCTGATTCTGGGAGTCTGGCTGGTGGGCGGTGCGGTCGCCATGCTCGGCGCATTCATCTGGGCGGAGTTGGCTACGCGCCTGCCCGGCGCAGGAGGTCAATACCTCTACCTGCGCGAAGCCTATCATCCCTCGGTTGCCTTCCTCTACGGATGGGTTCTGCTGCTCGTGATCCAGACCGGCGGAATGGCGGCAGTAGCCATCACATTTGCCCGCTACTATCGCGAGATCACCGGCTTCTCGGCGGCTGATGGACCGATCGCGGTCACCGCACTCCTCGGTCTAACCGCTATCAACTGTTTCGGGGTTCGTGCCGGCAGCAACGTCCAGAGCGTGCTTATGCTGCTCAAGGCCGCCGCCATCGCGGCCATGGTTGTGGTGGGACTCTGCTTTGGGGGCGGCTCGGTTCATTCTTTGCCGCTGTTGGATCAGCCGGTTTCCTTTGGGCTTGCACGCGCCGTTGGAGCAGCGATGGTCCCCGTAGCCTTCGCCTACGGTGGCTGGCAAACCGCGAGCTTCGTTGCTGGCGAAATGCAAAATCCGGCTCGCAACCTTTCTCGAGGATTGATTGCGGGCGTGCTGGGCGTAGTGCTGCTCTATCTTGCCGTGAATTTCGTGTGCGTGCGTGTGCTCGGACCCGCGGGGCTGGCGGCGACTCGCACGCCGGCTTCGTCGGTCATGCGCGTGGCACTCGGTGATCGGGGCGCGCAATGGATCGCATTCGGCATTGCCATTTCCACCCTCGGGTTTCTCAGCCAGGGAATTCTGACCGCGCCTCGAGTTTATTATACGATGGCTCGCGACGGTCTTTTCTTCAAGAGCGTCGGCTGGCTCTCTCCCAGCTCTGGAGTGCCGGTCGTTGCCATCGTTCTGCAAGGTCTGACCGCGGCTGTGATCGCCGTTGTCGGAGGTTACGAACACATCCTGAGCTACGTCGTCTCTATCGATTTCATCTTTTTTGGCTTGACTGCGGCATCGCTTTTCGTGTTCCGCCGCCGTTCTGAATTGCCGACATTGGCTGGCATCTACCTCACGCCCGCCCATCCTTACAGCACTGCTCTGTTCGTGCTGGCCTCTGCGTGCATTGTGATCAGCACGGTTGCCAGCTCTCCGGGGAACAGTGCAATCGGATTCGGTATTCTGCTGGCGGGCATCCCCGTATATTTGTATTGGAGCCGGCGAACCCGTCGCTCGCCGTCCCCACAAGAACTATGAGACAAAGACATTCCGAATACATGCCTTGGGCAAAGTTGCACAGCAGCGCGCGGTTCAATCTCGCGTCCAGCGGCGTTGCCGGCTTTCCCTTGGGCGAACTTCCCGTGAGCATCGAGCAACTGCAGATCAACGGCGACAGCGCATACGGCTACGACCCTTTGCAGCGCGCCATCGCAAACAAGTGCGGAGTCGATCCAGACTTCGTGGTTGCAGCCGCCGGAACCTCCATGGCGAATCACTTGGCGATGGCTGCGTTAGTTGATCCGGGCGACGAAGTGCTGATCGAGCATCCCACGTACGAACTGCTGACCGCGGCGGCTTCGTACTTAGGCGCAGACGTTAAGAGCTTCGCGCGAAGGGAAGAGAGCGGTTACGCGCTTGACCCAGCCGAGATTCTCCGCGTTCTGAGCCCGAAGACCAAGTTGATCGTCCTCACCAATCTCCACAACCCGACGAGTGTTCGGACTCCAGACTATGTGTTGCTGGAAGTGGGTGATTTGGCCAAGAGCGTGGGAGCTCACGTGCTCGTCGACGAAGTCTATCTCGATGCGGTTTACGAAAACACGCCGCGGACTTCGTATCATCTCGGCCCCGAGTTCGTCGTCACCAACAGTCTGACCAAGGTCTACGGCCTGAGTGGACTGCGTTGTGGATGGATTCTTGCCCAGCCGGACCTGGCGCGCGCCATGTGGCGATTGAACGATCTCTACGGATCCATCCCGGCGCATCCCGCCGAGTTGCTCAGTGTGGTGGCATTCCAGCATCTCCCGGCAATTCGAGAGCGAGGGCGCAAGATCGTTGAAGCCGATCGCGTCTTGCTGAATGCGTTTCTGTCGCAGCAGACGGGAGTTTCCGCAGCACGCACTGCATTTGGAACGACTTCATTTCTGCGGCTGAAAAACGGCGACGCCGAGCAATTTCTGCAACGGCTCCGCACGCAATATGAGACTTCAGCGGTACCCGGACGATTCTTCGGGATGCCCAACCATTTCCGCATCGGCATGGGCGTGAACACGGAAATGTTTGGCGAAGGGCTGCGCCGGATTGCGCTAGCCCTCGAAACTTGACCGGCCACTAGCCCCGCCTCTTTTCCGTACTGCGCCCACATTGGGACGGGGTTTACTGTTTAGTACCGGGTACCCCCCTCCCCCTTCGTGTGCAAAATCCAGAAAACAAAGGATCAATTTTGCGACTATGTGCTAGATCTTTGAGTTTACAGGAGTTACACGCAAAATCTAGAGAACATGGGAGTTAGGGCGGGTACGTCGAGCTCCGCGTTCTGTTTTGGGGCTAGGCCGGAGTTGGTCGGCATCGGCGCGGCTCTGCCTTGCGAGCCTGTCTTTCGCCCCGCTGGGGCTTCTCAGTTTGCCGGTTTTTCCCATGGCTTGCGCCATGGGCTGCATTCTTTCGCCGCTTTGCGGCTGCAACCGCAGTGCAGACTCCGCGAAGCGCACGCTGCGCACTTGCCCGGGTCAGATTGTCAAAGATCAGACATTATCCGATGGATAATACCCTATAGCATAGCTTATCTGATTGGAAAAGTATGGTCAAGCCCAAAAACCAGCGGGACCGGTGTTGCCCCGGACCTGACATTGGTGGCGCCGCATACGGGTTGGCGAAGTGGAGATGAGTGGGCCTGCTTTCTCGCCTCCCACCCTTCCGCAAAGAGCGCGGAAGGATGGGGCACCCTGCTTTTGTGCGTGATTTAGATTTGCACCCGAGACGGGTTGCCGCCGGCTTAGGCCAGCCCCCTATTTGAAAGGCTCGGCCACCCGCCGTGAACTTCGTCCATTTGGGACTTGACGCATAGAACGACCGTACTATATAGTACGGTCGTTCTATGAAACCTGCTGTTCTCTACCGCACCGATCAGGCCACCAAGACCCGTCGCGAGATTTTAAGTGTCGCGGTCGACGTTGCATCGGCGGAAGGGCTGGAGGGCCTTTCCATTGGGCGTCTTGCCTCAGAATTGCAGATGAGCAAGACCGGAATTTTTGCCCACTTTGGTTCTAAAGAACAGCTACAGTTGGCGACGGTCGAGACCGCCAAGCAAATCTTCCTGGAGCAGGTGGTGCAACCTGCCGTCAGCAGCCCGCGCGGTCTGGCCCGCCTTAAGGCGATGCTGGAGAGTTGGCTGGGGTATGTGGAAAGAATCGTGTTTCGTGGTGGCTGCTTCTTTGCGGCGGCGTCTGCCGAGTTCGACAGCCGGCCAGGCCCGGTCCGCGATCAGATTGCCGCGCTCACCAAGGCTTGGATGGTCGGACTCCAAGAAGAAATCGCGTTTGCGCAATCAAGAAAAGAAATACGCGCGTCCACAGAACCCGCGCAACTCGCCTTTGAACTCCACGCCTACGTGCAGGAGGCCAACTGGGCCTTCAAGCTCTTCAACGACAAATCTGCATTCTTGCGTGCCCGCCAGGCGATTGCAGACCGACTCACCGTGGCGTCGAGCCAGCGGGCACTAAGAGATTCCAAACGGAAAGGAGTAAGTCTATGAATCAATCCAACGAGGAACCTCAGCGCCTCTTGAAAAAGGCACTGATGGGCAATGCACTGTTCTCAATTCTTTCGGGTGTGGCAATTCTATTTGCCAATCGCTGGCTGGTTCAGTTCCTGGGCCTTCCCGAGAAAATCAGTCTTGCGATCTTAGGATTCGGACTGATCGGGTACGCCGCCACTCTACTGCTCAACGCCCGCAGGCCGAAAATAAAGATCACGGACGCTTGGGTTGCCGTCGTCATGGACCTTATCTGGGTCGTGGGCAGCTACGTTCTGATCCTGTTTGTGCCTTTCAGCGTTGGCGGAAAGTGGATTGTAGCATTGGTGGCTGAGTTGGTGCTGGCTTTTGCTATCTTGCAATGGTTTGGCATCCGCCGGATCAGAAGGAGCGAGCACTACGCCTAGTGTAGTGTCCCAGTGATAACAATCACATTTCGAATCGCCTAAACAAATGCCGCTGGCACCCGCCCGCACAGAACGCGAAAGGACGGGGCACCCCAAACCTAAGTTATGGGACTATCGTAAAAGGTGGGCCACCCGCAATCGCGAGGTCAGGAACAGCAGGCGGGGGCGCCCGCTCTACATTATCTCAGGTCAAGAGGAGCGGACAGGAGTGTCCGCTCTACATCATCCGCATTCCTCTTGAGTGCCGAGACTTCGAGTGTGCTTATTGCTGAGCCGGAGCCTTCGCCTTCTTTCGTGCTGCTGCGCGCGGGTGATCCGGGACCGCCTTGACCTTGGACTCATTCACCGGCTGCGTGCCTTCGCCCG
>Ga0209118_1001269_pt1 | contig 11960 bp, 9 predicted proteins | sample BlaSpr_A8_Ref_M1_FD_187988 | JGI IMG/M metagenome (GOLD analysis project Ga0209118, IMG submission 187988) | Forest soil microbial communities from Thunder Bay, Ontario, Canada - Black Spruce, Ontario site 2_A8_Ref_M1 (SPAdes) (version 2) | ecosystem: Environmental > Terrestrial > Soil > Boreal...
GACCGCCTCCTTTCAGCCAATCCCGACGACGGTGAGTCGAATTTTCTCATGGGCGAGGTGTTGTCCTGGCAGATACCGCCGGACCCGGCCGCGCGGACCTATTACGATCGGGCGTTGGACGGCCAATACGACGGATTTGAAATCTACCGCGCCCGCGCCCGGCTCTCGCTTGCATCCGCAGATCCGGAAGCAGCCGAGCAGGAGGAGGCCACGGCGATACGCCTGAAGGTCAACGCCGCCGCTATCGATTCGGAATTTCGTCAATTCAGAGAAGTCGTCTGGAAGCTGTTTTTTGCCAAGGAATATGAGTTTGTCGTCAAGTTGTGCCGGGCATTGCGTGCGCAATATCCCGATCGCCCGAACAAAGACGTCGAATACCTGATTGCGCAAGCCCTCCATTCGATGAATCGGGAGTTGCCTACGGCTCTCGAACATTACGATCGGGCATTGGCGCTTGGGTTCGATAGATACTGGGCACGCCATCATCGCGGGCGGCTGTTGCGCGAGCTTGGCCACGGCGCCAAGGCGGACGCGGAAATCCAGCAAGCCATGGCGCTTAATCCCGAATTGCAAAAGGCGAGTCTGGAGCCCTTATGGCAGATGTTTTTCGCTGGAAAATACGAGGATGTCTTGGCGGGCGTTGCGTCCGCTTTGACCCGCAATCCCGACGACGGTGAATTGCATTATCTGGCGGCGCAAAGTCTGCACAGCGCGCGCCGCGATCTGGAGACGGCGCTCGAACATTACGACCGAGCGTTGGTGCTTGGATTCGATGAATTCTGGATCCGCTATCACCGCGGACGCTTGTTGCGCGAGCTTGGCCACGGCGCCAAGGCGGATGCGGAAATCCAGCGAGCCATCGCGCTTAACCCTCGGGATCTCGATTTGCAGAAGGAGATGCGGGCCGCATTGCTGGAGCCCCTATGGCAGCAATTCTTCGCTGGGAAATACGACGATGTTTTAGCGGGCGTTGCCCCCGCTTTGACCGCCAATCCCGACGACGGCGAATTGCATTATCTGGCGGCTCAAAGCCTGCATAGCTTGTGCCGCGATCTGGAGACGGCTTTGGAACACTACGATCGCGCGTTGCAACTGGGGTTCGACGAACAGTGGATACGCTATCATCGCGCACGGTTGCTGCGCGAGCTTGGCCACGGCGCCGAGGCCGACGCTGAAATCCAGCGAGCTATGGCGCTCAATCCTCAGAATCCCGAATTGAAGAAGGCGGTCCACAGCGTGTTGCTGGAGTCCCTGTGGCGGATGTTTTTTGCCGGGAAATACGAAAAGGTTCTGGCGGGCGTTGCGCCGGCTTTGATCGCCGTTCCCGACGACGGTGAATCGCATTATCTGGCGGCGCAAAGCCTACACAGCTTGCGCCGCGATCTGGAGACCGCTCTCGAGCATTACGACCGGGCATTGGTGCTGGGATTCGATAAATTGTGGATCCGCTATCATCGCGGGCGTTTGCTACGGGAGCTTGGCTACGGCGCGAAGGCGGACGCGGAAATCCAGCGGGCCATGGCGCTTAATCCTCAGGATCCCGAATTGAAAAAGGCGATCCACGACGCGTTGCTCGAGCCCTTATGGCAGATGTTTTTCGCCGAGAGATACGAGAGTGCCTTGGCGGGCGCTGTATCCGCTTTGGCTGCCAATCCCGACGATGGCGAACTGCATTATCTGGCGGCGCGAACTCTTCACAGCCTGCGCCGCGAACCGGCGAGGGCAATCCACCACTACGATCGCGCGCTGCAATTCGGATTCGATGAATACCGGGCGCGCTACCACCGCCGCAATTTGCTGAAGGATATTGGCCGGATGGCCGACGCGAACGAAGAGCTCGCCCGCGCTACCCCACTCCACGAGTGATATCTGCCGCCGCCAGCGACGACGAAAATCACAAATGAATTGATACGAAAAGTGCGATGACCATCGCCGCGATCATCCAGGAATAAACATCGCGCGCGGAGTATATGACCGGTCGTCATTCATTTCGCCGCGGGTGGTTGCTAACCAGAGGCGACATTGCCATAGCAGCATCAACGGGACGATGCCCCAGGAATAGTTGCCCTTCGCCTGTGATGAGAATTCGTATTGCAGATAGAGCGCCAAAACCAAACATGACGTGAACAATGAGCTGACTCCCATAATCAGGAGCAGGTTCAAATCGGCCGGCCGATAACCTCTGCCAGAAATTCGTACGTCGGCGTCATTTGCCGAAGACTGCAGTTCACCCACACGCTTGAGCAACGCCAGGCTCAAAAATAAAAAGCCTGCATAGGCGAACAACCAAAGGGACACGTTATGCGCAGTGGCCTCACCGCCGCCGAATAGTCGGCACATGTAGAGGAATGTAAGTACAAAAATATCCAGTAATGGATACGCCTTGAGAGAACTGGAATAAATAATGCTGATCGCCGCATAGATCACGATGATGTAGGCCGCGTTTACAATACTCGCCAACATCAATGAGGCCACGAGCAGGAACGGAACGGCCGCCAATCCAACTTCGATCGGAACTGCGCCGCGTGCAAACGGACGCATGCGTTTGGTCGGGTGCTGCCTGTCGTGTGTCAGATCGGCGAGATCGTTCACGATATAGATGGCGGACGCAGCGCAGCAGAATGAAACGAACACGATGAAGGATGAAGGCATTGCGCCACGCAACGAGGTCGCCCAGCGCGTTAGCCGTCAAAATTGGCACGAATACCAGGGTATTTTTCATCCATTGGTGGGGTCGGAGCGCCATTGCAAATGCAATCCAGCGATTTGTCCGGTCGCTCAATTGCGCTTCGACCGGCCGCATCCCGGAAATTATTCGATGAACTCGAGGGTTCGCGTCGTCGAGGCCTTCATATAGATAGCGGGCGCGCAGGATCAGATTGAGGTCGTCGCCGGTGAAATATCCTGGATTGGCAAGGCTTATGATATGAAGTCCGTATCGAGCAGCAGCAGAAACGCGACGCGCTGTACGGTTGCAAAACTATCACGGAATTTAATCGTCTGGAGTAGCTGCGCGGCCATATCTTATGCGACTCTGCTGAGCTAAGTCGGTACATGCGTTTCATCTGTACCCTACCATAGCAATTCACCAAATACTTTTTCGATGGGCGCTGATCAAAAATCTTGATCTCGTGGGCGTGGAAACGGCAAAGTTCACGCCACGGACGGGTTGAAATCGTGGTCATACGCAATAGTATTCGACTCGCCTTCTGGCAGACCCAATAAACACGATTTCAAAATTGGCCGGCGCGGTGCGGCGGCGGCGCGAGAAACGCAAGAACAAGATTTGATAAAGTGAGACGTGAATGTTTTTGGAAGACGTTCTTAGTCACGTTATCCAGGGCGGCGATACGGTTTTCGACGTCGGCGCTCATGTCGGCATGGTTGCATCGCATATGGCGACTTGCGCCGGCGCTCGCGCAAAAATCTATTCTTTCGAGCCGCATCCCGAAAAGTTTGCGGCCTTGAAAGCACGCGCCGAGCTTCTTCCGAACTTGAGCGTTTTCAATTATGCCGTGAGCGATTCTACCGCGCCGGTCGCGCTCTATTACGGCGTAATTTCCTCTTCCGACCAAGCCTCTACGATTTGTAAAGACCTCGCGACACCGTCTCGTCTTGGCGAGGATGTGCGCTCGATTGAGGTTCAAGCAACGACGCTCGATAATTTCTGTGCTGAACGAAAGTTACGTCCGGAGGTCGTCAAAATTGACGTTGAAGGAGCAGAATCTCTGGTGTTCAAGGGCGCGGATGAAGTTCTTGCAACAACACCGCTTTTGATTTTCGAGCTGGGCACCGCAACCGTCATACCCGGCTACGTTAATAGCCTCCGCCAGCGGGGATACGCTCTCTACATGACTGAGATCTATCAATTTATAAGTGATCCACCGTCGTGGGATCATACCCTTGCGTCTCACACCCAATCATTGAAGGACTGCATCCTGTCATTTACCAAGGAGGAAGCGCTGCCTTTTGTGCCGTTCTCAGCCAACGTCATGGCGGCGATACCGGGCAAGCACGACAATCGGTTGGCGCGGTTCCGCAAACTGTCGCTCGCAGATGCTGCAAAGGATTTTGCGGATCCTAAGAAAACGTAATTGCAGCGGCCAGCGGCAGCGGATGAAAATTAGGCAGGAGATATTCTTCTGAACTTGCCAGCGGCTTAAAGAAGCTCGCATCGACGGCGATTCAGCATTACGATCACATGCTGCGACTCGGGCTTGGTTAATTCTGGGGGTGCAGTCGCCGCGGCAACTTGTTGAAGGAACCTGGCCGGATGGCCGACGTGGAAGGCCGCGGTCGCGTTACGAGACTCAATCCCAAGAAGCGATGCGCCAAAAACTTTTCTACTCCGCTTTCTCTGGATAACAAATATCTTTGCCTGAAAAATTACATTGCCCAAGGCGTCACCAATGATCATTATAGTCTCGACTGAGATGTCCATGGGCTCGACGTTCGTGCGGGCACAAAGTGCTAAGCTCAGGCAAACCTTCGGCCGTCCGGCGAGGTCTCAGTCGGTTAGCTGCCGATGAGCGGCTCCGTGAGATGGCCCTCGATTGGACGTTGACATCGGAATCAGAACAAAACACGCCACAGGCGACCAGCCAAACCGCGATTTCGGCGGCCGCGAGGCCGCCAATCTAAACCGTGCGCCACTCTAAGCGGTATCGGTAAAGACGATAGGGATGACGGGCCACTAGCGTTGAAAAGGATACGTGCGCGAGAGCGAATATGATGCGTGCTGAAAATGCAGCCATGAAACGCTGGGAAATCCCTCTGGGCATCGCTGCCACGCTTCTGTTCGTGAGTTGGCGCTGTTGGGAGCTTTTTCATCCACTCGTTCACACGCTCCAGCCCGGGGACACCGCAGAATCTATTTTTCTGACTGATTTCAAACTGATCGCAGACTACGCAAGAGAGGGCATCGTACCATTTTGGAATCCACACACGTTTGCAGGGTTTCCGTTATTTGCCAGCCCACATGCTGGATTTTTCTATCCTCTTGCCTGGCTTAGCTATGCCCTATCTTGGTTCCACAATGAATATACGGTCACGGATTTCAAATATTACTTCGTTGGTCACATTTTTTTTCAAGCAGTTGGCATGTTTTTCTGTGCACGCGCGTTTCGGTTGTCAGTCTCGGCATCCATAGTGGCAGCGGTCATTTTTGCGTCGCTGCCTGTCATGGGCAACACTGGCCGCGGACATCAATTGTCGCCTATCGCATGGTGGCCGCTTGCTACGATTTTTTTCATAAAGGCGGCTGAGCCGGGAAATCGGCGGGCAATGCTTCACGCCCTGCTCGGCGGTGGTGTGATGGGTCTGAGCTTTCTAGCATCGCCAGGCCCGGAAACGCTCATGTTATTGATTCTCGTATTATGTCTCATTGTCTCGGCAGGTCTTGTTTTACCCCGAACCCGACAAAATCTTGTGCGTCTCGCTCAGGTATATGCGTTAGGCGCCTTCGGCTTCATCACGGTCGCGGCCCTCCAGTTTTTACCCCTGCTGCAATTCATAATATTCGCACGCCGATTTGTCGGGCCTACGGAAGCGGTCGACGGCTTCGACAAACTCTCGTACTCGGCGTTCACTAGCAGCGTCTTTCAGCTCGATCAGGTTTGGGGCTTTATTGATCCGACAAAAAGCGGTGCGGTAAATGCTACCAACTTTATTGGGATCGTAGCTGCCCCCTTGTTGGTCGTTGGAATTGGTTGTTGTTACTTCATCCTAAGGACGCCGCTGGCAAAAGGGTGCTTCCGGCATCGCCTGGTGGCGCTGTTCGCAATTTTGCTGACGTTGTTTTGTTTTCTTGCAATGTTCAACTTGGGCCTACCCAGGATAATGTATTTTATTCCAGGCTTGACGACGAACCGTCACCTTAGCGAATACATGTATTTGGCGGCCTTCGGTGTCGCCCTCTTGTCTGCCATCGCTGTGGACAGGGCCATCTGGCCCTGGTTCCATTCCATTATTCGGCTCTATCCCTCCGGGTCGAGACGCATGGCGTCGTTCGCGCGCGCAGTCCTGTGCATCGGACTTTGCGCGCTGTTCGTGCGATCTATTGCGGCGATTCCGTACATGCATTTTGACAAAAGCAATTATGACGTCGAAGCCCATTATCAAAACAATTTCGCGCTGAAAAAAGTTTTGTATCCAGATTCAGCTTTACGCGACCTGTATAGAATTATCCCTTTTTACGATGGCTCCGGCCCTCGATATAATTTTAATGTTGCCGATCAAGTACGCTTCTTCGATACTTACGGACTAACGAACATCATGCTGTCTGATTTCCACCATGCATTATCATTGGCGCTAGGCGACAATTTTGGAGCCAACAAGGAGATTTTTGATTTGTTGAATATACGATGGTTGCTTACTACCTCGAAAGTTGCCGATAACGTTCGTCAATCTCACCTTAACGGTCTTAGCGACCAAGGAGACATTTCAATCGATAGTCTGGCGTGGGGCGGCCCCCATGGAGCTTACCGCCAGACAGGAACGATGAGATTGTTCGAGAACCGCACACGTCCCGGTTATGCGTGGGTGGTGAGTAATTACGATATTTCAAATGACTCAGCGCCGCTAATCTTGGATCGCATCGCTCGCGAACCCGGTTTGTTGCGGCGGACTGCTATCGTTTCTGCGGGCACCTCCAATGCAGCGCTTCCGCTGTCCGATAGCACTAAACAACCGGTAGAAACGGATGTTACGGTAGTGGACTACAAGCCAAATCATATTCGGCTGCGCGTCCATACAAATACTGGCGGTATCCTCGTCGTATCGGAGATTTATTATCCGGGTTGGTCAGCGCGGATTGGAGGAAGCGACACAGCGATCCTCAAAGTGAATGGCCTGCTGCGGGGAATTCCGGTTCCAAAGGGCGTGGCGGATGTGGAGATGATATTCCGTCCCTTTATTCTTCTTCCAGGCGTGCTCGGGTGGCTGATGTTTCTCGGGACGGCAATATGGCTTTCGACTGCGTCCAGGCGGCGCAAGTTGGCAGATTGATCCGAGCGCGGAGGTAGGATTTCTAGGTCATAGACGCTGCCTTGCTGTCTGCGGCCTTCGCATCCTCCCCGTCGGCGTTGCTGTTGCGGTAAAAAAAGCCGCGCGCGGTGGCTTGAAACTTATGATTGGATTGCTACCGTAGACAACCATGGGTACGGCGCCGATAGACTACGCGATATTGGAACAAACGCGCACCTATCGTGACCCGTCGGATTGTTTTCCTCATATTTCCATGGAGGGTGTGGATGCCGTGCCATGGTCACGCGCGCCAACCAAGTTCACTATCACGAAATGGGGAAAGCTAGAAAAAGTGGTCTATCACCCGTTTCTTTGTTTCTTGAAACTGATCAAGGAGTACAGGTTTCACTCCATCTTAGATATCGGCTGCGGTGAGGGAAACGAGGCGGAGCTGCTGCGCCATCTTGGCAAGCAGGTCTTTACGATTAACGCCGATCCGCTGCCCGACTATAAGGCCGATTTCTTCGGAGATTATTTGCAATGGACAGCGTCGAAGAAGTACGACGCCGTCTAATGCTCTCACGTGCTGGAGCACGTCAGAAATCCCGGAAATTTTCTCGACAAAATCTATGACGATCTCGTCGATGGTGGTGTGCTTGCGATTTCTACACCTTTGACGATTCAACTCTCCCGTGGACTTTTTCAATCTGGGATACCACAGCCGTTACAACGCGATCCTGTTTATTTATCAGCTAGTGTGCGCCGGGTTCGATTGCAGAGAAGTGTCGCTCAGAATCTAAGAAGGACAAATCTCGGTCATCCTCCGCAAGAAAGCGAACGGGCTCCCCGTTTCGAGATGGCCATTACAAGTGAAGTACAAAACTTCTTCCCTTTCCCTAACGATGGAATTCTCCGCGAGGACTGGAATTGGTAGAAAAGTGCACCAACTGACCCAGACCCCGGAGTTCAGCCGCTTCCCAAACGCTCCGTTTGAGCCACCCGACAGCGGGGAGGAGCCGTGCGTGCCGCCCGGAACATAGGGCGACCCAGGAGCTTAGGCGCCGACGTTGGCGAAGGGACTAACGCGCGCTATCTTGACAAACCGATCCTCCAGAACCATTCGTCTGGACGGATCAGCTAGGAATTGTTCTGGGAACGTAATGATGCCATTCAGCAATTCCAATTTCGAGAATAAACTAGTTGTCATCACGGGTGGAACTTCCGGAATTGGTTTGGCCCTGGCACGCGAGCTGTATAGCCGCAACGCTAGAATTATCCTTCTCGCGAACAAGCGGGCCGGGGTTGAAACGGCAGTACAGGAGCTCGGTGGTCGCGGCGAAAGACTCGAAGGATATGTCTGCGACGTCACAATTCCGGAAAGTGTCGCGGCCACAGGCATCGCGATTCTTTCGAAGCACGGCGTCCCCGATGTCTTAGTCAACAATGCGGGGTTCGCTACGTACAGAACGTTCGAACAGGAACAGCCCGATGAAGTCGAACGCCTCGCTAGTGTGAACTTTGCGGGAGCTCTGCGTGTGACGAAAGCTTTTCTCGGTGGAATGATCGAGCGCCGCAGCGGTCATGTCATCAACATCGCGTCGATCGCCGGGACTCTGACCCTTACACCGAACGCCGTCTATTGCGGCGCCAAACATGGGATGATGGCCTGGTCCCGATGCCTAGCCATCGAGACCGCTCGCTACGGCATTCATGTTGGGATTGTTTGTCCCGGGCGGGTGGAAACGAAATTCTTCGATCACGAGACCTTTAAGGCGCGCGCCCACCGGAAAGAGACCGGTTTAACGATACCGATGCCGGCCGTGGTGGACGCAATCCTCGATACCATCGTGCGTCGCCGAAAGGTACGGTTTGTGCCCCGTTACTTTGGCCTCTTGGCTTGGGCGGCAAACGCCTTTGGGCCGCTGGTACGTGGACAACTTGATCGATTAATGGCGGCACGCGTCGAGGATCTCTACAAGGGGAAGAGCACAAAATGAATGCTCGGCCTCAGTCATTGGCGTGTCCCATCAATAATCTGCCCGCACGGCTTTACTGCAAGAAGGGTCCGGCAGCGTATTATATCGAACCGACGTCGGGGACCATTTTCCAGGCCGAGATCCCGACCGTTTCGCAGATGAGCGAATACGCGAACCAAGAATATAAGGCTGGCGTCTATAAGGACTATGCCGGGGCCCGCGATCTGAAGCTTGCGACCGCTCGCCCCCGTCTCGCTGCCATCAAAAGGCTAGCGCCCGGCAAGCGACTTCTCGACGTCGGGTGCGCCACCGGCTTTTTTCTCGAAGCGGCGGCAGACCAAGGTTTCGACGTCCGTGGCGTTGAGTTCTCCGAGATCGCGATCTCTCTTGCACGTCCGAACATCCGGGAGCGGATTGTGTGCGGTGACGTCAACTCATTGCTAGAGTCAGAAGCGCAAAAATATGATGTCGTCACAGCTTTCGATATTGTCGAACATGTTCAAGACCCCGGCAAATTCCTTCGAGAAATCCGTGAAATACTCACACCTGATGGATTACTCGTATTGAGCACGCCGGATACCGGACACTTGCTTCGCTATTTGATGGGGTCGAAATGGCCCATGTTGCAGCCGATGCAGCATACGGTCTTGTTTTCAAAGCATGGCATCGCTTCGCTTCTCGATCATTGTGGCTACGTCAACGTCGAAGTGGAAACAGCTTACAAGGTTCTCGCCCTCGATTACCTGGCGGACCAGCTTGTTGCCACAAATCCTTCTCTACACCACGTCTACCGAGGGCTAAGGTGGATTATGCCGGCGTCCCTGCGCCATAGGCCCTTTGCTGTGAACATCGGTGAGCTGATTACATTTGCTCGGAGACCACGCTGATAAGTTGGTCGCTAAAGTAGATCGAGACCCCGAAGCGAGCGCTGCGGCGTGTATGAATGGTGGTATTTGGGATGGTCAGACCGCTTCGGATGGTGCCGCAGGCTGCGCAGGAGATTGAGTTCTCCTGTCCGCTGTGCGGCAGCGTTCATGCCGCTTATGTCTTTGGCACCAGCCAATTCAGGATTTACCGGTGTGCTGGCTGCGCGTTGATGTTCAGCAGACGGCCTTCCCGAGGGAAGGCTTCGTCCGAGACCGTCAGTCCGCCCACTATCCGAGCAATCCGGCGCAGCGAACGACAACATTCCAATCTGATCGCCGCCCTAAACTCTTACTCGTTCGACGGACCCGTCCTGGTAGTTGCCAGTCCCGACAGTGACATTGTCCCACTGATCGAGCGTTGCGGGATAAAAATCGGGCGCGTCGTGGAACCGGGCGACTTCGGGTCGGCAGATTGGAGGGGATATTATAAAGGTGCAATCGTCTCCGACGACTTGATGCGGGTTGCGCATCCTAAAACGGCTTTGCTGAAAGTTCGGGCGCATCTGGCCGAAAACGCTCCCATGGTGCTTAGCCTGCCGATGGTCGATGGCCGTCAGGCGCGCCTCATGGGCCGAAACTGGCATGAATGGCAATCGTCCAATCTTTGGTATTTCAATCGGGAAACATTGAATCTCCTGTTGTTGGCAGCCGGATTTGAGCAGGTGTGGTTCCAAAATGAACGACGCCGTTATTCATTCGACAATTTGGCTGATCGCCTAAGTACAATAGCCGACAATACTTCTTGGTGGCGCGGCATGAACACCGTGCGACGGATCTTGCCGAACAAACTTCGAAACAAGGAGTTTCACTTGCCCGCCGGTACGGCGGTGATTACTGCGCGTGCTGCCCCGAAGCGATCTGAATGTGTCGTGTCGATTGTCGTGCCCGTCTTCAACGAGCGGGCGACGCTTCAGCCGATGATGGACGCGCTGCTGGCCAAGCAATTGCCCGGGTTGCGCAAGGAAATCATCATCGTCGAGAGCAATTCGACCGATGGCACCCGAGAGCTTGTTCGAGCCTATGCTGAGTATCCGGACGTTCAAATCTTGTTGCAGTCGAGTCCGAACGGTAAAGGCAATGCAGTCCGAGAGGGACTGAAGGCCGCCACCGGCGACATTCTGATGATTCAGGACGCCGATCTCGAGTATGATTTCGACGACTATGAAGGGCTGCTTGCCCCTTTGCTCGCCTGGCAGACGATGTTCGTGCTGGGGTCACGGCACCAGGGCGGGTGGAAAATGCGGAGGTTTAATGACGCACCGCTAACGGCCGCAGTGTTTAATCTGGGGCATTGGTTTTTCAAGTCGCTGATAAACATGGGGCTCAACACGCAGATGAGCGACCCGTTCACAATGTTCAAGTTGTTCCGCCGCGACGGGCTTTTCGGTGTCGACCTGGTCTCCAACCGGTTTGATCTCGACATCGAGCTTGTCATCAAGTTGGTGCGGAAAGGTTATGTTCCGCTTGAACTGCCGGTCAATTATTTTGCTCGCTCGTTTGCCGAAGGAAAGAAAGTGAGCGTCAGGCGGGACGGCTTGACCTGGGTGTGGAAGATTCTCAAATTTTGTCTTTCTCCCATCGGCGCCAGGCCGCAGTGAAGCAACTCGTGGAAGCGCAACGGCTTCGTCCATGGCGAGAGCGCATACCCTACCGCGTTTTAGGTGTGGCGCTCAGTGCGCTATTGCTGGTGATTGGAGCTGCCGTCCTTTACGAGAGAATCATGTGGACGGAAGTCATCGCTATCTGGCTCCGTCTAGACACGACATGGTTCTTAGCCGCGACCGCCGTCTATTGGCTGCAGTACCCAACGAATTCGGTTCGGCTTCAGTTGGTGATTTCTTGGATCAAACGATTAGCTGTGTCCGCGGCCGTTCCGTTCAAGCTGGTGTTCAGGCTGACCTGCGTGTCGGGATTCGTCGCGGCAGCTGCCCCAATCGGCCTGGTCGGAGATCTTGCCAAAATCGCTGGCTTACATTTGTTTGCCAAACTTTCGAGGACGGATGCCGTACGGTGCACTCTCTTCGATCGGGTGCTCGGCGCGCAATGGGCAAGCGTCATCGGCCTTTTGATGCTGCCTGTACAATTATCCGCCGGG
>Ga0209118_1001271_pt1 | contig 11949 bp, 11 predicted proteins | sample BlaSpr_A8_Ref_M1_FD_187988 | JGI IMG/M metagenome (GOLD analysis project Ga0209118, IMG submission 187988) | Forest soil microbial communities from Thunder Bay, Ontario, Canada - Black Spruce, Ontario site 2_A8_Ref_M1 (SPAdes) (version 2) | ecosystem: Environmental > Terrestrial > Soil > Boreal...
GAGGGTTGGGGCCGCGCGGGCGACACGGGCTTCGTCGCCTACGATGCCGAGAAGAAGGATGACTTGCTCGGAGCGGTTTGGTTTCGGTTGCCGCCTGGAGAGCAGACAATGCCGGAACTGGCCTTCGCGGTGAAACCCGGTCATCGCAAACGCGGCATTGGCGCGGCGTTGCTCACGCAATTGGTCAAAGCGAATCCGCAAAACTCGGCAGTGTCCATCAGTGCTGGGGCGAACAATCCAGCGGTGCGGCTCTACGAACGCTTCGGGTTCAAGATCGTCGAGCAAAGCGATCGAGCCGTGAAGATGCGACGCGAGATCTGAGAACCTGCCCTCCGACTTCCGACCTCCGACCTCCGACTTCCGGCTTCCTGTATCTGTCGCAACGTTTGCGCCCATTGTGCATTCTACCTGAGTGGAATCGCAGTCGAGCGAAGCGAGCAGCGAGCAGGCGCTGATCGAACGTGCCAAAGAGGATCTGCAAGCATTCGGGGATCTCTTCGACCGCTACTACCCACTCATCTTCGCTTACGTCCTGCGCCGCGTCGGCAAATGGAACGACGCTCAGGACATCACCTCAGAAGTCTTCCTGAAGGCACTGAAAGGGTTGTGGCGTTTCCGCTGGCGGGGCATCGCGTTCTCTGCCTGGCTTTACCGAATCGCGACGAATGAAGTCGGAATCTATTTTCGCCGCGCCGGACGAGCGCCGCTCTCGCTTAATCAACTCATCGAGCAAAGCGGATTCGAGCCCGCGAGCAGAGACGACCTGATCGCGGAGAAGCTCGAGGTTGAACGACAATTCGAGCGGCATCGCGATTTTCTGATCGCGAGGTCGAACATCGCGACTCTGCCGATGAAATATCAGCACGCGATTACCCTCCGCTTCTTCGAGCATAAGAGCGTGAAAGAAATCGCGGAGATCCTCGGCAAGAAGGACGGAACCGTGAAGTCGCTCCTGTCGCGCGGGCTCCAGCGGCTCAGAAAACTCATGTAGACTGCAACGTTTCCCATTGAGCTGCATTGTAATCGCAGATGGACGAAGAAAGCCTGAGCAAGAAGCTCGAAGACATCAATCCGCCGGAAATCTCCGCTCCAGCGCATCAACGGCAATTGAAGCTCACGCTCCTGAATGCATCGAGGTCATCGGTCGTGGGGGCGTTTCTGATTGTTGTGCCCTGTCTGTTTATCTTCGGAATTTTCCTCAAGTACCAACTTCGCGTGCGCACGGGGTGGATCTCCGCCGTCGAGGAATGGATGCTGCGGATCGATCACACCTCGCTCTGGTTTATTCCGCCGATGCTGCTCGTCGGCGCACCGCTCCTCGCCCTCGCGCTCAATCTTCTTGCGCTCGTCCACGTGCAGTTGGTTTCCGCGCGGCGTGAACTTCAGATCACGCTCAAGCTGAAAGTGGCGAACCTTTGCATCTGCGCCCTCTGCCTGCTCATTCTCGCCGCGGTGTTCATCCATGTCGTCGGCGAACGCGCGGGTGATTAACCTCAGGGTGATGGCTTCAGACTCGCGCACTTCGCTTCATAGCTCTCGATCAAGGCAGCGATTTGGGTGTGAAACCCATCCTGCGCCGCATAGAGCGCGCCGATCGGGTCGGAGAACTCTTTCTGTTTCAGCTCATCTTCGATCGTCAGGATCAATCCGGCCAGCGCTTCGATATTCGTCCTGGAATGGAACTCCATGTCTTTCAACTTCGAGAGGACCGCTCCGGATTTCTCCAACTCGCCGGGCGCCTGTTCCACTTTCGCGGTGTCCGCTGGCGCTGCTTTGCTCTCCGCCGCGTCGTTCGGCCCGGCGGCCTTTTTGCGATCCTTCTTCGGTTTGGCACCCGAACTGGATTCGGGATGATGCACTTTCTCCTGCGTGACTTTCTTGGCGTGGGCAACGTTTCGTGGATCGGACATCCTTACCGATACACCCGTTCTGTCCCGAGCGCTCTGCTTGATCAGACCAAAATCGAGCGCTTGAAACTCCCTCGTTCCTGAATCACTTGCTTCTATCCGACCTAGGACCTCTGACCTCCGGCCTCCGAATCATGAATGACGGCAAAGACAACATCCAACTCAGCGCGGTGGAAGATCCCGCTTCTCACGGCTCTCGTTTCCGGACGTTCAGGATTGCAGGAATTTTTTAGCCGCCTCGGGCGGTGGCGCGTTGGAGCCAAATGGTATGCAATTACTTTCGCCACGCCGATCGCACTTTGTTTGCTTTGAATTTTTCCTCTGGCTATCACTGCAAAACCTATCAAAACCTTTCTCGGCATGTTGGATTGTTTAACGCCATAGTTATTCTGTTCAATTCAAACACTTCATAAGTTTAATGACACCTTAACTATTTGTAGAAGGAAAATGGAAACTGATTTTTCACTACCCGTAATATTTGAAGCGCCTTGTTGAGTGGCAACCTTTGTGGTTGCCGGGATCGCCGCAGGCGATGACGCATCATTGGCCTGCGGCCAATTCGAGCCCTGCCCCTACAGGATCAACCCATTTAGAATCCGCTATAAACGGAATTCTGCGCCGGCCCTCTCACATCGAATGATGCAGGCTACCAGCGGCCAGCCGCTTCGCGGGTTATTTCAAAACCTGCTTTTACTGAACCGTAAAGCTGGGCGCTGCCACGAGGTAGTTGAGACGGTCCCATCCGTTATTGTAGATATATTCCAGCCTGATATAGCGCCCTTTTAGATGGGCAGGGACTCTCCAGTACCTAGTCCCCTGAAGCTCATTATGGGTCCAGTCCCAGTACTCGATCTTCCGCGCAACTGGGTCATTAATCCGGACTGCATCCCCATTCGGGTTTCGCCCCTCGCCGACACGCCATCTGAATTCGACGTTGTCACCCACCCGCACGATGGATGGCACGTGCAACTCGCATTGCATCCCGAGAGTCGCTCGGAAGTTGAGGGAGGCCATGATCCAGTTTTCTCGCGATAATCCGTTGTTATAGACATATTCGACACGATAGGATCGATCATCCTCAGTCCAGGGTACGGTAAACGAGATCGAACCAATGCGGGCTTCATGGGTCCAATCCCAGTGTTCAATCGAACCGGTACGGTTGTTGATAAACCGTATGGCATCGCCGTTGGGCCTGCCGTCAGTCACCCTGTAGGAAATCCTGGCTACCTCACCGAACAAATGTACCGGTTGGGTACTGAGTTCTACGCGCATGGGATTGACACGAAAAGCCGTAACCCCTCTAATAATGCGTAGCTTGTCAGGTCTGCTCCCATGATGCTTATACTTGATCGTTATGTGTTGACCGGTGCGTTCCCACGTCGCACGAGGCACAATGTATTCCCCCCGGGTGATGCGCCCGTTGGTGACGCCGTCGGTCCAGGTCCACCAAATCTCCTCCCCTTTTTCATTATGGAAGGTCACCAGATCATTGACGGGCGTGCCGTGTACCTCGACCGTCACCTCGACCTTTTCATCCACCTCGTAGACGAGCTTGTTGGTCACAAGCTTGCGAACCGTTAGCCCGGTGACGAGCAACACCGGACTCCTGAGCGGTCGGGAACCGGATTGCTCCAGACGCAAGTGCAAATCCCGCTCCAGGTAATCGTTATGCGTGTCGAATTCCACCGCGCCTCTGGCGCCCTGTGGAATGGGTTGGCGAGCGAGGTCCTTCTGCCGACGGGGATCAAATAGGACAATGTCACCGCCCGCGTTCGGCTTGTCGGTCCAGAAGGAAGCGCGAATCTTGTCGCCGACCGTATAGAAATCACGATCCGCGATGACGCCTGCGGCACGGAATTCGGGCGGGGCGGTCGCCTTCGACCATATCAACATGGCGGCGGCGGCCATCAGCTGTCCCAAGGGCAACGACCGTCTCATCGCCGGATCGGCCTCTGTGCCCCACTTATTATCGATGTTATAGATGTCCCGGTATTTTTTGGCCGCCTCGTCCTTGACTGTCTCATTGAAGGTTTTTTTGGAGGTGACCGCAATTCGATGAAGCAAGTCACCGAAGTCGAGGAAGGGTTGCGCTCCGCCCGTCAAATCCTCCGGTTTCACCGTTTCGGGTTTCAGCGTAAATTCGGCGCGGCGGTTGCCCTGAATCAAGGTATCGGCGTAGTTTTCGAACCCCTGGTGACGTAGATCGAGCAAACTCCATCCCGACACGTAGTTTGTGAAATTAGCGGCGTGCATCGGCTGCGTCAAATCGCTGAGGTAATGGAGCGCTAGGCCGCAGGTGTAACCGGCTTTGACACGCCACTCGCGGCGGGGAATGATTTGACGGTTTTCATCTTCTATGATCGCCGCTCCTTCTGCCAGCCAGGACATTATCATGCTCATCTCGAAGTATTTGAGCGCTTCGGTCAAAGCCGTAATCCCGGAGGCCTCTAAGAAGATGGGTACGAAGTTGCGCATAGTATCAGGATCGTAAAAGTGATTGCTATAGAAGAAGCCTTTGTACTGGTAATCCTGATCGGCATCACGCAGCCCATCGGCGATCTGTGTGCGGAAATCCTCTTCTTTCCAAAAATTCAGAAACCGCTCGGCGGGCACCTGTCCCTTTAAGGCATCAAGGATTGCACTCGCATTCGTGATCAGAAATTGATGCGCCGGATCATTCCAGAAGGGTTCGACGCCTTCCGTAAATGGATAGCCCTGGCTGGCAGATCCGCAGCAACCGTCCATGTCCTGCATGGCGGCAATAAGCTGATCTTGCGATTCCATACGGAATCGCCCACGCTCCTCCTCGGTCGCGTGCTCAGCAACGGATACGGGCGTTGCGGAGGCGGCGCGGTCGATGCCCAGTATCTGTCCATCCGCGCTTTGGAGATCAACGCCGTCACCTCCCGAATCCATCAGGAAAATCGGGCTTCGGTCTGTATGCTCCGCCAGGTCGACGGCTGCTTGCCCCTGTGAGTTGAGGGATAGCGGCGCAGAACCCATCGCCGTGAGAAGCTCTTTTTTTCCATCGTCTCGATTGACGATGAGAAACAGGGTTGCCAGGTCGGTCGCCGGAAAGTTGCCGCAGAGGACGCCATTTTCATCTACACCCACGTAGTTTGACTCGTCGATTTTGATCTGCACGTAGCTCATGGTTTCTCCATTTTAATGGTCGTTTGTTTGGGGCAGGATTTATCTAAAAACGAAAAGCTCCTGTGGATTGGCAGAAGTACGACTGATGGAATGAAGAGGTAATCGGAATATAAGGCATGTCGTCTTCGATGTTTTTCTCATATCTTTCCCTCCATACTTCCTAACTGGAAGTTACAACAGAAAATAGAAAACTATGACGTAAAAAATGAACAATCAAGTCAGCGAATAATCGAGTAGCGAGATTTAGGTACAGGCTAATGATTTCTTTTAACGCTCAATCATACTCTCTAATTTTGGTACTTACTATTGACAAAAGGGTTGTTATGTAGATAATAACCCAACTCCGACAATCCAACCGAAATCAAAGTCGCGACAGCACTTTTATCCTTCAGCGCTCACTTGAGGTGATTGATTCATGACCGAGAAACTCTTTAATTGAGATGACTTCTGCTCCCTCGTCAAGCAAGTTTAAAGCAAACGTATGCCTTAGTGAGTGGCAGCTTGCCTTTGCACGGGCAGTCTTTGCCACCCGCGCAGCAAGGCGACGCCTGGGAAACAGCGAAAACGGACCAGATGAGCTTCGGACGCAGCAATAACAGCATCAACGACACAAAGACCGTGATCATTACTCTGCGCCCGCAAGAATGCCGCGCTAGGCGAAGTGCGGCTTGAAGCCACGCGTGCGCCCAAGGATAAAATGACGCACGTCACGATCACCTCTCCCCTCCCCAAGCCCGACGTGGATTAGCAACCTGCCGGAGGACATACTTCGCATGTCCTTTGGTTAATCGGGAGAGGATGCTTTTGCTATGAACGACGACAAAGACAAAATCCAACTCAGCGCGGTGGAGGATCACGATGGCATCCTGACCATTCGCGGCGGCGGCGCCCGCAGAGATTGGAACGGCATTCACTATAAGCAGGGCATGTCCGCCAAGAATGTGGGCACGACCAAGCTATCGGCCAACATCGCCACGATCCCCCCCGGGGGCGTTGCCTATGCCCACATTCATGTCGGCTTCGAGCTCATCCTTTACATCCTCGAAGGAAAAGTGCGCCACGAGTTTGGCCCCGGGCTCAAGCAGGTCTTGGAGAACCAGGCCGGCGACTTCATTTACATCAAACCCGGCGTGCCTCATGAAGTCTTCAACATGAGCGACACGGAACCGGTAGTAGCCTTTGTGGCCCGATCCTCTGCCGACGAGTGGGATAATATTATCCCTTACGACCGTAACCAGCGGATCTGAAGACAAAGGGACGCTTCACATTTTTTATCCATCCGATAGTTACTTGCTGAAAAATCTCTCCAGTTTATCGAGCGCGCTGTTCCAGCCTCCAGTGTGACCGTCGCGCGATGCCTCGCTTGGCAGCTGCTCGTGAGTTAAACAGAGCTCGGTGCCGGCGTCGGCGTCGAACAGTTCCACGGTCACGACGCTGATGTGGTTTTCCCAATCCTCGTCATCCTCCCATTGCCAGGTGAAGACGATTTTCTTTCCGGGCTGCAGTTCGCGGTATTCACCGCGAATGGTCATCTTCTCTCCCTCCGAATTGATGAGGTCCCAGCGAAACTCTCCGCCGACCCGCGCGTCCGCGATTAGCTCGCGAGTTTGGACATTCTCCGGCCCGAACCATTGCTTCAATTGCGCGGGATCGGTCCAGGCCGCGTAAACGCGATCGCGCGGCGCCTTAATCAGACGTTTGATTTCAAGCGAGAGTTTTTCTTTCATGGGTTTCCTTTCTTGCTTAAGCCGCGTACTCATCGTGGCGGCGAACCCAATCCATCGTCGAGTCCGGGTTCTCGTCGCGACCCTTCGGCACGAAATCGAGGAAATTGTAGGTCCCGACCAGGATATCGAGCCCCCGCGCGTAGGTGGAATAGGTGTGGAAGATGTCGCCGTCTTCGCCTTTGTAAAACACGCTCAGGCCCGGCATCTCGTCGCTCATCAGCTCGTCCGTCTTATAGTTGTAAAATGCCTTCTCCTTCGCTTTCTCCTCCTCGGTGGCCGAGACGTGATAGTCGAAATTGAAATCGTTGCCATACGACGAGAGCCACTTGAAACGCCAACCCATGCGCTTTTGATACGGTTTGATCTCGGCGAACGGCGCGCGTGAAATAACTGCCAACGTGACGTCGCGCTGCGGGAGATGCCAGTTCGCGCCATCAAAATGATCGGCCAGATAGGAACAGCTTTTGCAGCCTTCTTCCCAACCCGGCCCCAACATGAAATGATAGACAATCAATTGACTCCGCCCCTCGAAGAGATCGGCAAGCGTCTCCCTTCCCTCCGGCCCTTCGAAGACATACTCCTTATCGATCTTCACCATGGGCAGTGTGCGCCGCGCGGCGCTGAGCGCGTCGCGCTGCCGGGTAAATTCCTTTTCTCGCGTCAGTAAATCCTTCCGGGCCACAAGCCACTCAGCTTCCGATACGATTTCCGGATGATTCATTTGGTTCGCTCCTGTTTTGGATTTCATCTCTTCCAGCTTCATTTTCGCTTCCTTTGATTTGGTTTGTTTGTTTTCTCCTGCTAAACTTGGCGAGCGCGAACGTGGTGAGTCCCCCGCCCGATATCGCCCCGGCGGTAAGCCATGTCATGTTCGCTATGCACGCCGGACACATGCGTCTATTTCACCCGCTTCTTTTGCGGAGCCTTGGTTGTCTTTTCCAAATAATCGGCCAGGCGATCGAGCGAGCCTTCCCAGAACTTGCGATACTCCTCCACCCATTGCGCGGCCTGTTTCAGCGGCCGGGCCTCCAATTGCATTTCATGGACACGGCCATAGCGCCGGCGCCGAAGCAGCCCTGCCTGCTCGAGCACACGTAAATGTTTCGAGACCGCCGGCAACGACATCGCGTGCGGTCGCGCCAGGTGTGTGACGCACCGGTCGCCCCGCGCCAGATGCGCGAGGATCCGCCGCCGGGTCGGGTCGGCCAGCGCCGCGAATGTCCGATTCAATGTCTTCGAAGAATATTTAACCATCTGGTTAAATAATGCACCTGACTTTCAGTAGTGCAAATAAAAAATTTCGGCAGATCTAGCGGCAACCAAAGCCCGCAATTGGACCGCGCTTCCAGCTACCGCTGCCAGGAGCCGGGCCAGCAGTTCAACAAAGATTTTTGGGGGCCAGTGAGGCGATGGCCAGCCTATTTCTTCACATTGCGAGGATCGTCGGCGGGATTGACGTAGACGATCTGGAACGGTCCTTCGCCGTATACCTGAATGATCGAGTCTTCCGTGAACCACACAAAGTGTTTCATGCCGGCTGGCATCGCGGTGAAAGCGCCCGCGGCCATCGCATGGCCGGCGCTCTCGTCAAACTTATCGCCGGCGCCGAGATGGAATGTTCCCGAAATCACGGTGATCATTTCCGCCGTGGGATGAGTGTGCGGCATGATCTTGTAACCGGCGGGCGCGCGCATCCGCACCGTATAGACTCCGCTCTTCCCCGGATCGCCCGAGAGCACAGCAACCTTGGCGCCGGCTGGAAACCCGGGAGGTGGATCGCCCCACTGAAGATCGGCTGGATTGATCACCTTGTGTTGCTCGGTGGCAGTAACGCTGCTGGCGTCCGCTTTCTTCTTTTCTTCCGCACCGATAACGACCGATGCGATCGCCACCACGGCAACGACTAACAAGCTATATCTGACCTTCTTCATATTGTGTTCTTCTCAATGTTAGAGTGAATAGGCGCCGCCCTCCGTTAACGGAGCAACCGCGCGCAAATGGAAGAGTGCAAAAAATTCGGATCTCTCGTCAACGCTGAAACCGAATACCCTCCCTGGCAATATAGCCTTGGCGAAGGCGGCTGAAAACAGGCCGGACTCACTCTAGAATTTCGCTCTCGACATCATCGTGACCGGCAAATATTCTCGTCATTCGAATGGCCCTCAGAAAGATCCCACACGGGAAGAGGTGCGGCTGGCGTCGTAGCCTCCTTTGTCAGCGTCACGCAGACGACTCCTGATGAGCGACAGAATTTCAGACGAATAAGAAGCTCAGCTCAACAAATGTAAACCTATGAAATCATTACTCCCTAGCTCCAGGACTCGCCTCTGCGATCGGCCGCGCGTAACACCGTACCAAAAAGCCACCTATCCACTGATCCTCGCTGTTCTTTTCGGGTTGATCACTTCTGAGTGTCTTGCCCAAAGCGGCCCACCTTTTCCGACGCCTCCGCCGAAGGTCACGCCGGAACTGGCCACCGTCCCCGAAGGATTGCCGCCCGGGGCGCAGTTGGAAAACGGGAACTTTGACTTCCTATCATGGGAAACGTTTGTGGCCCTCAATTGGCCGGCGGCTCCCAAGACGTGTTCAGCAGACCTGACCAAGACGATCCTCAGCGGTCAGGGGCCGGTGGTCTGGGAAACTTACCTGGCCGATTCCGACGTCTTCGTGGCTAATCCCAAAACCAAGAAGCCGGCGGGCTGGTGTGGTGGTCCTCCGGGAATGATCGGGCTAACTGCCCAAGCTCAAAAACTGAGCAAGAAAACTGGCGTTACGAGGTTCTTCCGGCTCCTGTCAAAGTTCGATCCGAAATTGACCGGGGGCGTTCACGGGATTCAAGAAGTCGGAGGGGCGTTGACAGATAAGAACGGGCGATTCGTTCGCTACGAAATCCGGATGAACCAGGACGAATACAACTACATCCTCAAGAATGACCTGTGGAATAAGAAGGGGCAGGCCGGCAAGACGATCGCTTTCCCAGAGGGGCAGACGAGTTACGGTCCGGTCGGCGCCATCGAGGTCAAGGCCGCGTGGAAAGTGCTGGGCGCGGGTGACGACCCTGCGAAGTTCTACACGATTTGGGCGATTGTGTTCAACGACGCCAATGGCGCCCCGAGCCCGGGAACGAATCCCGTGAAACTTGGCTTGGTCGGGCTCCACATCCTGCACAAGGCCAAGGGCCAGGCTAACTGGGTTTGGTCGACGTTCGAACAAAACGATAATCTGATGGCTTTCAGTTATCCCAACGGACAACCGAATACGCAAACGGCCAAGAAGCCTTACACGGAACTCGATCCGACCGGAAAGCCGATTAACCTCCCGGTCAACGTCGTGCGCGTTAATGCGATTGAAAACCCGGCTACGGACATGAATGCCGGTTATCAAAAACTGCTGGCCGGTTCCGTCTGGGCCAACTATTCACTCGTAGCGACCCAATGGACCGGCAATCTCGGCGGTCTCCCCAAGCCGGCGTTCATGGCGAACACCGTCATCGAAACCTATACGCAGGGCCCCAAACCGCCATCAGACGGTCCCATTCCTTATCCGAGCCCGGGCTACCAACCGTTCTCGCCCAGTGCCAGTTCCAGTTGCATGAAATGTCACAGCGTGGCGACGACCGCGCAGCAGACCAATGCGAATTTCAGCTTCCTGCTCGGTAACGCAAAGTAAGCGCCGGGCTGGGTTCTAAGACGAGGATTGAGAATGGTAGGGCGAAACTCAGTCGAGCCGCTCTTCCGACCTCTGACCTCTGACTTCTGACTTCTGATCTCTGGCAGCCGCCATTTTCTATCCTCGATCTTCCATCCTCGCTTCAGGATCCCCTACTTTCCGCTTTTCTTTGCGGTCGCCTTCTTCGCAGCGGCGAGACGCTCGGTCTTTTTGCGCCGCGACGCGCGTTTTCTTACATTGTCTCTGCCTTGGCTATTTCCCATAAGGCCGTCACTCTCGCCCCTTCCCAGTCGCATCCAAGTGATTTCGCTGAATCGAGAGAAGGAAGTTCGTTCGCGATTTTCTGTTCTCTGTTCTCTGACTTCCGTCCTCTGACTTCGAGATTCGGCGTTCGGCGTTAAACGTTCGGCGTTTTCTTTCCTCTTTCCCGGATTGCGACCCGCGCGCTGCAACGCTAACTTCGCCTTGTTCGCGCAACTTTCACCCGTTCACATGGCCATCCGAATCCTCGTCACTGGCGGCACCTTCGATAAGGAATACAACGAACGCACCGGCCAGCTCTTTTTTAAGGACACCCACATCGTCGAGATGCTCAGGCTGGGACGATCGCGCGTCGAGGTCACCATTCGCACCGTGATGATGATCGACAGCCTGGAAATGACCGACGCTGATCGCGCCCTCATCGTGCAGAACTGCCTTCAGTCGGAGGAGGATCGCATCGTCATCACTCACGGCACCGACACGATGACAGAGACGGCCGCCGCGGTGGCGTGCGCCGTCTCCGGGAAAACCGTCGTGCTCACCGGCGCGATGATCCCGTACGCCTTTGGCAGCTCCGACGGCCTCTTCAATCTCGGCAGCGCGCTCTCCTTTGTGCAGGTATTGCCGCCGGGTGTTTACCTCGCCATGAACGGCAAATGCTTTTCGTGGGACCGCGTCCGGAAAAACCGCGAGCGCGGCGAGTTCGAGGAGATACCTAGGACCTAAACGCTGACCGCAGGCGCACGGTTGAGATCAACGACCATTCGTGCTTAGCCGGGGCAATTTCGCCACGCTTCGGCGGATCGATCCCATTGAGCTAAGAAGGGCCGCGAGGTCAGTCGGAGGCGGAGGCGGCGGAAGCGCCCGCGACTCGATCGCCCAGAACCTTCCTCCCATTCCATCCGTCACTGGAGCCCTCATGCGGGCTGCTCGGGTGATATACGTGACTCACGTATGTCAGAGGCCGGACGTGGCACTGGAAGGATGAGTCATGTCAGGCGCGAGTCATCTGATGAAGAGTCCGTAATGTCAGACCAGGTGGACGCGCCCTGCCTTGCTCCCACTCCTGCAACGTCCGCACCGGCACTTGTAATTTCATCGCCGCCTCGCTTTGGGAGTAATCCTTTCGTTTCCGCCACGCGTACAAGCGCTCCCCCAGATCCTCGCGAGTGGACTTACGACTTTTACGCTCCGGGCGGGCAGGACAAGCCATTTCAGATTTCGAAAAACCG
>Ga0209118_1001272_pt1 | contig 11949 bp, 11 predicted proteins | sample BlaSpr_A8_Ref_M1_FD_187988 | JGI IMG/M metagenome (GOLD analysis project Ga0209118, IMG submission 187988) | Forest soil microbial communities from Thunder Bay, Ontario, Canada - Black Spruce, Ontario site 2_A8_Ref_M1 (SPAdes) (version 2) | ecosystem: Environmental > Terrestrial > Soil > Boreal...
AGACAAAAATTTACTTGGAGTTAGCTCCGCATGCGAAAGACGCGGATCAGGTACGAGAGCGCTTGGCAAAATTGCAGAAGCTGAATGGTCCAGTGGCAAGCAGCGAAAAACCCGATCAGAAGTGAGTATCGGCATTGGCCCGCAGTCCCTGGCTCGCGAGCACGCACGTGCAAACCAGTTCGCTGACAGGGAATTTCGCCGGTCATCAGTGTGCAACAAAATGATAAGAAGTTGCATTTTCACGGACAGCCAAAAACCCTGAAAGGGTCAACTTTCAGGGTTTGAGTTTGCTTTCCGCAATGGGGTTCTTGCCGACCAAGAGATGTTGCGGGTACTGCTACTTCGCAGGTATGGTATCGAACTTCCCTGACGCTTCCTCATAAAAGAGGGCGCCTTCCGTCTTGTCACCGCCGCTCCAATGCTTGTGGCCACCCGGAACTCGGAGGAAATCTCCCGGCCCGACACGCTTGTCGCCCGCTTCATCTTTATATAGGTAAGCGCCTTTGATAACGACGATCCAGACATCGCTCGTGTGAGTGTGCATTCCCGCATCGAACCCCGGCTCGAATTTCGTGAACGTTCCATGGACCCCCTTGTCCGGGTCACCCCAAAGGACCGCCATGGAGGCCTTTTCCGTTGGCATCTGCTTGTACGTCGCGCTACCTGCAGCCACATAGATGACCTTCTTCCTGTTGTTGCTTGTCGAGGCTTTCTGAGCCTGCACCACACCCGACGTCACGACAATGAGCAAAGCCCCGAGACCCGACACGATCAGTGATTTTTTCATTTCGTTTTCCTCCGTATGTTCCTCAGCCGGGGCTTCCATTTTCCTCGCCCAGCTGGCAACCCTTATACACCACGGTCCTCTGATTGCGAGAAAGAATTCCAGTCACCATACGCGTCCGACTTCCGTCTTGGCTTGGACACATTTTGAACGCAGCAAGTATCGCCAAAGCTGACGACGGTGGTGTACCTTCCGTGTACCTAATTTGTTATCTCGCGTCTCAGTGCCCGGATAATCGGACATCTGCCTGTAGGCGATCGCCATCGACTTCTCCGGTAAGCGCTTAATCAGACGCTTGCCACCAATACGGCGTAGAGTAAGAATTTGCTTGACCCTGGAACTAATTCCAAGCTTTAGGCTAATCCTGTGAGTTACAAAGTTTCCACAACTCGACCCCTGTATTGCGGTGAACTGGCCCGCCTTTCCGGCGTAAGTGCGGACACTGTTCGTTTCTACGAGCGGCGGAATCTTTTGCTTCCAGCCGCCCGAACCTCCGCTGGTTACCGGGTGTTTTCGCCAGACAGTCTCTCTCGAATGCGATTGATTCGAGCCGGACTGACTATCGGATTCTCGGTAACTGAATTGGCAGACATCTTTCGCGAACGGAACAGCGGAGGGGCACCCTGTCGCCACGTTCGGAAGCTGGCCGCTGAAAAGCTCGCGATTCTCGAAAAGAGACTTCGGGAGTTGCAATCGTGGCGACGCGAATTACGCTCGACGCTTTTCGCGTGGGACCGGATGCTAGCCGAGACACCTCGCGGCAAACAGGCTCGCCTTTTGGAAAAGTTCGCAATTCACCCGAAAACCCATACACGACTTTTGGGTCGCGGCATTCAAAAACGGGGAGAGCTATGAAACTGATTCTGGTAATCGCATTCACAGTAGGAGTCTCTGCTCAATCAAACCAGAAACCGGAAGCGCAGACCGAGTGTCCTATGCACGCCGCGCATACTCAGATGAATGAGCGCGGCGAAAAAGGCATGGGCTTTTCTCAAACAGCCACGTCGCATCACTTCTTATTGAACTCGAATGGAGGAGTGATTCAGGTTGAGGCTAACGACTCCGCCGACACTATCAATCGAGACGAAATCAGGATGCACTTAGGACACATCGCAAAAGCATTTCAAAGCGGAGATTTCGAAATTCCGATGTATGTTCACAATACCGTTCCACCCGGGGTGCCCGAAATGAAACGGTTGCGGAGAAATATTCAATATTCGTATGAGGAAACTTCCAATGGGGGACGTATTGTTATTTCCTCCGCGAACAAAGAGGCCCGCGAAGCAATTCACCGATTTTTGCGCTTCCAGATCGAGGAACACAAGACTGGAGACCTAAAGGATATCTCTTATGAGCTGCTCACGAAGGGCGCTAACTCCTGAGTAGTAATCATGTGGTTTTGGAAGTTCACTTCTCCGATTCCGCGTTAAACAGGAGTTTCAACACTCCTCGCTGTCCTGGTCGTTTTCCCCATACGACTTGAGCTACCGTCAGACCAAGTAGCTGAGTCGACCGCTCCCCCGTTGCCGTGAGCTTGGCGTGTCGCGCGGAGTTGGTTACTTCTTCAAATGCCGCAGAAAAGGTTTACGTGGGAATCCTCGATGGCGCTCACGACCACAGATGAAGTCTAAGCGGACTGTCCAACCGGAAGCGTATCACTGATTCCGCCGGCACGTGGACTTCTTTGCCTCGCGTGATGATCTGCGTAGCAGCGCCGGCACCCGCGCCCGTAGCAGCGCCGATCGCCGCACCTTTTCCACCGCCTGCAATCGCACCGATGATCGCGCCAAGCACGGCTCCGCCGCCCACAAATTTACCTGTACGCTCATTCCCTCCGATGCCCTCACGGCGATTTTGCAGCTCTTCATTTGCCGTGCTTACACGATAGCGCCGACCTGCCACTGTAATGGAATCAACGTCCAACGTAATATCCCCATTACTTTCAACTCGCCGCGTTACCAGCCTGGCGTCCGAGCCTCTTGGAATCACGACCGAGCCGTCGGTATCGCGAATATCTTCTTCAATCTGTGCCGAGAATGTCTGCCCTTCGACGACGTCTCGAGAATCGATGCGCTCGTTTGTCCTCACGGCCACTTCAGTACCCGCGGGAACAACGACCCGCTCCATGCGTGACTGACCGTAATCGCGGCTGTCTTGATTTCTGTTGTCTTGATTTCTGTTGTCTTGATTTCTGTTGTCTTGATTTCTGTTGTCTTGGTTATTGCCGTAGCCGTGGTTATCGCGGCCGCCGTTTTCGGGCCGTCCATAATTTCCTGAATTGTATGGACCGTCACCAAACTGTACGGCTTCCACCTCGCGTACCGAATAGCGGTATGTCCGGCCGGTGCGGTCTTGGAACGAAATTGTGTTTCTATTCGCTCCGGTCAAAGTTCCGGAAAGCGTTCTACCGTCGTGGAGAACTAGCGTATCGCTCCAGGCGGGCATTGCAATCGCCAGCGCCATAAGGGACGCGGCCAATACTGTTCTTGTCTTCATCGCAGGTGTCCTCTCGGGCTTCCTTGTTCTGGGGCTGTGCAGTGAGATTCTAATTGAAGACGCAGATAGCTTCTGTCCCGTTTGGGACAGTTTGTAGGAAATTAAGAGCTAAGCCGCCGCACCGTCGAGCAAGGTTGTTTTCAAAACAAATTCTGCATACCTCAGCATGAGTGCTGGTCAGTTCTTGGGACCGGCGCCTAAGTGGCCGGAAAACCGGACATGCGCCAGGAGAGCTTTCGAAGACGATACAACTTGTACCTCGTTAATCAGGCCATCGGCTGGCTGACACGAGTCGAGCTAGGTGCCACTTCGCATGCTGACATTCCAAGTATCCGTCATGCAAAATGTCAGGGTCAGGCAAAAGGGTAAGAGAGAAATCATGCCTACCGTCACTTCCATCATGGCAAAGTTAAAAAAGAAAGGCAGCGAGAAGCCGCCTTCCCCGGATTGACGCGCCAGCAAGACAGGTGGCCCATTTCATGGGAAATTAGAGGTGGCTGCAGTTCGCCCGATGGCGCAGTATCTTCAAGGATAGTTTCTAGGAGCTAACCCATGGACGATCCAATGCCGCACAGAGCTGCTGCGAATCCTACGCAGTTCAATATTGATGCAATCGCTAAGCTGGAGCACGACGCCCGTGATCGCCGGACTCCCACTGAGCGAGTTAGTGACGTAATTACAAAACTTGTTGGCAACATGGGATTCCTACTGGCTCATTTGATTCTAATCTCCGGCTGGTGTCTGTTAAATCTCCGCGTGATCCCAGGACTCAAGGCATTCGACCCTTTTCCTTTCGGCGTCCTGGCGCTCGTCGTCTCTTCCGAAAGCGTGTTCTTGACGATCTTCGTGCTGATCAGTCAAAGTCGAATGGCCCGCCAGTCCGAACGCCGCTCGCACCTGGACCTTCAAGTCGGCATGCTTTCTGAACAGGAACTCACAACCATCCTTCAGATGTTGCAGAAACTCTGCCTACACATGGGCGTGAACGTGGACTCCTCCAAGCAAGAGGTCCAGTCATTTAGCAAAACAACGGACGTACGCAAGCTGGCCAGTGAACTCGAGGACAAACTTCCGGAGGAATAGCGATGTCCGCTACGTCTCCATATTCGGCGGCTGGACGGAAGGGCCGTACGATACTGGAGGAGTGGTCGGTGACTCGTAAAATATCCCAACCCCTTGCGGTTCTTCGTCTGCAAGCGGCAGTTACTTGGCTATGTGGTCCGGTTACCGGACACTCAGAACCAGATGTCCAACTAGCGCGTTTCTAACGTTAATCAGACTTGAGAGAGAACTTCCTCATCGGGGGCTATCAGGCGACAGCCTTCTTTGCTTGCGCTTTGACCTTTGCCCAGCGCTTCTTGGCAGCCTTTGAAATCTTTGCTCTTCCGGCGGCTGACAGCACACGCTTCTTGACAGTAGTGAGGTCCCGGCTCGCCGACTTACCCAGAGCCTTCGCTGCCGATTGCAAGCCACTCAAGTTATTTTGTAACTTAGCCAGCTGCTTTTTGACCTTTTTTTCTTCGCGTCTAATTGCTGCCAAAATACTCATGGAACCTCCGGAAACAATCTACCTTAGAGACCCCATTCCACCAAGTCCTGTACCTTCTGCATGTCTTGTTCACTTTGTCAGCAGTAGATTCAATGGCCGGCTCGAAACTCAAATGTCCGGTTTGCGCTGCGGGCACTGACGATTCAGATCCCAAACTACACTCCCCGGAGTTTGTTGGCAATGGTTTTGGAATACAATCGCTCGTGCAAGCGACTAATCCCGAATCGCCTAGAATCGGCCAGAATTGTCCACCCAAAGCGCACCGAGCAACCGCGAGATCCAGCCCGTGGCCGTTGTTCGCTTCGGAAGCCTTGACTTGAACTGACTTGCGCACTAAACTTCAGACGTTCCCTCCCTAGGAATAGATCTGTGAACCCACGCATGCGCATCTTCGTCGAGCTGGCGCTAGCGATGGGACTTCTGGTACCAGTCGCATTGGCGCAGAAGCCCCCGGCTCCTGCGCCTCCGCCTTCCGCACCGCCGAGCCATCCTGCGACTCCCACTCCCTCGAGTACGCCGCCGGGTCAACCGAGAGAGGATCTCGTGATGTTTCTCCTAGGCCGCGTTGCAACCGATGACGGGACACCTGTTCCACACGATGTGTTGGTTGAGCGGGTCTGCAACGCCAGGGTACGTCAGCAGGTGTATGCAACTTCCCGCGGCGACTTCAGCATGGAATTGGGATCGATGAACGATTCTTACCTTGACGCTAGCGGAGACAGGTCTCCGCAATATGGCGAGGCTAGAAAGGTTCCGGGGACGGGAATTTCACGACTCGAGTTAACAAATTGTGAGCTGCGGGCCACGGTTTCTGGTTTTCATTCCACTGTCATCAGCCTTGTGGATCTCACTCCCGGCAGCAGCAGCATGGATGTCGGCGCCATTGTGGTGCACAGAGCTACAAAGATCAAAGGCATGACGCTGAGCGCCGCTCCCTACAAAGCACCGAGAGATGCCAGAAGAGCGTATGAGAAAGGCCTCGAGGCCGAGAGGAACGGCAGACTTGCCGATGCACGCCAATACTTTGAAAAAGCAGTAGAGATCTATCCGAAGTACGCGAACGCCTGGTTCCAGTTGGGCGCTGTTTTGCAGAATCTAGCCCAGAAGGAATCGGCTCAAACGGCGTATACCCAGGCGACGACGATCGACAGCAAATTCCTGCCGCCTTATCTGTCGCTCGCGTCAATGGCCTATGAGGCGGAAGATTGGACCCAGGTCCTTAACCTTACTAATCACGTCTTGGATCTCGATCCGTTGAAATCCGCCAATGTCACGGGTTACATCCTGGATCTCGATCCGCTGGATTACGCCGAAGCTTATTTCTATAACTCGGCCGCAAATTACAAGCTCAACAAGATCGAAGACGCTGAAAAGAGCGGGCTCAAGGCGGAACGCCTGGACGTGCGCCCGGGTTTTCCGCAACTGCATCTCTTACTGGCTGAAATATTTGCTCGAAAAAACAACTATGCCACTGCAATCTCAGAGACAAAAATTTACTTGGAGTTAGCTCCGCATGCGAAAGACGCGGATCAGGTACGGGAGCGGTTGGCAAAATTCGAGAAGCTGAACGGTCCAGCGTCAAGAAGCGAAAAAACCGATCAGAAGTGAGTATCGGCATTGGCTCGCAGCTCCCTGGCTCGCGAGCACGCACGTACAAACAAGTTCGCTGAAAGGGTTCGCGCCCTTGTAATGGACAAACGGAAGTTGACCGTCCACCACCCCAACAATCTGTCCGCAAAGTGCCTCAACTCCTAGTAAGTCGATTATTACCGGACATGGTCGATTTGCGCGCTTATCAAGCACATGCCAGTCGGCCGCGCGATCTCCCTGTTACGGCTACTCTGAGTGATTATTTTTCGGCGCTCTAGCAACGACCCAGAAACCCTCTCCCCCTGGGGTTCCTGTCGGGACAACCTGTTTCTTCGCTAATGGACGGCGCCTTCTCGTATGCCAACCTTAAACAGATTCCCGGCCTGCTCGGCCACAACCGGACGGCTGAAATAATAGCCTTGTCCCTCGGCGCACCCGTGGTGTTGAAGGAAATTGAGCTGCGCACGGGTTTCAACTCCCTCCGCAATTACCCGCTGCCTTAAGCTTCTGCCGATATTGATCATGGCGCTGACAATAGTCGCGTCTCCCGGGTCCGCCGTGATTTCCTGCACGAAAGATTGATGAAGTTTCAGCGCGTCCGATGGAAAACGCCGCAGATAGGTAAAGCTGGAATAACCCGTGCCAAAGTCGTCGATTGCAAGCTGCACGCCCATGGCTTTCAGCTTAACCAGTGTGACCACAGCAGCCTCCGCGTCATGCATCAGTACGCTCTCGGTCAGTTCCAGCTCTAGATTCTGAGGTTCCACTCCCGTTGCAATCAACACGGCACGAACCCCTGACAGAAAATCCTTGGTGCCGAATTCGGCCGCGGACACATTCACCGCTACGGGCACGATCCCCAGTCCCGCATCGCTCCACGCGCGCGCCTGTTTGCATGCCTCCAGCAGCACCCATTGTCCGATAGGCAAAATCAGACCGCACTCTTCGGCGATGGGAACGAACTGCGCGGGGTATACCATTCCCCGCTCCGGGTGTAACCAGCGTATCAGCGCTTCCACCCCCGTGATCTGTCCTGTCTGAAGATTGAATTTAGGCTGGTAGTGCAGCAAGAATTCGTTCCGCCCAAGCGCGCAGCGCAAATCTGCTTCGAGTGATTGTCGTTCTGCAAGTCGCGCGTGCATGTCGCGGCGGAAGAACTGATAGTTATTCCGGCCGTATTGCTTGGCTTCGTACATCGCGTTATCCGCTCTATTCATCAAGCCTTCCGCGTCTTCACCGTCACTGGGGTATGTGCTCACCCCGATACTCACGTTGATATCAAGACTTTTGCTATCGATGATATGCGGCGCCGCTAAAGCCCTGAGGATTTTTCGCGCACTAAAGGCTGCGTCTTCCCCATGTTCGACTTGGGAGAGGAGTATCACAAATTCGTCCCCGCCTAGCCGGCTTACCGTGTCCGACCGCCGGACGCAGGCCATCAATCGCCCGGCTACCGACTGCAGCAGTTTGTCGCCTACACCGTGGCCCAGCGAGTCGTTGATTTTTTTGAAGTGGTCCAAATCGACAAACATCACCGCGAGTTGCTTGTCCTGGCGCTCCGCCAGTGCAATCGCTTGCGTCAGCCGGTCGTTGAACAGCACCCGGTTTGGCAAATCCGTCAGGACATCGTGTTGCGCTGAGTGCGACATTTCGAGCGATTTGGCCCGGGCCGCGCTCACGTCGTGGAAAGCCACAACCGCCCCGGTTACGCTCCCGTCCTGGTCGTGCATGAGCGTCACTTTACTTTCAATTCCAAATTCGAGCCCGTCCCGTCGAACCAGAATACAGTTTTTACAGTTGGCCATTTCCTCTGCGGCGTTACCTTCTTGCATCGCGATTCCCGCGGCATTGCCAACCGCTGCGCCGCTGACGCTATCGATGAGTCGGAGCACCTCCCCCATGGGACGCCCCAGTGCCTCCTCCCGGCGCCACCCGGTCATCTCTTCCGCCATTCGATTTAGATACGTGACGTTGCTATGTAAATCCGTGCGCAGTACTCCCTCTCCGATCGAATCGAGCGTCACGTTGGCGACTTCATTTTCCAGCAGCATTGCTTCGGACGTGCGGCGACGTATCATCGTGTGCACCGTCCGCCTTAACCGATACCCGTCGGCTTGATTCTTGAGCAGGTAGTCTTGGGCCCCGCGCTGTACTGCTTTCCTGGCTGTTTCTTCTGCATCGGCCCCGCTCAGGATCAAGACTGGCACGCCAGGCGCGGCCTGAAAAATCTTGTCGAACGTCTCGACGCCATGGCTATCGGGCAATGTCAGGTCAAGCACCACCGCCCCAACCCCGCCTCGACGCAACCGCTCGATCCCGCTGGAAAGTTCGGTAACCCACTCCACGCGGAACCGTTCGTCTGTTGTAGAACCCAATTCGTCTAGAATTCTCGCCGCATCGTCTGCCTCCGCTTCGATGAGCAAAACGCACTCGTCGCTATCCTTGATATTCGTCGGTGTCGCGGTTCTAAGCTCTAGGTTTGGCATCTGGCCTAATCCTCCAAAACTGGGTTACCTGCCCTTGGCTGCCTTCGCGGCATCCGCTGCCATGAAGCGCAGCATCTGCTCCTTCAATTGCGCATCCACTTCGTCCGCGATCGTCACAACATCGGGAAGCAGCGCGCCGAATTCCAGATTCTTCACGTTTTTGTGCAGCGTCGAAAAAATGGTCACCTGCAGAAGACGAGACTCCTCTACCGCCATCGCTACCGTGTAGCCTTGTTTGCGCCGCAAATCCCCGTGGTCTGCCGCAGCCTTTGAAATCGGAGCTTTCGTCCCTGCATCCAGACGCAGCCGCGCAATCACATCGTGCAGAAGGTGAGGAAGATGGCCCGTGCGCTCTTCAAAGTTCAGCGGGATACACTTCAGGTCTGGCTCCTCCTCGACCCGTGCAAGCCAATCCTTAATCACAGATTGGAGTTCTCGCTCGATAATGTCCGCCACAGTCTCAATTGTGGCTGCACTGCCGCTCCCATTGGAGCCCACTACAGACGCTACAGTTTTGGTCATTACATCCTCCCTTGTTCACTACTCTGGTTCATCGATCTTGCTCACTGGTGTTGCTGACAATCTCGCATACACAATTTCGTCGATTGTGTCGTCGTCAATTTCACTAACCAATGGTTCACTGAATCGGTCTGCAAAACTGCCCTAAAAGAGTCACCCGCTATCTATAAGAGTTCTCTGATGTCCTAAGAATAACCGGCTGATTTTTCAAACTTCCCTAGTCCACAGGGGGCCCGACCCCGGGCCCGACCCCCCTTCTCAAAGGCGGAGGAATTGTGATCGTTTCCGCTTTATTAATTCTGTGGATCACCGCGTGACAATCAAACACTTCATGCTTGTAACGGACTCCTGCACCGGGTCACCGGTTCGGTGGTTAACAGGGTGCTAGTGGTCGTGTAGTCGCGAAACCGTACTAGTGCCCGTCGCCGGGCCCAAACGGGGCTGGGGAAATAGATCGCGCCTAGCCGCGCAGTGTAGAGCTATCCAAGTTGTGGGGTTCAGCTGGCCCACTCAAACAGTTGCAGGCTTTCCTCGCGGCCCGGTCCCGTTGTGGGAAGTCACCCTTAGTTCTGATCAGGGGGCTGCACCTTGCTCGTATCGTCTTGAGATCGCCCTCAGAGGAGGACGTGCACATCAACGACCTGCTCGGTAACCGTATCGGCTTGGATCACCTTCAAGATCTCAATTCGATGAAGCGCCGCAAAAGGCATTCCGCCCGAGATCGGGAGTCTACGTCCGTTGTCCGTTCAAACGCGCCAGGTTGTGAAGGCTGGGTTGGTTGAGGTCGACTCTCCCGCAGGGGCGCTGTTCCCAGCGTCTTGATGGATTGGTGAAACAGCCCTAAATCCCATTCCGTCTGCTAAACGCGGAACTCGGGAACTTGCCGCAATAAACGCCACGCATAGCCTCTCCGGCTTTGCGCTTATGGTCAAGGTCCGACGTGCGTCACACCCGGAAGACTGGCTCAAGCGAAGAAATCCTAGTCTTCAGTTCCGTCAGTTCAGCAGCGCTCAACTGGGGCAGCGGCGCTGATGCAAGTTCCAGCGCCAAGTCAAAAATACGCTCGTCACCAGGTGGCACCGCGGCAGTGACCTCCTCGTTTAAGGTGAATCGCAGCGCCAAGCGAGCCATCTCCCGATCATCGATCGGTTGATACCAACACTTCGGATACTTGCGATCGCTCTCCTTCATGTCGGCGGGCCACTTACCAAACGCAAGGGCCTTCAAAGCTATGCGTGCCATACCTTTCGATTTCGCTTTGGCAAGAATTTGCGGCCCGAAGCCGCCATTCTCCCAAGCGTTGACATTGACCGGGAACAGAACACTGTCCAATTCGAGCGCATCCATGAGGCGGAGAGCGGCTGGCGCATTATGGGCAGAAAAACCGAGATGCCGGACCATGCCCTCCTTTCTGGCCGCAAAAAACGTCTCCGCCGCTCCGCCAGGAGCGAGAATCTTGTCTACGTCATCCATCGAGCTAACGGCGTGAAACTGGTAGAGATCCACATGATCGGTGTGGAAGCGCTGCAGGGTACGTTCCAACTCCTCGCGTGCACCCTTCGCGTCCCGATGCATGGTCTTTTCTGCAAGGAAGACCTTGCTGCGATATGGCTTCAATGCTTCCCCCAGCTTGCTTTCCGCCTCGCCATTGAAGTAGGACGGGGCGCAGTCAAAATAGTTCACGCCACGGTCATACGCTTGGGCGACGCGGCGCGAAGCCACCTCCTGGGAAAGGCCACAGACAACGATGCCGCCCATCGCGATGATGGAAAGATCGATTCCATTTTTATACGGGCGGCGGGGTAGTGGCGCCTCCCAACCGTGTGCGGTGGCGGCTGTCAGAGCCGCTGCAGCGCCAATGAACTCGCGACGATTCATAGATTGTCCCTCCCTTGCCGCAGTGTAGTACGCGGAAACTCGTCACGCAACAATTGCTTCAGTCTCTCATCATAAAGTGAAGAACTGGAATTTTCGCATAGTAGCTGCGGTGATTGCATCTGGTGAAGATACGGACGGCAACCCACTCTATTCTCAAAAATGGGATGCAAACAAACTGGACCTTCCTCTCGTGGAAACCTCGAAGCAAAGGAGACCATCGATCACAGCTGAAACCATGGGATTGAATTTCGGCAGCCACCTTGTAGGCCGCAAACGAGAATGCTGGGATTCCGAGCCAGAACATAGCTCTCAGCGAATAAACTGGAGGGAAAGAAACTCGAGCTTTTCGGACACTGGCACGCTCTAATACTGACAGGCTCTCTCTCCCGAAATCTCGCCCCCAACGTGTCCCAGTGACGCCCGTGCGCTGTCCTGCCAACATCCCACAACCCCGTTTCTGGACCAAGAGCGCAGCAACGCAGCGAGATTATTTTTGACGGGTGTTCAGCTTCTCGATTGCGCGCTTCAGCTCTTCGAGCTTCTGCCCCGCCTCGCCGAGCTTGCCTTCCGCCGTCAGGCGCTGGTAGTCGGCAAGGTCTTTGGCAGCTTCCGCGATGAGCGCGTTGAGATTCGCTGCGGGCTGGGGC
>Ga0209118_1001273_pt1 | contig 11943 bp, 11 predicted proteins | sample BlaSpr_A8_Ref_M1_FD_187988 | JGI IMG/M metagenome (GOLD analysis project Ga0209118, IMG submission 187988) | Forest soil microbial communities from Thunder Bay, Ontario, Canada - Black Spruce, Ontario site 2_A8_Ref_M1 (SPAdes) (version 2) | ecosystem: Environmental > Terrestrial > Soil > Boreal...
GCGCTTCTCTATGCGGCAATGTTCGCTGTCGTTTCATTGGTGTTGCAGATCTTCGTGCCTTTCCCGCGTTACGCCCCGTTTCTGAAGTTGCTCACTCTCGCGCTCTTCGCTTATGTGGCGACCGTGTTCGTTGTCAAAGTGCCATGGGGTGAGGTGCTCTATCGGACCGTCATCCCGATCGTCTCATTCAGAGCAGATTATGTGATAGTCGTGGTCGCCGTGTTCGGCACCACGATTAGTCCCTACCTCTTTTTCTGGCAGGCATCCCAGGAGGTCGAGGAGCAGCGCGCCACGAAAGGCGCGAAGCCGCTCAAGGAGGCGCCCAAGCAGGCCCGCGCCAACTTTCGCCGGATCAAGATCGATACCTATCTGGGGATGGGTTTTTCCAATCTCGTCGCCTTCTTCATCATGCTAACAGCGGCTGTGACGTTGCATCTGCACGGCATCACCGACATTCAGTCGTCCTCCCAGGCGGCGCAGGCGCTGCGTCCGCTCGCGGGAGAATTCGCGTTCGTGCTGTTTGCAGCGGGTATTGTCGGCACGGGACTACTTGCCGTGCCGATTCTCGCCGGCTCGGCCGCGTACGCCGTCGCGGAGTCGTTCCAGTGGCCTATCGGGCTTGGTCGGGAACTTCTCCAGGCGAGGGGCTTTTATCTGGTTCTGAGCATTGCCACTTTATTGGGCGCGGCGCTTGACTTTACCCCCATCGATCCCATTAAGGCCTTGTTATGGAGTGCCGTCATCAACGGTGTCATTGCCGTTCCCATTATGGTGGTAATGATGTTGATGGCAAGCAACCGGGAGGTGATGGGCCAATTCGTGATTGGGCGTCGGCTCAAGGTTCTTGGTTGGCTCTCGACGGGCGTCATGGCGCTTGCAGTATTCGCCATGATGGTAACCTCGGGAAGCTAGCGTAGCTTAGCGAACTGCGTAACTCGCCCGCGCAATTGAAGGTGCAAGAGCGGTTTTGACTTCCGCTTGTAACCGGCACTTTTGTCGCCACCAGGGGATGGAAACGATGGACAGACTAGGGGACGCAATTAGAACTCGAGACCTCGCCCAAATCCGGGATCTCCTCCTCAACTGGACACCACCGTCCGTGGCCGCCGTCATCAAGGATCTGTCCATTGAGGACCAGGTCGTCGTATTTCGCGTCCTACCGCGCGCCTCGGCCGCCGCCGTCTTCGAGTTCCTTGAACGCGATCAGCAGGAAAAGCTGCTGAAAGCAATGGGACGGGAAGAGGTGGCGGCAATACTCAACAGCATGGCACCCGATGATCGAACGGTGTTACTCGATGAATTGCCCGCCAACGTAACGAAACAGTTGCTCACCCTGTTGACCCCCGAAGAGCGGGCGGTGGCGGTTGCATTGCTTGGTTATCCGCAAGCTAGCATCGGCCGTCTTATGACCCCGCACTACGTGGCAGTGCGCAAAGAATGGTCGGTCCAGCAGGTACTGGACTACATCCGCGTGCATGGCCAGAACAGCGAAACGGTGAGCGTGATCTACGTGGTCGACGACAACGGCGTATTGATCGATGACATCCGGGTGCGGGAGTTCCTCCTCACCTCCCCGGATAAGCGCGTCGCTGACTTGATGGATTATCGCTTTGTCGCCTTGAAAGCCACTGACCAGCAGGAGGCGGCCATCGCAGTATTCAAGAGCGAGGATCGAAAAGCTTTGCCGGTCACTGATTCGGCAGGCGTGCTCATTGGTATCGTTACCATCGACGATGTGCTGCAGATCGCCGAGAACGCCGCGACCCGCGAAATACAACGCATCGGCGGTTCCGCGGCGCTGGACGAGCCTTACATGAAGATCGCATTTGCACGCATGGTGAAGAAGCGAGCGGGCTGGCTGGTCATTCTATTTTTGGGCGAAATGCTAACCGCTACGGCCATGGGATTCTTCGAAAACGAGATCGAGAAAGCAGTCGTGCTTGCGCTATTCGTCCCGCTCATTATTTCTAGTGGTGGCAACTCGGGCTCCCAGGCAACCACGCTGGTCATCCGAGCGATGGCGCTCGGAGAGGTGATATTGCGCGACTGGTGGCGGGTCATGCGGCGCGAGCTGTTTGCGGGATTGGCGCTAGGCTCGATTTTGGGGGTCATTGGTTTTCTGAGGATTACGCTCTGGTCGCTGTTTTCCAAAATCTATGGGCCACACTCGCTCCTGGTAGCGCTGACGGTGGGGGTATCCTTAATCGGCATCGTCCTGTGGGGTACGCTGGCGGGATCGATGCTACCTTTTCTGCTGCGCCGCGCGGGACTCGACCCTGCGACTTCCTCGGCACCATTCGTAGCCACGCTGGTGGATGTGACCGGTCTAGTCATCTATTTCGGCGTAGGGTTCATCTTCTTGCGCGGCACACTGTTGTAGGGGATTGTGGGTAAGCCCTCTGACTCACCCCTGAACGACGCGTTGCAAAACAGACTGACCTCCGTTATCCGGCCAGGTCCCCACGGGCCCGCTGTCGATGCGGCGCCGTCGTAAAAGAAGGCACGAAAAAAGGAACGGAGCCAGAGTTCCACCGACCGGGCACAACAAAAAGATCAGCAACGCTCGTGGCTTGGCGTAGATCTGCTGCCCCTACTGTTCCCCTACCCTATGTACGTCGCCGCACAGAGAATGTCTTGGGGGGAGAGCGATAATGATCGAGCCGTTGCGGGCGCTCAGGCCAGGCAATTTCGCGACAGGGTCCTCCACGAATTCAAGCCGACGAAACTCCTTCTCCGTCTGCAGTTCTTGATCGCAGGTATCGAGACGATCTCGCTTGCGATGCCGGGTTGCGATTGGGGCCGATGGTCAATTAGCCAACCCTAAGGAAATGAAAATATGAACTGGGATCGCATTGAAGGCAACTGGAAGCAATTCAAGGGCAACGTCAAGGAGCAATGGGGCAGGCTTACCGACGATCAGCTTGACGTGATTGCGGGCAAGCGCGACCAACTTGCCGGCATTATCGAAGAAACCTACGGTATCTCCAAGGATGAAGTGGAGCAGCAGCTCATTCGCTGGCAGAGCGCCCAAAAGGCAGCCAATCGATCCCAATGACGCGGCGCGGGGCGAATGCTCCAGCAAAATGCGTCGCTCGCGAGTCATCGTATTAAGGGTTGACCATGCTGCCCAGCGCCACTAGCCTCGAAGGCAAACGCGTACCCAACGTGAGGCTCAAGACTCGTACTAACGACCAGTCAAGGGACCTAAACACTCACGACCTGTTCAAAGGCCGGACCATCGTCGTGTTTTCCCTGCCCGGCGCCTATACGCCCACCTGCTCGAGCACCCACCTGCCGCGCTATAACGAGCTTGCTAGCGTGCTACGAGCGTACGGCGTCGATGAGATCGTCTGCCTGTCGGTAAATGACGCCTTTGTCATGAACGAATGGAAGCAGGATCAGCAAGCCGAGAACATCACTTTGCTTCCCGACGGAAACAGCGAATTCACCGCTGCAATGGGTATGCTGGTGGACAAATCCGACGCCGGTCTGGGCAAGCGCTCCTGGCGTTATTCCATGCTGGTGAAGAACGGCGTGATCGAGAAGATGTTCATCGAGCCCGAGAAGGAAGGCGATCCGCTTGAAGTCTCCGATGCCGACACCATGCTCAAGTACATCAATTCGCAGGCTGTCGCGCCCGAACCCGCGGTGATCTTCGCCAAGCCCGGCTGCCCCCACTGTGCGCGTGCCAAGGCACTGCTCGAATCCAAAGGCTATCGCTACGATGAGATTAGCCTTGGCAAGCACATCACCTCGAACACGCTGCGCGCGGTTTCCGGAGCCGGCACCTGGCCGCAAGTCTTCAGCGGCGGCAAGCGCATCGGCAATGCTGACGATCTGGAAACGTATTTCGACGCGCGCAAAGCGGCCTGAAGCAGTGTCCTGACTAACTAAGCGGGCATCATGAAGACGCTGCAAGTTGACGTTGCAGTAATCGGCGCCGGCACGGCAGGCGTTGCCGCGTACCGCGCAGCCAGAGCCGCGGGAGCGAATGCCGTGATTGTTGAAGGCGGCGCCTATGGCACCACCTGCGCGCGCGTCGGCTGCATGCCGAGCAAGCTCCTTATTGCCGCCGCCGGGGCCGCCCATGCCGTCGCCAAGGCACCGGGCTTTGGCGTCCATGCCGCTGGCGCCATCCGCATCGACGGCCACAAAGTCATGGATCGGGTGAGGCGCGAACGCGACCGCTTTGTCGGTTTCGCCATGCGCGAGGTGCAGGACATTGCCGAGTCGCATCGCCTTCGCGGCCACGCGCGTTTCATAAACAATCATACGATCGAGGTCGCTACCCGTACGCGGGTCACGAGCAAAAGCATTGTCATCGCAACCGGCTCGCGCGCCGCCTACCCGGAGCCGTTCAAGGTCCTGGGCGACCGGCTGATTACCAGCGACGATGTGTTCGACTGGGACGATCTGCCCAAAGCCGTCGCCGTGATCGGCCCGGGTATAGTCGGCCTGGAACTCGGCCAGGCACTGCATCGTCTGGGTGTTCGTGTTGCGGTGCTCGGCCGGGGCGGCCGCGTCGCCCGCATCGGCGACCCGGAAATCCGTGCTTACGCCGTCGCGACCTTCAACGAGGAATTCACGCTGGAACCGGACGCGCACATTGTCCTCATGCAGGGTGAGGGCAACCGCGTCGCCCTTCGACGCGCTGGGCCAGGTGGTTCTGAAGTGACCGAGTACTTCGATTTCGTCCTGGCTGCCACCGGCCGCACGCCCAATGTGACGGGCATTGGCCTCGACCAGACCACGCTCAAACTCGACGCCAAAGGCATGCCATCGTACGATCCGGCGACCACCCGGAGCGCGAGCGACGATGGGGCAAGCCCGATTTTCATCGCCGGCGATGCCAGCAACTTCATCCCGCTGCTTCACGAGGCGGCCGACGAGGGACGCATTGCAGGTGAGAATGCCGCGCGCCTCGCGCTCGGCGAGCGGGTAAATCCTGGCCTGCGCCGCGCGCCCATGACCGTCGTGTTTACCGATCCGCAGATCGGCATTGTCGGGGGCGGATTCCATTCGATGAAACCGGGTACCTTCGCCACCGGCCAGGTAAGCTTCGAGGACCAGGGCCGTTCGCGTATCCTGCTCAGGAACAAAGGCTTGCTGAACGCTTACGGAGAGCTCGCCACCGGCCGCTTCCTGGGTGCGGAAATGCTGGCTCCTGCCGCAGAGCATCTAGCGCATCTGTTGTCCTGGGCGCTGCAAAGCAAAATGACTGTCGCGCAGATGCTCGAAATGCCGTTCTATCACCCGGTCATCGAGGAAGGATTGCGCACGGCCCTGCATGAACTCGACCTCAAGCTGCGTGCTTCGCAGGCCAACGTCGGCAGGGCCGCCTGAATACCTCTTCGGGGATCGAAGCAGAAGCAAGTTTAGGGCGCGGGGCGACAATCTCAGCTTCGCAAAAGAAATAATCCATCGCCGGCACAAGGACCGGATCGCCCAGCACCCACTCAACCCGGATATTTATGCATGATGTCGCCCCTTGAGTTAAGTCTCGATGGCAATGCCTTGCGCTCTGGTGCTCTTGGCCGGAGAGCAAAGCAATATGTCGCCCAAGCAACCCTCTGGCAGCGATAGCGAGAACGCCAGTACTTCCCTGATAATTTCGGCAATTGACCCGAGCGTCGTTTTGAGAAGTTTCCAGCGCCCGCTTCCGTACGCGCTAGGAGTCCAAATCGGGGTCCGGCGCGGGAGGGCTGCGGCGATGGCGTTGGACTGTGGGGCGCCAAGCTTTCATAGCTGCATCGTCCTCCGAGCGCGGATCGCTGCAAGAGCGCGAGCTTGGGCTGCGATAGGTGGTACCTTTTCTGTTAGACTTTGCACCGCGCTTTTATCTCGCACTGCCCGAGAAGCCCAAGGGACGGCCTGCAAGTGCCGCCTCTTGCCAAGGGCAGCAGTCACGCATCCGCCATCAAAGTCATGTCCATCCGCACCCTCATCTGGAACGAGAACGTTCACGAGCGAACCAATCCAATCGTCGGAGAGTTGTATCCATCAGGCATCCACGGCGCGATCGCTGCGGGGCTGTCTGCCGACAAGGACATCGTCGTCGCAACCGCGACACTCGACGAGCCCGAGGACGGCGTGTCCGCGGAGCGTCTGGCCGCCACAGAGGTGCTGATCTGGTGGGCACACAAGGCGCACGACGAGGTGAGCGACGCAGCAGTCGAGCGCATCGCGCGCCGGGTTCACGAAGGCATGGGACTTATCTGCCTACACTCGGCGCACTTCTCGAAGATCTTTCGCCGGCTGATGGGCACACCGTGCGCGCTGAAGTGGCGCGAGGTAGGGGAGAAGGAGCGACTCTGGGTGATCAATCCCACGCATCCAATCGCGCAAGGGCTGGCGGCCTACTTTGAACTCGAACACGAAGAGATGTACGGCGAACCATTTTCGGTGCCGGAGCCGGCAGAAACCGTGTTCGTCTCCTGGTTCAAAGGCGGTGAAGTGTTTCGCTCCGGCCTAACCTATCAGCGCGGCGGCGGGCGCATCTTTTACTTTCGCCCCGGCCATGAAACCTATCCCACCTATTACGATGCGAACGTTCTACGCGTGATCCGTAATGCCGTGCACTGGGCGCACAATCCATCGCCGGCGTGGAGCGCTGTGGCCGTGGGGACCAACGTGCCCGCGGAACAGGCGCCGGAGCCGCTCACCAGCACGCGAAGCGACGGCGAAGCCGGCGGCGGGCGATGAAGAACGTGCGCATCGCCATTCTCGGCACCGGCAGCATGGCCGAACAACACGTCAAGCACTTCAAGGCGATCAGCGGCTGCAAGGTGGTCGCCGGCATCGACGTCGAGGAAGCGCGCTCTCGCGCCTTTTGCACCAAGGCCGGCATCGGCCACGCCTTCGGAAGCCTGGAAACGGCGCTGCAATGGGACGGCTTCGACGCCGTCGCCAACGTGACGCCCGACGCCGTGCATCATCCCACGACAATGCAACTCATCGCCGCAAACAAGCACGTGTTCTGCGAGAAGCCGCTTGCTGAAAATTTTCTGCTGGCCGACGAGATGACGCGTGAGGCCGACACCGCCGGGCTGGTGGCGATGGTCAACCTCGTTTATCGCAACGTGCCGCAGATCCAGAAGGCGCGGGCTCTCGTACTCGCCGGCACGATCGGAGAGTTGCGCCATGTCGAGGCGTCCTATCGGCAAAGCTGGCTGGTGAGCAATGCGTGGGGTGACTGGCGCACAGAGGATCGCTGGCTTTGGCGGCTCTCCGAGGCGCACGGTTCGAAAGGCGTGCTCGGCGACATCGGCATCCACATTCTTGATTTCGTCACCTACGGCGTCGGCGTCGAGCCGGTGTCGCTACAAGCGCGGCTAAAGACCTTTCCCAAGGCAGAAGGCGACCGCATCGGGTCCTACACACTGGATGCAAATGACAGTTTTGTGATGACGGTGGAGTTTCCCAATGGAGCGTTAGGGGTCATCCATGCGAGCCGCTTCATGACCGGCTATGCCAACACCCTGCGCCTTCATGTCTTCGGGAACAAGGGGGCGATCGAAATCGATCACGGCAGCAAAGCAACGACGATGCGTATCTGCGCTGGTGAGGATGTCCACAAGGAAACCTGGCGCGACGTTCTGTGCGAGAGCGTGCCGAGCAACTATGAGAAGTTTGTCGCAGCCATACGGGCCGGACATAACGATGAGCCGAGTTTTCGCCGCGCTGCCGCTTTGCAGCGGCTGCTTGACGTTTGCTTCGACGCCGGGGCAACCGGAGATCGGCGCTCAGCACCTTTCGGTCCGTCTTCGCCGCACACGAGCCGCTAGAGCTAGAGTGAAGATACGCGTGCGTCAATCGAGCGCAGCAAGTTTTCGATGGTCAATATCTGTAAAGCTGTAGACGCCGCCAAATCCCCGTTGTCCGGCACCGTCTCGTAGCGCACCCCTTAGGGTGCGATTTTTTCCGAATTCTGCGGCGACCCCCTGTTAAGTCCGTGCGGCAACCCACTGATCGCAATTGTCAGCGCCATTGACATCCTCCCCGGGCCTCAGGGCCGGAGATTCCCACGGCGCACAAATAGAACGGCTTAAGTCGCTTCGGTGGATTCCTGCTTTGAGCAGGGCGATTCCCGGAGTTGTGGGGCCTCCTATTTGATGCGCGCCGACCGAATCTCACACCGCAATTGGCCGGCCGCGTCTTCTGCCATGGGAGTCAACCCCCCTTCTCGCCTTATCCAGGTCCTCGAGAATCAGTAGCCCGGCCTCCCAGTCACCGGAGGCAAGCAACTCCATCGCCCGCTTCTTCAGCTCAGCGCGTAGCGCGTAGTTTCGCATGGCTCTTACGATCACGTTTTGCCTGAAGGCCTGCGAGCCAGGCAATGTTGGTTCCCTTACGCCGCCGCCAATCGGCGCATAACAGCCACCGCGCAGCCGATGGCGTAGCCGCTCCCTGATCAACAAGCCGATCAATTCGTGATTCGGGTGGTGGACAATGCGTAGGCTCATTGGATAGCTCTCTCATGAAAGCACTCGACAGCAGTTTCTGCCCGCTCTCTTGTCGTCGAGTTAACATGCCGCAACACGGCATTGGTCACCACGCCCGCTCGGGCGAATGTGGAGAACGGATATCGGTGGATCATTGAGACGTGGGGGCCGGCAAGAACTTGCTCATTGCGCCGGGCTCTTGCACAGCGTTTGTTCGATAGTTGCACACAGGAAGAACGAACCCGATAGAGGCATAGCCCCTTCCCGCTCATGCTCTCGGCCCGGCAACTCCAGCTCGGAAATCTCCTTTTCAAGGACGCCTACTCGCGGGCAAGGGACTGCCTCGAGGGTCCTACACACTGCAGTAGCGATGTCACCACCTGCGGCACCTATACGGAAGAGAACCTCGGCTTGCGGGGAACTGTGGGAGCCTCGTCGACGATATCCAGAAATTCGCCTGCAACACGGCTTGCTACCCTCATGCCCACGGGGACCCCGCCCACTTCGTCGTCCAGCCCGTTCGGTATTTGAGATGACGACAACATGGCGGCGTGAAAGGCGCCCAGGGACTCTACCTGAACCCCGCTCATCGCCGGGTCGTCGAAGGTGCCGCAGAGCCACTCCTCCAGCACTGCTGCGCAGGGACCCCCGGCGTCCGCAAATGTTTTCCGCGGCCGGTTGGCGCTCGATTGCTTCGACGTCGGACTTGCTGTCTTGCTGATCCGCAGCGCCGTTCCCGCGAGTATGCCGAGCGCCAGTCCCAGGACCTGATGGGCCGGAAGCTTTGAAAGCGCTTCAACCAAACCAGCGTTAGCCCTGTAATGTCTCTCGATCTCGGCAACGACCTCGTCCCAGCAAACACCACGTTGGTCAACAGGCGCACTGCTATTCGACATGAGCGATAGGTACATGGCTATTCTCCAAAAAAAAGTTGCCTACAGTTGTGCGCACGGTACGAATCAATGCCAGTCCGAGCTATTGATGCAAGTTGGCGCTGCCTTGGCTCAGCTGGTGGGCGGCTTCCAGGGCGAGCGCGACAGACCTCCGGGCAGTCTGATAACTCGCCCGCACATGGTCTCGCTGAAGCGTGCTGACCGAATCGCTATCCAGCCCAGCGAGGCCGTGTCGCTCCAGCACGCGGCACAGCACATCGCGGGTATGCCGCTCGGCGGTTGCAAACGATGCGTCGATGGCTTGTCCCACGGACCTGTTCGCCCTGCCAAGTTCGATGTGAAAGGCGTCACCGTGGTCAGCGACGTCGGGCCAATTTAGGGTTCCCCGGGGAGCGAGCAACACCGTACAAAACCGCTCATCGTCGTGGTAGGAAACGTAGGCCCCATCCAAGTCGGCGCCGTTGGCCAGGGCGAGCGGCTGCTCAAGATTCACGCGGATGTACGCGGCCGGATGGGGGAAACGGAGCTCGTCGCTGGGCCGATCATCACCGTTCTGCAACAATGCCTGAGCCTGTCGCCAGGTCACCGCGTATTGCCTGTAGCCAAAGCGGCAGTAGAGGAAATAGTGCCACGCGTCCTCTGCCTCTGCAGCGGCAAAGTCCGCAGTCGACATCGGTAGCTTCCGCTCGCTGTCTAGGCATGCGAGAGTGTTATTGACGATGTTGCGCACTGTCGCGGCGCGAGCCCAGGCGCCATGTTCGCCGGGCGGGACGACCGTCGTTCGGTCTGCAGCCAAGCGTCGCATTTTACTTGCGTAAGGCCGCGTTTCTGAAAACCGTTCAGGGTGCGACAAGGCGCTCGCCACGGCTGCATTAGCTCCACTCAGCATGTATGCCTGCAACCTCTGCGCCGGCATGGTTGGAAAAGGGCTCTGCCGTGCTAAGAAACGGTAGAGCCCACGAAACGCCGGGGGGTGCCAGGAGATACGCGCTCGCGAGGCAGCCTCAGACGCATTGACCAGATGTCGATTCGCAGCGAAGGAGCACGGGAATCGCAAGGATTTTCGGTGCTGGTTTCGAGCTGCACTGGCGACGTGCCACTTTCCTCTCCAAAAGTGTGGAACCAAAAACACCTTGCACCAGCCCGACCTAAGAAGCGCTACGCCGCCCGTGTGCCCAGCGCACATGCGGGCTCTCGACCGGAGCGCGCGCGGTCCCCTCGTGTTCTCGGCACTCTGTCACAAAAAAGGTTAGTTGCTTTCCCTCATGCGGGTCAGTGCGGTAGCGAACATAAGCCCCCTCAATCCGGCCCGACCCTCGCGAAGTTTCCTCTACGCGCCCCGCTGCGACGCGTCCTGGACACACGCGGTGGCCTTCACGGCAACCGTGAGCGGCTCAAGGGCCGAAGAGCGCAAAGCGGAAGTTACGAAGTTGGATCGTTCGGCTCAGCGTTCGACGACAACAACCGCTGCCTCAATCCCACCGCAGCAGGATGCGGGCTACCTGCAGCAACCTGTGGACTTGAATGTCGTACGACTGCCTAGGCGGAGGTTTCGCTTCAATGGATGGCATCTGGTCCGCGAGGTCTTCGAGCCCCAGCTCAAAGTCCGCCATTTCGATTCTGTACTCTCCGTGGGGGAGTGCTCCAACCGTTGTAGAGTCGACTGAAGGTCGGTCATGTCCGCCCGTTACCCAATCGTCTTGGACAGCTTTTTCAGAAGCTCGTCGCGTGTCCCTCATTTCGACTATGCCTGCAGCGACAAGACTGCTAAGATAACGATGTGTTTCAGCAAATCCCTTTTAAAACATAGCAAGAGGAACAAATGTTCATCAAACATATTAGGATTGGTGTCGGCATATTTCTGGGCTCCTTCGTTACTGCAGACGTGATTGCCGCTTCCTTCGATGACTCAGCACGGGTCATTTCATCCAGTCCCAACCTGATCGAATACAGCGAACCGGTGCAGCGATGCTACAACGAGACGGTTCAGACACAGTCGCAGAACCGCAATTACGTCGGGGCGATCGTCGGTGGGGTAGCCGGAGGGGTGTTAGGCCATCAGGTCGGTCAGGGTCGCGGCAAAGACGTCGCTACGGTCGCCGGAGCGGTCATCGGCGGCGTGGTGGGGGACCGTGTTGCGAACAATGAACCCAAGTTCGACGAGCGGCAGGTGCAGCGCTGCCAAACAGAAGAAGTGCAGAAGACAAAGGTAGAGGGATATCAGGTCGTTTACGACTACCGCGGGCACGAATACACGACAACGATGCCGTATCAACCCCGGGGTCGTATTCGCGTCAAAGTAGCCGTCACGCCATTGCCCGACTGACCGGCGCCTTTTTGGACTGGCTTGACTTCATCAAATCCGGCACTCGACGGGCCGAGCGCAACATTGTGATCGAACAGTCCTACGACTCACGGCGGCGCTTCCAGATGCTCCAGTAAAGGCGTCCCGCGGTTTGGTCGTCAGCGCTGGCGCGGCTAGCGAGGCAAGGATGTTCACCGTCTTTAGTGGTCCCAAGTATGCGGGCCAGGCGCGAGTTTGCGCGGCAACCCGGGCGAGCCGATCGATCGTAGGCGCGGGGACATCGGGCGCCGGATGGTCGGCGCCG
>Ga0209118_1001274_pt1 | contig 11939 bp, 13 predicted proteins | sample BlaSpr_A8_Ref_M1_FD_187988 | JGI IMG/M metagenome (GOLD analysis project Ga0209118, IMG submission 187988) | Forest soil microbial communities from Thunder Bay, Ontario, Canada - Black Spruce, Ontario site 2_A8_Ref_M1 (SPAdes) (version 2) | ecosystem: Environmental > Terrestrial > Soil > Boreal...
CTGCCACGGCTGCTGGCCGAGCTGGCGGCGGGCCGGACGGTGGCGCTGGCGAGCGACGCCGGGACGCCGCTGCTCTCCGATCCCGGCTACCTGCTGGTCCGCGAGGCCGCCGCGCTGGGCGCCCGCATCGAGCCGCTGCCGGGGCCGTCGGGCGTGCTCGCGGCCCTGGTGGCCTCGGCGCTGCCGCCCTATCCGTTCACGTTCGCCGGTTTCGCGCCGCCGCGCCAGGGCAAGCGGCGCGACTTCTATCGCGGCTGGGCCGCTCTCGGCCACACCCTGGTGGTCTTCGAGTCGCCGCACCGCCTGCTGGCCAGCATCGCCGACGCCCTGGCCGAGCTGGGCGACCGTCCGGCGGCCGTGGCGCGCGAGCTGACCAAGCTGCACGAGGAGGTGGTGCGCGCACCGCTGGCGGCGCAGCTCGCCGCCTGGCAGGCGCGGCCGTCGATCAAGGGCGAGCTGGTGTTGGTGATCGGCGCGGACGCCGGCGCGCGCGCGGGCGGCGGGATTGGCGGCGGCACTGCTGCGCCGAGGGAGGCTCGGGAATCATGATGCGATGGGTGGCGCTGGCGCTGGTCTTCTCGCTCGCGGGCTGTGGCTTGATCGCGCCGTCGCCGCGCGCGCCATGGGAGGGACCGGTCTCACCGCAGACGCAAGCCGTCGAGAAAGCGGTGGATCGGGCGTACCGGCACGCTCGCACCGTCACGGTCGCCGTGGCCTATCTGGACCTCGCGAGCGGCGGCAAGGTGGTGCGCAACGAGAACCGGCCCTTCCACGCCGCCAGCACCATGAAGATACCGGTGATGATCGCCGCCTGGGCGTCGGTCGAGCAGGGCACGCTGAAGATCGACCAGCCGATCCCGGTGCGCAACGAGTTCCGCAGCATCGTCGACGGCTCCCGCTACCACCTCGCGAAGGAGGACGACGGCGACCCCGAGCTCTACGCCGCGGTGGGCGGCACGCGGCCGCTCTCGGATCTCATCCGGCACATGATCGTGCGCAGCTCCAACCTGGCCACCAACCTGCTGATCGATCAGCTCAGCGCCGGGCGGGTGATGGACGTGATGCGCCAGCTGGGTGCCTACAATCTCCAGGTTCTGCGCGGCGTCGAGGACGAGAAGGCCTTTCAAGCCGGCTTCAACAACGAAGTCAACGCCGCCGACCTGATGCTGCTGCTGGCGACCCTCGCGCAGTCCGCCGCCGGCCCTGCTACCGCCGCGCCGGCCGCGCCGCCTGATCCCGGGGCGAACGAGCCGGTCGCGGTGCGGCCGATCTCGAACCGCTCCGCCGCCGCGATGATCGAAGTGCTCGAGGCGCAGGAGTTCAACGAGAAGATCCCGGCCGGGCTGCCGTCGGGGACGCCGGTCGCTCACAAGACCGGCGACATCACCGCCATCCATCACGATGCCGCCATCGTCTTTGCGCCCGGCGAGTCGCCCTACGTGCTGGTGGTGCTGACGGCCGGCTTCGCCAAGGAGGAGGAGGCGAACCATTTCATCGCCGACCTCTCGCGCAGCATCTGGCAGGCCCGCCACCTTCCGCCGCCACCGCCGCCACGCGGGCACCGGTGAGATCCTTCACTCGGGATTCAACGCAGGTGAGGCGTCCCGCCCGCTATGTTTGCGCCTTCGATGGGTTGGAGAGTCTTTTTTTTCCTGGGGCACCGTGCCCTGTGTACCCGCAGCGACTTCGCGGTGCCCGCGTCTGACTCGGTAGCTGAGTCCTGGCCTACGGACGGCGGTTGAATTTGCGCATCAGGTCCTCGATCGTCGGCTGCGGCTTGGCCGCGGCCGGCTTGGCGGGGCGCTGGCCACCGCCGGCCGCTCCAACCGGCCGTTCGGTGGCGCCGGCGGTGGCTCGGGGCCGCGACTCCCCCGCTCCGGGCCGCGACTCCTTGGCGCCGGGCCGCGACTCCTTGGCGCCGGGCCGCTGGGCGCCTGACGGTGGCGAGGCGCCACCGCGCGGCCTGGCCGCGGGCGTGGACGGCCGCGGACCCCGGTCTCCGGTGGCGCCGGCGGCAGCGGCCCGGCCGCCGCGGGCGCGCGCGCGCTCCGTCTCCGGCTCCGGCCGCGCCTGCGGCCGCGGCTCCGGCGTTTGCAGGGCCTTGAGCGACAGCGAGACGCGTTCGCGCTCGGCGTCCACCTCGAGCACCTTGACGCTGACCACCTGCCCCACCTGCACGGCTTGGCGCGGATCGCCGATCCAGCGGTGCGACAGCTCCGAGACGTGCACCAGGCCGTCGCGATGGACGCCGATGTCGACGAAAGCCCCGAAGTTGGTGACGTTCGAGACCCGCCCCTCGAGCACCATCCCCGGGGCCAGGTCCTTGACGCTGGTCACGTCCGGGCGCCACTTCGGCGTGCGGAAGTCGGGGCGCGGATCGCGGCCGGGGCGCTCGAGCTCGCCGCGAATGTCGCCCAGGGTGAAGCTGCCGAGCCCTTGGGCGGCGTCGGCGAAGCGCGCGAAATCGAGGCGCGACACCAGGGCGGGGTTGCCCACCAGCTCGGCGAGCGGCACTCCCAGCTCGCCGGCCATCTGCTGCACCACCGCGTAGCGCTCGGGATGGACGCCGGTGGCGTCGAGCGGGTTGTCGCCGCCACGCACGCGCAGGAAGCCGGCCGCCAGCTCGAAGGTCTTGGGACCGAAGCCGGGAAGCCGCAACAATGCCTGCCGGGAGCGATAGGGGCCCTGGCGCTCGCGGTGCTCGACGACGGCGCGCGCCAGCCGCTCCGAGAGCCCCGAGATCCGCCGCAACAGCGGCGCCGAGGCGGAGTTGAGCTCGACGCCGACACGGTTGACCGCACCCTCGACCGCCGTGTCGAGCTCGCGGTCGAGGGACTTCTGGTCGACGTCGTGCTGATACTGGCCGACGCCCAGCGACCGCGGCTCGATCTTGACCAGCTCCGCCAGCGGGTCCTGCAGGCGGCGGGCGATGGAGACGGCGCCGCGCAACGCGACGTCGAGGTCCGGCAGCTCCTCGCGCGCGATCGCCGAGGCCGAATAGACCGACGCGCCGGTCTCCGGCACCACCGCGATCACCACCTGGGCGACCGCCTCCTCGCCGGCGTCGTTCAGCACGCGCCGCGCGAAGAGCTCGGTCTCGCGGCTCGCCGTGCCGTTGCCGATGGCGATGGCCCGCACGCCGTGGAGGGCCGCCAGCGCCAGCACCGTGGCGACGGCGGCAGCCTCGCGGCCCGGGTGAAGGATGGGATAGATGACCTCGGCCGCCACCACCCGGCCGGTGCCGTCGACCACCGCCAGCTTGCAGCCGGTGCGCAGGCCCGGGTCCAGGCCCATGACCGGCAGCTGCCCGAACGGCGCCTGCAGCAGCAGCGCCTCGAGGTTGGCGCGGAACACCGCGATGGCCTCGGCCTCGGCGCGCTGGCGCAGCTCGCCACGCACCTCGTTCTCGATCGAGGGGCGCAGCAGGCGCTTGTAGCCGTCGACGGTGGCGGCCGCCACCTCGCGGCCGCAGGGCGAGAGCAGCGGCACCCGCCAGGAGGCGGCGAGCGCGGCGACCTCGCGCACGTCGTCGATCCGCAGGTCGCTGACCAGGAAGCCGTCGCGCTCGCCGCGCAGGATGGCCAGCAGCCGGTGCGACGGCACGCCAGCGGCCGGCTCCTGGTGATCGAAGTAGTCGCGGTACACCGCGGCGTCGGGCGCCGACTCCTTGCCGGCCGCCACCCGCACCGCGAGCACGGCGGAGGCGGTCATGTTGCGCCGCAGCTCGGCGCGCGCCGGCGCGCTCTCGGCCAGCCGCTCGGCCAGGATGTCGCGCGCCCCGGCGAGCGCCGCCGCCTCGTCGTCCACCCCTTTGGCCGCCGCCACGAAGGGCCGCGCCAGCGCCTCGGGCAGGCCGCCGCCGGCGGCGCCCGCGAGCAACGCGTCGGCCAGCGGCTCGAGGCCGCGCTCGCGCGCGATCTGGGCCCGCGTCCGGCGCTTCGGGCGGTACGGCAGATAGAGGTCCTCGAGCTCCTGCTTCGAGTGCGTGGCGTGGACCGCCGCCGCGAGCTCAGGAGTCAGCTTACCCTGCTCCGCCAGGCTCGCGAGGACGGCGTCGCGGCGCGCGGCGAGCTCCAGGAAATAGTCCCGGCGCCGGGCCAGGACCTCGAGCTGGGCGTCCTCGAGGCCGCCGGTCGCCTCCTTGCGATAGCGGGCGACGAAGGGCACCGTGGCGCCCTCGGCGAAGAGGGCGGCGGCGGCCTCCACCTGCTGCGGGCGGCAGCCGACCTCGGCGGCGATCGCGGCGACGAAATCGGGCTCGAGGACTGCGCTGGTGGCGCTTGTGACCATGGGGGCCTCCCCAAACGGGCCGATGCGCCGTATCCTGTAGGGAATCGTGGCGGTCCGCAAGCCGGAACCCTGGCCAGCCGCCAACGTTATAGAAAAGGCCGAGGAGCGATGCCGCCGACGATGGCCGAACCCCTGGAAAGAGTCCTGCAGCAGGAGGCGAGCGACGCCGACCTGATGGCCCGGGTGCGCGCCGGCGACCGCGAGGCGTTCACCGACCTCGTCGACCGGCACAAGGACGCGGTGGTGAACTACCTGACCCGGCTCACCGGGAGCCGCGACCGCGCCGAGGATCTGGGCCAGGAGACGTTCCTGCGCCTCTTCCGCTCCGCCGCCGGGTACGTCGAGCAGGGTTACCTGCGCGCCTACCTGTTCCGCATCGCCACCAACCTGGTGCGCTCCGAGGAGCGCCGGGAACGCCGCCAGCGCCTGCTGCTGCCGCTGCTCGGCGGCGAGCCCGACCGCAGCGAGCCGTCCGCGCATGCCGGCCTGCTGCGCCAGGAAGTTCAGCGCGAGATCAACGTGGCGGTGGCCCGGCTGCCGCTGCGCTACCGGGTGCCGCTGGTGCTGCACGAGATCGAAGGCTGGTCCTATGCCGACATCGCCATCGAGCTCGATTGCCGCGAAGGCACCATCAAATCGCGCATTCACCGAGGACGCCAGTCGTTGAAGCGGCAGCTCGAGACGTACTGGATTGGAGGTCTCCCGTCATGGAAGAGGAAAGGTTGATTCACCTGCTGCGCGGCCTGCCGCGCGAGATGGCGTCGGGAGGGTTCACCACCCAGGTCCTGCGGCGCCTCGACGACCAGGCAAGCCCGGCCAGAGACCGCGCCCGCCGGAGACCCTATCCGCAGCGCTGGCATCGCTTGATGATGGCGACGGCGACGGTGGCCGCGCTCGGCGTCTCGGTCGGCGTGTCCGTCGGCGTGCTGCAGCGCGGGCGCTCGCCCCTGCCGGTCGCGGCCAACCTCCGACCCATCCTGGCGAATGCGAACGCGCCGGCATCGTCGGCGGCGCGAGGAGCGCTCAACATGGCGTCTTCGCCGATGGATCGGACGTTCCGGCACGAGGGTGCCGCCGGCGAGCTGCCGGCGGTGGAGCCCGGCCGGCCGAGCGCCGCGAGCCAGCTCGGCACCGCGCTAGACGCGGCGCAAGCCCACCAGTTGCTGCGCGAGCTGCAACTCGAGCGCGGGCGCCTCGAGCGCGAGCTGCGCAGCCTGCGCCGGCCCGGCGGGGGACCCTCGACCGTGCTCTATCTGGGTGGCACCGAGAACTTCGACCTGGTGCTCAGCACCGGGCGGACACGTCCTCAGGGCGCGCCCGCCGGCGAGCGCGACGACGGCGAGAACTACGACTATCTCTGATGAATGACGGCTGCCCCAGCGGTTTGCCGGTTCGTACGCAGTGTCAGCAGTGAGGAGAAGAGAGATGCGCAAACCTTTCCACCGGCTCCGTCGTCTCCGGCTGGCCGCCGCGCTGCCGGCGCTGCTGCTCGCCGGCGCCGCCGCCGCGAGCTGCCCGGCGACCGCGCAGATGACCGCGGAAGCGCCCGCCGACCGGCACACCGACAAGTCGAAGCTGATCTGCATCGGCGAGGACGGCCAGGAGAAAGTCATCGAAGGGACAGGGACGCTCGCCAAGCGCGGCTACCTGGGCGTCGAGCTCAGCGAGCTGACCCCCGAGCTGCGCGCCCACTTCGGCGCGCCGGAGAGTGCCGGCGTGATGGTGGCGAGAGTGGCGGCGGGCAGCCCGGCGGAGAAGGTCGGCCTCAAGGTCGGCGACATCATCACCAGCCTCGACGGCAAGCCCGTCGAGTCGAGCTGGGACGTGCGCGCCCGCGTCCGGCCGCTGGCCGAAGGCACGGCGGTGCCGCTCGCGGTGTGGCGCAACGGCAAGATCCAGGAGCTGACCGCCACCGTCGCCCAGAAAGAGCGGCGTGAGATCGATCTCTCGCCGTTCCTGATGAAGGGCACCGACGCCGAGCGCATCATGACCATCCGCCGCCAGCCGGGCGCCGCTGCGGAAAGCGACACGCTCGACGGCGCGGTGGCTCCCAAGATGCGGCTACAACCACGCGTCACGCCGCGCGAGGAGATCCTGGAGAAGAAGCTGAAGCTCCTCGAGAAGCGCATCCACGAGCTCGAGAACCGCCTGCCCAGGCAGTGACTCCCACTCGGCGGGCGGCCCTGGCCGCCCGCCATGCCGCAGGACCCCTCAAGGCACGCCGTTCGCTCCGCTGCAGGACACCCCAGCTTTCGCATGCCCATGACGGCGGCCCTTGTGGCGGCCTTCGCAACGCTCGCCATGCTGGTCCGCCTGGGCCTGTTGGTGTGGCTGGTCCAGCTGCTCTGGAGCAACGCTTCCCGGGCACATGAAGGTCTGGCCGTCACAGATCAGGCGATCGGGCAGGCCCTGACACTGGCCTGAGTAGCTGGAGCACTGCACCGAGGGGGCGGCTTGGCAGACGATCCTGCACGGCTCGCCCACCAGGTAGTCCGACTCCGGGGAGAAGTTGTCATAGAGATAGAAGACGCCCGGATCGTATGGCTCCTCGTCAGAGGACTGAGCGGGAGGCTGAGGAGCGGGAGGCTGAGGAGCGGGAGGCTGAGGCTGCCCGTTGATGGGAGGCCGCGGCGGGCCATTGATGGGCGGCTTGCCAGGCCGGTGAGACGGCGGCTCGAGCAGGCGCCCCTGGGGATTCCGCTCGTCGCCCTTGCCTTGCAAACCCCCGGCCCCGGGTGGCTGACCCTGCGCCGAAGGCTTGGCCTGCACCGGTGCCGCCGGATGGGGCGAAGCTCCCGCCGGATGGCGAGAGGTCCCGGAGGGTTTGGGAGGAGCGGGCCGATCTTCGCCTGCGGTTCGCGACGACCGCGCCGGCTCGTCTCTGCCGGGTGCCGGTCCGGAAGGCGAAGCGCCCCTCGCGGATTCATGGGGAGCCGCGCTGGCGCCGCTGCTGCCGGATGAAGACGTCGAGGTTCCGCCGCCATGGGAGCCGGAGCTGGCGCTGCCGTTGGTGGACGAACCGCTCTCGTGTGAGCTCGAGCCGGAGCTGCCGCTGCTGCTCGAAGACGGAGCACTCTCACGAGAGCTCGAGCTGCTACTACTGCTGCTCGAAGACGGAGCACTATCGTGCGAGCTCGAGCTGCTGCCGCTGCTCGAAGACGGAGCACTCTCGTGTGAGGGTCCACTCGACACACTCTCGGAGCCACCGTGAGGTCCCGCAACCGCGGGCGACCCGGAAGCCACGACCAGCGCAATCAGCGCCGGGAAGGAGAATAGAAACACCGTCCTAACGACAACCTTGGTGACCAGATGATCATGCCGCTGGTTCCTCGGCCTCGAACCCAGTCGTGCGTCCATGTCCGATCTCCTTTCAATCCGCCCCCGGGCTGCGGGGCAGCCAGGGCAGCGTCGAAGCGGTCCGCCGAGGTCCCCGGCGCTAAGCCGGAGCGGTCGGACAACGCCTCTGAAAGGAACCTACATGACCGCCGGAGGGCTCTGGCAGAGCATGAACATGCGCATTTTCGCCGCTCCGAACCACGCTGTCGTCGGGTAGGATAGACATGCCGCGTGCGGCTGCCGGCCGCACCATCGACTTACCAGGAGGGTTGGATCGTGAAATGGACGGAGGTCCGTAGCCAGTTCCCCCACCAGTGGCTGGTCATCGAAGCGCTCGACGCCCGCTCGGAGTTAGGAAAGCGGCTCCTGGAAGAGCTGGCTGTCGTGGACCACTGTCCCGATGGCGAGTCGGCCATGAGGACCTACCTGAAACTGCACCGGCAGGCGCCGGATCGCGAGCTGTACGTCCTCCACACCGATCGCGAGAACCTCGAGATCACCGAGCAGAACTGGCTGGGAATCCGCGCAGCCGGATGAAGATCCGGCTCGACCACGGCCTCGCCTACGTGGAAGCGGCTCTCGCCTTCCGGGGTAAGACCCTCCACCTCGATAGCGTCATCCTAGATACGGGCTCAGCCAGCACGCTATTCGCCTCCGACAAACTGCTGGAGATCGGCATTGTTCCGGAGCCGTCAGACTCCCTGAAGCGTATCCGAGGCATCGGGGGAGTCGAGTTCGTCTTCACCAAGCATATCGACCGGCTTGCTGTGGGAGAGATCGCGATCGTCAACTTCGAGATCGAGGTTGGAGCGATGGATTACGGCTTCCCCGCCCAAGGCATTCTCGGCCTCAACTTCCTCGTTCAGGCCGGCGTACTCATCGATCTCCATCGGCTTGAGCTTCGTCCCGCCAGACCCGAGCACCTGGACCGGTGACCTCGCTCCGGAGAACGGCTAGGCCAAATCGGTATCGAGAGGTGCAGCTCAAGTCGTCATTCCGGCTGATTGCGAGAGAAACGGCTACGGTCGAGCGCAATGACCTCAACTGCGGCTTGGTCCTCGTCGGAAAGCCCTTCGTAAACCCGGTGCCAGGCCGCCAGAGCCTCCCTTCCCGGCCGCTGCTGCTTCCGGCTCGGCCGGTGGCTGCCAATATAGCCACTGATCCTCTTGGCCTTCTCCAGCACCCGCAGAAAGGGCTCCCAGCTACGTGACACGGATTGCCTCAGACTCGACCAGCTGCCGTGCCCAGGGCTTCAGTGCCTTGTCCATGACCAGGTCCACATGCTGTCCCAAGTGGTCCTCCAGCCAGAACTTGAGACCCATGTACTCGGCCAATCCCGGCGTCTCACGGAACTCAACCAGGATGTCCACATCACTTTCCGGTCCGGCTTCGTCGCGGGCCACAGAGCCAAAGAGTGCGAGCCAGCCGATGCCAAAACCCTCCTCCAGCTCCTGCCGGTGGGTGGAGAGAAGCCTGAGTATATCGTCTCGTCTCATGGTCTAAGTTCTAGAGGCTGCCACCCGATCGGTCGTCGACCAGGAGAGGCATGTCCGCGAAGAGTCAGTTACTGCGAGGCTTGGCGAACGGCAGCTCTCGCGCGACCCGTTCCGGAGTCCACTCTGCCTCCCTCTTTAGGCGTGCGTCGATGTCCGCTGGGTAGAGCTCGTAGTAGGCGAGCGCGGCCCGGAGCTGGGGCTCGGTCAGCCATTCATAGCTTCTACGCAGCTGGTCGAAGTCTTCGGAGCCGGTTCTCCAGGAGGCAACGACCTCCCAAACATCGAGGCCCGTTCCTCCCACAACCGCACGCCGTCCGGCCGGACCATCGGCAAAGGAGATCCCCGGCACTCGGCGCATCCGAATGGCCTCCTTCAGCAGCTCGGTAGCCAGCGCCGACCAAGTCGTCTCCCGATCCGCCGATTCCCGGGTGATCTCCTGGTCGAGCTCATCGGAGATTTGCAGGTCCCTTACTCTGGTCGGCATCGACGAATGGTCCCATCCTTCCCGAGTATGAGCAGCCTGCCGCGCTTCGTCAACACCCGCCGCCGCCGTCGGCGGCCATGAAGGCCGCATCGACCTGGAGACCTCCTCCGGAGCCACCCGCCGGCCGGTAGCCTGGGAGGCCAGCGCAGCGACAGTGGTGTTCGCATGATCAGATCCGCCTTGACCACGCTTCGCTGATAGTGCATCCTTTAGCCATGGCCCTGAAGTCGATCTCCCTCGACGCCGAAGCCTATGAAGTGCTCGCTCGCGAGAAGGGCCACGATCAGACCTTCTCGGAGGTCATCAAAGCCCACTTCGGCCGGCGCACGACCGGCGCAGATCTCGAAGCGGCCTTGGCCGACCTCAGGGTCTCCGAGGAGACCCTGAACGCGATTGAGGAGCAGATCCGTGCGCGCAGCAAGAGCCCAGCGCGCGCCGCGGAACTGTGATCCACTTCGACACCTCCTTCGTCGTCGATCTGATGCGCGAAGCCTCGGCAGGAGAGCAGGGGCCAGCGCGAGCCTTGCTCGGTTCGTTCAGGCAAGACGAGGTCGCCATCAGCCTTTTCGTTGCTTGCGAGCTTGCCGCAGGGGTGGCACTGGCTGGCCGCGCGGACGAGGAGCGTGCAAGGGTGCAGAGGGTCTGCGCAAGCCTGCGAGTGGCCTACCCTGATGAAGGCTTCCCAGACTCCTTTGGCGGGATCCTCCGTTCCCTGAAGCGATCGGGGCGGAACGTCGGAACCATGGACATCCTCATTGCCACAGCTGCCATTCGGGAGAAAGCTCGTCTGGTCACCCGCGATCAGAAGGACTTCCTAGACATACCGGATCTCGAACTCATTGCCTACTAAAGTTCGCGGTGCCGGATAGGATTTCGATGCGGTCCAGAAGCGGCATGCCCCCGAAGAGTCAGTGGCTGTGAGGCTTAGCGAACGGCAGCTCTCGCGCGACCCGTTCTGGAGTCCACGCCGCCTCGCTCTTGAGGCGCGCGTCGATGTCCGCTGGGTAGAGCTCGTAGTATGCGAGCGCGGCCCTGAGCTGGGGCTCGGTCAGCCATTCGTACCTCCTACGCAGCTGGTCGAAGTCCTCGGAGCAGGTTCTCCAAGTGGCAACGACCTCCCAAACATCGAGGCCCGTTCCTCCCACCACCGCACGCCGTCCGGCCGGACCATCGGCAAAGGAGATCCTCGGCACCCGGCGCATCTGAATGGCCTCCTCCAGCAGCTCGGTGGCCAGCACCGACCAAGTCGTCTCCCGATCTGCCGATTCCCGGGTGATCTCCTGGTCGAGCTCGTCGGATATTTGCAGGTCCCTTACCCTGGTCGGCATCGCCGAATAGTCCCATGCTAGCCAGGCGCCACGAACAGTCAAGTGCGCCCACGCACCCAGGCGCTTACCTCGCTCGCGAAACGCTGCAGATCAATCAAGCCTTCGCTAGCGGCCGCATAGAGGCGGTCGGGATCGGCTGCGGCATAGCCGTGAGCCACGACGTTCCGAAGCCCTGCTGCGCGCCGAAGGGCGGCCGCGGTCGCTGAGCTAATAACTCCTTGCTCGCCAAGCCGTTGGAATGCCTCGCCTAGGCTCCCGGCCGGAGGCCAAGACTCGTCCGCAATGAGATGACTCGCGATGTCGAGGCAGACCTGAACCGCCAGCATGAGATTGAAGGAGACGAGATCGAGCGCATCGCGATTCGCGGCCAGGGCTGAAGCATCGGAAGGAAGATGCGCTCCTACTCGCGCGATCCGGTCGCCGAGATCCCGGAGCTTGGAGGCGACGACACTCGCGTCAACCATGGCCACCTTCCGCCAGTCGCTTGAGATAAGCATCCCGCATGCGTTCGAACCAGGGGCGATCGGTCTCCGTCTCGAGGATGGCTCGCGTGCGCCAGCTAGCTGCCGCGCCGGGCGAGCCTTCGTGAACGACGATGCTGTCACGCAAGAGGGCTTGGATCAGCGGGTACCCTGCCTGGCCGAGGTCGACGACGTCCACCGGGCGCTTGACGGCGTCCGCCAGATCGGCGGCGAGCCCCAGCAGGTCCAGGTTGCGCCCGAGCACAGCGACATCGACGTCGGAGTCAGGACGCACCCTTCCAAGGGCGGAGGAGCCGAACAGCAGAGCGAGCTCAATCTCCTTGCGGCCGGCCAAGGCGCCGCGCACAGCCTCGATCACCGCCGCCGCGCTCACGCAGCTGAAACCGTCATCGCCACACAACGCCCACAAGCCAGGACGAATCCGCGCATTGGTAGATCCTTACTCCTTCGTCGCGTTGCCGCGGCGATCGAAGTCAAGACCCCCGTTCAAACCGTGCGTGCGGATTTGTTGAGTAGACCCGAG
>Ga0209118_1001275_pt1 | contig 11937 bp, 13 predicted proteins | sample BlaSpr_A8_Ref_M1_FD_187988 | JGI IMG/M metagenome (GOLD analysis project Ga0209118, IMG submission 187988) | Forest soil microbial communities from Thunder Bay, Ontario, Canada - Black Spruce, Ontario site 2_A8_Ref_M1 (SPAdes) (version 2) | ecosystem: Environmental > Terrestrial > Soil > Boreal...
ACTGCGCGAGCTGATGGTGGTCAAGCGCAACGGCATGCGCATGCCCTTCGATCGCGACAAGCTCGTGCGCTCGCTTGAGGTGGCGCTGCGCAAGCGGCCTGTGGACCCGGAGCGGATCGAGCGCATGGTCTCTGGCCTGGTGCGTCGCCTGGAGAGCCTCGGCGAGAGCGAGATTCCCTCGGCCACCATCGGCGAGCTGGTCATGGAAGGCCTGAAGCAGCTCGACGACGTGGCCTACGTGCGCTTCGCCTCGGTCTACCGCAACTTCCGCGAGGCCAAGGACTTCGAGAGCGTGCTCGACGAACTGCAGGGCGAAGGCGAGCGCTCCGGAACGCGCTCATGACCGCGCCGGCCCGCGTGAGCAAGGCGCCCGATACACAGGCGGCGCTGGACGCCCGTTTCATGGCGGCGGCGCTATCGCTCGGCCGGCGCAATCTCGGCGCGACGCGGCCGAACCCGGCGGTGGGCGCGCTCGTGGTGCGCATGGAAGGCAGCGAGCCAGTGGTCATCGCGCGCGGCTTCACCGCCAAGGGCGGACGGCCACACGCGGAGGCGGCGGCGCTCGTGGCTGCGGGCGAGGGCGCGCGGGGTGCGACACTCTACGTGACGCTCGAGCCGTGCGCGCCGCACGGTGCCATGGCGCCCTGCGCCAACGCCATCATCGCGGCGGGGATCGCGCGGGTGGTGCTGCCGATGAAGGATCCGAACCCGCTCATTTCCGGCAAGGGCATCGCGCTCCTGAAGGACGCGGGCGTGTCGGTCACGACCGGCGTGTGCGCCGCGGAGGCCGCGCTCGATCACGCCGGCCACATCCGCCGCGTTCGGGACGGCCGGCCGCACGACATCCTGAAGCTCGCGGTGTCGGCCGACGGTAAATCGGGCCTCGCCGGCCGCCGTCCGGTGGATATCTCCGGCGACGGCTCCCGCGCCGAAGCCCATATGCTGCGCGCGGTGTGCGACGCGGTGCTGATCGGCGTCGGCACCGTGGTCGCCGACGACCCAATCCTCACCTGCCGCTTGCCCGGCATGAGCGACCGCTCGCCGCTCCGCATCGTGCTCGACGGCAGCCTAGGCACGCCGCTCGGCTCGCGGCTCGTGCGGTCCGCGCGCGAGGTGCCGCTATGGCTGGTCACTCGCGACGATGCGCCGGCGGCGGCCGAGGTGAAGCTCAGGGAAGCGGGCGCCGAAGTGCTGCGCGTTCCCGCCGGCGCCGGCGGCAAGCTCGACCTTTTGGCGGCGTTCAAGGCGCTGGGCGGGCGCGGCCTGACGCGGCTCCTGATCGAGGGTGGGCCAATTCTGTCTGCGGCGCTGATCAAAGCGGACCTCGTGGACGAAGCGGTCGTGGTGCAGTCGCCCAAGGTCCTGGGCGAGAGCAACCTCGCGGCGATCGACGGGTTGCCGCTCGAGGCACTCATGGAGAATCCGAAGCTCCGGGTGATCGAGCGCCGCGCCGTGGGGCCCGACCGGCTCACCCGCCTGGTGCGCTGATGTTCACCGGCATCGTCAGCGACGTGGGCAAGATCGCCGCCATCAAGGAGCGCAAGGACCTGCGGCGCCTGCGCGTCGCCACGCGCTACGATCCGAAGACGATCAAGATCGGCGCCTCGATTGCGCTCGACGGCGCCTGCTTCACCGTGGTGGCCAAGGGCAAGCCGCGCTGGTTCGAGGTGGAGATCGGCGCCGAATCGCTGAAGGCCACGACCGCCGGGAAATGGAAGGTCGGCAAGCGCGTCAATCTTGAGCGTGCGCTCGCCGCCGGCGACGAGCTCGGCGGACATCTGGTAAGCGGCCACATCGACGGCGTTGCCGAGATCCTCGCGCGCGACGACCGGGACGACATGGCGGACTTCCGCCTGCGCGCGCCGCGCGCCCTCGCGCGCTACATCGCGCCCAAGGGCTCGGTCACGCTCGACGGCATCTCGCTCACCGTGAACGAGGTGGCGGGCGACGAGTTCAGCGTTTTCATCATCCCGCACACCTTGCAGGCGACGAACTGGGACACGGCAAAGGCGGGCGATGCGGTCAACCTCGAAGTCGACCTGATCGCGCGCTACATCGCCCGGCTTGCCGAGGCGCGCTGAGCCCTGTACCGCACTGTCATGGCCAAAACCTCACGCCGCAAGCGACAAGCCGAGCTGCCCATTCCCGGCGCACGCATCCTCGTGATCGAGGCGCGCTTCCATGAGAAAATCGCCGACGAGCTCTTCGCCGGCGCGCGCGCGCGCCTCGAGGAAGCGCAGGTCGAGATCGAGCACGTGCGCGTGCCCGGCGCGCTCGAAATTCCCGTCGCCGCCGCGATCCTGCTCGACGCGGAGGAGCGTGCCGGCCCACGCTACGACGGCGTGCTCGCGCTCGGCTGCGTGATCAAGGGGCAGACCGCGCACTTCGATATCGTCGCCGGTGAATCGGCGCGCGGGCTCATGGAGCTCGGCATCAGTGGCGTGCCGGTGGGCAACGGTATCCTCACGGTGAAAACCGAGGCGCAAGCCAAGGTGCGGGCCAAGCGCAACGGCGAGGACAAGGGCGGGGATGCGGCGTCTGCCGTGCTCGCGCTCGTGCGCATCGCGCGCGGACAGAAGAACGCTTGAACGATGTCGGCCAAGCTGAAAGCCCGCAGCGCCGCGCGGCTTTCCGCCGTGCAGGCGCTCTATCAGATGGAGGTGGGGGGTGCGGATCTCGGCGACATCCTCGCCGAGTTCGAGAATGGATTGCTGGAGGTGCCGGGCGAAAACGAGCTGCCGGCGGCGGACGGCAAGTTCTTCCATGACGTGGTCAAGGGCGTCGTGCGCGAGCAGCGCACGCTCGATCCCCTGGTGGACGCGGCGCTCATTGCCGGCTGGCCGCTCGCCCGCGTCGAGGCGGTGTTGCGCGCGATCCTGCGCGCCGGCGCCTACGAGCTCGTACATCGCGCCGATGTGCCGGCGCGCGTGGTGGTGAGCGAATACGTGAACGTGGCGGGCGCCTTCCTCGATGGCGACGAGACTGGGATGGTGAACGCCGTGCTCGAGCAGATCGCGCGCCGCGCGCGGGGCCCTGAGTTCCAGGAGAGCGCTTCGGGGTAGGCCATGGCCACGAGGCGCAAAGCAAGCGGCGAGGACCGCCTGATCGAGCGGTACTTCCGGCCGATCGCGAAAAACCCGGCCGCACTCGGCCTCCTCGACGACGCGGCGATGCTGGCGGCGCCGGCCGACGCCGACCTCGTCGTCACCGCGGACGCGATCGTCGCCGGCATTCACTTCTTCCCCGGCGATCCGGCGGACATGGTGGCGAAGAAGGCGCTCCGGGTGAACCTCTCCGATCTTGCCGCCAAGGGCGCGGCGCCGCTCGCAGCACTCCTCACGATCGCGCTGCCCAAGGGGACGGGCGACCGCTGGCTCGAGAAATTCGCCCATGGGCTGGGCACCGATTGCGCTCAGTTCCACTGCCCGCTGATCGGCGGCGACACGGTGGCGACCAAGGGGCCGGTCGCCATCTCGATCACCGCGCTCGGCGAGGTGCCGCAGGGACGGATGGTGCACCGGTCCGGCGCCAAGGCGGGCGACGCGGTCATGGTGACGGGGACCATCGGCGACGCCGCGCTCGGGTTGCTTGCCCGGCGAAATCCCCGTCGCGCGGCGTTCCGCCGGCTCGATCGCAAGGCGCGAGCGCACCTCGAGCGCCGCTATCTCCTGCCGCAGCCGCGGCTCGCGCTCGTGAACGCAATCCGCGAGTTTGCCACGGCGGCGATCGACGTGTCCGACGGGCTCGTCGGCGATCTCGCCAAGCTCGCGGCGGTGTCGGGGCTCGGCGCGCGCATCGCGACCGCGGGCGTGCCGCTGTCGCCGTCGGCGGCGCGCGCGGTCGAAGCGGAGCCCGGCCTGATGCGGACGATTCTTACCGGCGGCGACGACTACGAAGTCCTGCTCACGGTGCCCGAGGCGCGCCGCGCCGCGTTCGAGGCGGCTGCTGCCGCCGCCGGAATTCCCGTCGCGGCGCTCGGCCGCATGCAGGCGGGCGGAGGCGTGGAAGTCTTGGGCGACGGCGGCAAACCGCTCAAGCTCGCGCGCCTGTCATTCAGCCACTTCTAGACGGCGAGCGGGGATCATGAAACCTGGGGTCGGCGGGGCTCGCGCATTGCGCAACGAGGCTCATTTTGGCAATGTCCGCGCCGCTTTGGGTTTCCCGAAAATACGCGCGCAGGCGCACGACAAGGATGGGGTTCATGACCGCGTTGTGGCTGATCATTGGCGCCGGCTTGCTTTCGATCGTCTACGGCATCTGGGCGACGCGCTCGGTGCTCGCGGCCGACGCCGGCTCCGCCCGCATGCAGGAAATCGCGGCGGCGATCCGCGAGGGCGCCCAGGCGTATCTGCGGCGGCAGTACACCACCATCGGCGTCGTCGGCGTGGCCGTATTCATCCTGCTCGGCTGGCTGCTCGGCTGGCTGGTGGCGCTCGGATTTGCTGTCGGCGCGGTGCTGTCCGGGCTTGCCGGCTTCATCGGCATGAACGTCTCGGTGCGCGCCAACGTGCGCACGGCCCAAGCCGCCACCCGGTCGCTCGCCGAAGGGCTCGAGCTCGCCTTCAAGTCCGGCGCCATCACCGGCATGCTGGTGGCGGGCCTCGCGCTTTTGGGCGTTACCGGATACTTCGTCATCCTCACCCGCTCGTTCGGCTTTGCCCCGGCCGACCGCCTGGTCGTCGACGCGCTGGTGGCGCTTGGCTTCGGCGCCTCGCTGATCTCGATCTTCGCCCGTCTCGGCGGCGGCATCTTCACCAAGGGCGCCGACGTGGGCGGCGACCTCGTTGGCAAGGTGGAGGCCGGAATTCCCGAGGACGATCCGCGCAACCCGGCCACCATCGCCGACAACGTCGGCGACAACGTCGGCGATTGCGCCGGCATGGCGGCCGACCTGTTCGAGACCTACGCGGTGACGGTGGTCGCCACCATGGTGCTCGCCGCGATCTTCTTCGCCGGCACGTCGCAGCTTCTGCCGATGATGATTTATCCGCTTGCCATCGGCGGCGCCTGCATCGTGACCTCGATCGTCGGCACCTTTTTCGTCAAGCTCGGGCCGAGCCAGTCGATCATGGGCGCGCTGTACAAGGGTTTCATCGTGACAGCGATCCTGTCGCTGGTGGCGGTCGCGATCGTCACCCAGGTGCTGATCGGCTACAACACCGAGCTGCGCATTGGGACGGGCCTTGCCTTCACCGGCGGCGCGCTGTTCTGGTGCGGCGTGGTGGGCCTTGCCGTCACCGGCGCCATCATCTGGATCACCGAATACTACACCGGCATCGGCTATCGCCCCGTGAAGTCGATCGCGTCGGCCTCGATCACCGGCCACGGCACCAACATCATCCAGGGGCTCGCGGTGTCGATGGAAGCGACGGCGTTGCCGGCGATCGTGATCATCGCGGGCATCATCGTCACCTTCAAGCTTGCTGGCCTGTTCGGCATCGCGATCGCGGTCACGACCATGCTGGCGCTCGCCGGATTCGTAGTGGCGCTCGATGCGTTCGGCCCGGTCACCGACAACGCCGGCGGCATCGCCGAGATGGCGGGCCTGCCCAAGGACGTGCGCAAGGCCACCGACGCGCTTGACGCGGTCGGCAACACCACCAAGGCGGTGACCAAGGGCTACGCCATCGGCTCGGCGGGTCTCGGCGCGCTCGTTCTGTTCGCCGCGTATACTTCGGACCTGCAGTACTTCATCTCCAACGCATCGCGCTTCCCGTACTTCCAGGGGGTGCGGCTCGATTTCTCGCTGTCCAATCCGTATGTGGTGGTCGGCCTCCTGTTCGGCGGCCTGTTGCCGTATCTCTTCGGCGCGCTCGGCATGCAGGCCGTGGGCCGCGCCGGCGGTGCGATCGTGGAGGAGGTGCGCCGGCAGTTCCGCGAGAAGCCGGGCATCATGAAGGGCACCGACCGGCCGGACTATTCGCGCGCGGTCGACATGCTCACCAAGGCCGCGATCAAGGAGATGATCGTGCCGTCGCTGTTGCCGGTGCTGTCGCCGGTGGTCTGCTATATCGCGATCTACTGGATCGAGGGCGGGGGTGCGGCGGGCAAGTCGGCGGCGTTCTCCGCACTAGGCGCCATGCTCCTCGGCGTGATCGTCACCGGCCTGTTCGTCGCGATCTCGATGACCTCGGGCGGCGGCGCCTGGGACAACGCCAAGAAGTTCATCGAGGACGGCCACTTCGGGGGCAAGGGCTCGGAGGCGCATAAGGCCGCGGTGACGGGCGACACGGTCGGCGATCCCTACAAGGATACGGCCGGCCCGGCGGTGAATCCGATGATCAAGATCACCAACATCGTGGCGCTCCTGCTGCTCGCGATCTTGTCGCACTGAGCTTCGCGTCCCGGGCGTGGCGCATAGCGCCGTGTCTGGCGACGGGTTCAGAACTGAATGGCGCGGAAGACCTGGCGGACGAGGCTGAGCTCGGCGCCGCCGGTCGTGGTGGTGCGGCTGATGAAGTCGAAGATCTTGCCGTCCTTCATGCCGTAATTGGCGAGGCGCTCGACGCGGCGGTCGTCGTTGAAGTAGACCGCGAGCACGCGTTGATCGGTGACCTCGGGCTTCATGAACGCGGCGCTCTGCTCGACCTTCTGGGTGATGTAGTAAAAGACCTCGCCTTGGACGGTCGCGACCGTGGACGGTGTGCCGAGCACGAGCAACACCTGCTCTTGGCTGGCGCCGACCGGGACCTGCTCGAGGGCCGTCTCATCGAGGACGTAGCCGCGCTGGTAGGATTTCGAGAACAGGCAGCCGCCGAGCGCCAGAGCGAGCGCCACGACCGCGACGAGTCGCCACGCCTTGCGGACGATATCAGTGCTGAAAATAGCGGCGCGGGGCATGGTGTAGTGGTTCAGTCTTGTCACCGGAAGGCGCCTCAAGTAACCCGCAAGCACAGGGATTGCAACGCGGAACGGACCATGTTTCAGAGCCTGCGGCGCCTTCGTCAGCGCCGCGAGACCATCGACCGGCTCTATGGCCTGATCGTGGCGCAGGCACGCACACCGGCCTTTTACGCCGATCTCGGCGTGCCGGACACCATTTCCGGCCGCTTCGACATGATGGTGCTGCACGTCTATCTCATCTACCGCAGGCTCGCGTCCGAATCCGGGACACGCGGCGCGGGCCAAGAGCTATTCGATCGATTTTGTGCCGACATGGACGGCACCCTGCGCGAGCGCGGGGTCGGCGATCTCGCGGTGCCGCGCAAGATGCGGGCGATCGGAGAGGCGTTCTACGGCCGCGCCCAGGTCTATGACGCGGCACTCGCGGCCCCGGACGACGCGGCGCTGGGAGCGGCGCTCGAAAAGAACGTGTTCGGCGAGGCGTCGGGGTTGGCGGCGGGGGCGCGTGGGCTCGCCGCTTATGTGCGGCGCACCGAAGCGGTCCTGAAGCAGCTCGGCGCGGAGGCTATCGTCGGCGGGTCATTGGTTTTTCCCGAGCCAGCAGGGGCAAACACATGAGCGCCGCTTCTTGGGCGCGTCCGGTGCTGGTGGCGGACCTGCCGCCGGAAGGCGAGATCTTCGAGCTCGTACCGGACGCGGCGACGCGCGCGGCGCTCGCGCGCCACGTGGGTCTGCTGGCGCTGCCGGTGCTGCGCGCCCGGCTCAAGGTGATCCCGGCAGGCAAGGGCGGCGTGCTGGTCGAAGGCGATCTCGAAGCGAGCGTGCGCCAGACCTGCGTGGTGAGTCTGGAAGCCTTCGACGTGGAGCTGCGCGAGATCATCACCGTTCGTTTTGCGCCGAAAGCGAATGCTGCTCCCGGCTTGGTTGTCGAGCTCGGCGACGAGGACCCGCCCGATCCGCTGGTGGACGGCGCGCTCGATCTGGCCGCCGTGGTGACGGAATTCCTCGCGCTGGCGATCGATCCCTATCCGCGCAAGCCCGGGGCCATATTTGTCCCACCTGCCGAAACGAAAGACCCGAGCGCATCTCCGTTCGCGGCGCTCGGCAAGCTGAAGGGCAGCCAGAGCAAGAAGTAGGCGCCATTGTTGCGCTGCGGCGCGCCTTGTGTCCGGGGCATGACGCGCTATTGTCCGGACCGCTCCGGCCTTGGCCGGGATTCTGCAACGCCCGAGAAGCGAGCCCCGAGGCCATTTCCGTCCGCCATGTCCAGACGACTGTGCATCGCGCTCGACGCCATGGGAGGCGATCACGGTCCGGCGATCGTGGTGCCCGGGGCGGACATCGCCGTCGCCCGCCACCCGGAAGCGGAGTTCATTCTGTTCGGCGACGAGGCGCTGATCGACCCGCTGCTGACCCGTCATCCGCGGTTGGCCGAAAGGGCGCGGCTGGTGCACACCGACATCGCCGTGCGCATGGACGACAAACCGAGCCAGGCGCTGCGCAAAGGCCGACGTCACTCCTCCATGTGGCTCGCGCTCGAGGCGGTGAAGCGTGGAGAGGCGGATGTGGCGGTATCGGCCGGCAATACCGGCGCGCTCATGGCCATGGCCAAGTTCTGCCTCAAGACGATGGAGGGCATCGAGCGGCCGTCGATCGCGGCGATCTGGCCGACGCTACGCGGCGAGACCATCGTGCTCGATGTGGGTGCGTCCATCGGGGCGGACGCGCACAATCTCGTGGACATGGCGATCATGGGCGCGGCCATGGCGCGGGTCGTTTTCGGCATCGAGCGGCCTAGCGTGGGACTCCTTAACGTCGGCGTCGAAGAAATCAAAGGGATTGAAGAGGTGAAGGAAGCAAACCGCCTCCTGCGTGATCTCGACCTGCTGCAACTCGACTATCGCGGCTTCGTGGAGGGCGATGACATCGGCAAAGGCACGGTAGATGTCGTCGTAACGGAAGGCTTTTCCGGTAACATCGCACTCAAGACCGCCGAGGGGACAGCCCGCCAACTGTTCGAGTATCTGCGCTCTGCCATGAACCGCACGTGGCGGGCGCGGCTCGGTTATCTGCTTGCGCGCGGAGCCTTCAATGTGCTGCGTGAGAAGATGGATCCGGCCAAAATGAACGGGGGGCTGTTCCTCGGTCTCAACGGGCTCGTCATCAAGAGCCACGGTGGAACCGATGCGGAGGGCTTCGCCGCGGCGCTCGATCTCGGCTACGACGTGGCCCACCACGAGCTCGTCCGTCACATTGCCGGCAACCTCGCCCGCTCGGAAAGCGGACTGGTCGCGGCCGAACGGGTGGCTTCGTGACCATCACCCGGTCGGTTATCCGCGGCGTCGGCGCGTATCTGCCGGCGCGCATCATGACCAACGACGATCTGTCCCAGCTCGTCGACACCGACAACCAATGGATCGTGCAGCGCACCGGCATCCGCGAGCGCCGGATCGCGGCCAAGGATGAATTGACCTCGGATCTCGGGCTCAAGGCCGCGCGAGCGGCGCTCGCCAACGCCAAGATGAATGCGAGCGACATCGATCTCATCGTGCTCGCCACCTCGACGCCGGATCAGACGTTTCCGGCGACCGCGGTGACGATCCAAGCCGGGCTCGGCATCACCAAGGGTGCCGCCTTCGATCTGCAGGCGGTATGCTCGGGCTTCATCTACGCGCTGTCCATGGCGGACGGGATGCTTCGCTCCGGCGCTTTCCGCCGGGCGCTGGTGATTGGCGCCGAGACGTTCTCACGCATTCTCGACTGGACTGACCGGGCGACGTGCGTGCTCTTCGGCGACGGAGCCGGAGCGGTGGTGATAGAGGCCACCGAGCAACCAGGCCAGCGTGAGGACCGCGGCGTGCTCACCACGCAGCTCCGTGCCGACGGGCGCTATCGTTCCAAGCTCTATGTTGACGGGGGTCCTTCCTCGACCGGAACGATCGGGCACCTGCGCATGGAGGGTCGCGAGGTGTTCCGTTTCGCGGTGGGAATGATCACCGAAGTCGTCGAGGCCGCGTTCAAAGCGAGCGGCTACGAGCCCAAGGACATCGATTGGTTCGTGCCCCATCAGGCAAACAAGCGGATCATCGACGGCAGCGCCCACAAACTGGGCATTCCTCCCGAGAAAATCGTGGTGACCGTCGATCGTCACGGCAACACCTCGGCGGCGTCGATCCCCCTGGCATTGGCCGAAGCCGCCGCTGACGGCCGCATCCGGCCGGGCCAGCTTGTGTTGCTGGAGGCCATGGGCGGGGGATTCACGTGGGCCGCGGCGCTTGTGCGCTGGTGACTTGTTGACCGCGCCGAAAAGCGGGAATATCGTTTTAATTCAGAAAGATAGTTACGCGGCCGGGAGCATCGACAGGGGGCGGCAATGGCCGAAAGGACGGTAACGCGTGCGGATTTGAGTGAGGTGGTCTATCAAAAGGTTGGGCTTTCCCGCACCGAATCAGCGGCCTTGGTGGAGCTGGTGTTGCGTGAAATCTCCGACTGCCTCGCGCGAGGCGAAAACGTAAAATTGTCCTCGTTCGGGTCGTTCGTGGTGCGCCAGAAAGGTCGTCGGATTGGGCGCAATCCCAAGACAGGCGAGGAAGTGCCGATCGAACCGCGCCGCGTAATGGTGTTCAAACCCTCGAATATCCTGAAAAGCCGCATCAACGACGGCAAGAAGCGGTAATCGGAGTAACGGAGACGACGTGGAGAAGGGGCCCGACGCCTTCCGCACCATCAGCGAGGTCGCCGAGGACCTCGATCTGCCGCAGCATGTGCTGCGTTTCTGGGAAACCCGTTTCGGACAGATCAAGCCGCTGAAGCGCGGCGGCGGCCGGCGCTATTACCGCCCGGACGACGTGGATCTGCTGCGCGGCATCCGCCATCTGCTCTACGGCGAGGGCTACACCATCCGGGGCGTGCAGCAGATCCTGCGCGAGCAGGGCGTGCGCCACGTGCAGTCGGTGGGCCGCTCGGTGGAGGTGCTGTCGCCGAAGCCCGCGACGCCCGCCGATGCCGGCTACCCCGGCCGCGCCGACGGCGAGGGCTTTGGCGGCATCTTTAACCTCATCCCGTCGCTGCGCGGCGCGCGCGCCGAGGACGCGCCGGACTTGCCGCGCATCGTCGAGGTGCCGGTGCCGCGCCCGGCCGACGGAGACAACGGGGACGATGTGGTGTTCGCGTTCCACAAGGCGCCGCCGCCGGAGCCCGAGCGCAGGGCGCCGGTCATCCGCGCGGTGGAGGAAGAAGAGCCCCCGCGTCGCTCGACGTCGGAAGGCGCCCGCCTCACGCCCGAGCAGATCCGGCTGTTGAAGACGACGCTGTTCGAGCTCGGCGAATGCCAGCGCATGCTGGATGCGGCAAGCGGGCGCGAACCCTAGCGTCGCCGCGCGCCGCTTGGCGGAAACATCTATGAACTCCGGCGCGCAAGCCAGGCGATCCGGCTTGTAAGTCATCGTAACGTCGCCGTATCGTTGTAATTCGAAAGCGATAAGAACAATCCAGGGGGAGGGCCGCCATGACCTATCGGATCGCTGCGCTCGTTGCGTTGGCCGGTGCACTGGGGCTGGCAGGGCCGGCATCGGCGCAGACCGAAATCCAGTGGTGGCACGCGCTGCCTGGCGAGCTCGGCCAGAAGGTCGAGAAGATCGCCGCCGACTTCAACGCGACGCAGAAGGACTACAAGCTCGTCCCGGTCTACAAGGGCACCTATCCCGAGGTGATGACCGCGGCGATCGCCGCCTTCCGCGCCAAGCAGCCGCCGCACATCGTGCAGGTGTTCGAGGTCGGCACCGCCACCATGATGGCGGCCAAGGGCGCGGTCTACCCGGTCTATCAATTGATGAAGGACGCGGGCGAGCCGTTCGATCCGAAATCGTATCTTGCCGCGGTCGTCGGCTACTACACCGACACCGGCGGCAACATGCTTTCGTTCCCGTTCAACTCGTCGACGCCGGTGTTCTATTACAACAAGGATCTGTTCAAGAAGGCGGGCCTCGATCCGAACGTACCGCCCAAGACCTGGCCCGAGGTGGAAGCGGCGGCGAAGAAGCTGCAGGCGGCGGGCGTTCCCTGCGGGTTCACCACCGAGTGGCCGTCGTGGGG
>Ga0209118_1001276_pt1 | contig 11937 bp, 8 predicted proteins | sample BlaSpr_A8_Ref_M1_FD_187988 | JGI IMG/M metagenome (GOLD analysis project Ga0209118, IMG submission 187988) | Forest soil microbial communities from Thunder Bay, Ontario, Canada - Black Spruce, Ontario site 2_A8_Ref_M1 (SPAdes) (version 2) | ecosystem: Environmental > Terrestrial > Soil > Boreal...
CGGTGTCTGGTAATGCACGAACCGCTGGGAAGGCGAGAATCGCGACAGTGACGGCGCTAGCCATCACCCGGATCAGGCTCGCACTCATGGGCCACCTTCCCGTGAAGCTTGCGATCGGGCTTCGGAACTTAGCCAAAGGTCCCGATTTCTCCAAACAATCATCAGATTATCGCGCAACAGCAATTTTGGATGAGCTGCCGACGATCAAATTCCGGTTATCGGCAGCTCTATCGGTCGCCCGGAAACCGCTGGTCCGTAGACCTCGTCTTGTGGCCTCGAATCGACTTGGTAGCCGTATTTGCGCTGGGCAGGCTGACGAGCGCCCCAAGACGATGGGAAGACCGACAATTTGGCGCCGGGAGCCTCGACGTTTCCGGCACTTGCGCTCCAGGAAGAGCAGCTCTTTCGCGAGAGGGACCGAGGGTTCGAATCCCGCCCCCTCCAGCGGCGAGTCGAGCGAACTGCGCTGGTCGCCTGATGGTTCGAAGCTGGCGTTCGTTAGCCGCCGCGGTGACCACGCTTTCGTCGGTGTTTATGACTCTGCTGCTAAATCGCTCGTCTATCTCGACCCCAGTGTGGACTCGGATCAGGAGCCGGCCTGGTCGCCCGACAGCCGCCAGATCGCCTTCCTTCGCATTCCGGCGTCGAAAAGCCGCCTGCCGTTCAGCCCGCGGCGCGATGGGCAGCCATGGTCCATTCGAATTGCCGAGGCGATGACCGGCAAGGGGCGCGAAATCTGGCGCGCGGAAACAGGCCAGGGCAGTGCTTTTCACGAGGTCGTCGCGGGCAATCAGTTGCTATGGGGCGCGCGAGGACAGCTCGTCTTCCCATGGGAAAGTGACGGCTGGGCGCATTTATACTCGGTGACGGCGAGCGGAGGAACCGCCAAGCTGCTCACGCCGGGAAATTTCGAAGTGGAATACGTGGCGATGAGCGCGAACCGCGAAGAGATTATTTTCTCCTCGAACCAGGATGACATTGACCGACGCCATGTCTGGCGGATTTCTCCCTCAGGGGATCGTCCGGGAGCAGTGACCACCGGCAGCGGCATCGAAACCGCGCCGGTCATGGCCAGCGACAATCGAACGGTTCTGGTGCTCCATTCCGACGCGCAGACTCCCATGCGTCCGGCAGTCCTTGCGGGCAAGGGAGAACTCCGCGACCTCGCGCCCGAAACCGTTCCTTCGGATTTTCCTTCCCGCGCGCTGGTCACGTCTCAGCAGGTGATTTTCTCCGCCGCCGACGGCATGCAGATTCACGGCCAGCTCTTCCTGCCGTCCACTGGAGGTGATGCCGCGCGCCATCCCGCCATTGTTTTTTTCCACGGCGGTTCGCGCCGCCAGATGCTCCTCGGCTGGCACTACATGTTCTACTACAGCAATGCTTACGCGCTGAATCAATATCTCGCGAGCCGCGGGTATGTGGTGCTCTCCGTGAACTATCGCAGCGGAATTGGCTATGGCCTCGATTTTCGTGAAGCCCTCAATTACGGCGCGATGGGTGCCAGCGAGTTCAACGACGTCGAGGGCGCGGGCGTCTATCTTCGAACGCGAACGGACGTGGACCCTCACCGCATCGGGCTCTGGGGCGGCAGTTACGGTGGCTATCTGACCGCACTTGGGCTTGCCCGCGCTTCGGATTTGTTTGCCGCCGGAGTGGACATTCACGGCGTGCACGACTGGAACACGGAGATTCCCAACTTCAAGGCCTCCTACAAGCCCAATGAGCGGCCCGACGCCGCCAGGCTCGCCTGGGAGTCGTCGCCTCTTGCTTCCATCAGCACATGGCGCTCGCCCGTGCTCTTGATTCAGGGCGACGATGACCGCAACGTGCCTTTCGTGGAGATGGTCGATCTGGCCGAGGCCCTGCGCAAACAAGGCGTCTCCTTCGACCAGTTGGTTTTCCCTGACGAGATTCATGATTTCCTTCTACACCGGACTTGGCTGGCGGCGTATCACGCCGCCAGCGATTTCTTTGACCGGCACTTCAGGACGCCAGGCAAATAAACGTCCATTTGTCCAGCAACACACCAAAGGATTCGAAGAAAGCCTTGAAGCGACGGCATCTGCCATGAAGCACACGTTTCAACTTATTGCCGGGATGCTTTTTCTTGCGGCCGTCGCCGCGGGCGCTGGCGACAAACGCGTTACTCTTCTTCCAAATCTGCAGGCTGGACAGACCATCACCTACTTGATCCGGTACCGGAGCGATAAAAATATAAAGACGGAGAGCAACGTTGTGGCACCGATGGCGCCAAGTGAAGCGCAGATGGATGCTCACGGATTGCTGCAAATAGATATTCTGAATGTGCAGCAGGAAGGAGCTAAGACAACGGTTCAGGCGCGGGGCCAATTTCTGAATCTGGATTCAGGTGTGTGGCTAAAGAAGCCGGGTGACAAGAAACCGAATTGGGATGTGCAGCGGATGGACCCGGAGGGCAAGAGCATCGAATTCACGATTTCTTCGAACGGTTCGGTGGAGAAGGTGATAGGGCTGGATTCTCTTTTTCCCGAGCAACAGCAGGCCTGGCAGGAATGGGTGGCACGCTTTGCGCTGGCGTGGACGCTTCCGGCGGAAGGCGTGAAGACCGGAGAAAAATGGAAGTCGGAACAGACCGTGCAGGCAGGCGCACCAATTGCGGGATTGATTTGGGCGCGGGAGTCGGCATACGTCAGAAATGAACCTTGCCACGCGAACCAGCTATCGCTCCTGGGAGAGCTCTCGCCGTCGAGCGGGTCTGCCGATACTTGTGCGGTGCTGCTAACGACAGCCACGATAAAACAGAAATCGCCGGCTAAAGACGCCACGCCAGAGGATTTCAAGCTTCATGAGCTGAAGACCATGGGAACGGCGAAAGGGACGAACGAGACTATCACATACATTTCCCTAACGACCGGGCTGGTGCTGCGCGCGACGGAAGAAGCGAACCAGTCTATGGACGTAATTGTGGCGATGGCCGATGGTTCGAATCGCGTGCACTATAACGTGGATGCGAAGAGCCACTCGGAAGTTCTGCTGGTGACCGAGACGCCGCTGAATCGCCCCTGATTCGTCCCGGCGAATACTTTTTCTTACAAAAAGCGAGAGTTTGCGTGCCGGAGTATAATGAAGGTTTCAGCTATGGCCGGCGGGACTGCAGGAGACCCTTTCCATGAACTTCAAGCTGTACAGCAACTATCAGCCGCGGGGCGATCAGCCCGCGGCAATCGAGCAGCTCTATCGCGGCTTGGAAGCCGGCCAGAAGCACCAGGTGCTGCTTGGCGTAACCGGCTCGGGGAAGACCTTCACGATGGCGAAGCTAATCGCGCAGGCGAACCGCCCGGCTCTGGTGCTGGCCCATAACAAGACCCTGGCAGCGCAGCTTTACCATGAGTTCAAGGGATTTTTTCCGGAGAACGCCGTCGAATATTTTGTCAGTTATTACGATTTTTACCAGCCCGAAGCCTACGTGCCCTCCGCGGACATTTACATCGACAAAGAAGCCACGATCAACGACGAGCTGGATAAGCTGCGGATGAGTGCAACTCGCTCGCTATTCGAGCGGCGGGATGTGGTCATCGTGGCGTCGGTTTCGTGCATCTACGGCATCGGTTCGCCCGAGGCCTATTTCGGGATGACGGTGACGCTGGAAAAAGGAATGCAGACGTCGCGGGAAGCGCTCTTGCGGCGGCTGGTGGATAGTCAGTATGAGCGCTCGGAAGATTTGCGGCGCGGGACGTTTCGCGTACGCGGAGACATGATCGAGATTTATCCGCCGTACCAGGATGAAGGATTCCGGATTGAAATGTGGGGAGAGCAGATCGATACACTGCGCCAGATCGATCCACTGACGGGCGAAGTGCAGGCCGGCAAGGAGAACTTGACGCGCGTGTCGATCTATCCGAAAACGCACTACGTGATGCCGCAGGAGCAGAGGGACCGCGCGATCGTCAGCATTCAGGAAGAGCTGTGGTGGTGGAAGAAGGAGCTGGAGAAGCAGGGGAAATTCGTCGAGGCGCAGCGCGTGGTGCAGCGCACCATGTTTGATTTAGAGATGATGCGGACGATCGGATACTGCCACGGCGTCGAGAATTATTCGCGGCATTTGAGCGGACGGCTGCCGGGAGAAGCCCCGCCAACGCTTCTGGACTACGTGCCGCAAGACTTCCTCATGTTCATCGATGAATCGCACCAGACGGTCGGGCAGGTGCGCGGGATGTTCAACGGCGACCGCGCAAGGAAGCAGACGCTGGTGGATTACGGATTCCGCATGCCGTCAGCGCTGGATAACCGGCCGCTGACGTTTGAGGAGTTCGAGCACCGGATGAATCAGGTGGTATACGTCTCCGCCACGCCGGGGCCCTACGAGCTGACCAGGGCGGGCGGCGAGGTAGTGGAGCAGGTGATTCGTCCGACGGGATTGGTCGATCCGCAGGTGGAGATTCGCCCGGTGAAGGGTCAGGTGGACGATTTGCTGGAAGAGATTCGCGTGCGCGCGGAGAAAAATGAGCGCGTGCTGGTGACAACGCTGACGAAGAGAATGGCGGAGGATTTGTCCGAGTATTTTTCCGAGATCGGCGTGAAGTGCCGGTACCTGCATTCGGAAGTGGAGACGCTGGACCGCATCAAGATACTGCGGGATTTGCGGCGTGGGGAATTCGATGTGCTAATTGGAATCAACTTGTTGCGCGAAGGGTTGGATTTGCCGGAAGTTTCGCTGGTGGCCGTTTTGGATGCGGATAAAGAAGGGTTCTTGCGGAGCACGACGTCATTGATTCAGACCATTGGGCGGTGCGCGCGGCACATAGAAGGAAGGGCGATTCTGTACGCGGACCGGCGGACGGATTCGATGAATCAGGCGATCGACGAAACCAACCGGCGTCGCGCGAAGCAAGTCGCATACAACACGGAGAATAACATCATTCCGATGTCGATCATCAAGTCGGTCGATATGGAATTGGCGAAGATCGTCGAAGCCGATTATGTGACGGTGCCAATCGATGACGCGGGCCTGGATGTGGCAGCGGCGAACATCAAGAACGAGAAACAGTTAGCGGAGATGTTGCAGCAACTGGAGACGAAGATGCGCGAGGCGGCGAAGAAGTTTGAATTCGAAAAAGCTGCGCAATTGCGCGACCGCATCCGTTCGCTGAAGCAGAAGGATTTGTCTGGTATGTTTTCGATGGAGCCAGCGCCCGCGCCGGCAGATCCTGCGGCCTAAACAATGCCGCGCTTGAGGTCTTCGAGTGGGTAGAAGGTGTCGCGCCAGACGATGCCACCTTGTTTTAGCGTGACCACTGCGGAACGGAGGAGCATATAGCTGAATAGAATCGCGCCGAGAGGATGCGTGAACGCGTAGAAGGGCGAGACCCGCATGACGACCGCGACGCCGGTGTGGAAGCAGAGGGCGATGACCAACGCGATCGCCGCGAAGATTCGAATCCACCCGTGACCGAACAGAAGGCCGAGAAGTGGCGCGACATTCATCAGGAGGAGGCCTGCAACGGAAATTGCGGCGAAGGGCAGACTGAAGCCCACGCCAGCGAAGAAATTCTTGGTGACGCCGCGGACGAGATTGCCAATCCCAGCGTGCCAGCGTACGGCGACAAAATCCTGGGCAACACCGACACCCGAACGGAAACCGGATTGCTTTACGATTTTTCCCAGCTTCATGTCGTCGACCACTTCCAGTGCCAGGCGGCGGTGCATGCCGCTGGCTTCGTAGGAAGTGCGCGTGAGAAGTTGGAAGGCGCCAACGCCTACGTAGGCGCGCGAATTGGGGTCGCTGACGCGGTGAGGGTTGGTGGCGATGTGGAATGCCACGCCGAAGAAAGTGATCAGAACGGTTTCCCAGAAGCCAACCATTTCCACGTCACCGAAGAGGGTGAGGTGATCGAGATGGCGCGCTTTCGCAAGTGAGACGGCGCGGCGGAGGACGTCGGGCTTGAAACGCACATCGGCGTCCGTAAAAAGGAGCCATTCGCCGGTGGACGCATCGTAAGCTTTTTGGAGAGCATGCGGTTTGCCAAGCCAGCCCGCAGGTAGTTCAGAAATGTGAACGACGCGCAGGCGAGGATGTGCGGCAGCAAATTCTTCGAGGATGCGGCTGGTCGCGTCATTCGAACGATCGTCAACAGCAATGACTTCCAGATTGAGATAATCGATTTCCATGACAGTGGCGAGGGCGGCAGGAAGTTTTTCTTCTTCGTCGCGTGCGGCGAAGAGGAGTGAGATTCGCGGGCAATCGAGGTTCGCTGCGGGAGAGAAATCTTTGAGCCACGGGAGCCGGATAGCGCCATAGGCAACGCGGAGGCCATGGGTGAGCCAGAAAAATGCTATGAAGCCAAAGAGAAGGAGTCCCAGAATATGCATGTAAATTGGTGCCAGCGTTAACCTCAGGTTATGCTAACACGGGATGGAAAATAGCCTGGCCATCATCGGGGCGGGACGCGTAGGGCGCGCGCTGGGACGCCGTCTACGCGAGCAGGAATGGAAGATCGGCGCCGTCGTCACGCGCAGCGAGGCAAGCGCGCGGCGGGCCGCTCGATTCATAGGAGCAGGAGAACCGCACGCGGGGATGACGCGGCAAATCCTGGCGTCGCGCGTGATCCTGATTGCGACGCCGGATGATGAAATTGAAGGTGTGGCGCAAGAGTTGTCGCGAATTGGGGCGGAAGAATTGCGGGGGAAAGTAGTGCTACACACCAGCGGCGCGCTGGATGCGAGCGTGTTGCATGTTCTGAAGGGCAATGGTGCAGATGTTGGATCGATGCATCCGTTGCAGTCCTTCAGCGGCTTTGCGGTGCCATCGCTGGAAGGAAAAGCTTTCGCGGTGGAGGGAGACACGGGTGCAGTGCGTGTGGGGCGGCGAATTGCACGGTCACTCGGAGGATCGCCGGTCCGGATTGCGGGTGGCAAGAAGGCTTTATATCACGCGGCGGCGGCGATGGCCGCGGCGCAGGTGCTGGCCGTGGAAGAAGCGGCGACGCAATTGTTGGTTTCCATCGGGATGAGGCGCAGCGAGGCGGTGCGAGCCTTGCTGCCGTTGACGCGGCAGGTGCTGGAGAATTTTGAACGGCTCGGACCGCGAGCGGCGTGGACCGGGCCGCTTTCCCGGGGAGATTACAGAGTGCTTAGGGCGCACCAGGAAGCGCTGCGAGAGTCGCCGGCCGAATTTGCGGAAGCGTACCAAAGTTTGAATCGTCTGGCGGCGAGGGTGCTGGCGCAAGATGTTCGCGGGATGCTGGCCGAATTGGAGAAAATCGCCGCAGGAAATAAAACGAAGGCGAAGGTCATGGGGGGCAACGCGTGAAACAACTGCAGCTTGGGATAGAAAGTACGACACTGGCGAATGGGTTGAAAGTGGTGATTGCGCCGGATACGACGGCGCCGGTCGTGACGGTGGGCGTGTACTACAAGATCGGATTCCGGCTGGAGCCGCAAGGACGCAGCGGATTTGCGCATTTGTTCGAGCACATGATGTTTCAGGGCTCGGCAAACGCGCCAAAGATGCAACACATTAAGCTCATCAATTCGAGCGGCGGTGTGCTCAACGGGTCGACGAGCTACGACGTGACGAATTATTACGAAGCGGTGCCTTCAAATGCGCTGGAACGCGTGCTGTGGCTCGAAGCGGACCGGATGCGCGCGTTGAAGGTGGACGACGAGAATCTGAAGAATCAGCGAGACGTCGTGAAAGAAGAAGTTCGCGTCAACGTGATGAACCAGCCTTACGGCGGATTTCCGTGGCTGGATATGCCGCCGGTGGCGTTCCGGAATTGGGCGAATGCGCACAATTTTTACGGCGATTTTGCGGACTTGGATGCTGCAGCCTTGTCCGACGTGCAGGCCTTCTTCAAAACCTACTACGTGCCAAACAATGCCGTGCTGCTGCTGCTTGGGGATGTGAAAGCGGAAGAAGGCATCGCGCTCGCAAAAAAATATTTTGGAGACCTTCCAGCAGGAGCGGCGCCGCCGTTCGCCGATCCGAGCGAGCCGGAGCAGACCGAGGAGCGGCGCGGAAACGTGGAGGAGAAATTCGGGACCTTGCCGGCGATGGCGATTGGATACGCGCTGCCGAAGCGGCGGACGACCGATTGGTGCGCGATGGCGCTGCTTGACCAGGCGCTGCATGGCGGAAGAGCGGGAAGGATGCACCGCGAATTTGTATTGGAGAAACAGATTGCCGTGGAAGCCGACGGCGGTATCGACGACCTTTTTGGATACAACGGACCGACGCAAATGACCACGCGAATTCTGCACAAGCCGGAATTTTCGAGCGAAGCGACGGTGGCCGCATTTGATGCGGTGATTCGCGAGGTTCAGGAGCACGGCATCACCGAAGATGAACTGGAACAGCTGAAGGTAAAGTGGCGGTCGGATTATTACGCGACGCTGGAAGGCGGGCGCGGCGGCTACATGCCGAAGTACGGGCTGATGCACTTGCTGGCGTGCTTCACTCTTTTTGATAACGAGCCGCAACTGGTGAATACCATCCTCGATGGGTTTCTCGCCGTCACGCGGGAAGAGATACAGGCGGCGGCAAAAAAATATTTGCGAAAAGAAAAGCGCGCTATCGTTTTCCGAACGCCAGTGAAGGCCAGTGCGAAGGAGGCCGCATAATGGCGACGCGCACGGTGGAAGTGGCGACGGGCGTGCCAGGGCTTTCCGCGGAACGTGCGGTGACGTGGCCGAAGCGGACAAAGGCACGGCTCTCGAATGGATTGGAAGTGGTGCTGGCGGAAGCGCATTCGATTCCCAAGTTTCACGGCGAGCTGTTTTTCCGGTCTGGAAACGCGGCGGTTGCGGAACGCGCGCCGGGACTTGCGGAAATGACAGCGACGGTAGTGCGCACGGGAACGGCGAAGCGCGCGAGCCGGCAGATCGAGGAGGATTTGCGGCGGATCGGTGCGGACCTCTCTTCGAGCGCGGGCGCCGATACCAGCGCGATTTCGTTCGCGGGACTGTCGGAGTTCGCGGAACCGCTCCTGGGCCTGGTGAATGAACTGGCGCGCGAAGCGGCGTTTCCCGAAGCGGAATTCGAGCGCGAACGCCGGCAGAAGCTGGAAGAAGTGAAGCTGGAACGAACGCAACCAGGGTTCCTGGCAAGCGAACGGTTGCGAAAAGTTTTGTTTGGCGCGCATCCGTACGCGCAGGTTTCGCCAAGCGAAGAGCAGGTTGCCGCTTACAAACGCGAAGACTTGCAAACGGTATACCGCGAATCGTATACGCCGGAGAATGGGCTGATGTTGCTCGTGGGAGATTTTGATTCGCAAGCCATGTTGAAGAGCGTTGAAAAAGTTTTTGGCGCATGGAGCGGAAAAAAACCAGGAGCAAAGGCAACCGCAAATCCAGCAAATCCGCGCGGACGGCGAGTGTATCTGGTGCACGTGCCCGGAGCGGTGCAGACGCAGATCTTGGCGGGGTGCCATGCGATTACGCGAAAGCACCCGGACTGGGTGAAGTTGGGGCTCACGAACAGTTTGTACGGCGGAGCATTCAACTCGCGGCTGGTGATGAATATTCGCGAAGACAAAGGATATACGTACAGTCCGCGGAGCGGTGTAAACGCTTTGCGGCAGCATGGATATTTCTCCGTTTCAGCGGCAGTTCGCAACGATGTCGTGGCGGCGTCGCTGACCGAGATTTTCTATGAGATGGACAAGCTGCGTTCGCTGCCGGTACCAGCGGCGGAGCTTGCTGATGCCCAAAATTACCTGAGTGGCGTTTTTTCCATGGGGTTGGCGACGCAGGAGGGACTGCTGTCTCAACTCTCCACCGTAGCTCTGAACGAATTGCCCGACGATTATCTCGAAACGTATCGCGCGAAAGTTCGCGCCCTGTCGCCAGAGGATCTGCTCGCGACCGCACGCAAGTATTTGGATTCCGCGAACATGCAGATCGTGGTGGTCGGCGACCGCGCGCAGATCGAATCGCAGGCCGCGCTCTTTGGCGAGCTCGAAACCTACGACGCGCAAGGCAAACGGATGGATTGAGCGGATGCTCCTTTACTTATTGATTTGTGTAAATGCCTGATGCATTACGGACCGGCCATGACGTGGCGGTCGCTGCCAATCCGACTCTTCCTCTCATTTCTTTTCCTAAGCTTGCTTTTTTCGGCAGCGGAGGCTGCTGCGAAGAAAAAACTGCCCGCGCAACCGGTGCATCTCAATACAGCGACTTCAGAAGAGTTGAAACAAGTACCAGGAATCGGGCCTGCAACGGCAGACAAAATTCTTAAAATGCGCAAGTCGTACGGGGCCTTTAAGAGCGTGGACGATTTGCTGGCAATTCTGGGACTCGGGCCAAGGCGCCTCGAAAAGATGTGCAAGTATTTGACCCTTGGAAAAGCTGCGGCCCCTAAGTCCGCGCCACAAACAGCACAACCTGAAACGAAGCCGATTCCTTCTGCAGAAAGACGACCGGGCAGACCTTAAGAGAGATTCCTCACTTTCGCTACGCTCCGTTCAGAATGACAAGCGTTGGGTCAGAGCACCTGGTGCGACGGGCGGGGCTGCTCGATGCGCAGAGGGACCTGATCGGCGATGCGGATGCCGTAGCCTTCGAGGGCAACGACTTTTTTCGGATGATTGGTTAGGACGCGAATGTCCTTGAGGCCGAGGTCAATGAGGATTTGCGCGCCGATACCGCTTTCGTGCTGAACCATGCGCCGGCGGGCGGGCTCGCGGTCGAGCTGGCCGCGTTTGTGAAAATAAATTTGCGGGAGCGTGCCGGGTTCCTCGGCGGTATCCAAGGAGAAGCCACGTCCGGTGTGATGGAGATAGAGGAAGACGCCGCGATCCTCCTTGGCGATGGCGGCGAGGGAGCGGGACACGAGTTCGCTGCAATTGCAAGCGGTGGAGCCGAAAACATCGCCAGTGAGGCAATGCGAATGGACGCGTACGAGGGCAGGCTCGGGCCCTGCCAAGTCGCCGCGAACGAGAGCGATATGCTGGTCGTGGTCGACGTCGCTGGCGTATGCGATCATGCGGAAATCGCCAAAGCGCGTGGGCAGGACGGCTTCGGCCACGCGCCGGACGTAGCGCTCGTGTTGCATGCGGTAGCGAATCAGGTCCGCGACGGTCAACATCTTCAGGTTGTGTTCCCGGCAAAACTCGATGAGCTGCGGCACGCGGGACATCGTCCCGTCCTCGTTCATGATTTCGCAAATGACACCCGAGGGAGTCAGCCCGGCGATGCGCGCCAGGTCGACGGACGCCTCCGTCTGTCCGGCGCGGACGAGGACGCCGCCATTGCGCGCGCGAAGCGGGAAAATGTGACCGGGACGCGCGAGGTCCTGCGGTTTGGTTTTCGGATCAATCGCTGCAAGGATCGTGATGGCGCGGTCTGAAGCGCTGATGCCGGTGGTGACCCCCAGCCGCGCATCAATGGCTTCGCAGAAGGCCGTGCCATGCACGGAAGTATTGATCGGCGACATGAGGGGAAGATGGAGCTCGTCGCAGCGCTCCTCGGTGAGCGGCAGGCAAATCAGGCCGCGGCCGTACTTGGCCATGAAGTTGATGGCGTCGGGGGTGATCTTTTCAGCAGCCATGGCGAGGTCGCCTTCGTTTTCGCGGTCCTCGTCGTCGACAAGGACTACCATGCGGCCCTGATGGACGTCTTCGACGGCTTCTTCCACGGTTGCGAAAGGCGATTTGGTTTCTGTCACGGGGCAGCCCCTTGGGATAGTTTACTGAATTTGATGAAAGTAAAGCGATTAAAGTCGCGCCGACCAGTCTACGGCCGGGGCCTTCCAGTGTTTCATTGAGACTCCGGCGTCGATACCCCCCTGAGTCTTAAGCCACCTATCTGAGGAGGATTGGAAAATGGTGGGGGTACACCCCACCACCATTTTGCATCGGCAACTATCCCCTCTGGACAAGTAATTCAATGATGGACTATTATGGGGACAAAAAAAGAATTACTGAGAGCTTCTATGAAGCGAACGCAGAAGAAAGA
>Ga0209118_1001277_pt1 | contig 11916 bp, 7 predicted proteins | sample BlaSpr_A8_Ref_M1_FD_187988 | JGI IMG/M metagenome (GOLD analysis project Ga0209118, IMG submission 187988) | Forest soil microbial communities from Thunder Bay, Ontario, Canada - Black Spruce, Ontario site 2_A8_Ref_M1 (SPAdes) (version 2) | ecosystem: Environmental > Terrestrial > Soil > Boreal...
CCGGCGCCTATCGGCTGACCCTTCCGCTCGCGGTGCTGGCCTGCGCCCTGGCGCCGGCCTACACCGTCGGCTGGCACATCGGCTTCTACCCCAACCTGCTCGAGATCGGGATCCTGCTCACGGTGGTGGTGTTCGCCTGGGAGAGCTATCAACAACGCCGCATGCCAACCCTGCTCGGGAGGGAGACGTTCGGGGCCCGGACATTTCTTGTGGCGACCGCCCTGCTCGTCATTGCCGGGGCCCTGTCCGTCATCGTCGCGCCGGATCGCCGCGCGGCGCTCGGGCTGTTCCGCGCCTACTTCATCGAACCGGTGCTCTTCTTCGTGGTGCTGATCAACGTGGTCCGCACCAGCCGCCAGGCATTCATGGTCGTCGCCGGACTTGGACTGGGCGGCATCGTCGTGGCCCTGCTCAACATCGTGACGGTCCTCGACGCGCTGCGCCACCACGCGGTTGACACCGGACAGAACGCGCCGGTCGCCGTCTACCAGACGTCGAACGCCGTGGCGCTCTTCCTGGTGCCCATCATCGCCGTGGCCGGCAGCATGCTGCTGCACGGCCGCGCCAATCGTCAGCGCCAGCTAGCCGGGATCTTCATCGCCATCGCCGGGTTTGCCGTGCTGCTGAGCTTCTCGCGCGGCGGCTATGTCGCCAGCGTCGCCGTCGCCATCGGCCTGGCGTTGTCCCACCGGCGACGCTGGTGGTTGCTGGGCGGGCTGGCGGTGGTGGTCGCGGTCGCCATTCGGGTGCCGATCATCGCCAGCCGGCTGGGGCACGAGTTCAGCGCGACCGACCCCAGCAACACGCTGGCCGGGCGGATTCATCTCTGGCAGGCGACGCTGTCCATGATGCGCGGTCACCTCCTCTTCGGCACCGGCCTCTCCGGCTACGCCCATTTCATGTCCCCCTGGCCCGCGGGCCTGATTCAGCTGATCTATCCGCACAATCTGATCTTGAACTTCTGGGTATCGACGGGTGTCCTCGGCGTCCTGGCCTTCGTCGTGCTGCTGATCCAGGGGTTTCGGATCTCGTGGCGAGGATGGAAACGTGGGGACGTCGACTGGCGCCCGTTTGAGCTTGGCGTGCTCCTGGCGCTGGTGGCGGTGGTCGTGCACGGCCTCGTCGATGTCCCCTACTTCAAGAACGATCTCAGCGTCGAGTTCTGGGTGCTGCTCGCGATCGCGTGGGCCGGCATCATCGCGTCCCGGTCTCGCGATAGACCAGCTCGGTAAACGTGTTAGCGGCGATGCTTGTTTCATTACTCGAGCCGTTGCATGGTGAGACCCCGTCGGACCATCTCCCATGGCACGAGCAAGGAAGCACTCGGGTATAGCTGGCGCCGTCCTGGCGCTCCTGGCAGCCCTCGCCCTGAACGGGATCTCTGCCCGCAGTGCGAACGCGGCCCCCACCCCGCCCTCCGCCGGAGGGGCAGGGAGTCTCAACGCCGCTGCCGGCGATCCAGGAACAGGGCCCCACGCCCGGGATGAGGCGCGCCACGCAGGCCAGGCGCTCCGACTCGCCCCCGCGACGACCACCCCGCCTGCGCTGAGGATGAGCGCAAGCAGAGGAGGAGGGAGTCTAAAGGCTGCTGCCGCGCAGCCGCTGGCCAATCGAGCGCTCTACCCGAGCAATCCGAAGCTCGCGCGGGAGGTCTTCGGCTTCGCGCCCTACTGGGCGCTGAGCGGCAACGGCAACTGGGACTACTCGCTGCTCAGCACGATCGCCTATTTCGGGCTCGACGTCCAGAGTGACGGATCGTTCAACACCAGTTCCACCAACAACGGCTTCAGGGGGTGGATGAGCCAGGACCTGGCCAACGTCATCACCAGGGCCCACGCGAACAGCGACCGCGTCGTGCTCGTGATCAAGGCGTTCGACGAGGGCACCATCAACGCCATCGTCAGCAACCCGACCGCGACGCAGAACGCGATCAACTGGACGATCCAGTCGATCCGCTCGAGAAACATGGACGGGGTCAACATCGACTTCGAGGGGTCAACGAACAGCAGCTACCCGAATCTGCAAACGCAGTTCAGCGCCTTCGTCGCCAACCTGAGCAACCAGGTGCACGCCGCTATCCCCGGATCCGTCGTCTCCGTCGACACCTACTCGGGGTCCGCGAGCTGGGACGGCGGCTTCATGAACATTACGGCGCTCGCCCCGTCGGTCGACAGCCTGTTCGTGATGGCCTACGACATGGGCTTCGGCAACCTGCCGGGACAGGCGGCGCCGAACGCGCCGCTCACCGGTTGGACGTACAACGACACGACCTCGGTGCGGCAGTACATCGCCAAGGCCACCGCGGCGAAGGTCATCCTGGGCGTGCCTTACTACGGTTATAAGTACTCCACCACCAGCACCCAACCCTATGCCACGACGACCGGTGGGGCGGTGGCCGACACCTACTCGGGGATCAAGGACGACTTCTCGTGTGCCCTCCAGCTCAGCCGCAGTTGGGACACGACCGCAAGCTCGCCCTGGGCCTCCTGGTGGAGTCCGGCCAGCGGCGACCCCTGCGGCGGCAACCACAATAGCTGGCGCGAGCTCTACTACGACGACGCCACCTCGCTGATGGCCAAGTACGACCTTGTCAACAACAGCAATCTCCAGGGCACCGGGATGTGGGCCCTCGGTTATGACGGGACCAGTCCAGACCTCTGGCAGGCACTCAACGTCAAGCTGCGCGCCTCCTGGGCCGCGACCTTCGACACCACCAGCGTGCCGCACGACTGGGCCGTCAACCAGACCCGCAGCTTTACGATCGGGCTCACGAACGTGGGCAACTCCACGTGGCCCGCGGGCGGCAGCAGCCCGGTGCGCGTGAGTCTGCACTTCATGCCGGCCGACTGGAGCAGCTGGTTGACAGACCAACGCGTCGAGCTGCCGGCCGACGTCGCACCCGGCCAGAGCGTGGCCCTCAACGTGAGCGTTACCGCCCCGGCCACCACCAATGCCGTCGTGCTGCAAGCGCAGCTGGTCAAGGAACCGCAACTCTGGTTCAAGCAATTGGCTACCGTCCCGCTCACCATGCAGGGCGCCATCTGGATGGCGAGCTACGACGCCAGCGCCATCCCGCGGACCTGGACCTACGGACAGACGCAGAGCTTCACCGTCGCCGTGACCAACACCGGCAACCAGACGTGGCCGGCCGGCGGCGCAAACCCCGTGCATCTCGGTCTCCATTTCGCGCCGACCGATCGGGCGGGCTGGGCGGCCTGGCTGACCGACCAACGATTCGCGCTGCCGGGCGATCTGGCCCCAGGTCGGTCCGCGACCATCTCGGTCAGCGCGACGGCGCCGTCGGGACCCTCCGCCACGGTCGTGGAAGCGGAGATGGTCAAGGAGCAGCAGTTCTGGTTCGATCAGACCGGGCCCATGTCGGTCGCCGATGCGACGCCGGGGTGGGCCGCCACCTATGACCTGAGCCAGGTCCCGCACCGATGGGCGCCCGGCCAGACGCAGACCATCGCGGTCGGCGTGACCAACACCGGCAACCAGACCTGGCCTTCGGGCGGGAACAATCCGGTCCGCGTTGGGTTGCATTTCGCCTCCGGACCGGGACAGCCATGGGCCCGCTGGCTCACTGACCAGCGGGTGTCCCTTCCCGCCGACCTGCCGCCCGGCCAGAGCGTGACCATCAACGTCTCGACCACGTCGCCCGCCGCGGGGGCCAACGTGCTCGAGGCCCAGATGGTCAAGGAGCAACAGTTCTGGTTCGTCACGGCGGGCGCCGCGTCGATCGAGACCAACGGTATCAGCTGGCTCGCCGGCTATGACCTGGGGGGAATCCCGCGAAACTGGGTCGCCGGTCAGCCTCAGTCGATCACGATCACGGTGACGAATACCGGCAACCAGGCATGGCCCGCCGGGGGCAGCAACCCGGTCCACCTGGGGCTGCATTTCGCCAGCGCGGCCGGGGTGCCGTACACGGCGTGGCTCAGTGACCAGCGGGTCTCGCTTCCCGCGGACCTGCAGCCCGGCCAATCGGCCACGCTATCCGCGGTGGTGACCGGGCCGTGGACGGCCAACACGGTCACCCTCGAGGCGCAGATGGTGAAAGAGCAGCAATTCTGGTTCGTGGGGCGCGGCCCGGCGGCCATCGCGGATGTCGCGCCCGCCTGGAGGGCGGGATACGACCTCGCCCAGGCGCCCCGCACCTGGACGCCCGGCCAGACGCAGACCTTCACGGTGACACTGCTGAACACCGGTAACCTCGCCTGGCCCGCCGCCAGTTCGAATCCGGTTCGGCTGGGCGTGCACTTTGCCGGCAGCGCCGGCCAGCCGTACACGGTCTGGCTGACCGATCAACGGTTCACGCTGCCGTCGGATCTCGCGGCGGGGCAGACGCTCGCGCTCACCGTCACCGTCACCGCACCGGCGGGCGACACCGGTGGGGTCCTGGAAGTCGAGGCCGTCAAGGAACAGCAATTCTGGTTCCCACAGCGCGCTCCGACGTCGTTCCTGGCGTCCTGAGACTGGTCTAGAATCGCCGCCGCAGCGCCCCGAGCGCGCCGTGGGCCAATGGCAGAAAGAACAACGAGAGCATCGGCCACAACCACAGCGCGGCGGCCGCCCACAACCAGGCGCGAAACCAGCCCGCGAAGTAGGGAAGGCTGAGAACCGCCGCCAGCGCGACGCCCGTCGTGATCCGCCCGGCCGACGAGATGTCGTTGAAGGCGGATCGTTCCAGGAAGACGACCAGGATCAGGACATTGATCAGCAGCATCCAGGGCTCGACGCGGCGCACGCCACGCACCAGCGCCCAGATGGCGGCCAGGCCACAGATGATCGCCGGGATGATCACGATTTCCACCTCGGCCACATGTGCGGGTTGCCAGGGGTACCAGGCGAGGATGCCGCCGAACGGCACATGTTCGATATGGGCGTCGAAACCCAGCGACCCGAGCCACGCGAGTAAGAACATCTTGTACAGCACGATCGGGCTGAGGCATACCGCGAGAAACAGAACCGCGCGCCGCGCGTTGCGACGCACGCGTCCGAGCCAGTCGCCCTCACCGTCGAACAACAGGCTCAGGCCATAACCCACCGCAAAGATCGCGGCCGTCTCGCGCGTGAGAATGGCGATCGCAAAGACGACGCTCGCCCAGAGCAGTGGACGTCTGGCAACGTCGAAGAGATAGACGGCCACAGCGATCAACCCGTAGGCCATCACCTCGGTCACATCACGCTGGAGCGCGATCAGGACGCCGGGGTAGAAACCATAGACGGCGGCATACCAGGCGGAGACAGCCTTGCGGCGTAACCAGGCCGCCACCGCCAGCGTGCCCACCCCGATCATGACGAAGTTGACCAGCACCAGGGTGTAGGGCACAAGGTCGGCTTGGCCGAGCGCAAGGGCTCTCGCGGTCAAGGGATAGACGATCCGCGTATAGCGATAGGCCGGGCTATCCACGTAGTAGCGCGCGTTCACCGGATCGACCGCGATGAAGTAGGCAAACTGTCCGTCGAACCCGATGTCGCCGTCGTAGTGGTAGGCGGCGGCGCGACTGCTGATCGCGGGCGATGCCTGGCTCTTCGACACAAAGATCCGGCCCAGGCGGATGAAACCCTCGGGCCCGTGCCGCAGGGCGGCCACGGTCCACAGTCCGTAACAGCCGACCACGATCGCGGTCACCGCCCAGACGGACCAGCCCCGGGTGCGCTCGAGCGCACGGTTCCACGCGGGGCCGCGACGGGTGACCGTTAGCATGGCAGCGTGACCAAGGGCCGCTCTGGACGCGCGTCCGAGCGCCGCTGGCTGCAGGCGTTTCTCAAGCGGTTCTACTATGCCCCACCGCTCGCTTTCTGGCGAGCCATCGAGGCCCGTGCCCTCGGCGATGGTCCATTGCCGGGTCCCAGCCTGGACGTCGGCGGGCACGACGGCGCGTTTGCCGCGACCTGGCTTGGCGATCGACCACCGATCGACGTCGGGGTCGATATCGAGCCGCTGCCGACCGCCGACACCCGGCGCGCCTATCGCACGCTGACGACCGGCGATGCCCAGGCGCTGCCATTCGAACCCGCCTCATTCCAGACGATTGTTTGTAACAGCGTGATCGAGCACGTTGATGACGAGACCCGGGTGGTTCGCGAGTTTGGGCGCGTGCTCAAGCCGGGCGGCGTGCTGCTCTTCACGACGCCGAGCATCTATTTCCACGACCTGCTCGACGGCGTGATCCGTGCACGTCGGCGCGGCGACGAGGCGGGGGCGCAACGCTACATGCGCGCCACGGACCGGCGCATCATCCACAAGCACTACCGGCCCGTTGACGAATGGATCCAGCTGCTGGCCGAGGCGGGCCTGACGACGGTCGAGCACTCCTACTACCTGCCGCCGGCCGCGGCCGCATTCTGGGATCGCTGGGACACCCGGCTCAATGCCCGCATCCTCGGCCGCCCGCTCTACTCCTTGATCGGGTCGCGCAAGCTACGACGCGGGATTCCGCCTGGATTCTGGTACAAGCTCTTCATGCCGTACCTGGTTGCGCCCTACGAGCGAGCGCTGCGGGACCAAGAGAATCCCGGGACGATCGGAGCCTCGTTTTATCTGCGCGCGATCCGCCAGTAGCGCGTGACCACGCTGGCGCGCGGCCGGCCCTTGCCTCTGCTGGGGAACGTGGCGTTCAACGTCGGCGCCCGGGGCGCCTTGATCCTGCTGACCATCATCAGCACGCCGGTCGTGCTGCACCGCCTGGGGACGGCGGCCTTTGGCGTCTACATTCTGGCGATCACCATCGGCGGCCTGCTCGCGCTGCTCGACTTCGGTCTCACGCCGGCCCTGATCACCTTGCTCAGCCGCGCCTGGCACCAGGAACGGCTGGATGAGACGCGGCGACTGGTCGGCACGGCGCTGACGCTCTACCTCGCCATCGGCCTCACCGGCGGCGTGCTGTTTGCGCTGCTCGTCCCCTGGGCGGTGCGGGACCTGCTGCACGTGCCGGTTGCGTTACAGGCTCCGGCGCGCACCGCGCTTTGGCTCAGCACCGCCGGCTTTGCCTTCAACATGTGGCTGGCCGTCTTCAATGCCGTCCCCTACGCGCTGCAGCGCTACGACCTGGTCGCGATCCGGATCGTCGGCCTCTCATTGCTCACCACCCTGGCTCTGATCGTCTATGCGCTGCTCGGCGGCGTGCTCGAAGGCTTCGTCCTGATCAACGTCGGCGGCGCCCTGGTCGGGTTGTTGATTTTCTATCTCGTGAGCCGGGCTCTGCTTCCGGGCGTTCATTTCACGCCCCGCTTCGACCGGGACGTGTTTCGCCGGCTGGTGCGCTTTGCGGCGTTCAAGTTTGCCGGGACGGTCGGCGGCATCTTCACCTTCCGCTTCGACCAGTTCGCGGTGGGCGCCATCCTCGGCGTCGGCGCGGCAGGGCTCTACGCGATTCCCGCGACCGCCGGCCAGAGGCTGCTCTCCCTCCTGGGTGAGCTCGCCTCGCCGTTCTTTCCGCGAGCCAGCACGCTACGCGGCGACGATGCGCGACTTCGCGCGCTCTTTTTCGACGGCAGCCGGCTGCTCGCCCTGGCGGCCACGCCGATGTTGCTCTTGCTCTTCGTCCTGGCCGAGCCGACGCTGCGATTCTGGATTGGGGGCGCGCAGGGGCAACAAGTCGCGCAGGCGAGCGCACCGGCGTTCCGATGGCTGCTGGCCGCGCTCCTGATCCAGTCCGTGGCCATCATTCCGGTCACCTTCTGCGAGGCGATGGGCAAACCAGAGATCAACAACAGTTTCGCGGTGGCATCGGCGCTGATTCATATCCCATTGGTGCTACTGCTGGTGCCGCGTTTCGGAATCACGGGCGCGGCCATCGCGCTCTTCCTCAACAGCGCGACGCAAACCCTGATCTTCATTATTTATGCGAGCCGCACGCTGTTCCATGTGAGCCTTGGCGAACTCCTGCGAACGACGCTCGTTCGACCGCTCGCCGCCGCAACGATGACGGCCGCGCTTGCCTATCTGGCGGCCCGGCCGCTGATCCAGAACCGTCTCACGTTGATTCTCGCGCTGGCATTCTTGCCGGTCGTCTACCTCGGCGTGGCCTTCCTGTTCTCCGCCATCACGCGCGATGACCTGGCGAGAATCTCCCGGGTTCTCCCTCGACCTCGTGCCGGCCAATAATCTCCCTCCCCCTCTGGGGGAGGGTCGGGGTGGGGGCCGGATCGTCCTCGTCTCCCACTCGCGCGAGGTCGGTGGCGCCGAACTGCACGTCGAGCGCCTGGTCGGTTACCTGGTGGAGCAGCTCGCCCCCGCCTATCAGCTCGAGCTCATTTGCCGGCCGGATGCGGTGCTCGATGCGTGGGTGGCGCGGCTCGCCGCGGCGGGTGTCGTGGTGCACCGGCTGGGGCTGACACGGCCGAGCGACGTCGGGCGCATGGTCCGCATCCTCGCTGGCGCCCGCCTGGTGCACCTGCATCTCGCGCATCTGGTCGGTAAGTATCAATGGGTGGCGGCGCTCACGGCGCGGCTCACCGGCCGGCGCATCGTCGCCACCCATCACCTGGCGCTGGACATCCGCGAGCTGGCGCTCGGCGAGCGGCGGCGCCAGGTCTGGTTCACCGCCGTTCGCCTGATGTTGCGCGTCATCAACCGGCACATCGCCATCTCGGCCTATGCGAAGCGCACCCTGGCAAGCATCTACGGTGTCGATCCGCAACGCGTGTCCATCATCTATGTCGGGACGGATCCGGGCCGCTTCGCTCCCGCCGGCGGGGCGGAGCGGTCTCAGCGGCGCGACCAGCTTTTCGGTCGTCTTCTCCCCAGGCTCTCACGAGAGGTGAGTCTCGTCTGTTCGGTGGCGCGGCTCAGCCCCCAGAAGGGTCTGCAGGATCTCGTCGCGGCCGCGCAGCAGCTGAGAGACGACCTGCCATCGGCACGGTATGTCGTGATTGGCGAGGGCGAATCGAGGTCGGCGCTGACAAACGAGGTAAAGCGTTCGGGACTCGACGGCATCGTGCGGCTCATCGGCAACTTGCCGCCGCCCGATGTCGCGCGCTGGCTGGAGGTGGCGGACCTATTCGTCTTGGCCAGCCACGTCGAAGGCGGCCCGCCGACCGCCCTGATGGAGGCGATGGCCGCCGGCTGCGCCGTGGTCGCCACTCGGGTTGGCGGCAGTGAGGAACTGGTCGCCAACGCCGAGTTCGGGACGCTGGTCGAGGCCCGCCAGCCGGACGCGCTGGCTGCCGCGATTCGGCGGCTACTGTTGGACCCTGGGCTGCGTGCGCGGCTGGGCCGGCAGGCGAGGGAGCGCGTCATCGCCGGATTCGACATCCGCCGCTGCCACGCGCAGACGCTCGAGCTCTACCGGTCGATGCTCGAACGGTAGGTCGCAAACACCGCGTCCGCCACGGCGCCCCAGGAGAACGCCTCGACGTGCCGCCGACCGGCATCGCCCATCTGCCGGGTGAGCGCGGCGTCGTCGAGCAGCCGCAACAGACGGTCGCGAATCGCGGCCGGGTCGTTCGGCGGAACGATGAACCCGGAGACACCATCGACGACATACTCCGGCATGCCACCCACGCGAGTGCAGATCACCGGCGTGCCCACCGCCATCGACTCCAGTAGCGTGAGGCCAAGCAGTTCCGACTGCGACCAGGCGCGACCGTACATGTCGCGGTAGACCGACGCCGAGACCGTCACGGCCGACTCGCGATAGTGCTGCAGCAGGACATCGTCGTCCGGCCCAATCAGGAACCGCACCTTGGTACCGGTGGCCATCGCCTGCAGGTCCCGCATGTAGCGCGCATCGGCGGCCTGGCCGGCCACGACCACCTCGATATCTGTGCCGGCCGCTCCGATCAGGTTGTCGATTCCCTTGTGCGGCATGATGCGCGCCACCAGCAGGGCCTGCCGGCGCCGCGGGCCCGGACGGTAACCGTAACGCTCGAGGTCGATGCCGCCGAGCACGACAGTGGCGCGCGAACGGACCTCCGCGGGAAGCAGCTGTCGCGAAAAATCGGAGATGCAAAGAAATCGTGGGATCAGCCGGTACAGCTTGAGGCGGAACATCAGGGCTCGGCCTCCGCCGCCGACATCGGTGACGACCAGCGGCGTGCGACGGGCCCGGCACCACAGCGCCAGCAGGCTGGTCGACGCCGAGCGCAGCTGAAAGGCATGGACCAAATCGAAGCGCTCGCGCCAGAAGAAGCTCGTCACCGGAATGGGGTTCTCGGTCGACGGCGCCCACGCCGGGAGAATCACGTGGCGAAGGCCCTCCTGATCGCGCTGCCGAAAGCGCGGACCGAAGGTGACGAGCGTGACGTCCACGTGGCGGCGTAGCGCCCGGGCCAGCTGATAGGCGTATCGTTCGCCGCCACCCAGCAGGTTGATGCCATCGGCGGCGTAGGCCGGGAGGACGAGGGCGACCCTCAGCTGTTCGCTCCTCTTCCGAAAGACGACCGCACGTTCACCAACAGTGCCTCATACGAGTCGGTGACCTCATCCCAGGAGAAAGCTCGGGCGCGCACTTTCGCCTGCTCCCGTTTCGCTTCGACGAGAGCGGGATCCGTCGTCAGGGCGGCGAGGCCACGCTCGAGCTCCGGCAGGTCATGAAAGTAGATCGCCGCGTCCTGCGCCACCTCGTCGTTGCTTTCCGTCCAGCGTGCCAGCACAGCGTTTCCATACGCCAGCTGCTCGACGAGCACGGGATGCGTGCCGCCCACTTGCGCGCCAAACAGGAACGCGTACGCGTGCGCGCTCAACTCCTGGTAGGCCGTGCCGAACTGATAGCCGGTGAAGACCACCGACGTGGGCGCCATCTCACGCAGCCGGCGCTTGTAGTCCTCGCTGTAGGGCGCGTCGCCGACGATCACCAAGGGCATCGCCGCTTGCACCGCCGCGTAGGCCGCGATCAAATCGTGAAAGCCGTTCTCCGGCACCATCCGCCCGACCGCCAGCAGGTAACGGCGCGGCTCGAGGTTGAATCGCCGCAACGTTTCCATGCCAGACTCCAACGGGACCTCAGCCCCATAGGGTATGAACGTCGTGTCGGCGTGGTAGTGCTCCTTGTAGTAGGCAGCGACCGCGCGAGAGTCGGCGATCACCGCGCCGGCGGTGTTCACCGCGACCCGCTCCGACCAGCGAAGGTAGCGCCGCCCTATTGGGCCCCACTTGAGCCGCGCCCAGTCGGCGCCGTCGACGTTGATGGCGACGCCCACGCGCGAGCGGCGAAAAAATCGACAGAAGACCGCGTTGCCGACGCCGAAGATGAGCACCGCGTCGGGCCGGTCGCGGCGCAGCGCCCGGATCGTCGACAACGCCGTGTGACTGAGCGTGTCGAGCCCCTTGGTCGGGATGCTGGGCAGCTTCACCAGCCGCATGCCCAGGTACTCCTCGGCTGCCGTCTTCACATATGCGGGCCGGCAGTAGACGACCACCTCGTGGCCGCGCGCCGCCAGGCGCTTGCCGACCTGCTCAACACACGTTTCGAAACCGCTGTAGGCGGCGGGCACGCCGCGGGTGCCGAGCATGGCGATCCTCACGAGAGCGCCTCCTGGTACACGCGACGCGTCAACTCCGCGGTTCGCGTCCAGGAGAATCGAGCGGCCTGGGCCCTGCCGTCGACGGACATGCGCCGCGCCAGCTCCGGGTCGCCGATCACGCGGGCCATCGCCGCCGTGAGCCCGGCGACGGACGTGGGGTCAACCAGGATCGCGGCGTCGCCGGCCGTCTGCGGGATCGCTGTCGCGTTGCTTGCCACCACCGGACAACCGCAGGCCATGGCCTCCAGCAGTGGCAAGCCGAAGCCTTCGTACAGCGATGGAAACACGAACACGCCCGCCAGCCGGTACATGACCGCGAGCGTCTCCTCGGGCAGGTAGCCCAGAAATCGGACGTACTGGTGAAGCTGGTGGCGGTGAACAGCGCGCCTGAGCGCCGCGTACCTCGAGATCTCATCGCCGATCAGCACGAGCTTGAGGTGGTCG
>Ga0209118_1001278_pt1 | contig 11913 bp, 9 predicted proteins | sample BlaSpr_A8_Ref_M1_FD_187988 | JGI IMG/M metagenome (GOLD analysis project Ga0209118, IMG submission 187988) | Forest soil microbial communities from Thunder Bay, Ontario, Canada - Black Spruce, Ontario site 2_A8_Ref_M1 (SPAdes) (version 2) | ecosystem: Environmental > Terrestrial > Soil > Boreal...
CTCGCCGGCGTCAACGTGCCGCTGATCCCGATGGCGCACGAGTACCTCATCACAAAGCCGTCTGGACTGCCGCTCGACATGCCGACCATGCGCGACCCGTCGCTGCTCGTCTACTACCGGCCGGAGTCCGGCGGGCTGATCATGGGCGGCTACGAGCGCGACCCCGCGCCCTGGAGCCTCGACGGCATCGCGCCCGACTTCAACGGCAAGCTCCTCGAGCCAGATTGGGATCGCTTCGAGCCGCTGATGACGAACGCGATCGTCCGAACCCCATCGATCAAGGACGCGCAGGTCGTCCGGCTCGTCAACGGGCCGGAGGCGTTCACCCCGGACAACGAGTTCATCCTCGGCCCGTCCGAGGTGCGCGGCTTCTGGGTTGCGGCCGGGTTCTGCGCGCACGGGCTGGCAGGTGCCGGCGGGATGGGACGGCTCGTCGCGGAGTGGATCGTCGACGGCCGGCCGGGACTGGACGCCTGGGAGATGGACTCGCGGCGGTTCGGCCGCCACTACATCAGCCGCGAGTACACGCTCGCCCGCACCGTCGAGGTTTATTCGACGTACTACGACGTCAAGTACCCGGGGCACGAGCGCAAAGCCGGCCGCCCGCTGCGCCTCTCGCCCGCCTATTCGCGCCTCGCCGAGCTGGGCGCGGCCTTCGGCGAGAAGTCCGGATGGGAGCGCGCCAACTGGTTCGAGCCGAACGGCACGCGCGGCGACGAGTCGCTGCGGCCACGAGGATGGGCCGGCCGCCTGTGGTCTCCGGCGATCGGCGCCGAGCACAAAGCGTGCCGCGAGTCGGCCGCCATCTTCGACTTCACCTCTTTCGCAAAGATCGAGATCCGCGGTCAGGGCGCCGCCTCGTTCCTGGAAAGCCTCACCGACAACCGCGTCGCGCGCGCGGTCGGCGCGCTCACCTACACGCAGATGCTCAACGACGGCGGCGGCATCGAGTGCGACTTCACCGTGACGCGGCTGGCCGAGGATCGCTTCCGCGTCATCACCGGCACCGCGTTCGGCCAGCACGACCTCTCCTGGATCCGAGACCACGCACCGGAAGACGGTTCGGTGTTCATCGAGGACGTGACGTCGGCGTACGCGTGCATCGGCCTGTGGGGCCCGGCCGCTCGTGACATCCTTCAGCCGCTGACGACGGCCAACATCGGCAACGAAGCCTTCCCGTTCATGACGGCGCAGCAGCTCGCGGTCGGATCCGTACCATGCCTCGCTCTCCGCGTCACGTATGTGGGCGAGCTGGGATGGGAGCTCTACTGCCCGGCCGAGTTCGGCCTGCGACTGTGGGACACGATCTGGGAGTCCGGCCACGGCAAGGGCCTCGTCGCGGGTGGGTACAAAGCGGTCGACTCGCTGCGGCTGGAGAAGGGCTACCGCGTGTGGGGCAGCGACATCAGCCCGGAGTCAGACCCGTACCAGAGCGGCCTGGGCCCCTTCGTCAAGCTCGACAAGGGCGAGTTCATCGGTCGCGCGGCGCTGCTGAAAAAGCGCGAGGCGCCGACGCCAACGAAGCTGGCCTGCCTCGTGCTGGACGACCCGCGCTCTGTCGCGCTGGGTTCGGAACCGGTTCGCATCGCAAGCGAGGTGGTCGGCCGGGTGACGAGCGGCGGCTACGGCTACACGGTGGCCCGCTCGATCGCATACGCGTACGTGCCGTCGACCGCAGCGGTGGGGACACCCGTGGAAGTCGAGATCTTCGGCACGTGGGTCGCGGGCCAAATCGCTGAAGAACCCCTCTATGACCCCTCAGGCACGAGGGTCCGCAATTAACGCGCGAGTGAGACCTAACCTTCAGACGTGTTCCACGGACGGATTGATGTGAGTCAGAGCTCCAAGGACCAGTCCCATGTCATCGAGAAAAGCGTTCGACGCGTCCAGAATGCCTTGTTGATTGCCGGCGTCGGCGGCCGAAATCATCGCCTTTAGGTCGGCAACTGTCTTTGGAAGTTGCGTACGAAATACCACATCGTCGGCCGCAAACTTGGCCGGCGGTGGAGTCAGGTCCAAGTCACTCAGGAACTTCTCCTGCACCGCAAGCATTGCAGTGGCGTGTAACCGGCACAACGGTGGGTTGATACCGTGCGTGCCCGTACCGGTTCCCAGGCATACGGTGATCGCGCCACCAGTGGCGGTCACGTGGGCGTCCCAGTAGCTGTTCGCCAGGTCGACGTACTTCTTGGTCAGCGGGTCGCCAGTTGGCGAGGCCGTAACGGCCTGTGTTTGCGTCGAGCAGCTAGACACCACCGCACCGAGGATCAGGAACAACAGCACAAGGTTCAGACGGCGAGCGTGCATTCCCTTTCCTCCTCGCGTTTGTTTCCGCCAACTACAGGGTGCTGAAAAAGCTCCAGATCGCCGCGTTGGCGTTCGGCTCACCGCTTACCGGATCGATGGTTGATCCGAACCATGTGTGGTGGCCGCCCACGACGGTATCCAGCTGGACAGTCGTGCCCGCCTTGCAGTCCTTCCACACAGACGTCTTTGTGATGCCGCTCTGACTCTGTGTGGGGTTGCCGGCACAGCCATCCAGACTGGCCCATTGCTGTATGACCGAGGCGACAGAAGGTGAAGGTGCGCCATTGAACACAGCTCCCGCGTCGTACGGAACGTTGGAATCGTCGGTGCCGTGCATTTCTAGAATGGAGACAGGGCGCGCCGGATGACAGCTGTCCACCAACATCGTGCCGGCGACTGAAGCGACTCCAAGGATCCTGCCGGACAGCTCACATGCCAGCCGGTAAGCCATGAAGGCCCCTGCCGACAAACCGGCGACGAAGATGCGGGTCTTGTTGATCGGGAGCTCTGTACTTACGCGGTCGAGCAGTTGGCTGACAAACGCGACGTCGTTCGCAACCGGCGTATTCACGTTCTCGATGCAGCAGCCGCCCGCGTTCCAGCATCGCATGCGCCCAAGGACCGAGTAGTCGCTGATTTGACCGTCCGGATACACCGCAACGAAGTGGCCTGCGCTTGCCTCTTCGTCGAAATGTGTGTCAAGAGCGGCCTCATCCCCACTTCCCCGCATCAGATCGCACCCGTGGAGGAGGACGACCAGCGGTGAAGGTTGGTTTGGATCGAGTGAGTGAGGCACGAAGACTCGGTACAGGCGCAGCGTGCCGTTGACGATGAAGCTTGCGTGCTCAATCGTGCCGGGACTCGGCGTCGACACTGGCGTGGGCGCCAGTTTTGCGGTTGGGGTCGCCATCGCGCCACCGCAGGCAATCGATCCGAACAGAAAGACGGCCATCAGAAGACTCGGCCGCGCCCGCATCGCGTTTCCCTCCTGGGTTCGTCGCCGGAGCATTCTCCGGCTCGTAAGGCGCAGGCTAGGCGACGAGGGGTCGCGCAAACACCGTGGAAAACACGGGTTTTGTACCCGGCTCAGCCGGCGGGCATCAGGCTCCGAAGCAGAGTGTCGGGTTCCTCGGCCTGGCTTTCGGAGCGCAAGCGCTCCACAACTTCGAGCCCAACTTCATCTGCCAGGCGGGCCATGAGGTCGGCTTCCGGTATCGCGATCGGGTCTACGTACCTGATGTTGAATTCGGCGTTCAGCCGCTCGGCCGCGAAATGGAATCGGAGAGCGACTTCTTTGTCGCCCTCGATACCGGCCACCAGCGCGAGCCCAAAAAGACAAAAGGGAATTCCGTTTTTCCATCCGATCTCAAGGCCACTTTCCACCGCCTCTAGCCAGCATTGCCGAGCCTGGTCGAGGTCGCCAAGCAAGGCGTACGCTTGGGCCAGCGTATCCAGCGATGCCATACGGTTCGGAGTAGCGCGCCGCTGAGATCCGATCGCCCGCTGCGAAAGGTTCGCGCCTTCGCGCAACCGGCCAAGCGAGAGCAGGGTGATCGCAGTGCCATTCCGCGCCGACGCCAGCCGACTTTCATCGCCCTGTTTTTCGTACCAGTCGATCGCCTCCTCACCGAGGCGAAGCGCCGACTGCAAGTCGCCGGCGAGGAAGTGACAGTTCCCTCGCACGAGCAGCGTCTTCTGACGGAGCTCCTCAGATCCTTGCAAATCAGCGATAGCCTCCGCCTGATGGAGCGCCTTCAGCGCATCGTTCGAGCGACCGAGGTCAATCAGGGTCAATGCTTGTTGGAACAGGCTCCGGCAACGATGGGCTGAGGGCTCCGGATTGACCGCGAGCGCCTGATCGTTCCACGCCAGGCCTTCCTCATAACGACCTTCGTGGCGCCAGGTCGGCAACATGGCATCGCTGAGCACCAGGGCCCGCACCGGACGTACCGGGAGCAGTGTCGTGAGCGCGCCTCGCACGTCATCCACCATGGCTGTCACCTTGCGTCGAACAGCGAGATCTCCGTCAGGCCCACTCGCCTCAACCACCGACACCATGTGCTCCGCGTGGTCAAGCCGGACCTCGTCAAGCTCTCCAGCTTCGTCCAGGCGCTCAATGGCAAAAGCCCTCAGGGTGTCGAGAAGCCGATACCGCCCGGCATCTCCCGTTGGTTCCCTCACGATCATCGATTGCTCCGCCAGGGACCCCAACAAGACTGCGGTGGCAAGGGCGGCATTCGGCGCCACTGCCGCGGCATCCTCACATTCGAACCATCCGGCAAAGACTCCCACGCGCCGGAACAGCGATTGCTCTGCGACCGTCATCAACCGGTAGCTCGAATCGGCGACCGCAAAGAGGCTGCCGTGCCGGTCACCAGAGGCGGCCTGCCAGGCGGGGTCGAGGAGATCGGCGGCCAGCTCGGCGGGACTCTGAACCCTCAAACGCGGCACCACCAGCTCAATCGCAAGCGGCACTCCATCGAGGCGGCGGCAGATCGCCGCGATGATGTCGCGGTGGCCACCATCAAGCTGGAAGTTGGGCACGGCCGCTTCGGCGCGGTCCTCGAACAGCTGCATCGCATCGTCTTCAGGCATCGGGTCCAGGCGGCAGATTGCCTCGCCGATCAGGCCGAGCGGCGACCGGCTGGTCGCCAGGATTCGCACGCCGTGGCATGCGCCGAGCAGCTCCTGGATCGCCGCCGCGGCCGAGCTCAGCACGTGCTCGCAGTTATCGAGCACAAGCAACGCAGCCCGGTCTTTGAGGTGCTCGCGCACAGCCATCAAACGGTTGCGAGCGGCACGCCTCAGCTCCAGCGCTTGCGCGATTGCATCGCCGACCAGGCTGGGATCCCCAACCGGCGCGAGATCACACAGCCATACGCCGTCCGGAAAGTCCGATTGGAGCTCCTCTGCCAGGCGAAGCGCCAGCCTCGTCTTACCAGTCCCCCCCGCGCCGACGACCGTGACCAGCCGATTGGCGGTCACCAGGTCGAGCAAGGCGCGCAGCTCGCGCTCCCGGCCGACGAAGCTGGTGTGCTGCGCCGGGAGGTTGCCGCGGTGCCGAAAAGCCGGGGCCGGCTCGGCTCCCGACGCTTGCGAGCGCACCACCCAGGCGGCGATCTGGCTGCGCGAGGTGAACCCGAGCTTGTTGAGGATCTGTTCGATGTGCCACTCGACCGTCCGGTCCGACAGGAACAGCCGCTTGGCGATCTCGCGGTTGGTCAGGCCGAGCGCCACAAGCTCGGCCACCTCTTTTGCCCTACGCGTGAGCTTCGAATCTGCCCGCACACAGCAGATTCTCCACCCCCGCGCGGATTCTTTTACACGGCGGCCGCGTCCACATCCACTGCCGCCAGCGCTCGCCCGAGCGAGGGCCGGGCGGCGGTGAATCCCGCTTGATCGCCTTTCAAGAGATCACCCATCATCGCGATGAGGGCCGTATCGCCCTGTGCGAGGTCGGATTGCAAGAGAGCGTCCTTGGCTCCCATGGTGCTTGGGGCGGCGTCCAGCACAACCGCGCCCTGGAATGTGGCCATCTGGCTGGCCGCGTCCAGGACGAGGGAGTTGCAGTCAGTCGGGGCGGCGCCGTCACAGCTGAGCGGAGTCTGGGCGGTCAGCCGTTGGCAGCCCGCACACTTGTCAAGGTCTGACTTCTCCGATTTGACAAGATTTCTGTACACGGCGGTCGTCGCGGGACTCGAATGCGAAATGCTCGCCGTCAGACGGTCGACCCATTCACGTTCGCTGACGGCCGCCACAATTGATCGATCCAGAGCAGGTTGGTTCTTGGCCACGGTCGCGGCGGCACTGGCATTGAGGTATGCAATGGCCGCCGCTACATGTCGCTTCATCTGAGCGCCGATCGTGGCAAACCTGGCCGGGGTCTGGAATCGATTGAGATCGTCGAGCCATGACTGCAGCGCGGCCACGACGCGGGCGGCCGCCGCCGGGCATGCCGTGTCCTGGACAGTGTTGCAGTGATTTGAAGTGGCTGCCCCCATCGCGTTGTCGTCGCTGAGCATCATTGCCTGGTAGGCCTTGATTGCCGGATCAGTCGTCGGCGACTGTTGGGCCACCGAAGCTGACTGGGAGCAACCAAACAAGAGCATCACGACAAAGACTTGCGCTCCTATCACCGGTCTAGTGCGAGGCATCGTCATCCGTTCTCTCTCCTCGAAATGCCGTGAATGCACCTGAGATTAGGTTCGTCACGCTGGGCCGTCACCAGGAGAATCACCGGTTTTTTCGGTGCCCGAAGCACCCTGGTGGACTGAAACCCCGCCTAGGATTTCTCGGTTGACGGAACCCCTATCTGCAGCACCAGCAGCCAGCTGGCGAAGATGCCGCTCGACAGCATGATCACGCTCGCGAGCGCAAGCGTGGCGAACACCCAACCTTGCTCGACATCAATGAGCAAGAAGCCACCCAGGCCCGCGAGGACAAACCCGAGGATGTTACCCACAGCGCGAAACACGGTGGCGCCTGGATGTGGTTCTCGAAACACGCGCCGACGAATTGTTCTGACGGAAAGGAGAACAGCTCCCGCGAGGCCGCCCACACCCACGATCACCGCCGCCACGGCTGCGAACGGCCTCGGCGTGAGAACCGCGACACCGATGAACATCACGCTCACGAAGCACCACACCGCGCTCGCGGCCCGCAGCCGCAGCAAGGGCGTGCGCTCGATCTGGTGCGGATCCAGCGCGATGGCCACGAAGGTCAGGCCGGTCAGGGACGCGCCGGCGCCAACCAAACCGATGTACAGGTCGCGCCACGCCGCAGCAGTGTTCGGATCCATCGGCGGAGTAGGGTACCGCCCTACGGCGCCTGAGCCGACTTGAACCAGGCCAGAGTCTGTTCGATGGCTTTTTCGTGTGGGGTGGCCAGTGCCCCGAATGCGCGAACGAACTTGCCGTCATCCACCACCCACGGAAACTCCGACTGATACATCGTCTCTTTGACGGCCGCCATCGGAGGGACGAACAGCGCAAGCAGCGAGATCGCGATCTTCGGGGCGGGTCGAATCCGGGCCGGCCGGCCGACCTGGGCGAAGACCTTCTCGACAAACCGCCGGGTGGTCACAGTCTCCGCGTTGGGTATGTGCCAGACCTGCCCGAGCGCTTCCTCCCGCTGCGCAAGCGTTACCAGGCCCGCGGCGAAGTCGTCGATGAATGAATAGGTGTGCGGCTCGTCGGGGTCCCCCAGCACCTGTGCCGGCTTTCCGGCCAGCGCTCGTCCAAAGATGAGGTCACCCGCCTTCGACTGGTGGACGTGAGGACCATAGAAGTCCGATGCCCGCCCGATCGTGGCGCGCACCTTGCCGGCTGCGTGCGCATCCATGAGGGTGGTGGCGACCTCGGCACGGGCGCGAGTGTTCGGTCCGATAGGGCGATATGGAAGATCCTCGCGGAGCGGGCCGTCGACGGGCCCGTATGCATAGAGGTTGTCTCCGTAAACGAGCCTGGCTCCTGCGGCGGCAGCCCCCTCGATGATCCCGCTCATCAGCGGAGGAAGGAACTTGGCCCACAAGCCGTACGGACCGGTGGCGCAGTGAAACACGACCACCGCCCCCTCACAGGCACGGCGACTCGCCGCCAGGTCGGTCGCGTCGCAAGCGACGACCTCCGCCCCCTTCGGAGCATCCGCCGCCTTCCCGCTCCGATTGACCAACCGAACCTGCGCGCCCGAAGATGCCAGCCGGCGGGCGACCGCGAGCCCCAATGGCCCGGTCCCGAAGATGACGTTGACAGCCATCGAATCAATGATGGCCGTTGTCGGCTGTTTTCGTTTAGCGGGGCAAGTCCCCTTGCCTAGCCGCCCAGGATGCCGGCGATGTCCGCGTTAATCGCAGGCAATGCTTGCTGCAGCAAGAGCCGACCGGCCTCGAACGCGGCTTGATCGTCAGTGAGCTGTGCGTTTGACATTTCCAGAAGGCCCGAGTCGGCGCGGGCCAGATCACGCTGCAGGAGTGCGTCTTGAGCCGCAAGCGAGTTGGGAGCGCCAACGCTTGCCAGCGCTGCCTCAACGCTCTCGACATCGGACTTGGCGTAAACAACGTCGGCCTCGCACAGCACTGCCTGGATTCCAGTGCAGTCGACCGAACCGGTGAGCTCGAGCGGCTGACAGCCGGTGCACAGGGCCAAATTTTGGTTGGCGGTCCGAACGGATTCCACGTAAGCGGCACCAGACCCTTCATGCGACTGGGCGATGGCATGCCCGATGGTCACGATCCAGTTGCCCTGTGAGCCCAACAGGTAGTTCGCGCGATCCAACCCGGTCTGATCTTGTGCCGTATAGGCCGCGACCACCGCGTTGAGATCTGCGATGGCAACGACCACGTGGCGGCGCATTTGCGCGTCGATCACGGCAAACCTAGCGGGGGGTTCGGACCCGTTCAGATCGGCCAAAAATTGCTTTTCCGCCGTAACAACGGGCCACCCGGGCGTCGGGCACCTGGACTGCAGAGTGGTGCAGTCGACGCCATTGCCTGCGGTGACCAGCTGATCGATGTGGCGACTTACCATGGCCTCGTAAGCCGGTACATCGATGGCTGCTGGTGCAACGTGTGTGGACCGATAGCGGAAATCGATTAACGCGGCCACAGCAGCTGCCGCCAAGACGACGATCAGCAGGCCGGCCGCAATCTGCATTCCACTCCGAGGCCACGCCATCCGCAGGCCGAGACCGCGATCCGCAGATCGGCTGGTGCGACGCTTGCGGAGGTCATCCCGCACGGCCGCCTCGAGCCACGGCGCCGGAGGCAGCACCTCGTCGAGCGCCTGGCGCAATTGAATCTTCAGCGTTCGCTCGTTATCCACGATGCTCCTTCATGCGCATTCGTAATTCGTGCATGCCTCGTTGAACCTGGCCCTCCACGGCGTGGACGCTGGCGCCGGTTATGGTCGCGATCTCCTCGAGTGGCAGGTCGAGATACCAGTGCAGCACCAGGGCCAGCCGCTTCTTCTCATCCAGGGCCCGCAAAGCGTTCCGCAGCTCGAGGCCGCTGACCACGGAATCCGCCGAAACCGATTCCGCCATCGCCGGCACGACCACCTTCACCACGGACGACCACCGCGAACGCCGCGCCGACCGGCACTCGTTGGCGACGATGCCGAGGAACCATGGCCTCATCTCGGACCCATCGCGCAGCTGCCGCAGCTTCCGCCAGGCCTTGAACGCGGCTTCCTGCACCGCGTCCTGCGCCGCCTGATGGTCCTGCAGCATGCCGCCCGCCAGGCGGTAGCCCGGTTCCAGCAGGGGCTGGAGCAGGATTTCGAACGCGTTGTCGTCGCCCTGCTTGGCCGCCTCGAGGAGCGTCATCGCGGCTGGTAGTACCGCCATCGTTACCCTCTATACGCTCGCTTCCATCGAATTTCCGACACGAATTTGCGCGCCGCGTGTGCGCCTGGCCCGCAACGTGGCAGAGACTGAATTGCTCCGTAATCCAATCTCCACGTAGCTCATAACGAGCGCCGGAAGACCTGGCTCCCAACAGACACATACATGTTTCCGTGATCGTCCAGAGCCACCTTACTGACGAACTTGAAAGGTACTAATGGCCCTTTCCACTGGGCCATGTATTGGCCCGTAGGCGAGAGTTCCTGAATGCGGTTATTGTCGGCGTCGACCACGAACAGGTCGCCTTTACGATCAATCGCCAAGCCGGTGGGGTTACGGAACTGGCCTGGACCGACACCAGGCCCGCCCCACTGAGCTAGTGGCAATCCGGTGGACGAGAACTTCTGGATCCGATGATTCCCCGACCCATAAGGGGCCGGCTCTGACACGTAGACGTTCCCGTTCGCGTCGAGGGCGAGGTCGTACGGGACATTGAGCTGCCCCGGCCCGCTACCAAGACTGCCCCACTGTGCCAGAGGTTGGCCGGTGGCAGACAGCTTCTGAACTCGATTACCTGCTTCCTCGGACACGTAGATATCGCCCTGCTGGTCGATGGCGATGCCAATCGGGTTGTCGAACTGACCCGGCGCGGACCCATACATACCCCACCGCGCCAACGACTCACCTTTGGGAGAGAACTTCTGGACGCGGTTGTTGGCATCAGTTCCGAAGAAAGCGCCACCGCCAATCTCAGTGACATAGATATTGCCGCTGGCGTCCATGGCCAGTTTGTCAGGGTGGATCAACTGGCCGGGGCCGGATCCGTGCCCTCCCCATTGCGCCAACTCCTTTCCGCTGAGGGAGTACTTGTAGATCAGGTTGTCGTCCAACTCAGCCAGATAAATGTTGCCGTGGCCATCGAGCAATATGCCCGGGATCCCGAAGTTGATGGAGGTGGTCTTGACAGTGAGGATCAACTGCCAGGCGCTCTGGCTCGAGACATTGGGCGCCGCTGCCGAACCACCACAAGACATAGCGCTGACGGCCAGCAAAGCGCCAACGATCGATTTCAATCGAATCCCGATCACTGCTTCACGCGACCTTTCATCGTCTATACGCTCGCTCATGTCGAATTTCCGACAAGAATTTGCGCGCCGCGCGATGTAAAGAGCCTGGCCTGGCGTCCCCGTTCCGGTCAGAATCGCGAGGGTGATGACAAACGCCGAGCGCGTGCTGCGCGAGGTCTTCGGCCTCGACGAATTCCGCACCGGACAGGCGGAGGTCGTCGAGGCGATGCTTGCGGGTCGCGACGTCCTCTCCGTCGCGCCTACCGGGTCCGGAAAGAGCATCAGCTACTGGGTGCCCGCTGTCATGGACGGCGGATTGACCATGGTCGTCTCCCCCCTCATCGCTCTCATGAAGGACCAGGTCGACCGCCTGACCGAGCGTGGCGTCGCCGCAACGTTCATCAACTCATCGGTGGAGCGTCCCGAGCAGGTGGAAAGGCTCCGCCGCGCAATCGCCGGCGAGTACCGGCTCCTTTTCCTTGCGCCCGAGCGACTTGGGCGGCCGGGGTTCATGGACCGGCTGGCCGAGCTGCGCGTGCGCCGCGTTGTGGTCGACGAGGCGCACTGCATCTCCACGTGGGGACACGACTTCCGGCCTGATTACCGCCTTCTGGCCGCGGCGATCAAGGCCTGCGGACGCCCGCCGGTGGCCGGGTTCACCGCGACCGCCACCCCTCAGGTTCGCGCGGACATAGCAACCTCGCTGGGCCTCGAGAACCCATTCATATCGGTCACCGGGTTCCACCGGCCGACGCTGACCCTCTCGGTCGTTCGCTGCCGCGGCGACCGCGCCAAGCGCGAGGAGCTGCGCCGCCTTCTTTCAGACACGAGGCAGAGAGCGCTCGTTTACGTAGGCACGGTCAAAGCGGCCGAGGAGGTGGCCGCGGATCTCGGCGCCCCTTGCTACCACGGGCAGCAGGACGCCGCGCTGCGCCGCAGAGTCCAGGAGGACTTCAGCCAGGGACGCACCAGGGTGGTGGTCGCGACATCGGCCTTCGGCATGGGCGTGGACATACCCGACATCCGGCGCGTGATCCACTACCACCTTCCCGGGAGCCTGGAGGCGTACTACCAGGAGGCCGGTCGCGCCGGGCGGGATGGGCGGCAAGCGGAGTGCACCCTCCTCTACAGCCCGGCCGACCGCGACCTCCAGGCCTTCTTCATCGAGCAGTCAGGCCTCGAGGACGGCTCGCCGCTAAAA
>Ga0209118_1001279_pt1 | contig 11903 bp, 10 predicted proteins | sample BlaSpr_A8_Ref_M1_FD_187988 | JGI IMG/M metagenome (GOLD analysis project Ga0209118, IMG submission 187988) | Forest soil microbial communities from Thunder Bay, Ontario, Canada - Black Spruce, Ontario site 2_A8_Ref_M1 (SPAdes) (version 2) | ecosystem: Environmental > Terrestrial > Soil > Boreal...
AACCTGCCGACCGACGCGACGGTCGAGGACATCCAGCAGACCTACATGGAGTCCTGGAAGCTCGGGCTCAAGTGCATCGCGATCTACCGCGACGGATGCAAGCGCTCGCAGCCCCTCTCCACGTCGCTCGACAAGAAGAAAGAAGAGAAGGCTCCGGAGGTGGAGTACCGCGCGCTGCGCCGCAAGCTGCCCGACGAGCGCAAGGCGGTCACGCACAAGTTCGACATCCAGGGCCACGAGGGCTACCTCACCGTCGGACTGTTCGACGACGGGACGCCCGGCGAGCTGTTCGTCACGATGGCCAAGGAAGGCTCGACCATCTCGGGCCTCATGGACGCCTTCGCGACGCAGACCTCGTACGCGCTGCAGTTCGGCGTGCCCCTGAAGTTCATGGTCGACAAGTTCAGCCACATGCGCTTTGAGCCCTCGGGATTCACCAAGAACAAGGAGATCCCGATCGCGAAGTCGATCGTGGACTACATCTTCCGCTGGATGGCGAGCCACTTCCTCCCGGTCGAGGACCAGGACGAGGCCGGCATCATCCGTCGCGAACCGGCGCCCGTCGAGCCGGCGTCAACGCCTATGAAGGCCGACAACGCACGACCCACGACGACCCCGACGGAGCTGAAGGTGATCGCCCAACCGACCACCAACGGCAACGGCGGCAGCGTTCAGAAAATCGCGTTCATCAACACCGACGCCCCCGCGTGCCCGGACTGCGGCGCGATCACGGTGCGCTCAGGCTCGTGCTACAAGTGCCTGAACTGCGGAGCGACGACGGGCTGCAGCTAAGCCTGAGTTACCGAAGTTGATCGAAGGGCTGGCCCGGCGGCCGGCCCTTCTTCATTGGCGCACCGCTGGCGCCAAACGTGCGGAATTCGGCGTTGTCAGACGCTCCGTTGGGGCCAAACGTGCGGAATCGGCCTAGTGGCCGTCGAGCGTGACTTCGATCAGCGGGCTTTGCTCGACCATCGTCTCGAGGTCCTTGCGGCCCCAATTGCGCGCGATGTGCGGGAGGATCGCCCGCCGCTCGGTCTCGTCTTCGATGACGCGAGCGGTTGCTGGAAAGTCGGCCCGGACTTTACCCTTGAGATGAAACGTCATTTGAGGATTAGCGTCTAGATTGGCGAGCCAGCTCCGGCGCCGCGGAAAAGGCATGCCGCTGATGTAGATCCGGCCGTCGATGTTGTGGAAGACGATCTCCAGCGTTCGGGGCTTGCCAGACTTGCGGCCGGTCGTGGTGATGTCGACGGTATGCATGCCCTGGAGCGCCGCGTCGATCTCTTGTTTGGTCGCTGACATCTCTCAACCCGTTTATCCGGCGGCAGGTGTTTCTATTCCGAAAGCCTTCCCAGGCTGTCACGGACCTCAGCGAGCGAATGGCGCTGCCGTCCTTCTCGGTCGAAGTTGTCAGGAGAGAGCCAGGCTTCGAATGCCGCCCGCACGGCCGGCCACTCGCCGTCCACGATCGAGAACCACGCGGTGTCGCGGTTGCGGTCCTTGATCACCATGTGCTGGCGGAAGACGCCCTCAAAGACGAACCCGAACCTTTCCGCCGCCCGGCGTGACGGCTGATTGAGCGCGTCGCACTTCCACTCGAGGCGGCGGTAGCCGAGGTCGTCAAATGAATGCCGCGCCAGGAGGTAGATCGCCTCGGTCGCCTGGTGCGTGCGCTGCAGCACTGGCGCGAACCAGATGTGGCCGATCTCGATCACGCCATTCTCGGGTTTGATGCGCATGAAGCTCGCCATGCCGCCCGCAGTCCCCGAGTTGCCGTCGACGACGGCGTAGAAGAGCGGATCGCGCGAGCTCGCGCGCTCTTCCAGCCACTCGGTGAACAACTGCTGGCTTGGGAAAGGACCGTACGCCAGGTAGTCCCACAGCTCTGGAGCTCCTTCAGAGGTCGCGAACAGGTCGCCGGCATGGCGGCTCGGGTCCACCGGTTCCAGACGAACCGTCTCACCCTCGAGCGGAGCGCGCTCGGGTCGACGCGCGGGCTTCCAATCCAGGCCAGGCATCAGTCGTGACGTATTCTCCTATCGAACAAGCGAGCGATGGCGGTAGTTGGGGTCCTCAGGGGGATGGGTACATGAAGATTGCGATCATCGGCTCGGGGAATGTGGGCAAGGCGCTCGCCAAATCGAGCGTGAGGGCTGGGCACACCGTCACCATGACCGCGACCAGCGCGGAAAAGGCGGCCGAATCTGCCACGGCAACCGGCGCGCACGCCGCCACCTCCAACGAGGAGGCGGTCAAAGACGCCGACCTAGTGATCGTGGCCGTGCCGTACGACAAGTTGGGCGAAGTTTTCCGAGGACTTGGTACCGCGGTTGACGGCAAGGTCGTCGTCGATGCCACCAACCACATCAACATGCAGAACCCCGGCGAAGTTCTCAACGGGCTGTCCAACGCCGAAGAGATCCAGAAGCGTCACCCCAAGGTGCACGTCGTCAAGGCATTCAACTATTCGTTCGCCGCCCGAATGGCCGAGCCGTCCATCGGCGGCACCCGCCTGGACGGTTTCGTCGCCGGCGACGACCAGGCCGCCAAGGACAAGGTGCTCGAGTTCGTTGGGTCGATCGGCTACCGACCTATAGACGCCGGTCCCCTCGTCATGGCGCGCGCGCTCGAGAGCATGGGGCTCTTGATCGTCATGCTCCAGGTCAAGCACAGCTGGCCGTGGCAGAACGGCTGGAAGCTCGTCGGACCGCCCGAAGATCCGAGTCAAGAAAAGATCGAGTAGTAACCGCCCCCTATGCGTTCGCGACCTAAAGGGGGTGTCCATGAATCGTTTTCGTCGCGTTCGTTCGTTCGGGGTCCTCACCGCCGCGATTGCCATCCTGGTGTTGGGCGTCACAGGCGTGCGTGCAGATACGAGCCTGCCGACGATCGTCAATGGCAAGCATGTGATGTGGGGGCTGGGACAGGGCTATCCGTCGACCCAGCAGGCATCCGCCAACAACCTCATCTACCACGGCGGTCTCGTCGAAACCGTGCCGGCGGTCTACATCGTGTACTGGGGCCCGGAGTGGACCCAGGGCTTCTCGACGGTGCAGGGTTCGTTCACATACACCAGCGCCGGCGTTGAGCGGTACATCAACTCGTTCTTCAACAACGTAGGCGGCAGCCCGTGGGCGGGTGTGCAGACGCAGTACTGCCAGAACATCGACCCCGGCTTCTCTTGCGTGGGCCAGCCGTACGCGCAGTTCGTGACCAACCCGACGCATCAGCTCAAGGGGGTCTGGTCTGACCCCACCCCGGTGCCGGCGGAGATCGTCACCACGGGACTTGCCGAGAACGCGACAGACGATCCCATCGAGGCGGAGGCGATCAAGGCCGCGAGCCATTTCGGCTACAACGTCAACGCCACGTACATGATCTTCACGCCGCCCGGGCACGGGGCGTCGGCCTACGGCTCGGTCTACTGCGCGTATCACGCCGAGACTCACCACACTACAGGCCACGGGGTCCGCTACGCGTTCATGCCCTACGTGCCTGAGCAGGGCGCGGGATGCGGCGCCAATTCCGTCAACGCGCAGAACGACGCCTTCGGCAACGGGTATCTCGACGGCTACAGCATCGTGGCGGGCCACGAGTACGCTGAAGCGGTTACCGATCCTGACAACCAGATGGGCACGCAGGACGGCTGGAATGACATTCAGACCAGCGAGAACGGCGACAAGTGCGCCTGGAAGGGCCTTCAGAACATTTCGCTGGGGACCCACTCGTTCGCCGTGCAGCCGATGTGGAGCAATGAGGCCAATGGCGGTCAGGGTGCCTGCGCCGTCAGTCGCTGATCTGGACTCTCGTCGACGTTGGGCCAACCGGGCGGGACGCGCAGTCCCGCCCTTCGTTATCTGGACCGGCCCGGAAGCCTGAGCACAACGGGCAATCCCGCCACCGCGACGACCGCCAGCGCTCCCAGCGCCAGGTATGGGTTGCCGATCAACGCCTGGACCACCAGCACCAGCAGCAGCCCGCCCAGGTTGCCGGACATCATCAGGAAGCCGACCGCCGCGCCCTGACGCTCGGGCCCCGCGTGCACATCGGACCAGTCGAGGACCACCGGGAGGCTCGCCAGCAGCAGAAATCCCTGGGCGAAGAGCCACGCACCAAGCCAGAAGACGTTGTGGTTGACGGCGATGGCGACGAACGAGACGGCTGAGACGACCAGGGCCGCCAGCAGCATCTCGCGGCGGCGATTCCGTGCCGCGATCGAGGTCGGTAGTACGGCCGCGCCGACGATGCCGGCGAAAGTCATCACCGCGATCAGGTTGCCGGCCGCCGCTCCCTCGCCAAAGTGCGCCAGGATCGGCTGCAGCCAGGTCGCCACGGCGTTGTAGGTTCCCATCCCGATGAAGACCAGCGCCGCGAGGACCCACATGAAGCGATCGCCCGCGAGCCAGCGCAGGCTCAACGACACGGAGGGGTCGTCAGGGAATGCGGGTGGGGTGCGCAGCGCCAGAACGACCAGCACCGCCGCCAGCACCGCCGGAACCGCCTGAACCCCGAGTAGAAGCCGCAGGCCGCCGGCGTCGAACAGCGGACCGGCCATCAGGACCGCGGCGAGGATGCCCACGAACAAGGCCGCGGTACCGATCGAGATCGCGGTGGCCCGCTCCTCAGGCGCGAAGTAACGCGCCGCGACCTTGGTGATGCTGTTCAGCACCAGCGGCTGCCCGGCTGCGATCACGAGCTGCCCGGCCAGCTGCCAGCCGAAGGAGGTCGGCGACACCAGGCGGATGAGCGCGCCGGCGCCTGTCAGCAGGGCACCAACTCCGAGCGCCTGGCCGAATTTCATATCGAGCCAGCGACCCGTTGGAAGCGCGAGCACGATGTAGACGAACGGGAAGATCGCCGCGAGATCCCCGACTGCTCCGAGGTCGACCTTCATCACCGCGGCGCTCCGCGTGTCCACGGCGGCAAACGTCAGCCAGAGCAGCTGGGTGCAGGCGGCCAGCAGGGCATAAGCGCCGAGAACGGCCCAACGGACTGACGAAGTACGCCTTCCGACGGTTGCGACCTCCCTCACCGGGCCGCCTGGCGATTGAGGCGCGCGTAGCTCGAATGCAGGCGATCGTAGAAGTGCTTGAACTCCTCATACATCGGTTCGTACACGGCACGCGCTTCCGGCTGCGGCTCGAAGCTGTCCGTCACGCGGACCACGTCCCGCGCATCGTCGAGCGACAGTCTTCCGATTGAGATGGCCGCGAACAACCCGGCGCCGCGCAGGTTGGCGTAGGTGGGCTCGGCCACGCGCTCCAGGCGCCGTCCGAGGATGTCCGCGTGCACCTGGCACCAGAGGTCCGATTGGGCGCCACCACCGAGAATCCTCAGGCTTGGAAGCGGCCGGCGCACAAATCCTTCCACGGCGTCGAGCAGCCACCGCGCGTTGAAGGCGACGCCTTCCAGGACGGCGCGGCTCAGGTCCTCACGCCCGCTCGTCAGCGACACGTTGAGAAAGGCGCCGCGCAGCGTGCGATCCTCGACCGGGCTCCGCTCACCCTTGAGCCAGGGCGTGAACATCACTCCGCCGGACCCAACCGGCGCCCTGGCGGCGTCCGCGCACACCTCGTCATACGAACCCGAGCCGGTGACCGAGTCCTTGAACCATTTCAGGCACAGGCCCGCGGTCTCGTGGTTGTTCGCCACCAGGTAGGCGCCTGGCCGCAAACCAGGGACCGTCGCCATCTGGTGGATCACGTCGGTGCGCTTGAAGGGGACCTCGCACGCGATCCACGACGTGGTGCTGATGGTGATGTGAGCCTCGTAGGGCGCCACCGCTCCCGAGCCGAGGAATGCCGTGTGCAGGTCTGGCACTCCGCACACGACCGGGACGGAGGGGATTCCGAGCTCCTCCCCCACACCATGCTTCACCTCGCCCAGCACGCTGCCCGTGGGCAGGAGCTGGGGGAGCCGAGCTGGATCGCGCCCTGAGCGACGCACGAGCTCCGGCACGTAGGCAGGCCTGGAACCGGGACGGTTGTCGGTGAGCCACGACAGGATCATCGAAGCCGGCGTCGCCGCCACGCGGCCGGTGAGCTTGAGCCCGAGATAGTCGAGCGGCTCGAGCAACGTTCGGGTCTTCGCGTAGAGCTGTGGCTCGCAGTTGCGCAGGTAGAGCTCGTGACCGAGCGGATCGGCCCCGTTCGGCGACGGCGCGCCGCCGGTCAGCTGGACAAACCGCAGAATGTTGCCGGGCGAGTAACCGAACAGGGCGATGGGACCGCCCATCGCCTTCGCCGAGAACCGGCCGCCCCTCGTGTCCGACCACAGCAGGCAGTCGCCCACCGGGTGTCCCTCGGCGTCCACCGGGACAGTCGATCCCCACTGTCCCGTGAGCCCGACCGCGACGAGGTCGCCGGGCACGACGGCTTTGCTCTCGATAACCGAATGCACGCCGTCGACGATGCGAGACCACCACTCCGCCGGCTCCTGGAGCGCCCCGCCGTCGGGCAGATAGCTGGTGTGGAGGTGACCGATCGCGTGCGCGAGGACCTCTCCACGCAGTGAGACAGCTCCCGTCTTGAGACCGCCGGTGCCGAGGTCTACCGCGAGAATCCACGGGTCAGTCATGAAAATGCGCCCTGCAGGCGCCGGGCGCGCTGCTGAATGCGCCCTGCGGCATCGTCAGGCCCTTGCCTCGGTGGGCGCCACCTCATACATCGCGTCGAGCGCCGCGGTGAAGAGCGTGTTGAGGATCTCGTTTCCCTCCGGCGTGCCGCCAAGTCCGTAGAGCGCCCCGCTCTTCGGTTCCGGCCGGGCGGGGTGCTTCGCGTAATCGACCGCGTCCCGAAGATCCGCCACGAACGCATCCGCGACGCCGGGTGCGGTGTTGGGACGCGTGACGCAGAAGTGCAGAGCCGCGGGCAGCTGAAGGGCGTTCAATCGCCACCCCTTCGCGATCAGGTGATCGTTGACGTGGTAGATGTTCAGCTCCGGCGAGCGGAAGGCGACCAGGAAGGTGGGGTTCCCGATGACCTCGAGCTCGGGGATCGCGTCGATCCCGCGGCGGATCGTCGCGGCCGCCTCGAAGATCCCCTTCGCGATCTCCAGGTAGCCGCGCTCGCCCAGGCTCACCATCGCGGCCCAGGTGGCGGCCACGATGCCGCCGGACCGGCTCCCGGAAAGCCCGGGCGAGAAGTAGATGCCGCCCGGCCACTCAGTGAAGTTGAAGTACTGGTACTTGCGCAGATCGCTGTTCCGGTAGAGCAGGACGCTCGTTCCTTTGAGCGCATAGCCGTACTTGTGCGTGTCGGCCGAGATCGAGGTCACGCCCGGGACACGGAAATCAAACCGCGGAATCTCGAGGCCGAGGCGCTCGCCCCAGGGCAGGATGAAACCGCCCAGGCAGCCGTCGACATGCAGGCCGATGTCGTGCTCGAGCGCGATCTCCGAGAGTTTCTCTATGGGATCGATGAGCCCGTGCGCGTAGTTCGCCGCCGATCCGACGAGCGCGACCGTGTTCTTTGTGACGTGATCGCGAACCCAATCGACGTCGACCACCCATTCGTCCGTGAGGGGCGCCTTGAGCACCTTGATCCCGAGCAGGTGGCCCGCCTTCTCGAGCGCGACGTGCGCGGTCAGCGGGATGATCACCTCGGGCTCGGTGATCCCCTTCTCGGCGCGACCGCGGTCGCGGTAGACGAGCATCGGATTGATCAAGCTCTCGGTGCCGCCGAAGGTCACGACGCCGCAAACCTCGGGGCCGCCGTGCAGCATCGCCGCGGTCATCGCGACGATCTCCGCCTCCAGCTTGGTCGCGCTTGGATACATGTCGCGCTGCAGGACGTTCGCGTGCGCGAAGAGCCGGAAGGCTTCCGTCAGAAAAGCGTAGTGGTCGTGGCCGCCGTGGTAGATCGAACCCGATACGTGACCGAGATCGGCGATCCGGTCCTCTTCATGCGCCATCGTTGCCAGCTCGCCGAGGATGCTTTCGCGTTCCCTTCCTTCCGGCTCGAGGCGCTCATAGGTCCTGAAGCGAGCGCGATAGGGATAAAAGTCGATGAGCCCGGAGTCGTCGTCGTCCTCGGCACTCATGAGAGCGCGAGCTTAATTTATTTGGCTCCGGTGACTCCGCCGTCGACCACCAGCCCCGACGCCATCACGAACCGCGACTCGTCCGAGGCCAGGTAAAGCGCCGCCGAAGCAACGTCTTCCGGCCTGCCCAGTTCGCTGGTGAGCTGCCGCTTGCGGATCGAGGCGTAGCCCTCTTCGGGATCCTTGTACGACTCTTTGATGTACCGCTCGACGAAGGGAGTCATGATCGTGCCCGGGAGCAGCGCGTTGACGCGGATTCCGTGTTGGGCGAGGTCGACCTGCATCGACTTGGTCATCGACAGCACCGCGCCTTTGGACGCTGCGTAGGAGACGCGCCGGGCGAGCCCGATCTCCGCGATGCAGGACGACATGTTGACGATCGACCCCGACCGTTGCTTGATCATGTGTGGGACCACCGCCCGGCTCATCAGGTAGACGCCCCGCACGTTCACCGTCATCACGCGGTCGAACACCTCCGGTGACGTCTCGAGAACATCTCCCACGCCGCTGATCCCCGCGTTGTTGAAGAGCACGTCGATCCGCTTCCACCGTTTCACCACCCGCTGGGCGAGGGCGACCGTTTGGGCTTCGTCGGTGACGTCCACCTGCTCGGCGAAAGCCTTGCCCTTCGCCTTGACTATCCCGGCCACGGTCGCTTTCGCCGCGCGCAGGTCGATGTCGGCGACGACTACCAACGCGCCCTCTTTCGCGAACAGCCGCGCGCTGGCCTGGCCAATGCCGGAACCGGCGCCGGTGATCAAGCAGACCTTGCCCTTGAGACGGCTCATGGTCTACGCCCGCTCGGTGCCGATGAGCTTGGCGAGGCCAAGCGCGATCAGGATGATCGCGCCGTCCACGGCGTCGATCCAGGTCGAGCTGATGCTGGACAGGGTCAGGATGTTCGTGACCAGGGAAAGCAGGATCACGCCGGTGAGCGCACCCACCATGCGTCCCCGGCCACCATCCAGCGAAACGCCTCCGATCACGGCCGCGGCAAAGACGCCGAAGATGAGGTTCGATCCCTGCCCGGCCGTCACAGCCGTCACCCTTCCGGCCTGCATCAGGCCACCCACCGCCGCGAGGATGCTCGCGATCATGAACACACCGATCCTGATGCGGTCCACCTGGATTCCCGCCGCCCGCGCCGCCTCGAGGTTGCCGCCGATCGCATACATGGCGCGGCCGACCCGGTGGTAGCGCAGGAACAGGGCGGCTGCGACGAACGTTGCGACCGTGATCCAGACCGCCACGGGAATACCGAACCATGACTCGGCTCCGATGTAGATGAAGACCTCAGGCAGGGCATAAACGGTCTGCCCGCCGAGCCAGCCGAGCTGAAGCCCGGTCAGGAGGATGCTCATCGCCAGCGTGAAGATGAAGGCGTTGAAGTTGGCCTTGATCACCAGGAAGCCGTTGATCGTGCCCACGACCAGCCCCACCAGCAGCACGATGACGAGGCCGAGCCAGGGACTCAGTTCCGCGCCGAGCCCGGAACTCGCCTTGGGCGCGATCAGCCATGCACCGAGCAGAGCGGCGAGTCCGAACGTGCCCTGCAGCGAGATATCGAACTTGCCCGTCAGCAGGATCAGCGTCTCTGCCACGACGACCATGCCCAGTGCGGACCCCCCTTCAGCGACGTTGATCAGGTTCGACGAGGTGAAGAAGACCGGGTTGACGATCGCGCCGGCGATCATCAGCACGATGATCACCGGCACGAGGGTCAGCTCTCGGAAGAAGTTGAGGACGAGCATGCGGACGCCACGGCGCGCCATCGGCCGCTTCGTGGCGACTGGTGCTTCGGCTGTCGTTTCAGCCATTGAAGTCCCGGTCAAACCGCAACATCAAGGCCCTCCACCGCGCTGATCAGGCGCTGGCGATCCCAGGGTGGCCGGTCGAACTCGGTGGCGATCCTACCTCGGACCATGACCATCAGCCTGGTGCAGATGCGGAGGTCTTCGAAGTCGTCGGAGACCAGGAGGATGGCGACACCCTGGTCGCGGGCTCCGCCGAGGGCGTCGAGCAGAGCCTCCTTAGAGGCGACATCGACGCCCACGGTGGGGCTGACCGCCACGAGCACAGATGGATCCGGTGCCAGCGCCCGCCCGACGACGACCTTCTGCTGGTTGCCGCCGCTGAGACTGGACACCGGTTGCGTGAGGCTCTGAGCGACGATCTGCAGCTTCTCCACCAGCGTCTCCGCGATCGTGTCGCGCCGGGTGAACGAGACGATGCCGAAGCGGCGCGCGAACCTGTCGAAGACCGCCAGCGTCAGGTTCTCGCCGACGCCAAGCTGTGGCGCAAACCCGCGCGCGTGACGGTCCTGCGGCACGTAGCCGACCCCGCGCCGGAACGCGGCGTCGACCTTACCCGGACGCGGGGCCGCGCCGTTGATGGCGATCGTTCCCGAGCGCGGTTTGACCAGGCCAACGATGGCGTCCGCGACGGTGGCGCTGCCCGATCCGTCAAGGCCCACGAGGCCCACACACTCCCCAGCCCTCACGAACAGGCTCACGTCCTCCACCGATCCGGCGCGCGACAGCACGCTCAGGTGATCGACTTGCAGGCGCCTTTCTCCGAGCGCGCCGGTCTTTCGCACCGCCTCGATCTCGGTGGCTCGCTTGGGAGGCGCCGTGCCGACCATCGCCGCCACGAGGTTCTCCTGGGGGACGTCTCGCACGCGGCCGCTCAGCACCAGCTCGCCGTCGCGGAGCACTGTGACCCGATCGCAGATCTCGTAGATCTCCTCCAGGTGGTGCGAGATGTAGAGCACGCCCACTCCGCCTTCGCGCAGACGTTTGACGTGCTCGAAGAGGCGTTCCACGGCCGCCTTCTCGAGAGCCGCGGTCGGTTCGTCAAGGATCAGAAGGCGGACGCCGATCGAAAGCGCCCGCGCGATCTCGACGATCTGGCGCTGTTCGACCGTCAACCGGCCCGCCTCCTGGTCGACGTCGAGATCGAACCCCCAGTCGAGCATCAGCTCGTGGGCCCGGTCGCGCATCGCCCGCCAGTTGACCAGGGCGTTGTTACCCGACGTGGGCCGGTTCAGGAACACGTTCTCGGCCACGGTGAGAGGCGGCACGACCATCGATCGCTGGTACACGCACGCCACGCGTGTCAGCCAGGCGCCGCGATCCGCGAGGCCGGGAGCCGGTTCGCCGGCGAGGCGTATGGACCCGCGATCCGGCCGGCTTAAGCCAGTGAGCAGCGAAACGAGCGTGGACTTCCCGGCGCCGTTGCGCCCGACAAGGCCATGACACTCGCCGGGTCGGACCTCCAGAGATACATCGACCAGCGCCCTTGTTTCGCCGAACGACTTCGAGACATGGTCGGCCTCGCCCACCGGGGCCGGATCCGCTACCGGCCCGGTGGACGAGTTCCGCTCCATCAGTTAGTGATTTTCTACCTCTGGATTACTTGTTGTTGCACCACAGGCTGCTGCTGTCCACCTGTGTCGAACCGTTGTCGCCGGCTTTGGTGATCAGCGGTGCCGCCAGGCCGTCCTCGAGGTTGCCGGCGACGGTCTGGATCGTGCTGTTGTGATCGGTGGTGGCACCCGCGGTGTACTTGGTGCCTTTGATCGCCTGCTGCGCGTAGTAGATCGCGTAGTACGCGTACTTGTCGGCGGGCTGGTCGATGGTCGCGGCGAGCGAGCCGGCGCGGATCAGGTCGCATTCGTGCGGCGAGCCGTCGTTGCCGACCAGCGTGACCGTCTTGTTCTTCTGCTTCTCGGCGGCGAGGATGCCGTCCTCCGGCACGCTCCAGTGGACGTAGATGCCGCGAAGGTCGGAGATCGCGGTCAGCGCGGTCGTTGCGTTCTGAACCGCCGGGTCGGTGCCCCAGTTCTTGGTCTGGTAGGCCTTGAT
>Ga0209118_1001280_pt1 | contig 11903 bp, 9 predicted proteins | sample BlaSpr_A8_Ref_M1_FD_187988 | JGI IMG/M metagenome (GOLD analysis project Ga0209118, IMG submission 187988) | Forest soil microbial communities from Thunder Bay, Ontario, Canada - Black Spruce, Ontario site 2_A8_Ref_M1 (SPAdes) (version 2) | ecosystem: Environmental > Terrestrial > Soil > Boreal...
GCAAAGATGGTGGTGCTCGACGTCGACCATCCCGACATCCGCGAGTTCATCTGGTGCAAGGCGAAGGAGGAGGACAAGGCCGCGGCGCTGCGCGATGCCGGCGGCTTCGCGCGCGCGGGAGAGCAGTGTGCCGCCGACGACGGAGACGACAAGGAAGACGAACAAGGCGACGGCGACGTTGGCTTCGTGGACTGTGAACTTGTAGAGCGGTTCGACAAAGAAGAAGTTGAGCGCCAGGTTGGCGATGATGGCGGCGAACACGCCGATCACGGCAATCGCGATCAGCTGGCGCGTCCCGAACTGCAACCCGTAGTCGGCGCCGAACAGGTGCACGGCGTACGCGAACCACTGCTTATCGAAGGTATGGATGTCGGAGACGAAGATGGCGACCGCGGCGCCGTACGCGGCGATGCTCGCCCCGCCGAGCACGAAGCTGTTGCAGGCGTACAGGAAGCCGGGGACCTCGCCGAAGGCGGTGCGCAGATACACGTACTCGCCGCCGGCATCCGGGAGCAGCGCGCCGAGCTCCGCGAAGCACAGTGCGCCGAACATCGCCACGATCCCGGCCGCCACCCACGCCGCCAGCACCAGCACCGGCGTACCCACCGCCTGGGCCATGGCGGCGGACTTCAGGAAAATGCCCGTGCCGATGGTGATACCGACCACGAGGGAGGTGGCGTGCGTCAGCGTCAGGTCGCGGCGCAGCTGCAGGTCGGAGGAACTCACCTCGCTATCGTACAATCCCAGGGGCGCAAGTACGGAGGTAAAGCGATTGCCAGGGCACGAGCACCGGGCCAGTATCCACTGGGCGCGCGGCGCCGCCGCGTTCACCGACAACCGCTACAGCCGCGCGCACTCGTGGCGCTTCGATGGCGGCGTCGAGGTGCCCGCGTCTTCCTCGCCGCAGGTGGTGCGGGTGCCGTTGTCGGTCGAGGCAGCGGTCGATCCGGAAGAGGCGCTGGTCGCGGCGCTCTCGAGCTGCCACATGCTGTGGTTCCTGTCACTGGCCGCCGGCGGCGGCTGGCGCGTCGACGATTACAGCGACGATGCCGTCGGCGTGATGGGCAAGAACGCCGCCGGCAGGACCGCCATGGTGCGCGTCACGCTGCGCCCGCGCGTCGCGTTCTCGGGCGAGCGGCTGCCCGCGCGTGCGGACATCCTGCAGCTGCACCAGCGCGCGCACGATGAGTGTTTTATCGCGAACTCCGTCACCACCGAGGTTCGCTGCGAGCCGCGGTTCGATGCCTGAGCCGGTCGTCACGTTTCGCGGCGCCGTGAGCTGCCGGTGCACGCCCGGGCCGCTCGGTCTCACGCTGACCGGCGGCACGCCCGAGCGCCCCGGCGAGGCGACCGCGCTCGCCTTCAGCGCCGCGGCGCCGGCCGGATTCCCCGACGCCCTGGACAATGCCGTGGTCGAGCGCCTGGGCGCCGATCAGTACCGGATCGCAAGTCCGCCGCGCGAATGGGTGATCGCCGCCACTGCCGTGCACCTGCACCGCGAAATCGCCGCGCAGTTCTACCGCGCGATCCCGCCGCGACCGGTGCCGGTGCTTAAGCGCTGGTTCTGGAGAGTCGTGCTCGCGCTCGCCGCCAGCCGTGCGGGCCTTGCGGCGCTGCGCGCGCTGCGGCGCTGAGAGTCAGGCGCTCACCCGTCGCGAAGTCGGTGTGCTCAGCTCGATGATCTGCGCTTCCGCGACCGGCAGCCGGCGTACGCCGACCAGGGAGGCGTACGCGGCAAACTGGCTGTGGAACGCACGCTGCCAGGTGAACTGCCTGAGCACGCGGGCACGGGCGGCGGCGCCGACGGCGGCGAGGTCGCGCTCGTAGAGAGCCGCGATCGCTTCCGCCATGCCGGTGGCGCTGTTGGGCGCGGCGAGCACCCCGACGCTGTCGTCAACCAGCTCCGGAAAGGCGCCGGCACGCGCTGCCACCACCGGGCGCCCGCACGCCATGGCTTCCAGGAGCACCAGCCCGAAGGTCTCCTTGGTGCCCGCGTGTACCAGCGCGTCGGCGGACGCGATCCATTGAGCGAGCTCGAGGCTGTCGCGCCGGTAGGGCAGCACGGTGACGTTGGCGGCGGGGCGCGCCTCGCGCTCGCCGCCGATCAGCAGCAGGTGGTACGGAGATCCAAGGCGCGCGAAAGCCTGCAGCAGCACCGGCAGGTTCTTTTCGCCGGCGAAGCGACCGGCGAACACCAGCACGCGCGCGGCCGCCGGCAGGCCCAGGCGTGGGCGCAGCGCCAGCGTGCGCCGCCGCGGATGGAACACCTCGACATCGACGCCGAGCGGCTGGTGTACGACGCGCTGCACGCCCAGATCGTCGAGGTACTCGCACATCACCCGGCTCGGAGCGAACACCAGATCGAAGCGCTCGTACAGACAGCGCACGTAGCGGCCGATCAACGGCTCGGCGAGCGCGCCGCCGACGCGGCGGCCGATGATCTGCGGCACGTTCGAGTGATAGAAGCCCACCACCGGAATACCACGACGCTGTCCGACCTGCCAGGCGCACCACGCCGGGTGAAACGCGTCGCCCGCCTCGATGAGCGTCGGCTCGAGCGCATCGAGCACCCGGGTCCAGCGGCGCGGATTGAGCGGCAGGCGGTAATTGAACGTGGCAGGCACCGGGTAGCCCGCCAGCGTGCACAGTCCGCCGCGCTGCATCTGGTCCTCACGGCCGGGGACCACGATGGTGTGTTCCCACGAGCTGTGCGCGGCGAGCCAGGCGTGCTTGGCCGTCAGATAGCGTTTGACGCCACCGCTGGTCGGCGAATAAAACAGCGTCGTATCAACGAGATGCATGGGTTCTTGATTCGCCCTGGCTCGCAGCACGCCGGAAGCGCGCATTGCACCTTCATGACGATTGAGTGTCAAGCTGTGCGGCTGACCGACAGGCGCGTCGCCCGGCGATGCGCGATCCGCGCCAGAGGATCCTGCAATCGGGTGCTGCGGCGGTCAGGCCGGCTTGATGTTGGCGTTCAAGCGGAACAGGTTGGCGGGATCGTAGCGCTTCTTGAGCATGGCAAGCCGCGGGTAGTTGTCGCCGTAAGCGGCATGCACGCGCGCCTCACGATCGTCGCTCGCGGCGAGGTTCACGTACTGGCCGCGCGTCTGCGGCTCGATCTTCGCCCAGGCGCGCCGCACCCAGTCGATCTCGCGCTCGGTGTCCCCGGGCGGCATCTTCCAGGACGCGAATACCCCGACGTTGTGACTCGCTCCGCGGTTGAAGTAGGCGGTGTCCTTGGGTTGCACGCGGCTGATCGCGCCGCCCTGATGTTGCATCCACATCATCGCGCCGTCCGACGGCGAACTCTCGGTGAACTCGACCATGGTATCGATGAGGGTGGGCGTAATGCCGTAGACCAGCCCGCCCTTGCCGTAGGCGCCCAGGGGGCTGATGCCGCGCAGGTCGGCGCTGCCCTGCAGCGTTGCGTACGGCGCCACGGCCAGCTCGTCCTTGAGCGGCTTGCCGATCTTGCGCAGCGGTGCGACCACTCGCTCCGCATCGGCGCGCGGACCGCAGTAGCAGACCGTGAGTCCGAGCCAGCGCGCGCCCTGCGGGGCCGTGCCCATGGCCATATCCATATACAACTCATCGGGCGCAGCCGCGCTCACGTCCGCGAAGCCGCGCAGCAGCTGACGCGCATCCGCGAACGCATAAGTGATCTCCCCACCATACATTATCGGTGTGACCTGGTGCAGGCGGAACGTGAACGAGGTCACCACGCCGAAGTTGCCGCCGCCGCCGCGCACGGCCCAAAACAGATCCGGATTCTCGGCAGCGCTGACGCGCAGCCACTTGCCGTCCGCCGTCACCAGCTCCGCGCCGGTGAGGTTGTCGCACGTGAGCCCGAACCTGCGGCCAATGCGTCCGACCCCGCCGCCCAGCGTCAATCCCGCCACACCCGTGTCGGCGACGGTGCCGACGGGTGTGGCGAGCCCGAACGCCAGCGCTTCGCGGTCGAGCTGGCCGAGCAGCGCGCCCGCCTCCACGCGCGCCACCCTGGCGACCGGATCGACCGCCACCGCACGCATGGGCGAGACGTCGATGACCAGGCCGCCATCGCACCCGGACTGGCCCGACACGCTGTGGCCCCCGCCGCGCACCGCGGTCAAAAGACCGTGAGCGGCCGTGAACCTCACCGCGTGCCTGACGTCCGCCGCTCCCACGCAGCGCACGATGAGGGCCGGCTTGCGATCGAATGCCGGGTTCCACAGCCTGCGTGCGGCGTCGTAGCCGGGTTGGGCGGCGGTGATGAGCTCACCGCGCAGCCCCGTGCGCAGGTCCTCGATGTCGGCGGATTTGAGAGTCAGCTGCCGCCCGTCGAGTCCCACGGCGGGAATTTCCGCGCCAGCGGTGGTCGCGGCTGCGCGACGGTAAGGAATGGATGCCGCAGTCAGCGCTGCGAGCCCCGTTGCACAGAAGGTTCTTCTTTTCACGCTGCCCCCCAAACGAGTCGGCGCAGATTGCGCCCGGGGATTTGCGCCCGTCAAGAGCACGGGCTCGCGCAGCGCGCCGTGGTGCGGCGCGGCTGTGGCACACTAGCGCCGCGCGGCGGGTGCCTGGGGGCGAGGAGACGGACCGTTGGCTGATCGTGTCATGAGCCAGCTGCTGCGGCGCCTCGTCGTCCTGCAGCCCGGTGAGGCGCCGGTGCTGCTGGCGTCGTTCGCCACGCTGCTGTGCATGTTCACGAGCTACACCATCCTGCGACCGGTGCGCGATGCGCTCGGCATCACCTCGGGGCTGGAAAACATTCCCTACCTGTTCTGGGGCGTGTTCGTCGTCATGTTGCTGCTGCAGCCGCTGTACGGCTGGCTCACCTCGCGCTTCCCGCGCTCTGTGTTTCTGCCGTGGGTGTACGGTTTCTTCGCCGCCAACCTGCTCATCTTCTGGGTGTGGTTCCGCGTGCAGGCGGACCACCTGTGGATCGCGCGCAGCTATTTCGTGTGGGTGAGCGTGTTCAATCTGTTCGTGGTGGCGGCGTTCTGGAGCCTGATGGCGGACGTGTTCAGCCGTGAGCAGGCGGGCCGTCTGTTCGGTTTCATCTGGGCGGGCGCCAGCACCGGCGGGCTGATTGGCCCGCTCATCGATCGCAAGCTCGCCGTGCCGATCGGTGCCATTAATCTTCTGCCGCTCTCCGCCGGGCTGCTGCTGCTGTCGCTGCTGTTCATGGCGCTGGTCATCCGCTGGCAGCGTCGGCAGACCGCGCACGTGCCGCAGCCCACAGCGGCGATGCAGGATAGCGCCGCTGCGCAACGCGCGGACGGCGCGGTCGGCGGCGGCATATTCGCCGCATTCGTACAGGTGGTGCGCTCGCCCTACCTGCTCGGCATCGCGGCGTTCGTGCTGCTGATGACGTGGGTGTCGACGTTCCTGTACCTGGAGCAGCAGGCGTTCGTCGCCAAGGCGTTCAGCAACGCTGATGAGCGCACGCGCTTCTTTGCCGGCATCGATTTCTACGTGCAGGCCGCATCGCTGACGATCCAGTTCCTGCTGTTCGGCCGGCTGTTCAAGTGGTTCGGCATGCGCGCCCTGCTGGCCTCGGTGCCGCTCATCATGACGGTCGGCTACGCGCTGTTCGCGCTGGCGCCGGTTTTCATGGTGCTGGTACTGGTGTACGCCGTGCGCCGCGTCGCCGACTACGCCATCACGCGGCCGTGCCGCGACTCGCTGTTCACCGTGGTGAGCCGCGAGGAGAAATACCAGGCAAAGAGCCTCATCGACACCTTCGCCTATCGCGGCGGGGATGCGCTGAGCGGTTCGCTCTACAAGGGGCTCACCGGCGGGTTCGGCGCCGGGCCGACGGCGATCGGCTGGCTGGGCGCGGGGGTTTCGGCCGTCTGGGCCGTGCTGGCGCTCGCACTGGGACGCGCCTTTCAGCAGCGCGGTCGCAGCGTTCGAGCCGACCCCTAGGCCGCGCTCGAGTGTGACCGTGCCTCGCCCGCGGCTCCGGCGCGCAGCGCGGCGGCGGCGGTGATGATCTCCTGAGCGCTCCCCAGGCGTTCGGCGCGGGACTTCGCCAGCAGCCCCGTGAGCAGCGGCTGGTAGCGCGCCAGCTCGGCCGGCAGCGCCGGCAACGGTGCGCTGACGTGCTGCTGCAGCACTTCCATGGCGGTGCCGCCGGTGTAGGGCTTACTCCCGGTCAGCATCTCGTAGCAGATGACCCCGAGACTGTAGAAATCCGAGCGCGCATCGAGCGGCTCGCCGAGCGCCTGCTCGGGACTCATGTAATACGGCGATCCGAGCAACACACCGGTTTGCGTGCTCACGGTGTTGCCGTCGAGGGAGCGCGCCAGGCCAAAGTCGATCAGCGCCACGGTGTCGTTCTCGCGCAGCATCACGTTCGGCGGCTTCAGATCGCGGTGCACCAGTCCCGCCTCGTGCACCACCTGCAGGGCGGCGGCGATCTGCGCCACGAAATGCAGCGCCTCCCGCTCGCTCACGCCGCGCTGGATACGCGCCTTCAGGTCTCCCCGCGGCAGGTACTCCATCGCCAGGTATTCGAAACCGGCGTGCACGCCGTAGTCGTAGATCTGCACGACCAGCGGGCTTCTGACCGCCATGACCGCCGTGTACTCACGCTCGAGGAACTGGCGCCCGGCCGCTTCGTCGCGCAGCGTCTTGCACACCTTGAGTGCGACGTTGTGTCCGCGGTGCGCGCTGGCGGCGAGATACACCACCGCCTTTTCCGACTCGCCGATCCTCAGCCGCAGCGTGTAACCGGGAATCACCTCGGCGTTCGCGCCCGCGAGCAGCGCCGCGACGCCCGCGCCCTGCAGCGGCTCGGACCCGGGGGCGGCCTCGGCAGCGGCCGCCGCGGCGCTCACGGCGGAATCGGCGCCTTCGGCCCCTTCGGCCCCTTCGGCCACCGGCGCGCCGGCGCCTGGCGCTGGCCCTGGCGCTGGCGCTGGCTCTGGCGCTGGCTCTGGCGCGGCGAGCGCGTGCAGCGCCTGGTCGCGCGACAGGTTTGCCAGGCTTGCCAGGCGCCGCGCCACGCGCCGTTCAACGCGCCGCAGCGCAATGCGCACGGCGGTACTCAGGCGCTCGGGGGTCAGCAGGCGCTTGGGCAGGTAGTCGACCGCACCCAGGTGCAGGGCGCGCACCGCGGTGAGCTCGTTACCGTCCTCGGCCAGCGCGATGACCGCGGGCGTCGCCGGCTGATCGCGCAGGCGGCGCAACAGCGACAGCCCCGGCGACTGCGGGTCCTCGGGGTTCGAGCCGAACACGGCGGCCAGCAACAGCAGGTCGCAGTCACGGCCCGAGAAATTGGTGCTCCAGCGCTCGAATTCGGAGCGATTCAGCATGCTGACGCTCGCCTGCGGGCACAGCACGTCCAGGTGATGCCGCAGCCACTCGCCATAGCGCACGTCGTCGTCGACGACCAGCACCCGGGCGGGGGAGCTCATACGCCGCGCGTTCATCGCTGTATCGCAAAGCGCAGCCGCACCCGGGCGCGCTGGCTGACGGCCTGACCGCCGCGCATCACGGGCTGGTAGTGCCAGTGGCGCACGGCATCGAGCGCCGCCTGTTCGAAGATGCCGACCGGTTGGGCGCCGACGATTGTGAGGTCGCCGACCGAGCCGTCGGTGTTGACGACGAACTGCAGGTCCACCCAGCCATCGATTCCGCGCTGCCTGGCGTCGAGGGGAAACTGCGGTGGCACGTAGCGCGTGCGGGTCATGGAGCTCTCGCTGACATAACTGCTGGCCCGCTGCGCCTCTTCCTGCGCGGCGCCGATGGCGGCGTCGAGCGTGCCGATGCTCGCCGCGTCGGCGCCGGCTGCACGGGCTTCGGCGAGCCAGCGGCGTGCGCCCGCATAGTCCTGCGCGCGCACCGCGCTGCGTGCTTCATCGAGTACCCGGGTGTCGAAAGCCGTACGCGCGAGCTGCGTCGAGGGATGCTCCGGATCCGCCTGCACCAGCTGCGCCAGGTAGAACTTGGCGCTGTCGGCGGCGGGCTCGGTGATCCTTCCGGCGGCGAGGCGCTGGTTGAAGGCCAGCTCGAGGTGCCCGAGCGAATCAGCTTTGGTGGCGCCGCGCAGCCGCCGTGCCTCGGCACGCAGGGCTGCGACGTTGGCCCGTTCCGCTCCCGCCTCCGCCGCCGCGTCCGCCCAGATGTCCGCCTGGTCCGGGTTGCCGGCGGTGAGCGCCTGGCCCGCCTCGGCCTTCAGGCGCGCGACGAGTTCCTGCATCGCCTGCTGCACGCCGGCGTCGCCGGGGGCGAGCGCGCGCGCCGATTCGATCAGGAAGCGCGCATTCTGCTCGGGCGGCTCGATGAGCTGCCCGCGCACCAACGCCTCGCGGCCGCGCCTGAGAAATTCCGTCACGCGTTCGTCGACCTGCTTCTGCGCGAATTGCTCGCGCGCTTCCTCGACCACCGTCGAGTGATGCCCGCCGCGCGCGGCGTCATCGAGCACCGCGAGGGCACTGGCGAGGTTGCCGGTTGCGGCGGCGTGTTGCGCCTTGTCGAGCACCGCGCGTTCGCGTTGCGCGCCAATCTGCGCCGTCAGGAACGCCACGCGCGGGTGGTCGGGGCTGATGGCGTGCGCCTGATCCGCGAGCTGCTGCGCGTCACCCAGGTGTCGCTCCTGCAGCGCGCCTTCCGCGTCCGACACGAGTCTGTCGATGGTCTGCTCGAGGCCATTCACGGCGCGCGGATCGCGCGCGTTGCGCCGCAGGGCCTCGCGGTACAGGTCCGCGGCGCTCGCGCCCGGCGGCGCCACCAGTTGGCCGCCGGCGAGTGCGCGGTCGGCCCGCGCCAGCAGACCCTCGAGGATCGCATCGCCGGCGGTGGGGGCACTTGAGCGCACAGCGGGCGCCGGCGCCGGGCGAGGGCGTGTTGGTAGAGCGTCCCGGCCGACCCACAGGAGCGGCGCGGCGAGGGCGGCAAGGGCCGCGGCGAGCCACCACCCTTTCGCGCGGCGCACGGGACGCTCGAGCAGCGCGGTGGCAGTGGCCCCGGGGCCGTTCTGCACTTCCCCGTATCGCCGCCACGCCGCCTCGACAAACAGCCGCACACGCTGCTCGGAGACGGGCTTGTGCAGGAAACGATGAACCGAACCGTCGGTGATCTGGGCCGCGAGGCCCCCCTGGTCCTCAGCGCCGCCCGCCACGATGAGCACGACGTCCGGGAACTGAGTGTGCAGCCGCCCCGCCAGTTGCCCGACGGGGGTGGCGAGCGCGGCGATATCGAGCACCACGACCCCTGGGTGCTGCCCCATGAGTGCGGCGGCGAGATCGACCTCGGAGCCGGCCGCGTACACCTCGTGCGCCGGGTCGGCGACCTGCATGAGGGTCTCGAGGAGCTTGCGGTCGTGGGTCAGCGCCAGCAGCGGCTTGCCCATCAGCGTCAGCATCGGAGGCACGACGCCGCGGGTGGGCGCTCCGACTGAACTCTGCGCTTTGGTGTGGGAAGCCACGGCTGTCACAATCTAAAACCCGCCCGTTGGGCTCAGGGCCCGGCCGCGGGAATTACCATGACGCAATGCACGCGGCCTGTCGCTAGTGGCGGCCGGATTCTGTGAAACTGGTCATCTTGTGGGGACTATTGACACGCGCGCCACCTCCGGGCGGGGCGCGCTATCCTGCGAACCTTCAGGACTTCAAGGTGTGATGCGACAAAACATTCCGGCAAGGTGTGCGTGGGCCTGGGCCGCCTGGCTGGCCATCGTGCCGGCGTATCCGGGGGCGTTGGCGGCGGTCACCGCCACCGGGGTCACCATGAGCCAGAAGGATGCGGCGCTCGAGTTTCTCCAGGCCGTCGCCAGCGGTGACGGCCAGGCGGTGGCGTTCGCGATTCATCCGGATGACCTGCGGGCTCTGCGGCTGCGGATCCTGACCCTGCTGCACAACGAGGCAAAGCGCGGCGACAGCACGGTGCGCGACCGGCTCTTTGGTGCGGCGCGACCGCTCGACGAGATCGAGCACCTCACCGACACCGGTTTCTACGCGACGCTCGCCGACCGCCTGTATCTGCCTGGCCGGGAATACGACGGCGGCGAAGGCATTGCGACCATTGCGGATAAGGACGGCAAGGTCGAAGTGGTGATCCGCGGCCGGCAGCCCCGCGATCGCGGCAAGGTGCAGGTGGTCAACGTCGTGACCCTGAAGCCCTTCGGCAAGGACTGGAAAGCGGCGCTGCCGACCGAGATCGAGGCGCAGATCGACGATCTCATCGAAGGCCGGCACGGCAGCTCCGCCGCGGCGCGCACGCCCGCCGCAGTGCGCGGCGGCCGCGGCACCTCCCCGGCCCAGCCCGGGATCATCGAGCTGCTCAGCACCTCGGAGAAGCTGCTGTCGGATGGCAAGTGCGATGCCTACTACGGCAAGCAGATGAGCCCGAACTTCCGGCGCGTGACCGGCAAGAAGGCGCTGGCGGCGCTGGTGGCCGCGTGTCAGAACAGTCTGGGCACGCGCGAGATGCTGTTGGCGACCCTGCACATCGTGCGCACTCTCGATCCGCGTTATGAGTACGAAGGACAGCGCGCGACCTACGATCTGACGGACCAGGGGCTGCCCTTCGATCACTTCGTGCTCGAGCAGGTCGACAAGCACTGGTACGTGGCCGAGTAGGCTTAGGCGCTTCAGTCCCGCGTCAGCAGGAATCTCGATCCGCTGTACGACAGCACCGCGCCCTCGGCTGTGATCCTGTCCACGCGCACGCCCTCGGGAAGCGAGTCGCCTTCGCGCAGCTTGTGCATGTTGATCATGACGAAGCGATCCTGCGGGCGCAGCGCGAACACATGCAGATCCAGCCGCAGCTGCGGAATACGCGTGCCGGGACTCGCCGCCGCGTCCTGATACAGGGGCACGCCGTCGACGGTACCGTGCCGCACGCGGTTGCCGAGCAGCGGCGAGGCCGCGGGGTCGGCCGCGGGCGCGTAGTCGTCGGGATTGTCGCCGGCGCCGTTGGTGGCGCCCGGGTTTGGCAGCAGCGCGGGCGACGGCGCGGTGGCGGGCGGCGGTGCCGCCGGCGCGGGCAGCGAGACTGACGGCGGGGCTGGCGCGGGCGTCGTCGCGCCTGCGGCCTGCGGCTGCCCGACCCCCGGGAGCGCCGCGGCGCCGGCGCTCGTGTCGGGGGTGCGCGTCGCCGGATGCCGCCACAGCATCCACATGACGATGGCGAGGTTCACGACCAGGAGCGCCGCAATCGCGATGGCCCACAGCGGCAACCCGGTGCGCGGCGCGGCGACCTTGACCTCGAAGAGCGCCGGGCCGCTCTGGCGCTGGCGATCGCTCTCGGACTTCTTCAGGGCATCGAGGATGAAGGACATCGATCACCCGCCATGATGATGAGTATCAGCGGCAGACAGCAGCGGCGTATCGGGACCGCCGACGGCGCTGGCGAGGGCAATCTGCGTGCGCACACCCGCGATGCCGTCGACGGCGAGCTGGTGCTGACGCTGAAAGTCGCGCACCCACCCGGTGAGCTCGGCGTCAAACAGGTCGCTGACCGGAGCGTCAGCGGCCACGCCGTGCAGGCGCTGCAGGCTCTGGCGCAGCCAGCGCACCTCGGCGCCACGCATCCCGGCCGACAGCGCCTTCACCGGGGAGCTCGCCGGCCGCCACAGCATGACGAAATCGCCCAGCCAGAAGTGTGACAGTTCGCCGATGCCGACGCTGCGTGCGCCGCCGAGCTCGATGCGCGCCTGCTCGTCGTCGAGCGCGGTGAGCACCACCTGGTGACTCGTGCCGGCGCCGTCGCTCAGCAGCAGGATGGCCGGGCGGTTGTACAGACGCAGCTGGCCGAAGGAGCCGCGCTCGGTGACACACTCCAGGCCCTGTTGCGTCGCCTGGCTGCACGGATCGGTGCCGTTGGGCTGGTACTTGGCGCCCCACAGTCCCAGCAGCCTCGCGAATGCGCTCTCGGTGTCGGTCTCGGCGGCGTACTGCCCGAGCAGCTCG
>Ga0209118_1001281_pt1 | contig 11898 bp, 9 predicted proteins | sample BlaSpr_A8_Ref_M1_FD_187988 | JGI IMG/M metagenome (GOLD analysis project Ga0209118, IMG submission 187988) | Forest soil microbial communities from Thunder Bay, Ontario, Canada - Black Spruce, Ontario site 2_A8_Ref_M1 (SPAdes) (version 2) | ecosystem: Environmental > Terrestrial > Soil > Boreal...
CGGCGCCGGCAAGTCCACCACCTTGCGCTGCCTTGGCGGGATCCTGCATCCGGACTCGGGCCTGATCGAGCTCGACGGGCTGAGGCTGCCCGACCGGCTGGACGAAGTTCGGGCGCGGCTTGGTGTCGTACCCGACCAGGCGCGACTGTACGGCCGCAACACCGCGCCCGAGTACCTGGACCATTTCGGTTACCTGTACGGGGTTTCGGAGGCGATTCGCCGCAAGCGCATCGCGAGCCTGCTCGAACGCTTCGAGCTCGACGATCGTGTGGACACAGTGCTCGCCGCCTATTCGCGGGGTATGGCGCAGAAGGTCGCGTTGATCCGTGCCACGCTGCACGAGCCTGACTGGATCTTCTGCGACGAGCCCACGGCGGGCCTCGATCCTGTGGCCGCCGCGGACATGCGCCACTACCTGGGCGAGCAGCGCGCTCGTGGCGCGGCATTGATCGTGACGACACACGTCCTCGGGGAGGCTCAGCTGATGGCGGACCGGATCGCCATCATGCGCAAAGGGGTCGTCGTCACACAGGGAACGCTGGATGAGCTGCGCCGCACAACAGGAGACGGCCGCGTGTTCACAGCGCAGCTGGCGGCGAATCCGACGCACCAAGAGGCCCTCGAACAGTGGCTTCGCGAGCACGCGCTGAGCCACAGGCTGGACGGCGAGCGCCTCACGTATTCGCTGCCCTGGGACACCGTCACGCGCGATCGCGCCGCCTTCGCCTCGCAGCTCCAGTCAAAGCTCAACGAGCACGGGGCGCCGTTCCACCAGCTGAATGAGGAGCAGACGAGCCTCGAGTCGGTCTACATCCGCGCGATGGATGAGCCGCTCGCCACCCAGCCGGGCGCGGCGCCGCCTCCCGCTCCCGTTGTATCGGGAATTCCGGCAGCGCGCATGTTCGGGTCGCTGCGCACGCAGGGCGGCCTGCTCCGCCACGCCCTTCCTTTCTATGTGAGCTCGTGGTGGCGCCGCGGAGACCTGAGCTGGGTGGTGTACCTGAATGCGTTCGTGCTCCTGCTTGTCGCGGCGACGTCGCTCTTCGGGCAGCTGCCGGGCGCGGCTGGCCAGGTCGCGCAGCGCCTGGCCGGTGGGACCGCGCTCCAGGCCGGCCTGCTCCTCCCGCTGTTCTTCATGTCTTTCGCGCTCCTCGAATCGATCAAGAGCTCGATTGGCATCTGGTGGGAGAAGGCGCAGGGGTCGCTGGAGGTCCTGCTGTACACACCGGTTGACGATCCTTCGCTGATCTGGCTCGAGGTCCTCCCTGGTGCGGTCGTGAGCACGGTCTGGGTCACGTTCTGGATGGCGGCCGGCATGGCCTTCCTGAGCCTGTTCGGCCAGCCGGCGCCGTGGGACCTGCTGCCGGTGTTCGCCTTCGTCGCCGGGGTGACCGCGTACTGGGCGGCGATGGGCAGGATGCTCGGGTTCATGCTGTTCCCGCGCGAAGGTGCGGCCGGAGGCGCGTGGTCGTTCCTTCTCTCGCCGGTGTCGGCCGCGGTCGCCGACCTGCCGCTCGCACTGTTCGTGTTTCGCTCGCCACTGGCCGTGGCCTCGCTGCTGCTCCCGATCACCGCATGCTTCGCGCTTACGATTCTGTGCGGCACGACCTTCGACCGCGAGCGCCTGATGGAGACGGGTCTCGGGCGCGTACGCCCGCGCCGGGTGTGGATCCCGATGGCTGTAATTCGCCGCAACGCCGCCGCCATCGCGGCCGGAGTTCTCATCGCCGCGGCCTCCGCCGGCGTGGCCGGCACCATCACAGCCGGCGCACACTGGCACTCCTGGCAGGACGTGCAGGCCGCAGTCACAGGGACGCCGCCGATCGACCCGGTACCGGTGGCTGGCGGACCGGCGCACATGGTCGCGTCATCCGCGAGCGGCATCACCGTTGCCGCGGCCGCGCTCGCAGGGCTCGTCGCGACCCTCGCATTGATGCTCGTGATGGTGATCGTGTCCTTTTCCGCCTTCTTCCTGCTCGGCCTGCCGGCGCTGCTCGGGTTGATCGGAGCCGGCGCCCTCTGGGGTATGCAGGCGGGCTTTGGCGGAACGGCGCCGCTGGAACCCTGGCTCGCGGGCGCGGGTGGGATCGCACTGCTTGCGCTGGCCGTCAACACGGGGTCGGCATTGCCGATCTACTGGTCGCTGGTCTTCGGCTCAGGCCGCCGGTTGGACCGTCTCCGCGAGGCGTGGGCCGGCTACTGGACCCTGTTTAGAGGTCTCGTGATCCCAGCGTGCGCCCTCTTCGGCCTGGTCGTCTTCCGTTTGCTGGCGGCGGGTTGATGGCAGTAGTCTGCTGACGGCAATGCGGCGACCTCTGGCCTTCTTCGCGCTGGGGCTGCAGGCGCTGGCAGTCGCGACCGTGTGTTCGAGCGGACACGGCCCCGTCACACTCACGGTCAACAAGTCGTCCGTGCTTGTGAGCAGCCCGGTACACGTCACGGTGAGCGGGCTTGATCCTGGCGAGGGGGCGACGCTCTCAGTCGCCACGACTGACGCCGGCGGCCACGTCTGGTCATCCTCGGCGTCCTTCAAAGCTGATGGGAACGGCCAGATCGACCTATCGCGGGCGACCCCGTCGGGCGGCTCTTATACCGAGGTGGACGGCATGGGTCTATTCCGCTCGATGAAACCTACAGGGCAGGGCCCTCTTCCGGCGTTCCTCGTTCTGCCCGGCATTGACGAGATCGACAAGATTGTCGTAACAGCCGGCAGCTCCAGCGTCACGCGGCACTTGGTTCGGCAGTTTTATGGCCCCGGCGTAGGGCTGACCAGGAAGCGAACGCCGACGGACGCCTTCTATGGCGATTACTTCAGCCCTGCCGACATATCGACCAGGAAGCCGGGGGTGTTGATCTTTGGTGGCTCGGAGGGTGGTCTGTCCGGGACGACGGAAGCCGCACAGCTTGCGTCGCTCGGGTATCCCGCTCTGGCGGTGGCCTACTTTGCCGAGCCCGGACTTCCTGCGAACCTGCTAGATGTTCCGCTCGAATATTTCGTTGGCGCGCTTTCATGGTTAAGCCAGCAGCCCGGGGTCGATCCGGCGCACCTGGTCGCCTATGGAGTCTCACGCGGGAGCGAGGCTGCGCTCTTGCTGGGCGCCGACTTCCCAAACATCGTGCACGGCGTCGTGGCATTGGTTCCCAGCGCCTGGGTCAACTGCTCGTTCCCCAATTGCAATGGCGCTGCCTGGACGGTCAAAGGGCGGCCAATCCCATTCGACGGGCCGGCGAGCGGCGAAGAGGCCCTGATCCCGGTGACCAAGATCCAGGGTCCGATCTTTATAGATTGCGGTGACGATGATGCCGTATGGACGTCGTGCCAAAACAGCAACCGGATCAAGGCCGAGTTGTCGACCGGATTTCCGTACCAACATCCGATACTCGAATTCCCAGACGCGGGACATGGAATCGGATCCCTTGTTCCGTATCTCAGCTCGTCCGAGCCCGCCGCCCTCCAGGGCAGGACCCTGTCAAGTAATCAGCTCGCTCGTGAGAGCGCGTGGCCGCAGCTACTGACTTTTTTGGACGGCGTGGCGCGCAGCTGATTACAGATCCAGCGACTGCGCCACCAGCTCCCGGTGATAGGTCGCGTCGCCGAGCGTCACCTCTGACGATTTGGCTCGCTTGAAGTACAGGTGCATGTCGTGCTCCCACGTGAACCCGATGCCGCCGTGTACCTGGATTCCATCGCCTGCGACTTTTCGATAAGCGTCGGACACGTAAGCCTTCGCCATCGACGACGCGAGCGAACGATCAGGAGCGTCCGCGTCGACCGCCCACGCGGCGTAGTAGGTCGCGGACCGTCCGCTCTCAGCTAGCACGAGCATGTCGGCGAGCTTGTGCGACACGGCCTGGTAGATCCCGATCGGCTTGCCAAACTGGTGGCGCGTCTTCGCATATTCGGTCGACGTTTCGAGCACCTTCTGCGTACCGCCGATCATCTCCGCGCACAGGGCCGCCGTAGCCCAGTCCAGCGCTCTCTTCAAATGCGGCCACGCGCCGTCGGCCTGGCCCATCAGCGCAGCGCCGTCGAGCTTGACTTTGTCGAAGCGAACCTCGCACCAGCGCCGTGTCAAGTCGAGGGTCTTGAGGGAGGTGACGGTCATGCCCACAGGCCGGCCATTGACCAGGAAGAGAGAGATTCCGTCTTCGCCTTCGCCGCGCGTTCGGGCGGCGACCACCATGTAGTCGGCGGCCTCCGCGTCAGGAACAAACTGCTTCACGCCGTCGAGCTGCCAGCCGCCTCCACTCGGTTTGGCGGTCAGCGTCACCGATGCGGCATCCCATTTACCGGATGGCTCCGTGAAGGCGAGCGTGGCGCGCGCCGAGCCCTGCGCGATCGCACCAAGCACCTCCTTCTTCTGGGCCTCGGTCCCTGCCTCGAGCAGGGCCGGCACCGCGAGACCCATCGTCGCGAAAAAGGGGCCGGGCAGCAGCGCACGCCCGGCTTCTTCAAGGACCACGACGAGGTCCAGAAAGGTGCCCACGCCGCCGTACTGCTCGGGAATGCCGAGCGCGGTCCAACCGAGGTCCACGATCTTCTTCCACAGCGCCGAGTCGTAGGCGTCGGAGCTCTCCATCAGCTGGCGCACGACCTTCGGGCTGCACTCCTTGGCGAGGAAGTCGCGCGCGGAGCGGCGCAGCATCTCCTGTTCTTCCGAGAATGCGAAGTCCATCAGTCGGGTCCTCCCGTGGTGGGCGGGGTGATCGAAGAGGCGGGCGATTTGGGCGCGCGCCGGCGCCTGGCCTTGCGTGCAGCGTCCGCAGGCGCTGCAGGCGCTGCCTCCGCAGGCGATGCCGGTGCGGGCGAAGCAGGCGGAGCCTCTGCGCGATCTTCTGTGCCGACAGCCGGCAGCTCGAGCGCTTCGACGGGAGCCGTCAGCTCGAGCATGGGTTCCAGGGTTGGCTCGGATTCTGCCTTCACCGGTGTCGGTGGGGCCGCTACCTCCGGCGCGACGGATTCGACGGGGGCTTGGGTCCTGGCGACCACTGGAGGGATACGCCGTATGGGGACCGGAGGGTTGCGCTGTGTGTCGGGAGTAGGCGGCGGTAGCGGGCGCGCCTCGCGCCGGCGAAGCATCGCCAGGCCGAAATAGCCGGCCATGATCGCGGCGATCCCCAACACGATCGCCAACTCCAGGGCGTTCGACTCGCCGCCTGTGAGCGATCGTTCGAGGCCGGTGCCGCAGGCGGCCGGAGCCGGTGGACAGGTGCCGATCACCGCCAGGCGAAGGGGCAAGGTGAGCATGGCGAGGATGCCGTAGACGATCGCGAGGCTGGCCAGGAAGTACAGCAGAGTGGCAACTTGCCGGCCGCGCGTGAAGAGGAGCGCGCACGCCCCGGCGGCGAGCGCGGCAATTGCGAATGCGATGACCGGAGGGCCGAGCCGGCTGGAGCCTCCTCCGACCAGCAGGAGCTCCACGCCTGCGATCGCGGACAGTGCACACGTCAGCCAGAATGCCCAGCGCGCGCGCTGTTGGCTGGTGGATGGCGGCGAAGTGGCCAAGCTGCGGCCTAGTTTATTCGGCGGCGTGCTCGGCCCGTGCGCGTCCGGCGGCCACGTGCGCTGTCTGGCGCAGGGGCACTTCCCTGATCAGCAGGGTCGCGATGAAGGCGACTGCGATGATCGGCAGGCCCGCCATGAATACAGGGTGAATGGCGTCAGCCAGGCCGTGCCTGATGCCGGCCGCGATCGCGGGCGGAAGATGCGCGAGCTGCGCCGGGTCGAACACGGCCCCGGCGGTCGAAGCGCCGGCGGCCTGGAACTGCTTGAGGGCGGATGCCGGCAGGTACCTGGCTATCGACGTTGCCAGGCCCTGGGTCAGGATCGTACCGAGGATGGCCAGGCCGACCGCGGCGCCTATCGAGCGCGAGAGCTGCGTGGCGGATGTTGCGACCGCCATGTCTTCGCGGCTCACCGAGTTCTGCACCACCAGCGTGTAGGTCTGCATGCTCACGCCCAGGCCGAGGCCGATCAGGATCATCGCCTCGATGGCGGTCTGGTTGGTTGTGTGGACGTCGAAAGTCGACAGCATGTAGTAGCCGGCGCCCATGAAGATCAACCCGACCAGCAGCGGGATCTTGTAGCGACCTGTGCGCGAGATGAGCTGGCCGCTTCCGATGCTGGTCACGATCATCGCCACGAGCATCGGGACGAGGATCGCGCCGGAGTTCGTGACGCTGTTGCCGATCACGCCCTGGACGAAGACCGGCAAGAAGAAGATCGCCCCGAACATCGACATCGCAACGCCTGCGCCCGCGATGTTGGAGAAGGTGAAGATGCTGCTCTTCCAGAGCCGCAGCGGCAGCACCGGTTCGGGCGCCCGCGTCTCGACCCATGCGAACGCGGCGAGAAGGACCGCGGCCGCCGAGTAGAGGCCGATGATCTGCCACGAGTTCCACGGGTACTGGCCTCCGCCCCAGACGGTCGCCAGCAGCGCGCACGTGATGCCTGTCGAAAGCGTGATGCTGCCCCACACGTCGATCGCGTGCTTGCGCCGCTCGTTGGGGACGTGCATGTAAATGGCGACCACGAGGAGCGTGAGGATCGCAAACGGGATGTTGATGAAGAAGAGCCAGCGCCAGCTGAAGTTCTGGGTGATGTATCCGCCGGCCGCCGGCCCGATGATGGAGGCCACACCGAAGGACGCGCCCATCATCCCCTGGTACTTGCCGCGCTCGCGCGGCGAGATGATGTCGCCGATGATGGCCTGCGACAGCGGCATGATGAAGCCCATCCCGGCGCCCTGCACGAAGCGAGCGAACACCAGAAACCAGAAGTTTGGGGCGACGCCTGACAACGCCGAGCCGACCGCGAACACGACGATTCCGGTCATGTAGAGGGGCTTGCGCCCGTAGATGTCGGAGAGCTTTCCGGCGACCGGCACCACGATGGTCGAAGCGAGCATCGCGGAGATCGGTATCCAGCTGTAGTCGGCGATGCCGCCGAGCTCTGCGACTATGGTCGGCAGCGCCGGGGCGACCAGCGTCATGTTCAGGGACGCGACCAGCGAGCCCAGCATCAAGCCCGCGAAGACGGCCATGACGCCGCGATCGATGCCTTTCCTCTCGGTCGCGGCGGTCGCTTCGCGCGCGGCGACTGCGGTCATAGGGCGCTGTGCTCCATCACCCGGCCGTGGTTGGACGCCACCTCGGCGAGCGCGCGCCAGCCGCGAGTCAGCGAAACCAGGTCCTCTTCCGACAGGGAGGACATCCAGCGGCGCAGCAGCGAGTGGCTGCCTTCGCGCAGATCGGTGACCAGGCGCAGCCCGGTGCGCGTCAGGCTTAACAGCACGCGCCGCCGGTCCGCTGGATCGTCACGCCGCTCGACGTAACCGGATCGCACGAGGCGGTCGGCGAGCAGGCTTGCCGCGGGAAGACCGATTCCGAACAGCTCCGCCAGCCGTCCCACGGACATGCCTTCTTCGTCTCTGAGGAAGTACATCGCACGCAGCTGCTGCATCGAGAGATCGAGGTCGCGCCATTTGCTCGCGGTCGACGTCAGGAGAGCGCGGTGGAGGGTCTTGTAAGCCGCCAGGGCGTCTTCGGTCGAGGGCTGGGACATAGTTTCAGAATACTAAACTATTCAGCAAGACGAAAGCTTCCGTCCGCTGCTAGCGGCTGCGCGGTAGGCCCAGGACCCTCTCGGCCAGGATGTTGCGCAGCACCTCAGACGTGCCGGCCTCGATCGTGTTCGCCCTCGAGCGCAGGAACTGATACAGCCATCCATCGCCGTCGCCGACCTGCCCGGCAGGTCCCGCCATGTCGACGGCGCTCTCCGTCATGCGCTGGTTGAGCTCCGACCACATGAGCTTGAGAATTGATCCTTCGGGTCCCGGAATCCCGCTTCGCTTCACCGCGGTGACGGCGCGGTAGCCGTTGAGCTGGAGCGCGCGCGCCTCGATTGTGTACTGCGCGACCTCCTGGCGGACAAGCGGGTCGGAGCCCCGGCCCAGCTTGCGCGCCCGCTCGGCAAGCTCGGCCGCGGTGATCTGCGCGCGGGTGGCGAGCGCCATGCCCAGCGTGCCGCGCTCATGAAGGAGCGTCGTCATCGCGACGGCCCACCCGTTGCCCGCCTCCCCGAGGATCTGGGACTTCGGAACCTTCACGTCCTTGAAGAAGATCTCGTTGAACTCCGCATCGCCGGTGATCTGGACCAATGGGCGGACTTCGACCCCGGGGCTTTCCATGTCGACCAGCAAGTACGTGAGACCGTCGCGCGGATTGGCTTCCTTGCGCTCGCGGGTGACCAACATGCACCACTTCGCCACGTGGGCAAGCGTGGTCCACACCTTCTGTCCATTGACGATGTAGTGGTCGCCCTTGTCCTCTGCGCGCGTCTGCAAACCAGACAGGTCGCTGCCGGCGTTCGGTTCGCTGAACCCCTGGCACCAGATCTCCTCGGCGGAAAGGAGCGGCGCGAGATATCGCTTCTTCTGCTCCTCGGTGCCGTGCGAGATGACGACGGGACCTCCCATTCCGAGGCCGATGACGTTGATTGGCTCTGGCGCCTGGGCCTGGATCATCTCGTCGTTGAAGATCAGCTGCTGCATGAAGCCCTCGCCGCGGCCGCCGTACTCCTTCGGCCAGGTGATTCCGACATAGCCGGCCTCGTAGAGCTTCTTCTGCCAGGCCTGGCGGCTCTCGATGAAACCCTTCTGTCCTTCTTCGGGCGCGTTCTTGCGCGGAACGTTGGCTTTCAGCCAGGCGCGAACCTCGTCGCGAAAGGTCTTCTCGGACTCGCTGAGGTCGAAGTCCATGAGCCTAATTCTGACCTCTTGTGCGGGCTAGAGGCGCGGCCGAAAGCCGTCGACGGAGCTTCGGCGCCCATGCGGCCCATCTCCGGGTTCAGCGACTGCGCTGCTCGCTCACGCATGGACGATGCGCTCGCTCCGCTGCTCGTCGCTTCACCCGGATCTGGGCCACCTGGATCGCCGAATCTCTCGCCGAAGGTTTTCGGCCGCGCCTCAAGCGACCGCGGGCAGCACGTCGGAGGCCAGCAGCTTCAGCGCATCCGAGTCATCCAGGAGGAAGTGCTGGAGCATGATCAGGTCGACGCCCAACGCGGCGATGCCGCGCATCTTCTCGGCGATCTCCTCCGGGGTGCCGACGAACCACGCGTGTTTCCGATTCTCGATCACCTCGTCGGGCGTCATGTGGCTCATCTGCCGCACGATCTTCGAGACTTGCGCGGCGCGCTCACGCAGCTCTGATTTGTCGCGCCCGATGATGTAGCTCGTCATCATCGAGTGGCGAATCGATTTCGGATCGCGTCCGATTTCGCGGCACGCCGCCTCGAGGTCCGCACCGGCCTCCCGGTAGAGATCCAGGTCGAGGCGGGATACGTTCCACTCGGACGCCTCGCGCGCCACGAGCGGGATCGTTCGCTTCCTGCCTTTGCCGCCGATCAGGAGCGGCATCGGGTTGTGCACCGGCCTCGGGTTCATGTTGTTCCATGCCTCGCGCATCGTCCCGATGCCTGCCTCGAGATGGTCGAACCGCTCCTTCTCGGTGTAGAACGGGATTCCGAACACTGTGTGCTCGTTCTCGTTCCATCCGGCGCCGACGCCCAGGATGACCCGCCCGCCCGAGAGGACGTCCACGGACGCGGCCATCTTGGCCAGGATCGCCGGAAGCCGAAACGTCATGGGGCTCACCATCGGGCCGAGCTGGATGCGCTTGGTCCACTCCGCCGCGAGCGCGAGCGAGACCCACGTTTCGATGCAGTCGCGTTCGGGCGCACCCATCAAAGAGGTCAGGTGGTCGCTGCGACGCAGCGAGTCGAAGCCGAGCGTATCGGCGTCGTGGCAGATCCCGCGCCACCTCTCCCAGTTGAGGCCTTCCTGGCCTTCGATCATGATCCCGACCTTCGCCATGAACCGAGATCGTAAGGCGCTAGGCCTCCGGCTCGGACAGCCGAGCCAGCTCGGCTCCGATGCGCTCCCTGGTCGCGCCAAAGTCTTTGAGGATGTGTGCCCCGATCCCGTCAGCCTCGGTGGCCAGCCCTAGCAGCAGGTGACCGGTGCTCACGCGAGGATCGCCGGCCTCGGAACACAAGTTGAAGGCGAGCTCGATCAGGATCTTCACGCGCGAAGTCGGAATGATCTTCGGGCGAATCTTGAGTTTCTTCTTGTCAAGCACCTTTTCCAGCGTCGCGCGCGCGACTGCTTCCTCGACCCCAATCGCGGCCAGGATCTTCGCCGACTGGAAATCCGGGTCGCCAAACGCCGCGAGCATCATGTGCTCGGTCCCGATGTAGGAGTGGCCGCCCTTCTCAGCCTCGGCCTGGGCGAGAGTAAGGAGCTTTTGCGCGCTGCTCGTGAACCGCCCGAAGGGGTATGAGCTCATCGGTGCGCGCTTCAGCATCGCCTGCTCGACCGCACGCCGGATGGTCGCCCAGCGGGGAGGCACCGCGAACGGCAGGCCTTCGGTTGATGGAAGGTCCACGCCCGGCAGCTGAGCCGTCACTGGCGTATGGCGCTGCATCCATTCGAGGCAAGCCGCGATGACGATCGAGTTGACCGGCATGCCCGTCCGCGCCGAGGCCTGGTCCAGCCGTCCGAACATCTCATCGGTGAAGCGGACGGTGGTGGCCTTCGCCATGATTGCAATTTGAGCTCATTTTGCAAACAGAGTCAAGTCCTCAATTGCCTTGAAGTTCAAGATCCGGTCCCGCGGAATGCCCGCTCGGCGGGCCATCCACATTCCCATCGGGACGTAGGCAAGCTCGGCCGGGGCGTGCGCGTCGGCGTCCAGGCTGAAGTCGCATCCCAGCTCCAGCGCTAGCCTTGCCATCTCCGGCGACAGGTCCATGCGCGCGGGGTCGCAGTCGATCTCGAGCGCAACGTGGTGTCGTGCCGCTTCCTTGAAAACGGCCTCGAAGTCATAGTTCGCCCCTTCTCGTGATCCCGGCCGGCGTCCGGTCGGGTGGCCGATCACGTCGACGTGCGGGTGCGAGACCGCGCGCAGCATTCGCTCCGTCATCGCCGCGGGTTCCTGGCGCAGCTTCACGTGCGGCGACGCGATCACCACGTCGAGCAGCTCGAGGACCATGTCCGGCAGATCGAGTGAGCCGTCCTCGAGGATGTCGACCTCGATGCCTTGCAAGAGCGCGACGCCGGGCACCTGCGCCTGCACCTCGGCCATCTCGCGAGATTGTGAGAGCAGGCGGCTAGCGTCGAGCCCGTTGACCACCTTGATCCGCGGCGAGTGGTCGGTCACGCCGAGGTATGTGTAGCCCATGGCCTCGGCGCCCCTCGCCATCTCGAGCATCGTCGCCCTGCCGTCGCTCCAGTTCGAGTGGGAGTGGACGTCGCCCTTGTACTGGGAAAAGTCGAGGACCGACTCGTCGTCGCGGGCGGGCTGCTTCATCTGCTCGCGCAGGCGGTCGAGGTAGCGGCTGCGGCCGGACTCCAGCACCTCGGCGAGCACCTTCGCGATGCCGGCGCCCACGCCCTCGAGCGTGGTCAGCTCGTTGCTGCCATGGAGCGCCTCCAGGTCAGGCCGCTCGACCGCGAGCGACCACGCCGCCGCCGAGAACGCCTTGGCGCGGAACTTCTCCTCCGGGTCCTGGCGCAGCAGGTAGCCAATCTCCGATAGGACCTGTGCCGCCGCGATCGCGTCCACGCATCAATTGTGTGAGCATTCGGGGGATGGCCAAGAGCAAGCCCCGTCCCGGCGACCAGATTCCCAACCTTGTCGAGTCGCTCCTCGCCGAGCTCGGCGAGGATCCGGACCGCCAGGGACTGAGGGCCACGCCCGAGCGGGTTGCGAGGGCGCTGCGCCAGCTCACCGACGGCTACGGCGTCAAGCCCGAGGACGTCGTCAAGGATGCCGTGTTCGACCAGGACTACGACGAGATGGTCGTCGTCAAGGACATCCCCTTCTACAGTCTCTGCG
>Ga0209118_1001282_pt1 | contig 11898 bp, 12 predicted proteins | sample BlaSpr_A8_Ref_M1_FD_187988 | JGI IMG/M metagenome (GOLD analysis project Ga0209118, IMG submission 187988) | Forest soil microbial communities from Thunder Bay, Ontario, Canada - Black Spruce, Ontario site 2_A8_Ref_M1 (SPAdes) (version 2) | ecosystem: Environmental > Terrestrial > Soil > Boreal...
GTCCTACGTCTTGTGGCGCGACACCAACCTACGCGTCTTGAATGAGGAGATCACACGCCTGCGCGTCGGGGTGGAAGTCTCCGATCTGGCGCGCAGGATGATCAGCTCCAGCGCGGACACGGGCATCTTGCGCATGGCGTGGGCGTACGAGGAGGCCGCTGCGCCGCCGGCTCTTGGTGCGGCTGCGCCGCAGGCGGAGCTGATCGTCTCAGGCGTCTAGCCGGTCAAGAGCCGCCGGGACGAGTTCCGCGATCGACTCAGCCAGCAGCTTAAGGTCGGCCACCAGCGAATCCGTGGGATCCGACGTGACCAGCGGGCGTCCGCGGTTGGCGGCACGGTCGAGGCTCTCCGACCGCTGAATGACGAAGTCCGGCCGGCGGCCCAGCACACCCGAGGCGGTGTCGAGGTCCATCGCATGGGTAGTGCTGTGGTTGAGGATCAAGCGAACACGCGCGGTGGGCACGCCGATCTTGTCGAACAGCCCGAGACACCGCCGCGTCGCCTTGAGTGAAGCCAGCGACGCTGAGGTGACCAGGCAGATCAGGTCGCTGGTGTCCAGGGCTGTCAACGTCCGCTCGCTGAACGACGCCGGAGCGTCGATGAGCACGTACTGACAGGTGGCGCTCAGCCGGTCGATCGCCAGCTGGATGGCCGGCAGAGTGACCAGCTCGGCGCGTTCGGGGAGGTCGGCGCCCACCACCAACCGCACGCTTCCTGACTCCGTCACGAAGCCTTCGAACAGCGCCTCGTCGATGAGCGCGCCCGGAGATGACTTGAGGTCGGCGAGGGTGTGGCTCGGATGAAGATTCAGGTAGACCGCGGAGTCGCCGAATTCGACGTCTAGGTCGAGCAGCCCCACCGGCCTGGAGGACTGCGCCGCCAGCAGGACCGCCGTGTTGACGGCGAGCGAAGTCGTGCCGACGCCCCCTTTCGCGTGGGCGAAGAGGATGACCTTGCCCCGGTGGGCGTTCGTCGCTATACGCGCCGACCGCCGCAGCATGGAATGGATCTTGGCTTCGAGGATCGTGAGCTCGAAGGGCTTTGGCAGGTAATCATCGGCGCCGGCTGCGTAACCGGCAAGCGCGTGCTGCGCCTCACCCATCTCGGAAAACATCAGGATCGGAATGCCGGCGGTCATGTGGTTGCCGCGCAGCCGGGTCGTCAGCTCGATGCCGTTCAGCTCCGGCATGCGCACGTCGGTGATGACGAGGTCCGGGATGCTGTCACGCACCAGCTGGAGAGCTTCGATTCCATCGCTCGCCTTGCGCACGGTATAGCCCTTGCGCTCGAGAAAGCCCCCGACCATTCTCTGGATCACGCGGTCGTCGTCGACGAGAACGATGTCCTCGACGCCCATCAGAACGCCACCGCCGCGGACAGCTTCAACGCGATGGCACGCGCCAGGTCGCGGCGCGTATAGCCTCCGAGTCCCGAGATGTCCTCGGCAGCGTCCCCGCTCATCATCGCCAACCCGGCCGCGCCGAATGCGCGGCGGGACTCTCGTGCGTCGCCGGCCAGCTCGAGGGCCGCTCCAAGCTGAAAGTAGGCGATCGCCTGGTTAGGGTCGAGATAGGTCGCCTGCCGAAATGCCCGCACGGCGGCGCCAAGGTCGCCGCTGGCGGCTGCGTGATCGCCCTCCGCGAGGAGGGCTGGCAGGTCCATGGGCGAAATTCCCGCCCCCTTCAGGGGGAGGGTCAGGGTGGGGGTGGGTGGAGTCGGAACGTCCGCACGAGACAGACCGTGGCGCTGGTAACAAGGGACGCCCGCGACACGTACGAGATCGAACAGGTGCGTCATGAGTCCGGGCGAATCGGAATGGCCCATGAACAGATGACCACCCGGCACCATGCGCTCGGCGATCCGATGAATGCACGCTGCTGATTCCTCGCGGCCGAAGTACATGAGCACGTTGCGGCAGAACACCACCGCCGCCTCTGGAACGACCGAGTTGGCATAAGCGCGCGCAAGGTTGTGGTGAGCGAACCGGACCCTGCTCCTTAGGAAAGGAGCGATCTCGTAGCCGCCAGGCCTTGCGATCAGGTATCGCTTGCGTCGCTCGGCCGACAACCCCTGGACCTCTTCGTCCATGTACCGGCCGATCTCGGTTCTCGCGAGTGCACGAAACGAGACGTCGGTGGCGACCACATGCCAGTTGCTCCGGCCGCTTTCGTCGAGCAGCATTGCGAGGCTGTACGGCTCCTGGCCGTTGCCGCATCCAGCGCTCCACACCGTGTGATGAGCGGCAGTCGAGCCGCGCACGAGCTCCGCAAGCGCGACGAACTGCGCTGGATCGCGAAAGAACGCGCTGTGCTGCACGGTGACCCGGTCCAGCAGGTCGTCAAACGCGGCCGGCTCGGTGTCGACCAGGTCGACGTAGGAATTCACGGGAATTCCCGCGATGTTCGCGCTTTCCTGCAGCAACCTCTCGAGCCTGGCTCGGCTCGCAGGCTCAGCCTTGAGCCCCGCGCGTGAGCGCAGTAGAAGGCTCGCGTGCTCGAGTGCGCTCACCGTCATCTCGGGCTCGTCGCCCCGACGACCATGGCGCCATTCGGGGCAGACGCCCTCGCCTGTGCCGTCCGCCCCAATAGGCGCGAAACTGCGCTGAGCAAGCCTGCCTCGTCGAAGGAGGTCTTGACGATATATCCATCGGCGCCGGCGTCGAGGCCGCGCTGGTGATCCTCATCGCTCGCATGCGACGACACGATCAGCACGGGAATGTTGGCCATGCCAGGATGCGCCCTGATGCTCTTGATCAGGTGGAATCCATCGACGTTGGGCATCTCCAGGTCGGTCACCACCAGGTCTGCGGCTTGCTCGGTCAGCATCGCAATCGCTTCAGCCCCGTCGCTGGCGGTGCGCACCGAATAGCCGCCGCGCTCGAGTATCGAACGCTGCAGCTCCCGCACCATCAGCGTGTCGTCGACGACCATCACTGCCAGGGGGCGAATGGGCCCGGTGGGCCCATCACCGTTCGTGCGAGGCGCCTCTAACATGGCGATGCTGCGTTCGATCAGGTTGGGGACATCCAGCACGAGCAGGATCGATCCATTGGGTTCGATGCTTGCCCCGCTGACCGCCTTGAGATCCCGAAGCCGGCCTGTCAAGCCGCGCACCACGACATCGCGTTTCTGCAACACGGTTTCCACCTGGAACGCATGGGAGTCTGCGGGAGTGCCGAGCAAGACCCACGGCCCACCGGAGGCTGTTGGCAGACCGAGGAGCGCGGCCAGGTCCGAAACCGGGACGGCTAGCCCGTCTACAACCGCCAGCTTCTTTCCGCTTACGAGCTGCACGTTCTGCGCCTCCAGCATGCGGACGATTCGATGCAGCGGGAGCGCGAAAGACTGGCCGGCGATGGAGACGATGAGGCAGGGCACGACCGTCAGCGTGATCGGCACGACGATCCGGAACTCGGCGCCGGCGCCCGGATGGTTGACCACCTGTACCTCTCCATGCACTGCTTCGACCGCGGTCGCGACGACGTCCAGGCCGACGCCTCGACCTGAGTTCTCGGTCAAGACCTTGGCGGTCGAGATCCCAGAACGAAAGATCAGATGGAGGGATTGGTCTTCGTTGAGGCCGCTGACGTCCACGCCTGCTTTTGCGGCGGATTCCCGCACGGCTGCGACGTCGATGCCTGCGCCATCGTCGCTGATCGAGATCACGACCTTGGAACCGACCTGCGTCGCGTCGAGGCGAACGTAGGCTTGCTCGGGCTTACCGGCCGCGAGCCGTTGGGCAGGCATCTCCACCCCGTGACCGACCGAGTTCCGGACAAGGTGAAGGAGTGGGGAGACGAGCTCCTCGAGCACGCCCCGGTCCACCTCGATCGCCTCGCCGATGACCTCCCAGCGCACGTTCTTGCCGGCGGCGCGCGCGACATCTCGGACGGTGCGGTGGAGGATGGGCTCGAGGGTTCCAACCGGCACCATGCGGGTCCGTTCCGTCACCTCCTGGAGCTGGTTGATCACCTTGGTCAGCTCGCGGTACTCCGTGATGGCGTCGGGGTCCAGGTGCAGCTCGGACCCGAACACGTGGCCGACCCTCAGCTGCGCGGCCGAGGCTTCGCCGACCAGACGGTTGAGCTCATCGATTCGAGCGACCGGTACCTCCAGCGTGGCCGCGACCTCGTGCTGAAGTTCCGCGCGCGCTTCCCGTGGCTGCGGTGGGCGGGCGGGCGCGGGGAGAACGGGCTCGGCCGGCGGGACCGCGGGTTTATCTTCCCTCTCCCCTTCAGGGGAGAGGTTTAGGGAGCGATCGGTAGTCCCATCCTTGACGCCGCTTGCGCGCAGGGGCGAGGAAGAAGCAGACTTCAGTGGCGCCGCCGGCGGCGGTGTCGCGGGAATCGCCGCCAGGGGAGCCGGCAGCAGGCGCTCCATCGCAGCCTCGTCGCTGGCGTCCTGCTCACCGCTCGACGGGCTGGCGATGAGCCGGCCCAGGCCGTCGACGACGAGCAGCATCGAATCCGTCAGCTCGGGAGTCGACCGGCGCGTCCCCGCTCGCAGCTCCACGAGGAGGTCTTCGAGCCGGTGGGCCAGGCGGCTGACCCGCATCATGCCCACCATGCCGGCCGCGCCTTTCATGGTGTGTGCTTCGCGCAGAATGCCTTCGATCGCGGACTGATCGCCGGGCGCCGACTCGAGCACGAGCAGCCCTGAGGCTATGCGCTCGAGGTGGCCCTTGGCCTCCTCGATGAAGAGTGGGCGGAACTCGTCTTCTAGCTCGCCCGTTTCAAATCCAGCCGGTTCTTCACCAGCGCCTCAATGTCGACGAGCACCACAAGGCGCCCGCCGTTGCTGTAAACGCCCAGCTCACCCGGCTGCGTGCCGGGTCCGACCGGCTCCTCGAAATCGGCGGCGACCGGCAGCTCTTCTGCGGCCAGCGCGAGCATGTCCTTCTCGCCACTGACCAGGACGGCAAAGGGGGGTGTGACCAGGGCGCCGGTTCCCGTCAGCACGCCGGTGTCCAGCAGGGGCACGATCTCGCCGCGCACGTTGACCACCCCGAGCAGGCCTGGGGGCGACAGCGGGACGCGGGTCACCAGCGGGTGGCGCAACACCTGGTGCACGGTCTCCATCGGCACGGCGAAGTACGCGGCGTTGACAACGACCACCAGCACGCGCATCACCTGCGCACCTCGGCTCCGAGCGCCGCCTGCGCGGCGCTGCTGACCTCAGACATGGTCTTGGTCAGGTTCATCCACTGATCCAGCTGCTGGCCGCGCCTCTCGATCGCAACGACAGCATCGCGACTGGTGGCCTGCGCGCCCTTGGCGAGGATTGCGATCTCGGCCGCGGCCGCCTTGGAGCGCTCGGCCAGGCGTCGGACCTCGTCGGCGACCACGGCGAATCCGCGGCCGGCATCGCCAGCACGGGCGGCTTCGATCGCGGCGTTGAGTGCAAGCAGGGCCGTCTGGTCGGCGATGTCGTTCAGGAGCTCGAGCACACGCTGGATCTCGTTGACACGCTTCGCGTTCGCCTGGGTGCGATCGCTCGAGGCCTGGAGATCGGTCCGAGCGCTCTGGATGTTCGCGAGCAGCTCGCCCGCCTGCAGTACGACGCGCGCCACGGAATCAGCGATCGCGTGGTTGTTCACCTCCCCACCTACGGGGAGGTCGGGAACCGCTTGCGGCGCCCGGGTGGGGAGCCGGGACGGCAGATTAAGCACCACGATCTGTCTCCTGGCGCAGCGCGCCGCGCTCGGCGCTGGACCACGCGAGATCGGCGGCCAGCTCGTCCTGCCGGGACGCCGCGGCTGCGATCTCCTGTGCGGTCGCAGCGACCGAGCGGCTGTTCATCGCGATTTCCTCGATGGCAAGCACGGCCTGGTCGACCGCCGAACGCTGAGCCTGGACGGAGGTGCGGACCCGGCCGCTCGCCTCGGCCATAGTGCCCACGATCCCGAGCCAGAGCGCCAGCTGGTGACCTCGAGTCTCGACCGCCAGCACCGTGGCCTGGCTCTGGTGCCTGGCGTCTTGGACGAGGGTTGCGATCTGGGCCGCCGCTGCCTTGGAGCGCTCGGCCAGCCGGCGCACCTCGTCGGCGACCACGGCGAAGCCGCGCCCGGCGTCGCCGGCGCGGGCGGCTTCGATCGCGGCGTTCAGCGCGAGCAGGTTGGTCTGGTCGGCGATGTCGTCGATGAGGACGAGGATGCTCTCGATCTCCCCGACCTTTTGAGTGAGGGCATGTACGCCATGGGCTGCCTCCGCGACCTCGGTCTGCGCCACCGCAATCTTGATGCGAACCGCATCGGCCTGGCCGGCGACTCCGTCCGCAATGTCGGCGATGGCGACGGCGCCGCGGGCCAGCTCCTCCATGCTCGACGACGACTCGGTCGCGGCGGTCGTCTGCGCCATCGTCGCGCCGGCGAGCTGCTCCGCCGCGGCGGAAAGCCTGGCGGCCGACTCGGCGACCTCACCTCTCAGCCGAGCGCTCATTCCGGCCAGTCGCTCGAGCATCGCGTTGAATCGCTGCCCGAGCAGGCGCATCTCTCCGCTGCCGGCGGGTACGACCCGGACCGACAGGTCGCCGGCCTCCACACGAGCGGCTGCGCGCGAAAGCGCGATCACAGGGCGGATCGTCAAGCGGGCAACCATCGCGATGATGCCGATGAAAAGCACGGTGGCCAGCACCGCTAAGCCCAGATGCCCGAGGTCGGTGGGTATCAGCCACGCGATGACGAGGAACGGCACCGCCACTGCCAGCAGGCTGACGACCATCCTCGCGAAGAGGCTGTCCCAAACATGCTGCCGGTTCGGGGTCAGGGCAATGGCCTGGCGATCCGGCGGCGCGATCCTCACCACCTGGAGGTTGGTTGCGCTCCGGACGTCGGGCATCAGCGCCGGCTGCTTGAGCTCCACTACCCTTCCGTGCTTTCCCACCCCGACCCGGCCAGGTCGGCGGCGAGCGAGCCCTGGCGGGCCGCGGCGGAGGCGATCTCCTGGGCGGTGTCAGCGACCGAGCGGCTGCCCTCCGCGATGTGCTCGATGGCGAGCACGACGTCCTGGGTGGAGGAGCGCTGCTGCTGGGTGGCGAGCTGCACCTGGCCGCTCACCTCGGTCATCGCGCGCATCATCGTCAGCCCGCGCTCCATCTGCTTGACGCCCTTCTCCAGCGCCATCACCGTCTCGCTGCTCTGCGCCTGCGCGCCCTCGACGAGCTTGGCGATCTGGGCGGCGGCGGCCTTGGAGCGCTCCGCCAGCCGGCGCACCTCGTCGGCGACGACCGCGAACCCGCGCCCCGCGTCGCCCGCGCGGGCGGCTTCAATCGCTGCGTTGAGGGCGAGCAGGTTGGTCTGGTCGGCGATGTCGTTGATCAGGTCGAGGATGCCCTCGATCTCGTTGACCCGGCCGGCCAGCGCCAGCGTGCGATCGCCCGAAGCCCTGAGGTCGGTCTGCGCCAGCTCCAGGTTCGTCTGGACCTCGCCGGCCTGGATGGAGACTCGGTCGACCGTGTCGGCGATGGCAGCTGACGTTCGAGCGACCTCCTCCATGCTGGCCGACGTGGCGGTCGCGGCGGTCGTCTGTTCAAAGGTCGCGGCGGCGAGCTGCTCGGCGGCGGCAGAGAGCTTGGCGGCCGATTCCGTGACCTCGCCCCGCAAGCGGAAAAGGACGCCGCTCAGGCGCTCAACCATCGCGTTGAACGTGTCACCGAGGCGGCGGACCTCCCCGCCGCCTTTCAGCTTGACCCGGGCCGTCAGATCCCCGGCCTCAACTCGGGCCGCGGCCCTGGACAACGCGACGATCGGCCGCGTCGTGAAGATGGCCAGGATGATTGCGAAGGCGATCAGCAGCGCCGTGCTCAGGCCCTGGAGCAGCGAGGTCTTGAGCTCTTGTGCGTAGACAGGAGCCAGCGCGGTGGCGGTGTCGATCGAGGCGATGACCACCCAGCCGAGGCTGGGGAGCGGTTCGTAGCCGGCGAGGACCTGGTGGTTCCGGTAGTCCGTGATCTCGCCGGCACCGGCGCCGGTTGTCATAGCTCGGTCGAAGATCGCGCCTTCGGCGGCCACTTTGAGCGCGCCTTTGGCGATCACAGAGGTCTCGTCCTGCAGGACGCCCCAGTCTGAGCTGTACAGGAGGAGGTGCTGAGCGTTGACCAGGTGTACCTCTTGGTCCTGGGCTGCCGTGTCGAGGCCATAAGGGTTGAGCAGCCTCCCCAGGACCGCCAGGCTCAGGTCTCCCACCACCACGCCTTGCGGCTTCTCGTCCGGGCCGAGGATCGGCGCGGTCATGATCCAGTCCAGGCCTAGTTTTCCGACGTGGATTGGCCCAAAGGTCTCGACGCTGAGGCTGTTGGCGAAAGGTGCGCCTGTCGGTGTGGCTGACAGCTCCTCACTCGGTCGCGTGTTGGCGACGACGGCTTCTTTCAAATCGTTGATCTGCAGAGCTTCGAAGGATGGCTCGGTGCCGAGCGTGGCCAGCAACTTGGCATTCAGGTCGGGAGCTGCAAGCTGGCCGACCTGGTTCCCCGCCACGTGGCGAAGCTCCGCCTGGCGCTCAGCGACCCAGTCATTGATCCGGACGGCGGCACTCTCGGCCGTCGCCTCCGCTCGGGCCTTGGACTGGTCGATGCTCGTCTGGGCGCTCCAGTTGGACATGACAAAGCCGAGGATTATGGAGAGGGGTACGGACACCAGCAGCAGCCCGACCACGATCCGGATCGAGTAGCCGTCGAACAGTCCAAAACCTCTCCAACCCCTGGGTGTGCGCGTAGTTGCGGGCGCCTTGAGCAGGCGAAGCGATGGCTTCCGAACGTCAAGGGGCCCAGGCTCTGGGGGCCCTCTGCGCAGCTGCATGTCCTTGTAGTACGCGGCACGGCCTGGTTTGTCGCCATGGGTGAGCACGGCGCCATACCCCTGTAAGAGGATGGCTTTGGACGCCCTTACTTCGCGGGCATATCTCCGCAGGAGTCGCTCGGGGCGTACCCAGGCTCGGTGAAATCAGGTCCGTGGTGGACGTTGACGTACCAGCCCGACACGGGGATCGCATACCCGACTGGGATCGTGCTGGTGGCCGTGGCGCTGCCCGCCGAGTCGGCGACGACCGACTGCAGCGCGTACGCGATGCCACCCGGAGCTGTGCACTTGCCGGCGTGAATGTGCGAAACGTGGATCGACCCGGGTACCAGCCCGGTCAGCTTCACCGTGATCGTAAACGTACCGCTGCTCTCGACAACCCGGCCGGTGCCAGTCGCGGAGCTGCCGTTCTGTGCCGCCATGGCGAAGTTGACGGTTGTCGGCGCGGCGGTGGCCGCGGCTCCGCCTCCGCAGGCGGCGACGACCACGAGGGTCAGAAGGGTGAGCAGGGGATGCTTTCTTGTCATACGTCTTCTTGTAGTACGCCTCGAAGGAAGGCTTGTCGCCATGCATGCACATGGCGGGGTCCCCTGCGAAGGCATGGCCGGGGCGACGTTCTAGAGCTGGATGAGGCCCTTGCGCGCGGCCGAGATGACGGCCTGCAGCTTGGAGTGGACCTGCAGCTTCTCGATCACGTGGCGCACGTGCCACTCGACCGTGTGCGGGGCGATACCGAGCCGCAGGGACATGGCGCCCGTGTCCAGGCCCTCCGCGAGCAGGTTCAGGATGTCGAGCTCCCGGGGTGTGAACTCGGCCAGGAGCTGCTCGCGCTCTCGTTTGCGCGAGACGACGCCCCGCTGCCGGGCTATCGCGCGGGCGAACAGCTCGACCGGTATGAGTACCTCTCCCCGCGAGGCCCGGCGGACGGCCTCGACGATCTGGTCGGCGGTCGCATCCTTGGTCAGGTAGGCGGTGGCGCCGGCGTCGATCGCATCCAGCAGCGCCGTCTCAGACTCGTCGGCGCTGTGGAACACGATCGCCGCCCCCGCGTGCGCGTTTTTGATCGTCCGGGCGGCCGCCGGCCCGGTCACGTCCGGCAGCCGGAAGTCCATCAGCACCACGTCCGGTCGTTTCTGGGCGGCAGCTGCCACCGCGTCGGCGCCCGAAGCGGAGACTCCGGACACGGAAAGATCTGGCTGGCCTTCCAGCACCCGCGCGATGGCCGACGCCAGCAGGGGATGGTCCTGGACGATCAAGACCTGGACCTGGCGCGGAGCAGGCTCGCTTTGGCTGGCAGGTTCGGGATTGCGCACTCTTCCGCTAACCACTACCCGTCGGGGCAACAGCGCATTTGCGGTTCCGGACCAGAGTGTGACATTTGTTAACTGCAACTGTAAAGCGAAGGCCGGGCGTCGGCGAACTTTAGGTGAGTTGCGCACGTATTTACTATGTGGGACCTGAGGATTTCCTTAAGTTGGCGGTCAGGAAGCGGTTTCGGAGCCCTCAGCCTCCTCGACGTTGACGAGGTCGTCCTCGTCGCTTGCGGAGTACCGGTCGCGCACCTCCGCTCCTCCCGTCTCCGAGTCACCCATCCCTTCCTCGGAGTCATCTTCCACCACTTCGCCGGCTTGCCCTGACTCTGCGAGCAGCTGGTCAAAGGCTCGCGAGGCCTCGTCCCACGTCGGGTACTCCCAGAACTCCGTATCCGGCGGTACTTCGACACCCTCGGTCTCGTCCAGGCCATGCCTGAAGACATACGCCGTTCCGATGTCAGGATCCTGGAGGAGAGAGAGAAACCGCTCCCCGCTCAGCTCCGCGCGCCGCGCCGCCTGGCCACCGTTCTCGAGCTCGAACAGGCGGGTGATGATCTGCTCCTCGCTTCTTTCTTGCATGGCTCTAATTCTGGTCCGACCGCGTCAGAGCCGGGTCCCTGCCGACCACCAGGAATACGCCGGCAAGCACAATTGCCAGCGCAGGTGGGCCGAAGTCGGCCACCGGCCCTTGGGGAAAGGCGATGCGCACGATCCCGGACCCGACCAGGAACACCCCACAAAGGATCAGCATGATCCGGAAGCGCCGGGCGGCAAAGCGGAGCTGGCGCCGGAGGCCGCCGGGGCGCAGAGAAAGGATCGAGAAGGTCAGGCCCACGACCAAGATCAGCCCTAACAGAAACCCGCGCAAGCTTTCTCGTCAGCCCAGCGGGTTGCCGAACCGTTCGGCCGAAAAGACCTCGGCCAGCGGTTTCCGTTTCTTCTTGCCCAATCCGAGCTTGCGCTTCGGGTAGCCGAAGGGCACGACCGCAAGCACCTCGTACCTGTCGGGGATGCCGACTTTCTTGCGCACGCCCTCCAGGCCGCCGAATCCAGTCCAGTTGGAGCCGACGCCGTCGCCCCAGGCCACGAGGATCATCGACTGGATGGCTCGGCTCGCGTCGGAGACCCCCAATGGATTCTTCGTTTCGTACGCGACGACGACGGCGGCGGTCGCGCCCGCGATGTACGGACCGGATGCCACGAGTCCGCCTAGCTCGCGCAGGCTGTCCTGTCGTGTCACGAGCACGAAGTGCCAAGGCTGGAGATTGCTGGCGCTGGCGGAGAGGTGGCCAGCCTCCACGATCCGGCGCAGCACCTCGTCGGGTATTGGCTTGTCCTGGAACTCGCGGACGGCCAGCACAGTGCGGACGGCTTCGAAAACGGGATTGGTCACATCTCCAATTCTCCTACGATCCCTGCTGTGACAGCCGAGCAGGTGCTCTGGTCCGTCGTCGGCCTCATCATCATCGCCGTCGTCTTCTACGACCTTTTCCAGACGGTCGTCCTGCCGCGACCCGCCGTGGGGAAGATGCAGCTGGCGCGCAAGGTCGTGCGGCCGATGTGGCTCGTGTGGCGCTGGGTCAGCCAGCGCACATCCCGCATCGAGCGCAGCGAGTCCCGGCTCGCGGCTTTCGCCCCCGTGGCCCTGCTGACGATGTTCCTGATTTGGGCGGCTGCGCTGGTCGTGGGCTATGGGCTGCTGCTGGACGGGCTCGCCGAACAGATCCGCCCCGTGCCGCAGGACCTGATCACGACCATGTACATCTCCGCCAGCACCCTCGTGCCGCTCGCG
>Ga0209118_1001283_pt1 | contig 11884 bp, 10 predicted proteins | sample BlaSpr_A8_Ref_M1_FD_187988 | JGI IMG/M metagenome (GOLD analysis project Ga0209118, IMG submission 187988) | Forest soil microbial communities from Thunder Bay, Ontario, Canada - Black Spruce, Ontario site 2_A8_Ref_M1 (SPAdes) (version 2) | ecosystem: Environmental > Terrestrial > Soil > Boreal...
CGGCCGGTTAGCAGCCCCAGCGCGACTTCGGACAGCTCGCCACGGATGGCTCGGCGCTTGCGCTCGGCGATGTCAACCGGCATAGGCACAGTGTATACCTTCCGGCCTCGGAGGCGACTATTGGCATTAGTTGCATTATTTGGCATTTTGTGCCACACTCGACACGTTCCGTTACCGTTGATTCAGGAGGATTTCGAAGTGGCAACAAGTATCAGTGGGCTCCAAATTCGCGAGGGCGCTGGAAGATCGTCTGGGTTTGGCTGGAAGCGATTGCTGGTGGTGGGCGCTGGCCTGGTGGTCATGGCAACAGCCGCCAACGTGCTCATTGCGATGGCTTTGCGCAACGGGCTAGGAGTTCCCGCGACCTTTCAGCCCCTGTCAACTCCGGCCGTTGCCAGCCTCACCATCGTCGGCATGATCGGCGCGACTCTTATGTTCGCGTGGGTCGCTCGAGCACAGCCGGACCCACGGCGCACTTTCGTCGGGATCGCGACGGCCGGGCTGATCGTGTCCTGGCTGCCCGACCTCGCTATCTGGGCGGCGGCCGTTTTCCCCGGAACCACAACGACTGGGATCCTCAGTCTGATGGCGTTGCACGTGGTTGCCGCTGGTTTTGCGGTTGGCATTCTGCTCCGATTTGGACTGAGATCGGAGTAGTCGCGCGTTTACGGAAGAGGCCCACGGGCGACTGCGGGGGTTGGCGCGCGGACCGCGACAAGTAGCCCGCAGTGCGCCGGCGGCGAAAGGCCTTCCGATTTACGCGGCAGCGAGCTGACCGCCAGCTCAGACGCGGCGGATCCATGGTCAGGTGTCGGTTGGGCCCCGCAAACGTCAGGATCCGGACTGCAACGCCTGCGGATGAGGGCGAGGTTGACGATTGCCGATCGCCGATCGCCGGCAGTGCCTGGTGAAGGAGCAGCAGGTCGATCTGGTCGACGCCAAGCTTGCGGGCGCTCTTCTCGAAGCCGTCGTGTACCAATGAAACGAGCCGCGATAGGACTCAACGTGGCTCGCGACGGCTGACGCCGAGACCCTTGATCTTCGAATCGAAGCGGTCGAAGCTCACCACCTCCACTGCCTTGACGGCGCGTGCCGAGGCAACCAGGTATGCGTCGGTCCAATGCATCGATCGGTGCCCATACAGATCGATCGCGTCATGCAGGAGAGAACGATTGAGCACCTTTATCGCCGGCAAAGCGAGAATTCCTTCGAGAGCGCCCCGCACTGTTTCGCGATCAGCTTGGTATATCGAGGATTCGAGCACCCACACGAACTCGGCGATGTGGACATCGGTCAGCAAGAGGTCGCCAGCCTCTGCTCCTTTCAGAACGGCCGTCGCCGCCCGCGCTTGATCGGCGGGCGCGCCCGATACGTGCCTAATAAGGACGTTGGTGTCAAGTAGTTGGGTCATCCCTCGCGGCGGACAGCTTCTTCGATCGCGATCCGCCGCTCCTCACTCCAAGACCGGGGAAGGCGCTTGCGTGGAGGTATCGCCCCGGCCATCGAGATGAAGTCGGAAGCACGGCGAATTTTGGCCACTCGATCGGCGTCGCTTTCGTCAATCTCGAAGACAACTCGGTCACCTTCCTGAAGACCCAGACTGCGACGGACCTCGACCGGGATTGTGATCTGGCCTTTAGAGGTGACGGTGGCGCTCTGCTTCAAGCCCTTACTCTATCATGCGAGTAAGGCGTGCAACGGTAGGTAAGGAATGGTCGGGGAGGGGGGATTTGAACCCCCGACCACCTGACCCCCAGTCAGGTGCGCTACCGAGCTGCGCTACTCCCCGAAGGTGGTAATCGTACCCGGCGTATTAGTTGCGACCGGCGTACGCGACCAGGCCTCGATGCGTGGAGCTGAACCCCGACTCGCGCAGCATCGCGTAGACCGGCGAGTCCATCACCGGTACGCCGTCGACGCGCTGCACCTCCACCCTGCCCCCCAGGACCGCCATGCCGATCAGCGCGCGCAGGTGCTCTGGCGTCACGTCTCCATGCGTGAGCAGAGAGCGCCCGCCGCGCTCGAGGTAGAGCTTGAGAATCCCGCCGTCCAGCACGATGTACGCGCCCGCGGTGCGGCCCATCCGTCCGTCGGATCGCGGCCAGGGAAGGAGCGAGCCGTATGCATTGGCGGGGTCGGTCGCCGCCAACGCGACGATGCCGCCACCCGAATCGCGCAGCGCGCGAAGCCGGTCGACGGCGCCCGGCAGCGCGAACTGCGAACCCCCGAGCCCCTCGACGAAATAACCACGCCGGATGCGGCCTGACTCTTCCATCGCCCGCAGCACCGGGTACAGCGCTGCGAACCCGCCGGGCCATCCCTCGGCTACGACCGTTTCGCGGGTTAGAACGCCGTAACGCTGGAGCATTACGCCGGCCTCGGAATGAAGGCGTTCGGTCGGGGCGGCCCCGTCGCCCACAAGGTCCGAGACAAGCGACCAGCGGCCCGACGCGCGCGGCTGAGTGAGCCGCGGGAGCCGCGGCCGGTGCGGCGAATTCCTGGCAGCTGGACCCAGGAGGCGCAGCGGCGCGAACGTGTCGTTCGTCACCTCGCCCGACCACACCAGGTCCCAGAGCGCGTCGAGGATCGCTTCCTCGTCGCCGCCGCCGCCGGCGTTGTAGAGGTCGCGGAAGAAGCTCGCGCCGCGCGATTTGAGGTGCTCGCGCAGGCGTTGATGGAGGTCACCGCCCGGCGCGTCATCCGGCTCCCGGGCAAGGCGTGGAGCGTCACCGCGCAGGTACAGCGCGACCTTTCCGTCGGTCGCGCCCAGCGATCCGCGTCCGACCCACACCACCTCCCCCATCGAGATCAGCTCGTCCAGCAGCCGAGGGCTGTAACCGCCGACACGGGCGGCGATGACATCGCGCTCGATCACGCTCGCGGGCAGAGCGGCCCCCTGGAGCTGGAACACGACCTCGAGCAGCCGGTCGACCCCGGTTGCCTTGGCACCGACGCCGTGCCAGGCCGGCAGGAAGCGCGCGACCGCCTCGGGCGGGACCGACTCGACCTCGTGACGGAGCGCGGCCAGGGAGCGGCGGCGGAGGACTTTCAGCACTTCGGGGTGGCAGTACTCGCGTCCCTCCCTCGCGCGCCGGAACTCGCCGGCCAGGACATCGCCGCGGGTCGCCAGGCGACTCAGCGCCGCCTCGACTGCCGCACCGGGCAGCGCCCACCGAACCGCCGGGTCGGCGGTGACGAAGGGCACGTGCGTGCGAGCCCAGCGCCGAAGCAGCGAATCGAGCGGCTCGGGGCCAGGGACGAGAAAGACGTCGGGAAGGCCGACGGGCAGGCTCGCGCCGAGGGCCTCGCGATAACGACCGGCGTCCTCCGCGGCGATCCATCGCGACTCACCCGCCACCCGCACGGGAAGGGCGCGCCGTTCGAGCTCGAGCGCCCGCAACCACTCCTCGGAGATGCCGCGCGCCGCGGCCTCACCGGCTGAGAGATCGCCCAGGCGCACGAGCACGTCATGGGCTTCGTCCGCGTCGCGCGGGAAACGCTCTGGCAGAAGGCCCTGCAGCTCCAGCTCAACCGCCGCGATCGCCGCCGGGTCCAAGAGCTCCCGCAGGTCTTCGCTGCCGAGGAGCTCCGCCAGCAAATCGCGGTCGAGCGTGAGGGCCTGCGCTCGGCGCTCGGCGAGCGGCGCGTCGCCCTCGTACATGAACTCGGCGACGTACGCAAACAGCAGGGACGACGCGAAGGGCGATGCTCGCTCGGTGTCCACAGCGACGACGCGGATCTCTCGCGAGCGAATCGCGCTGAGCAGGCCCTTCAAGGCCGGCATGTCGAAGTGATCGGTCATCACCTCGCGCCACGTTTCGGCGAGGATCGGAAAGTCGGGATACTGGCCGGCAACCTGCAGCAGGCTGGCGCTGCGCATGCGCTGCTGCCACAGAGGAGTGCGCTGTCCTGGGCGGCGGCGGGGCAGCAGCAGTGAGCGCGCGGCGTTCTCGCGGAAGCGAGCCGCGAAGAGGGCTGACGCCGGCAGCTGCTCGGACACGAGCGCCTCGACCTCCTCGGGGTCGAGCAGGAGCTCGTCCAGCGAGGGCGGCGACTCGACCTCGGGAAGCTGCATCGCGATCCCGTCATCGGTCCACAAGGCCCGCACGTCGACGCCGAGACGCTCTCGAAGGCGCGCCTCCAGCGCCAGCGCCAGCGGCGCGTGGACGCGACCTCCAAATGGCGTGTGGACGCACACCCTCCAGTCGCCAACCTCGTCGCGAAACCGTTCCACGACGACGGTGCGGTCGTCCGGCACGGCACCGGTCGCGGCCGCCTGGTCGTCGAGATAGGCCAGCAGGTTCTTGATCGCGCGGTCGTCGAACCCGGCACGTTCGCGCAGGCGCGTGGCCGCCGCCTCTGGTGTCGCCGCCCGCAGCTCGCGGACCATCTTGCCCAGGGCCGCTCCCAGCTCGACGGGCCGGCTCGGCGCGTCCGCCTTCCAGAACGCGATCTTGCCCGGCTCGCCTGGCGCCGGCGTGACCAGCACCTGTGATGGCGTGATCTCCGCGATCCGCCACGTCGACGCACCCAGGACGAAGTTCTCGCCCACGCGGGTCTCGTAGACCATCTCCTCGTCGAGCTCGCCGACCCGCCTTCCATCGCTGACCAGGTTCACCGAGTACAGCCCCCGATCCGGGATGGTGCCCGGGTTGGTCACCGCCAGCCGCTGGGCACCGGCGCGCCCGCGCAGCTTGCCGGCCACGCGATCCCAGACGATGCGCGGCCGCAGCTCGACGAAATCGTCAGACGGGTACCGGCCGCTGAGCATGTCGAGCACCGACTCGAACGCCCGCGGTCCAAGGTCGCTGTACGGATAGGCACGCCGGACCACACGCCCGAGGTCCTCGACGCTCCACTCGTCCATCGCGCACATCGCCACCACCTGCTGCGCGAGTACGTCGAGCGGCTTGCGCGGCACGCTGGTCGATTCGATGCGCCCCTCGAGCATGCCCTCGACCACGGCAGCCGATTCGAGCAGGTCGCCCCGAAACTTCGGTAGGACGACGCCGCGCGAGACCTCCCCCACCGAGTGACCCGCGCGACCGACCCGCTGGATTCCCGCTGCCACGCTGGGCGGCGCTTCGACCTGCAGCACGAGGTCGACCGCGCCCATGTCGATGCCCAGCTCCAGCGTCGACGTCGCGACCAGGCCTTTCACCACTCCGGCTTTGAGCTGGTCCTCGATGAGCATGCGCTGCTCGCGCGCAATCGATCCGTGATGCGCGCGCACCAGCTCCTCGCCCGCGAGCTCGTTGACGCGCGCCGCGATGCGCTCGGCCAGGCGGCGCGAGTTGACGAAGACGATCGTCGAACGGTGCTCTTTTATCAATTGGAGCAGGCGTGGGTAGATCGCCGGCCAGATGCTGTTCGCGGTATTGCCGGTTTCGTCCTCGACCGCCAACCTCGCCATGTCGTCGACCGGCACCTCGACCCGGACGTCCATCGTCTTCAGCCTCCCGGCGTCGACAATCACCACCTCGCGGTCGGTCCCGCCCAAAAAGCGACCGACCTCCTCGAGCGGCCGCTGCGTCGCCGACAGCCCAATCCGCTGTGGCTCGACCTTCGTCAGCGCGCATAGCCTCTCGAGACTCAAGGCGAGGTGGCTGCCGCGCTTGGTCGCCGCGACGGAGTGGATTTCGTCGACGATGACCCAGCGGACCGATGCGAGGATGCGGCGCGCGGCGCTCGTGAGGAGCAGGAACAGAGACTCGGGTGTCGTGATCAGGATGTCCGGCGGGTGGCGCTCCATCGAGCGGCGGACGTCGGTGGGTGTGTCGCCGGTGCGGATCGCCACCGTGATGTCCGGCGCTGTGCCACCGGCAGCCTCGATCTGGTGCCGCAGCCCCACCAGCGGCGAGCGAAGGTTGCGATCGACGTCGTGGGCGAGCGCCTTCATCGGCGACACATAGAGGACGCGACAGCGCTCGGCCTCCGCCGGCACGGGCTCCGAGGAGAGCCGGTCGAGGCACCAGAGGAAGGCGGCCAGCGTCTTGCCGCTGCCCGTCGGCGCGGCCATGAGGACGTGCCGGCCCGAGGCCACCTCCTGCCAGCCGCGTTCCTGCACCTGCGTAGGCCCATCGAACGAGCTGCGGAACCACTCCCGAGTGGCCGGTGCAAACAGGTCCAGAGAGCTCTCCACGTACTCAGTTTGACAAGTTCCAGCGCCACAAACAAGCGTTCGTTAACAGGTCGGCGCAGACTGATGGCGAGTCGCGTTATGTACCCGTTCGAACGGTTCAACGAAGACGCCAAGAAGAGCCTCACCCTGGCCCAGGAGGAGGCTGAGCGCTCCCGTCATTCGTACATCGGCACGGAGCATTTGCTGCTCGGACTGCTCAGGGTCGAGAAGGGGAGCGCCCATCGGGCGTTGACCGAGCTGGGTGTGGACATCCACACGGTGCGCGAGGTCATCAAGTCTGTGCTCGGCCGCAACGAGCGGATCCTCATCCAGTCGATCATCCCGACCTCACGCGTCAAGAAGGTCATCGAGCTTTCTTTCGAGGAAGCCCGCCGGATGGGCGACAACGAGGTCGACACTGGACACATCCTCTTGGGCCTGATCATCGAAGGTGAAGGGATCGCCGCTCGCGTGCTCACCGACCTCGGCGCGAGCCTGGAAAAGGTACGGCCGGCGATCGAACACGGGCGAGCCACACCCCCACCCGAACGTCCGTCAGCCCTCCCCCCAGCACCAGGGCGAGGCGAGACGATTCCTTACTCGAGCGACGCCACCACGCTTTTGGGTTTGCTCAGCAAACCCCACATTGCAAGGTTGTTCAAGGCAAATGGCGTCGACCCGGAGGCTCTGTCCAAACAGCTGGCGAGTCCCCCGCCGATCATGAACGACCTCGCCGTGAGGCTCAGAGTCGCCACGCACTCGCTGCGCAGCGCAGTGGAGCACCAGGACTTCGAGGTGGCGGCGCGGCTGCGCGACGAGCTGATCGACCTGGGAAACATGCTTGGCAGGGCCGAGCAGGAGTGGCTCGACTCGCTCGCCTGAAACGCCGTGGGATGATCGTCCCGGCGATGATCGATCCGCAGCGCTTCCGCGAGGTCATGGCCAGCTTTCCCAGCGGCGTGGTCGTGCTGACCGCCTTCGGCCAGGAGTGGCAGCCGCGCGGTCTCACGGTCAGCGCGTTCTGTGCCGTCTCGCTCGAGCCGCCTCTTGCCCTGGCCTGCATCGACAAGACCTCGAACACCCTGCCCGCGGTGCAGCACACCGGTGGGTTCACCGCGAACGTCCTGGCCGCCGGTCGCGAGCAGCTGGCCCGTCGCATGGCGACCAAGGTCACCGACAAGTTCGACGCGATCAGCTGGCGGCGCCCGCAAAGCCTGATCGGCGGCCCGATCCTCGAGGACGACTCGGCCGCCTACGCCGTCTGCACCTTGCGCGACACGATCGAAGCGGGCGACCACTGGATCCTCATCGGCCTCGTCACCGAAGGCGGCCACCGCGAGGGCGTCACCCCGATGATCTTCAGCCGCCGCGGTTACGCGTAAGGCTCAGACAACGAAAATCGGCGGCGCACCGGGTCAGCGAGCCCCGATCAAAGCGTGGGGTTCGGCCACCCGGGAACGAGCTGCGAGAGGCCTGCCGAGAGGATGGTCAGCTTGTTCGTCAGCAACAGCAGGCCCATCACCACCAGGATCGCGGCGGACGCCAGGTCGATCGCCCGGCGATGGCTGTTGATCACGCGCACCAGGGGTCGCGCGCTCTCGAACGCGAACGCCAGGACGACGAACGGGAGGCCGAGGCCCAGGCAGTACGCGATCATCAGGCCGAGACCCTGAGCCGTTGTCCCCGAGGTGACGGCCGAGCTGAGAACCGCGCTCAACGTGATGCCGATGCAAGGCGTCCAACCGCTGGCAAACCCCATGCCCAGGACGAAACCGCCCGCCACCCCACCCGTCCGCGGGGCCTGTTTCATGGCCCGGTACTCGCCCATCAGGAACGGGATGCGGATCAAGCCAGCGACCTGCAGCGCCATCGCGATCACGAAGATCCCGGCGACGACCGGCACGTAGGCGCGTACGGGCTGCACGACGAGCGAGAACACATAGAAGAAGAGGATGAAGATCACCGACAGGCCCGCGACGAAGCTGAGCCCGGCGGCCGCCACCGGAAGGGAGGTCGATGGGCGCTGGGCGACGACGGCCGCACCAGGTCCACCGGCCAGCGCAACCGGTTCCCCCGCCCGCGCCCCGAGATAGGCGAGGTAGGCAGGGACCAGCGGTAATACGCACGGCGACACGAAAGAGACGAGTCCGGCCAGGACCGCGATCGGAGGGCTGATCCCGTCGAGGGCGCCGGTGGCGGCGAGAAAGAGGCTCGACATGTCGACTACTACTGGCGGCGAATGGGGGCGGACCGCTGAGCAAGCTCTTGGACGGCGTCCGCCAGGTCGGACCACACGCGTTCGGGGATGTCGTGGCCCATACCCGGGATCTCGATGAAGCGCGCGCCGGGCACTGCGCCGGCCACGCGGCGCCCGTTTTCGATCGGCACCAGCACGTCGTCGGTCCCGTGGAAGACGAGCGTCGGCACGCGCACGTGCTTCAGCCGTTCGAGGCGACTGCCGGCGGCCATGATCGCCACCAGCTGCCGGCCGACACCCATCGGGTAGTAAGCGCGGTCCACGGAGCGTTCCGCGTGGGCCCTCTCGACGGCGTCGTCGAGCTGATCTCCGGCTCCTGCGAGGGTCCGGTGAATGGTCATCGCAAGCTCGATTCGTTCTTCACGGGTGGCCGGCGGAGCGGCGATCAAGACAGCCGCGCCCTCGGGTGTGGGTTCAACCTCGTCCGACCCGCCCGGGCCGGACATGATCGACGTCAGCGACAGGACACGCTCTGGGTGGTTGATCGCCACGAGCTGGGCGATGAAGCCCCCCATCGAGGCCCCGACGAGGTGGGCGGCCGGGATCCCGAGCGAATCGAGGAGGCTGGCCACGTCGGCGGCCATGTCATCGAGCTGGTACGCGGGCTGCCCCTCGCCCCGGACCGCCGCGGCGATGTCGGGTGGGCCGGCTGCTTCCATCCAGGTGGACAGGCCGACGTCGCGGTTGTCGAAGCGAATGACGAAGAACCCGCGAGCCGCCAGCAGATCACAGAAGGGCACCTCCCAGCTGATCATCTGGGTCGCGAGACCCGAGATCAGAACCAGGGGCTGGTCCCCGGGATCCCCGAACGTCTGGTACTCGAGCTCGATCCCGTTCGAGCTTGCCCGCGGCACCGATCCATCGTAGCCCCCTACCCTTTAGGGATCGTGGCCGCGACGCTTCCCGCCCGCTCAGAGGTGGAAAAGCGATTCACCTGGAACCGCGAGAGTGTTTTTCCCGAAGAGGCGGGCTGGGATGAGGCGGTCGACACGATCATCGCGCGGCTCCCCGACCTGGCCGAGTTCCGGGGTCATCTCGGCGACTCACCTTATGCGCTGGCTGACTGGTTCGACGCGAACGAGAGCGTGCACCGGCTGATGGGCAAGGTGATGGTCTACGGCACGATGTCTTACTCCGTGGACACCGGTGACCAGGCCGCGCTCGCGCGGACGGACCGGGCGCGCTCGGTCGCCGCGCAGCTCGGCGCAGCCACCTCGTTCGCGCTCCCGGAGATGATCTCGATTGGCATCCCGAAGCTGCGTGAATGGGTGTCGACCTCGCCGAGGCTGGCGCATCTCGGCCATTACTTCGACCGAGTCGAGAAGCTGCAGAAGCACATCCGCAGCGCCGAGGTGGAGGAGATCCTGAACCAGGTGTCGGACCCTCTGGCGACGGCGCTTTCGGTGCATGGCGTGCTCGCCAACACCGACCTCAAGTTCGCGCCGGCGCTCGGAACGAAAGGCGACCAGCACGAGGTCGCCCAGGGCACGATCGGCGCGCTCCTCACGAGCCCGGATCGCGAGCTGCGGCGCACCGCTTTCGAGAATTACGCCGACGCCCACCTGGCGATGCAGCACGCGATGGCGGCGAGCCTCGCCGGTGGCACCAAGCGCGACGTGTTTTATGCGCGTGCCCGAGGCTTTCCTTCATCCCTGGCCGCGGCGCTCGAGCCGGGCCATATCCCGCCCGCGGTTTACCACAACGTGATCCAGGCGTTCCGCGACAACGTGGGGACGTGGCATCGCTACTGGCGGGTCCGGCGCAAGGCGTTGGGCCTCGTGGAGCTCAAGCCCTATGACACGCGCGCCCCGGTCGGCGAGTCGACGCTCAGGGTGCCCTACGAGCAGGCGGTCGACTGGATCGCCGAAGGAGTGGCGCCGCTGGGCGAGGAGTACGTGCAAATCCTGCGCCGCGGGGCGCTCGAGGACCGCTGGGTCGACGTCTACCCCAACCGGGGCAAGCGAATGGGCGCCTTTTCAACCGGCGTCCCGGGCACCGTCCCATTCATCTTCATGAGCTACAACGACGACATCTATTCGATGAGCACGCTCGCGCACGAGCTCGGCCATTCGATGCACTCGTACTACTCGCGCAAGACACAGCCTTTCATCTATTCGAACTACGGATTGTTCCAGGCCGAGGTCGCGTCGAACATGCACCAGGCGCTGGTCCGCCGCCACCTGCTCGCCACACAGAAAGACCCCGCCTTCCAGGTGGCCGTGATCGAAGAGGCGATGTCGAACTTCTATCGCTACTTCTTCATCATGCCGTCGCTCGCCCGGCTCGAGCTGGAGGTGCACGAGCGCGTCGAGCGCGGCGGCGCCATCACTGCGGAGTATCTCAACGACCTGATGGCCGGCCTGATGATGGAGGTCTACGGCTCCGAGGTCGCGGTCACCGAACGCGATCGCCAGCGCATCGGCTCGACGTGGGCGCAGTTCCACACCCACCTGTACAGCAACTTCTACGTGTTCCAGTACGCGACCGGAATCGCCGGCGCCGACCACCTGGTCCAGCGAGTGGCGGACGGCGACCCAAAAGCGGTCGAGTCCTACCTCGCGTTCTTGAGGAGCGCCGGTTCGATGTACCCGCTCGAGGGGCTGCGCCTCGCCGGGGTCGACATGACGTCTCCCCAGCCGGTGGAGGCCGCGTTCGCGACGCTGGCCCGCATGGTCTCTCGGCTCGAGGAATTGACCGCGGGCTAGACGACGATTCGGTAGACGTTCGTCTCGCGGAGCTTGAACCCCATCCTGGGATAGAGCCGGTTGGCTTCCTCGCGGTGGACGCCGGATTGGAGCTCGACCACCTCAACCCCTTTCTCGCGTGCGAGGTCAAGGCTTGCCTGCACCAGCGCCGCGCCGACGCCCTTGCCGCGCGCCGACTCATCCACGACCACCTCGTCGAGGCGCGCCTTGATCCAGAACGGCGTCGTGTACACGATCACTGTGGTCGTGCCCACGATTTGCTCTCCGTCGCGGGCCAGGAGAAGCGTGACGGCCGGGTCGGCGATGATCGCCTGCAGCCTTTCCATGGTCGGGACCGGCAGCTGCGGGTTGAGCTGTGGCAGCAGCCGTTCGAGCGCCGCATACACCTCAGGCGTGGCTTCGGTCACCGATTCGATCCGCACCATCGGTGGAGCGTACTAGAGGAGACGGAGAAGAGCGGCGGTCGCTGCCGCGCCGGCGACCACGACCAGGAACGGGGCGCGCAGCAACACCAATCCAATGGCAACGATGAGTGCTGCCGTCCGCACGTCCAGCACGAGGTGGTGGCCCGTGGAGAAAGTCTGCGTTGCCACCAACGCGGCGAGCAGCGCGACCGGGACCAGCGGTACCGTTCGCTGTACACGAGCGTCCTGCAGCACACTTGCCGGGAGCGAAAGCCCGGCGAGCTTGAGCAGGTAGCACGCGGCGCAGGCGACCAGCACTCCCGCCCACATCATCCGCGCGACCTCACGATGCCGAAGATCGCGACGAGGACCGCGACGATCAGCAGGGGAATTCCGG
>Ga0209118_1001284_pt1 | contig 11882 bp, 9 predicted proteins | sample BlaSpr_A8_Ref_M1_FD_187988 | JGI IMG/M metagenome (GOLD analysis project Ga0209118, IMG submission 187988) | Forest soil microbial communities from Thunder Bay, Ontario, Canada - Black Spruce, Ontario site 2_A8_Ref_M1 (SPAdes) (version 2) | ecosystem: Environmental > Terrestrial > Soil > Boreal...
TAGAAGTTGCCGTCCTCTGCGTGCGCCAGGCATACCGGGGTGTGCCCGGCTTCAACCCGTTTGAGGCTCTCGTCCGGAACGTCCTGGACGGATGCGACCCGGTACCTAGCCAAGGCGCGACTCCAGGTCCGCCTCGATGAGGTTGCGCGCGTGCTCGAAGGGGATGCGGTCCAGCACGTCGCCGAAGAATCCCTGGACGATCATCCGCTTGGCGGTCGGGGCGGGAATTCCGCGCGACTGCAGGTAGAACATGCTCTGCGGGTCGACCGGCCCCACAGTCGCGCCGTGCGTGCACCGGACGTCGTTGTTGTCGATCTCGAGCATCGGGATCGAGGTCGCCTTGGCGTGGTCGGAGAGCACCAGGTTCCGGTTGGCCTGGTAGGCGTCCGAGCGCGCGGCGCCCTTCTCGATGCGGATCAGACCGGCGTACACCGTGCGCGCGGTGTCCTGGAGCGCGCCCTTGAACAGGAGGTCGGAGCGCGTGTTGCCGACCTGGTGGTCTTGCAGCGTGTGAAAGTCGAAGAACTGCTTCCCGGAAGCGAAGTAGATCGCCTTCAGCTCGGCATCCGAACCCTGACCGACGAGCGAGGCTTCGACGCGCGTCTTCGAAAACTGCGCGCCGAGTGTGACGTTGAAGAGCCGCAGCCGGGCGTCCTTCTCGAGGCGCGCGCGCTGGTCGGCGAAATGCCACGCGTTCCGGCCCCACTTCTGGACGGCGACGTAACCGACCTCGGCGCCTTCGCCGACGAAGATCTCGGCGGACCCACTTCGGTATGCGGCGGGCTCGTCGTCTCGGCCGATGTACTCGTCCAGGTAGTGGAAGCGGGCACCACGGCCGGCCACGATGAGCGTGTGAGGCAAGAATGCGGTGCCGCCGCCATGTGAGGTGTGCTGGCCGACGATCGGCTCCACGACCTCCACTCCATCCGGCACATAAAGGAACGTGCCGCCGGTGAAGAAAGCCGCATGCAGGGCGCTGAATCGATCGCGGTCGGCTTTGATGAGCGTGAACAGCAGTGGCTCAACAAGCTGCGGATGCTTCTCGGCCGCCACACGCAGGGGCTCGAGGATCACACCGCGAGGCAGCGATGACAGCGCGTCGAGCTTGAAACCGTTCTTGTGTTCGAGCTCTGAGAACTGCGCGGTGTTCAGCCCGCTGATGTCGGTGCGGCGCCACTCTTCATCTGTTTTGCTGGGCATGGGCAGCCGCTCGTACGTGGCGAGCGCGCCTCGCCGCCGCTTTCCAAGCCAGTCGGGTTCCCCCCGGAGCACATCCAGGGAGTCCAGGGTCAGCGCCATTTCTACCCTACGGAACCTTCCATCTCGAGCTGGATGAGCCGGTTCAGCTCCACCGCGTACTCGAGGGGAAGCTCCTTGGTGAACGGCTCGATGAAGCCGTTGACGATCATCGTCTCGGCCTCGTTGCGGGTGATCCCGCGGCTCATCAGGTAGAAGAGCTGCTCGTCGAAGACCTTGCTCACGGTCGCCTCGTGGCCGAGGGTCACGTTCTCGGCGTCGACGTCGTTGTAGGGGTAGGTGTCCGAGCGCGACTCGTCATCCAGTAGGAGCGCGTCGCACTTTACGAAAGACTTCGAGTTGTTAGCGCCCGGGTACATCTTGATGTGGCCCCGGTAGGAGGTCCGGCCGCCGCCCTTCGAGATCGACTTCGACGTGATGGTCGAGGTCGTGTTCGGCGCGACGTGGATCATCTTGCCGCCGGCGTCCTGGTGCTGACCCTTGCCGGCGAACGCCACCGAGAGCACGTCGCCCTTGGCGCCCGGCTCCATCAGGTAGACGCTCGGGTACTTCATCGTGATCTGCGATCCGAGGTTGCCGTCGACCCACTCCATCGTGGCGTCCGCGTATGCGAGCGCCCGCTTGGTCACGAGGTTGAAGACGTTGGTCGACCAGTTCTGGATCGTGGTGTAGCGGCAGCGTGCGCCCTTCTTCACGATGATCTCGACGACCGCCGAGTGCAGCGAGTCGGTCGTGTAGATCGGCGCCGTGCAGCCTTCGATGTAATGAACAAACGATCCCTCGTCGCAGATGATCAGAGTGCGCTCGAACTGGCCCATGTTTTCCGCGTTGATGCGGAAGTAAGCCTGCAGCGGGATGTCGACACGCACGCCCTTCGGGACGTAGATGAACGACCCGCCCGACCAGACGGCGCTGTTCAGCGCGGCGAACTTGTTGTCGGCCGGCGGGATGACCGTGCCGAAGTACTCCTTGAAGAGCTCCGGGTGGTCGCGCAGCGCGGAGTCGGTGTCCGTGAAGATGACGCCCTTCTTGGAGAGCTCCTCGTGCAGCGAGTGGTAGACGACCTCCGACTCGTACTGCGCGGACACGCCCGCGAGGAACTTGCGCTCGGCTTCGGGCACGCCAAGCCGGTCGTACGTCTTTTTGATGTCGGGCGGCAGGTCTTCCCACGACGTCGACTGCTTGTCCGACGCCTTGAGGTAATAGAAGATGTTCTCGAAGTCGATCACCGAGAGGTCCGCGCCCCACTTGGGCATCGGCTTCTTGCGAAACATCTCGAGCGAGCGGAGCCGGAACTTCAGCATCCACTCGGGCTCCTTCTTCATCCACGAGATCTCTTTGACGATCTCGGGGTTCAGGCCGCGCTTGGCCTTGAAGATGTAGTCCTCGGGGACGAAGAAGCCGTACTTTTCCTTGTAATCGGCGCCGACGTCGACTTTGGGTACCGTGGCCATCAGCCAGCCTCCTCAGACTTCAACACGGCCGGCTCGTCAGCCTCCGCCCATTCCGAATAACCGGTCTTCTCCAGGCGCGCCGCGATCTCGGGGCCCCCCGACAGGACGAACTTCCCGTCCACCAGCACGTGCACGAAGTCGGGCTTGATGAACTCGAGGACACGCGTGTAGTGGGTAATGATCAGCACGCCGAGCTCGGGACCGCGCATGCGGTTCACCGCCTCGGCGACGAACTTGATCGAGTCGATGTCAAGGCCTGAGTCGGTCTCGTCGAGGATCGCGATCTCGGGCTTGAGCATCGCCATCTGCAGGATCTCCGCGCGCTTCTTCTCGCCCCCCGAGAACCCATCGTTGATGTAGCGCGGCAGGAACGAGTCGTCCATGTGCAGCACTTCGAGCTCGCCCTTGAGCATCGAGCGAAACTCCTTGGGCGAGATCTGCTTCGACTTGTCCTTGCCGTCGTATCCGCGTTTCGAGTTGAGCGCCGTGCGCAGGAAGTTGGTCATCGAGATGCCGGGCACGACCACCGGGTACTGCAGCGCGAGAAACATGCCCAGGCGCGCCCGCTCGTCGACCTCGAGCGCGAGCACGTTCTGTCCTTTGAAGATGACCTCGCCACCGTCGACGGTGTAGCCGGGGTGGCCCATCAGGGTGTGTGAGAGCGTCGATTTGCCAGAGCCGTTAGGCCCCATCACCGCGTGGACCTCGCCCTTGTTGATCGACAGCGTGACGCCCTTGAGGATCTGTTTGCCCTCGACGCTCGCCCTCAGGTCTTTGATCTCGAAATCAGCCAACTTTTCCTCCGCTCTTCTTGACTTCATAAGTGCAATCGTTCGCCGCTTCGGCCATCCAGGTGGACCTGGTGACCGGGGTTCCCAGGAGCCGCTCGTACATCTGCTGCTCGTTCACGCAGGGCAGGCCCGTGCGGGCTGCGACGTCCTGGATGGGGCAGTTGCAGTGGCGGATCGCGAGCCCGCCTTGCGCCAGCTCGACCACCTCGGCCATATGACCGTGCTCGGTGGCGAGCTTCGCCAGCTCGCGGACGCGCGATTCAAAGTCTAGCCCCGCCAATCTGGGGGCGTACTCAGCCTCGAGCCGCGCCGCTCGTCGCTCAAAAAAATGCTTCAGCTGCTCGTCGGACATGAACTCCACGAGCTCTCCGGTCAGCTGCCGGTGGCCGTCAGGGAAGTGGTCACCTGCCGCAGCTGTCAGCCGGTAGACGTTCTCAGGGCGGCCGCGGCCGTGCGGCGGCGCGGACGCGACAGTCGCCAGGCCGGCGGCTTCGAGGGACTCGAGGTGGCGCAGTGCGCCCTGCTTGGAGACCTCGAGGTGCGTGGCGATCTCGCCGAGGCTGGCCTGCCCGTGCGTCTTCAGGAAAGCAAGGATCGCCTCCCGACGAGTATCGACATGCGCCCTGGGCGCGCCCGGCAAATCCACGGTTCCATCCTACGAGTTTTTCAACACAGAAGTTGAAATACCCCAGGGCCGTACATTCATGCCCGTGCCAGACGACCTCAGCACGCTTGACGAAGCCGAGCTGGAGCGGCGGGTGGGCCAGATTCGGGAGCGGATGCGTCCGCTCGAGCAGGACCTTGCTTCCCTTCGGGCTGAGCGCGACGTTCTGCTCACGGAGCTCCGCCGCCGGGAGCGCGGGGCCCATCGAGCCTCCCGCGCCGACCTGAAGGCCCGAATGAAGGAAGGGAAGTTCCCCACCGTGGCGGAGCTGGTCGCCGGCCGCGACGCCGGGGCCCTCGACGATTACGTCTTCAACCTGAAGACGGGTGGCGAGGTGAAGCTTGGCTTTCCGGGCGCCCGCGCGCAGAGCCTGACCTTCACCGACGGCGCCAAGACCGCTCAGGCCACCGATCTTGCCCAGGCGGCCGAGCTCTACGAGGCGGGTTGGGAGCTGGGGAGCCCAGGGCGACCCGGGGTGAGGGTTCATTTTCCGGGCACGCGCCAAGAGAGGCTGATTGCGCCGGACGAGGTGTATGCTCGGCCAGGCGACCGGGCGCGGGGGTGAGGGCGTTGGATCGTTGTACTGATGTGCAGCTCATTTCCTACGCGCCCAGATCGTTGCGGGCCCTGCGGCTTTAGCCGCCGGCCGGCGCGGACTCGACTGCGCCCCAGATGATCGCCCTCGAGCGGCCGGCGCCGGCTCCTCCGGCGGTTGAACCCGAGGGGGCCCCGGAGCCGCCCGGAAGACAGCCCGCGACCAGATCGCGCCGCTTGCGCGCATGGGCGGTGCAGGTGCCGTCAGGCGGCAGCCTCGTCGCGATCCTGCTCACGGTGGCGTTGCTGGCGGGAACGGCTGGCGGCGGCGGACTTCTGGAGGGCCGGATCGCCGTCGACCTTCAGGCCCGCGCGGAGGCTGTTCACCAGCACTGGGCCGCGATGCGGGCGGATGGCATACCCGACTCGGACCTGGCGGTCCTCGAGCAGGAGTGGATCTACAGCCAGAAGGTCAAGTTCCTCGGCGTCGGCACGGTGTTCTGGTGGCCGGGTGCGAGCGGGATTGTCGACCAGTGGCAGGCGGAATCCGCCGCGATCTATGCGCGGGACCTGGTCCGGTACCGGGCGCGTGCGGTCGCCGCCGACGAGAGCCTTCACGCCGCGTTGGGCACCGAGCCCTTTGCCCAGCGGAAGGCCAGGCTCGACGCCCTGGCGGCGGCGACGAGGCCGGACGAGCTCGCCGCCCTTGGATCGGACTGGAGCCTCGAGACGAAGTTGGTCCCGATCGACAGGAACATCGCGTCAGCCGCAATGGCTCTCGGGACCCAGCTGGGGCAGGCGACGAACCTTGGAATCCGCAGCGATCCGGGGCCCGCTGTCATGACACGCGCCGGCGACTACACCACCCTCGGTGCGTTGGACCGGATGGCGCGCGCGGAGTTCCTCACTCGAGCGCTGATCAGCACCCGCAAGGACTTGCAGGGCAGGCTGGACGCGGCAGGCGTCGCGCAGCAGGCCTTCAGCAACGCGGCCGACCAGGTCAGCGGCGCAAGTCTGTACGGAATCGAGGTTGCCGCGCTGCAGGCGCGCATCGATGCCAACCGCGCCGCATATGGGAACGCCGTCACCGTGGCCGAGTTCGCCCGGATCACCGGCGATGTGAACCAGGTCGCGGCGGCTGCTGACAGCGCGATCAACGTCGCGCTCAGCCAGACCCAAGTCATCTCGGGAGTCACCTTCTATTACCAGGACCACCCGCTCAGCTGCGAGGAGGCCGCGACGTCGATGGCGCTCTCGCATCAGGGGATCAACTTGAGCCAGGACCAGATCCTCGCCGAGCTCGGAGCGGACCGGCGCGGCGAATACGTCGACTCATCCGGCCGGGTGCGCTGGGGTAACCCGTACGAGACGTTCGTCGGCAACGTGAACGGCAGCGAGAGCAACTTCACCGGGTACGGCACGTACTACCCGCCGCTGGTTCGCATCGCGCGCGCCCACGGGGCCAGGATCATCGCGTATGGATCGATGTCCGCCGCGACCGTCTATGCGCGGGTCATCGCGGGCCATCCCGTCGTGGCGTTTGCGACGTGGGACTGGGCCTGGCACCCGCGTCGCGACTACCTGAGCTTTGACGGGCAGTGGATCCCATTCATCGGCCCGTACAACGCGTCACACGTCTACACGGTCGTGGGTGTAAGCCCGAGCTCGGTCCTGATCAACGACCCGATCCGCGGGCAGTACTGGATCAGCAAGGGATCTTTCCAGGCGGGCTACTCGGACTTCAACGAAGCCATCGTTTTTGCATAGCTCCCCTCCCCTGCGGGGGAGGGGAGATTTGGCTTTTAGGCCCCGGCGGCGGGGGCCAGGACCAGGAAGACTCGGCCGGCGTTCAGTGACGGGTAGGCCTGGTCGAGGTCATCGACGGCGTGCATCAGCTGGTCGTAGCTGATTGGGTAGCCATGGCCTCGGGTCAGTCCGGGGTCGTTGAGGATGTACTGGTCCGATCCGTTGTAGCCGGTCACGACGAGGTAGTGGGAGACCGACCAGCCGGCCTGCTCGTAGTGGCTCGAGTAGCCGGGATAGTTTGAATTGCCGAGGCCGTGAGTCCGCACGCCGAAGATCAAGGGCCGCCCCAATGAAAGCTGCTGCTTCATGTTCAGCCTGTCGGACGGCAGGATCTTGTAAGCCCAGCCCCAGTTGTTGCGGGCGACATCGCCCACCTGCTGGATGGTCAGGTCCACGGCCGGCTTCCACGTGCTGACCTGGTTGATGGCGGCGTCCGCGGTGTGGGGATCTATCAGGGCGCCCGAGTGGTCGCCCTTGAGGTAGCGGTCGACCATAACCAGGCTCGCCTCCTCGCACGTGTGCTGGCGGTCCGCCCAGTTGTTCAGGGGGGCCTGCGAGGTGAATGGGACGGGGAGAAGGACAGCGGTGGGCAGGTTCACGGGCGGCGGGGTCGGCGTCGACGTGGAGGTGAGATCGATCGGTACAAGGTCGGGTGTGACGTACGTGACCGTGGGCCCAGCGCCGAAAAAGGCGAAGTAGACACCCGCCCCGACGCCGATCGAGGCGACCAGGCCAAGCCCGAGGATCCACTTGAGGGCTCCCATCATCGCTAGCTACAACTCGGGAGCGCAATGAAAGGTTGCGCTTTGAGGATGTCCGATCTCGGTTCCATGGCCAACGGCGCCCGCAGTATACCGGCGGATTTACATCCCTAAACCCCAATAAAGTAGCCCGCCTGGCGTGGGCGTTTCAGTAGCGACTAGGGGATGGGCGATCCCCGGCTGATGGAGGGCAGGCGGTCTTGGGAGTCATCGCCAGGCGTGGGGAGATCAGGCCACCGAGTGGAGTGCGGTGGGGCGGTATCGCGATGGCCGTCACGGCCGCTCTGCTGCTTGGAAGCGGATCGGCATTCGTCATCCGCCACTACTTGAAGGAGCGCGAGGCGGCGGAGCCCCTCGCGGGCGTGACCACGGTCCACGCTCAGCCACTTCCGGTCGAGGTGGGGCCCGGGACGATGCCGACCCCGGTGGCGCTCCCGACCCACGTCTTGCTCCAGGTACCGTTCACCACGCAAGCCCCGCTCAACAACTGGGCTCAGCACCAGGAGAGCTGCGAGGCCGCCAACCTGACGATGCTGGTCGGCTATTGGCATCAGGACACGTCGGTGGTGATCGATCCCCATGCGGCCGATGCGACGATCAGGCAGATCGATTCGTGGAAGCCTGCGCCGGACCTGAACGACGTAATGCTGGGCGAGCTCGCCCGGCAGCACTTCGGCTACAGCTACCGGCTCGTCCCCAACGACCCGCAGGTGATAGCCGAGCAGCTCTCGGCCGGACGGCCGCTGCTCGCCGAGGTGCGCACCCACGGGCTCGGCAACCCGCGCTATCCCGGGTACAGCAGCCATTACGAGCAGACCGGGTGGTCGGTGCCGCATTTCGTCCTGATCATCGGTTACGACAGCGCTGGGGTCTGGCTGAACGACCCCGGCATCTCGTGGGGCCGCGGGTACCACATCAGCTACGCGCAGCTGGCGCACGCCATCGACGACCTCGACCAGCACCACCCGGCGCTCAACGAAGGCCAGGTGCTCCTGCTGGTCGCGCCCGAAGCTCAGCAGAACCTGAGGCCGGGAAACATCTAGCGACCTAGGATTGTCGCCGTGAGCGACGAAGCCGGCAGCGCGGCGGCGCAGCTGGGCAACCGCGCGGTCAGCAACTCGATCTTCATCCTGGCCGCCCGCTCGATCTCGAAAGTCATCTCGCTCGTCGTTGTCATCACGCTCGCCAACGCACTTGGCGACGCGAACTACGGACGCTACACCACCATGGTCGTGTACTCGGGCCTGGTCTCGGTAGTTGCCGACCTCGGATTTGCGCCGCTTTATACCCGCGAGGCCGCACGCAATCGCGCGGCGTTGGGCGACTACCTGGGGACGTTGATGCTCCTGAGAGTCGCGCTGGCGGCGGTTACAGCTGTCGTCTTCGCTATCGCGCTTGGTCTTGGCGCGGGGCTGCCGTCGCTGATCGTGCCGGGAATCGCGTTGTTGGTGGCGACCGCCTACGCGAACTTGCTTCGCAACACCTTCTATGCGGTCGGTCGGGCGGAGTTCGACGCCATCGCGCTGATCGTAGAAGTCCTGATTCAGGGCGGACTGATCTACCTCGGCTCTCGGCGACATTTCGGTGTCAGCTATTTCGTTTGGGCCTACGCGGCTTCGTACACCTTCACGATCGTCTATTCGCTGGTCGTGATCAGGGTCTTTCGCCTCGGTCGGGTGCGTGTCGGGCTCGACCTGAATCTCATCCGGCGATGGTGGCCGCTGGCTCTGCCCTTCGCGTACACGTCATTTCTGACCAATCTCTACTTCAACTCGGACACCGTGATACTTCAGCACTTCCGATCTTTCGCCGAGGTGGGTTGGTACAAGTTCGCATACAAGCCATTCGAAGCCCTGCAGTTCATCCCACTCGCAATCCAGGTCGTGGTGTATCCACTGCTCGCGGTCTACTTCGTCAGTGACCTCCCTCGCATGCAGGTTGCTTACAAGCGGTTCTTCAGAGTCCTGCTATTGCTCGGATGGCCACTCACCGTAGGCACTTTCGTGCTCGTCCATCCGATCGGCCGTCTGTTCCGTTTGTTTCCCCAATCAGAGCCCTCGCTGCGGATTCTCGCGTTCGCGATCGTCTTTCTATTCGCAAACTCTGCCTTCTACGCAACGCTGAACGCGACCAATCGCCAGCACCTCAACGCCTGGGCGACGGGGCTGGCTGCGCTGATCAACGTCGTGCTCAACCTCGCCCTCATCCCCTTCTATGGCTACCTCGCCGCCAGCGCGACGACGGTGCTCACCGAGGCGGCTCTCTGCACCTTCGGATGGTGGTTCGTCCAGCGAAATCACCCTGAGCTCCGGCTGGATGTGATCGGGCTGGGTTGGCGCATTCTGCTGGCGGGGGCGGTGATGGGGGTGGTCCTTTACCCGCTCAGCCGTTACTCGATCGCGATCAGCCTCCCGGCCGGCGGCCTGGTCTATGTCGTCGCGATCTACCTGATACGTGCGATCGAGCCCGAGGAGTGGCGCCTGGCGCGGGACGGATTGCTCTCGAGACTGAGACCCCGCCGAGCCGCGTAACCGACCCATCCCTCCGGCCGTTGGAGGGGTGGGAAACCGTAGAATCTACGCGCCCCCCAACCATGTCTAGAAACATTCCCGCGAAGATCACGACCAAGGGGGGCCACCGCCCTCGCGCCCGGATCCACGCGACCTGGTCGCCCATCGGGCAGAAGATGCGGCGCACCGCCATGTTCCGCGGCCTCGGCGCGATGGTTGCGGTGCTGCTCGTGATCGGCTTTGCAGCCGACGCCTACGCCCAGACCTTCTTCGACAGCCTGCCCTCGATCCAAGGCCTCGACAGCGCCGCGTTCGCCGGCGACACGATCATCACCTCGAGCGACGGGGTCATGCTCGCCGATGTCGGAAACCACGGCGACCACCGGCTTGCCGTAAAGCTGTCGCAGGTCGCGCCCGTGATGATCCAGGCCACCGTTGCGATCGAGGACAAGGGCTTTTACAGCAACCCCGGCTTCGACGCGGCGGCCATCATTCGAGCCGCCTACGACAACCTCCGCTCGGGGCACATCGTCGGTGGTGCCAGCACGATCACACAGCAGCTGGCCAAGCAGCAGTTTCTATCGCCTGACCAGACGGTCAGCCGCAAGATCAAAGAGCTCGCCCTCGCTTATGAGCTGGCCCAGACGTACAGCAAGGACCAGATCATGGAGCTGTACCTGAACAAGAGCTTCTACGGCTCGCAGTCTTACGGCATCGAGGCCGCGGCCCAAAGCTACTTCCACATCCCCGCCTCGAAGCTCGACCTCGCCCAGTCGGCTGTGCTTGCCGGTCTGCCCCAGGCGCCGACGGAGTGGAACCCGGTCCTGCACCCCGACGCCGCCAAGCTGCGCCAGACCGAGGTGCTGCAGGCAATGGTGCGCTCGAACTACATCTCGCAAGAGGACATGGACAAAGCGGTCGCCGAGCAGCTGACGTACCAGGCGCCGATCAACAGCTTCCTCGCGCCCCACTTCGTGGACTACGTGCTCGCCGAGCTGCGCCAGCTCGGGTTCCAGCCGGGGATCCAGCAGCTCAACGTCAAGACCACCCTCAACTACCACCTGCAGCAGATCGGAGAGTCGGTCATCAACTACAACATGGCCGCGAAACCCGGCCGCGGCTGTTACAACAGCGGCGTTCCTAACGGATGGCCCTACCTGTCCGAGGCAGGCGCTGCGTGCTGGGACCCCAGGGGTCAGCTGTCGTCGGGCATGATCGCCGAGGACCCGACGACCGGGGAGATCCTGGTCATGGTCGGCTCGCCGAACTACAACGCGTCGGCGGGCCAGATCAACTACACGACGATCCCCCGCAACATGGGCTCGTCCATGAAGCCGTACACGTACGGCGCGGTGATCAACGCTCGCGCCGCCACGGTCGACACCCCGGTGTACGACGGTCCGAGCCCTCTCATCTATAAGGACGCGTACAGCACGACCCCGTTCTACAACTACGACCACAGGACCCACGGGGTGCTGCCGCTCAAGAAGGCCTTTGCCAACTCATTGAACATCCCCGCGGTCAAGACCGAGCTCTCGATCGGAGTGCCTGCAGTCCTTGCCTACATGCGAAATCTCGGCGTCATGCCCCGCTACGTCAACCCCGACGGGACTTACAACCCGACTGCGCCGGGCGACGAGTACGGCCCGTCGCTCACGCTAGGCGGGTATCCGATCACGCTGCTTGAGCACGTGAGCGGAATAGCGACCTACGCCGACATGGGCGTGTACCACTCACCGGAGTCCATCCTCACCGTCTCGGACTCGCATGGCGCGGTCCTGTACACGACCCACCCTGACCAGCGCGCCCGCCTCGCGCTGGACCCCGCGGTCGCTTTCATCATGGCCCAGACCATGGCCGACGACCAGAACCGCTGCCTGATCTTCGGCTGCAACAGCGCCCTGCACTGGTCGGACCGCACCGTCGCGGCCAAGACCGGCACCACCGACAACTTCAAGGACGCCGTGACGATCGCCTTCACGCCGAAGATCGCAGTCGGCCTGTGGGTCGGCGACATCCTCAACAACAACTACACGATGGTCCAGGGGGCGGACGGCGTGTTCGTCGCCTCGCCGGCCGTCCACTCCTTCGTGTCGCAGGCCGAG
>Ga0209118_1001285_pt1 | contig 11877 bp, 9 predicted proteins | sample BlaSpr_A8_Ref_M1_FD_187988 | JGI IMG/M metagenome (GOLD analysis project Ga0209118, IMG submission 187988) | Forest soil microbial communities from Thunder Bay, Ontario, Canada - Black Spruce, Ontario site 2_A8_Ref_M1 (SPAdes) (version 2) | ecosystem: Environmental > Terrestrial > Soil > Boreal...
AGCCGTGGGTCGTCTACGGTCTGATGCGGACCAAGGATGCGGTCACGCCGTCGCTTTCCGGCAGTGACGTGCTGATGTCGCTGGGGGTGTACGTCATTGCCTACCTCGTGATCTTCGGCGCCGGTGGATATTTCATGGGGCGCTTCCTGCGTGCTGGTCCGACCGAAAAGCGTCCCAATGCGCAACATCGCATTGGAAGACCGGCCCGTCCGCTGTCGGCGGCGGAAGTCGATTAGAGTGCCATGAGCCTCGATCTCGTTCCTCTTTGGGCCGCCATTCTGGCGCTGGCGGTGTTCATGTACGTCCTGCTCGACGGCTTCGACCTCGGCGTGGGCATCCTGTCCGCATTTGCACCCGACGAGGCGAGCCGCGACCTGATGATGGATTCGGTGGCCCCAATTTGGGACGGTAACGAGACCTGGCTGGTATTCGGGGGTGTGGCGCTCTATTCCGCGTTTCCGCTCGCGTTCGCGATTATCATTCCGGCGGTGTACTTTCCGATCCTGATCATGCTGATCGGGCTTGTCTTTCGCGGTGTGGCGTTCGAGTTTCGGCACATGTCGGGCCGGCGCGAGCTATGGAATCGCTCGTTCCACTTCGGTTCGGTGGTGGCGACTTTCGCGCAAGGTCTGGTGCTCGGGACCTACGTCCAGGGCCTGCCCGTGGTCGGCCGCCAGTTCTCTGGCGGCAGCTTGGAATGGGCGACGCCATTCGCGATGATGACCGCCGCCGGCCTAGTCGTCGGGTACGGTCTGATCGGCGCCTGCTGGCTGGTGATGAAGACCGAAGGCGAGCTGCAGGCGTGGGCGCGCGAGAAAGCGATCCTGCTCGCCTTCGGCGTCGCCGCATTCATCGCGATGGTCAGTGTCTGGACGCCATTCCTGGAACCGCAAATCTACCGGCGATGGTTCGCGTGGCCGGATCTGCTGCTGCTCTCGCCGGTGCCGGTGATCACGCTGGGACTGTTTGTCTGGTTGCTGCGATCGCTGCGTTCGAAGCGCGACGTGTCGCCGTTCATTGCGGCGCTTGGTTTGTTCCTGATGTGCTATCTGGGACTCGGAATCAGCATTTGGCCGATGGTGGTGCCGTACACGGTGACGCTGTGGGCAGCGCAGTCGTCGTCGAAGTCGCAGGGGTTCCTGCTGATCGGCACCTTGTTTCTGCTGCCGATCATTCTCATGTACACCGGATGGTCGTACTGGGTCTTCCGCGGCAAGGTCGCTCCCGGGACGGGGTATCGCTAGCGGGGCGCTGCGATCGTGATGCGCTGGATCCGTGACCTGCGGATGCAACGCTGCGCATGCTTATCGCCTATCGGTCACTCTGCGGCTGCGTGCTAAACTTCGCCGCCTCCGCAACACCGACATTCGACTGCCGAACTGAATTTCAAGGGCGCATGGATTGCATCCGGAACCGGGCGGTGCCTTTGCAAGACAAAGCCTTGTCTCGCGTCGAGCACCGCACATGCGTGCTCGACGAACCATCCGAGTCGATTCAGTGAGCACGGCCGCGGCCGCCCGAATGGCTCCTTCGCCGGCGGCGTCGCTTGCCGTGAGCGACGTCGACGGCAAGCGCGAGCTGCGCCTTGCGGGCCGGCTCGACGCGTACTCCATCGCTGGCGTCTGGCCCGACGCCCGTGCGGCGCTCGATGCGGCGCCGAACGTGCCGGTGCTGATCGAGACTTCGCGCGTGGAATATTGCGATGGCGGTGGCATCGCGATGCTGGTCGATCTGCTGCGTCAACCGCGGCGGCCGGAGGCGCAGGTTTCGGTGGTCGGTTTGAAACCTCAGTTCCAGACCCTGCTCGATCAGTTCGATCCGGCCGCGTTGCGGGCGCCGCCCAAGGAACACGCCGAGCGGCTGCACACGGTCGCCGAAATCGGCCGCGCCGCCCTGATCGTCGGCCGCGATCTGTACTTGCAAATCGCCTTCATCGGCGAAACGAGCTCGGCGTTGTGGTTTGCAATTACCCATCCGCACCGCGTTCGCTGGAAGGACGTCTGGTACACCTGCGAGCAGGTCGGCGTCAACGCGCTGCCGATCGTGGCGCTGATATCTTTCCTGCTCGGCATCATTCTCGCGTTCCAGTCCGCGGTACCGATGCGGCAGTTCGGCGCCGAGATCTTTGTCGCCGACCTGGTCGGACTCTCGATACTGCGCGAGCTCGGGCCGCTGATGACCGCGATCCTGCTTGCCGGGCGGTCCGGCGCGGCCTTTGCGGCAGAAATCGGAACCATGAAGGTCAACGAGGAGCTCAACGCGCTGACCACCATGGGTCTCGACCCGGTCCGCTTCCTTGTCGTCACCCGCATCCTGGCCGCCTTGCTGATGATGCCGCTGCTCGTCATCTTTGCCGATCTGATCGGCATCCTCGGCGGCGCGTTGACCATGCTCAGCTTCAATATTCCGATCAGCGCTTTCCTGCATGAGGTCGACAGCCTGGTCGACGTCAAGGACCTGCTCGCGGGGCTCGCCAAGGCGCCGGTGTTCGCGATCCTGATCGCCGGCATCGGCTGCCTGCGTGGCCTGCAAACGCAGACCGGTGCCAGCGCCGTCGGCATTTCCGCCACGCGCGCGGTCGTCTCGGGGATCATTCTGCTGGTCGTCGTCGACGGCATTTACGCCTTCGTCTACTATCTGCTCGACATCTAGAACGCCCACCCATGCCCGCCGAACCCATCATCCGAGTGGAGCATTTCACTGCCGGCTACGAAGGCAACGTATTGATGCGCGACATCAACTTCAGCGTCAACCGGGGTGAAGTATTCGTCATCCTCGGCGGCTCGGGCTCCGGCAAGAGCACGCTCATGAAGCACATGATCGGACTCTACGAACCGATGGCCGGCGCGGTCTACATCGACGGCGACGATATCGTCACCGCGGAGGGCGACGCGCGGCGCGCGATCCTCAAGAAAATCGGCGTCATGTATCAGAGCGGTGCGTTGTTTGGCTCGATGACCTTGCTGGAGAATGTCCGCCTGCCGCTGGAGGAATATACGTCGCTCGACGACGATGCCATCGATCTCGTTGCCCAGATGAAGCTCAAGCTGGTCGGCCTCGACGCATTCAGTGGCCACATGCCGTCTGAGATCAGCGGCGGCATGCAAAAACGCGCGGCGATCGCGCGCGCGATGGCCCTCGATCCGACGATCCTGTTTCTCGACGAGCCGTCGGCCGGGCTCGATCCCATTACCTCGGCCGAGCTCGACCTGCTCATCCTGCGCCTGGCAAGGAGCCTGCACATCACGTTCGTCATCGTGACCCACGAGCTCGCCAGCATCTACGCCGTGGCGGACAGGGTCATCATGCTCGACAAGCGCACCAAAGGCATCATCGCCGAAGGAGATCCGAAGGTCCTGCGCGACACCAGCGACAATCCCTGGGTGCGTCAGTTCTTCCGGCGCGAGGCGGCCCCTGACACGATCGCCGAAACGGCATGATGCAATCGACCACTTGCCGCGGTCCTCACCGTTCCTTCTGTCCGCCGGCGCTTGGGAAAACGGCGCGCGGCTGCAAGCCCGCCGTGCGTAACGCATGAGCGCCCAGGCCAATTTCTTCAAGCTCGGTTTGTTCGTGATCGGCGCTACCGTGGTGCTGGTCCTGCTGCTGCTGATCCTTGGCTCCGGACGGTGGTTTCAGTCCAAGGTTGCGATCGAAACCTATCTCAACGAATCGGCGCAGGGGCTCGAGGTCGGATCGAAGGTCAAGTATCGCGGCGTGGTCGTCGGCGAGGTGACCAAGATCGGCTTCACCTACACCAAGTATCAGCTCGACAAGCCGATGGCGGAGCGGCTGCGCTACGTGATGATCGAGGCGCTGCTGTTGCCGCGACTGATCGGAGGCCGCGCCAGCGGCGATATCACGCGCCCGGAAACGGCGCGAATGGAAATCGACAAGGGCCTGCGTGTGCGCCTTGCGCCGCAGGGCATCACCGGGACGAATTATCTCGAGATCGACTACGTGGATCCCAAGACCAATCCCGAGCTGCCGATTTCATGGGAACCGGACAACCTTTATATTCCCAGCGCGCAATCGACGGTGACCCAATTCATCGGCACGGCATCGGACATCCTCGCTCGATTTCAGCGCCTCGATCTCGAGGGAATGCTCACCAATCTCAACCGGTTATTGATCACCACCAATAACCGCATCGAAGCTGTCGACACGGCTAAGCTGTCGCAGAACACGTCGCGGGTGCTGGGCAAGCTCGAGACCAAGCTGGACCAGTTGCCGATGGAGCAAATCGGCAAGGACGCTGCTGCGCTGCTGGCGGATTTGCGGGTGACCAACCAGCGGCTCTCCGCGATGCTCGACGACCCGGCGATCAAGCGCCTGCCGACGGACGCCGATGCGGCGGCTGTGGCGCTCAAAAAGGTGCTCGACGATCCGAATTTCGCGAAATCGCTATCGCACCTTCAGAGCACTTTGGCGCGGCTCGATCGTTTGACCGGCGGCGGCGAGACCGACCTGAAGCGGACCCTCGATAACCTGCGCCAGCTCACCGACAATCTCCGCGATCTGACCGAGAACGCCAAGCGCTATCCGTCACAACTGATTCTCGGCGCGCCACCGCTGCCGGCAAAAGGTCTTCAACAATGAACATGCCCGCTTCGTTTTCGCGTCGGCGCGCGTTGTCTTCCGCGGCGGCGCTCTTGGTCACTGGTTGCTCCCTGTCACGGCCGGAGCCGGTGAAATCGACCTATGTGCTCGATCCGCCGCGGCCGCCTGCCGCAACCGGCGCGCCGAGACCGGCGACATTGCGCGTTGCCACGGTGTCGGTGGCGGGCCCCTTTGCCAGCCGATCGCTGGTCTATCGCGAAGGCGATTTGAAATTCGAGACGGATTTCTACCAGGAATTTCTGGTGGCGCCCGCGGCGATGATCGGCGAGGCGACCGCGGCGTGGCTTTCCGCGGCGGGAATCTATCGCGCGGTCTTGCCGCCGTCGAGCTCGCTCGACAGCGATTTTTCCCTCGAGAGCTTTGTCAGCGAGCTTTACTTCGATCTGCGCGACCCTGCGCAGCCGGCAGCGGTGATGAGCGTCAAGTACTTTCTCACCGAGATCGCGGCCGGCCCCGGTGCATTTGTGTGGACCGGGGAATTGAGCTCACGGGTCGCCGTGCCTTCGCGCTCGGCTGATGCCCTGCTTCGCGGGCTCAACGCGGCGCTCGGCAAGGTGCTCGAGCAGCTTGCGGCAGCGCTGCGCGCGTTGCCGGTCAAATAATTTCTTTCCCTGACCCGCTTACGTTCTGACTGGCTTTAATCCCGGCTCGACCGCGCGAATGCGAAGCCAGCATGGGCTGTGGGTCAGGATGGCGCGCCGACGCGCCCGCGCGATCATTGCGTACAGCGCGCGACGAGGTCGTGTTGATCCGACTCGGTGACCGTAACACGAGCAAAGGCGCCGACCGTCAGGGCGGCGCCGTCGATCACCGAGACCACGCCATCGATCTCGGGTGCGTCGCCGGCGCCGCGCGCGATTGCGCCCGGGCCGTCGATCGCATCGACGAGGACGTCGAGAGTGCGTCCGACCTGCGCGCGCAGCCGCCGCGCGCTGATCGCAGCCTGCGCCGTCATGAAACGCTCACGGCGTTCTTCCTTGATTACTTCGGGCAACGCGCCCGGCAGCGCATTGGCTACGGCGCCATCGACCGGCGAATAGGCAAAGCAGCCGACACGGTCCAGTTCTGCCTCCTCGAGGAAGTCGAGCAACTCTTCGAACTCGGCCTCGGTCTCGCCTGGAAAGCCGACGATGAACGTCGAACGTATGGTTAAGCACGGGCGTGTCGCGCGCCAGGCGCGAATGCGCTCGAGCGTATTCTCGCTATTGGCCGGACGCTTCATCAGCTTCAGTATTCGGCGGCTCGCGTGTTGGAAAGGAACGTCGAGATATGGCAGAACGCCGCTGCCGCCATCCGACATCAGTGGCACGACTTCGTCGACGTGCGGATAGGGGTAGACGTAGTGCAGCCGCACCCACGCGCCGTGCTCTTCCGCGAGCGCTCCGAGTGCCTGGACCAACTCAGCCATTCGCGTCTTGAGCGGCCGGCCGCGCCAGAAGCCGGTCCGATATCGGACATCGACACCATAGGCACTGGTGTCCTGGGAGACGACGAGCAATTCGCGCACCCCCGCCTTGAACAGGCTCTCGGCTTCGTTCATGACGTCAGAGACCGGCCGGCTGACCAGATCGCCCCGCATCGACGGAATGATGCAGAACGTGCAGCGATGATTGCAGCCTTCGCTGATTTTCAGGTACGCGTAGTGCCGCGGCGTGAGCTTGACCCCCTGCGGCGGCAACAGGTCGACGAAAGGATCATGTGGTCGCGGCAGGTGCGCGTGAACGGCGTCCATGACCTCGCCCGCGGCGTGTGGCCCGGTGACCGCCAGCACTCTGGGATGTGCCGCGCGCACAAACGCGCCGCCTTGCTTGGCCCCAAGGCAGCCGGTGACGATGACCTTGCCGTTCTCGGCCAGCGCTTCGCCAATGGCAGAGAGCGATTCCTCGACCGCGGCGTCGATGAAACCGCAGGTGTTGACGACGACCAGATCGGCGCCCTGGTAGGTCGGCGCGATGGCATATCCCTCGGCTTTGAGCCTGGTAAGAATCTGTTCGGAGTCGACCAGAGCCTTCGGGCATCCCAGCGAGACGAATCCCACCTTGGGCGATGCGGCAGCGGCGAGCGGTCGGGGCCGGATTTTGGCTATGGCCATTCAGGGAGCAATCGTGCGGTGCAAAAAAATCAGCGCTGCAATGCGGATGCTGCGGTGCTTTTGAGCGTCAGCGCTTTTTTTCCTCGTCGGGCGAGGGTTGAGCGCCCGCGGCGAAGTTGGGGAAAGGAAACGAGGTGAACAAACCGCGTGTCTGATCCTGCATGCGCTGCTGCATATCCATGAACAATTTAGCATTCTGTTCGAGGTAATTGCCGAGCATGCCCTGCATCGCCGGAGCCTGCATTTGCAGGAATTGTTTCCAGAGGTCAGGCGTCAGCAGCATCTTGTCGCCGTAGATCTGCTTGGCCTGATCCTGCAGCTTGTTCTGAATGACCAGGAACGCTTTCACATTCTGCTCCATGTAATTGCCCATGATGCCCTGCAGCGCGTTACCGTAGAAACGGATCATCTGTGACAGCATCTCGCTGGAAAACATCGGCATTCCCGCGGACTCTTCTTCCAGAATGATCTGCAGCAGGATGCCCCGCGTCAGGTCGTCGCCCGACTTGGCATCGATGACTTGGAAATCGATGAATTCGAGCACCATCTGCTTGACATCGGCCAGGGTGATGTACCCGCTATTGGCAGTGTCGTACAAGCGGCGGTTGGGGTACTTCTTGATGATGCGAATCGGCTTGGCCATGCTGCACTCCCGGAAACGATGCGGCGATTATAACCTTCTGATTTATCAGGACGATTGAAACGCCGGCGGCGCCGCCAGCAGGGTCATTGGTGCATCGCACCAAATAGTCCTTGACTTGAGCGAATTCTGCCCCTACAATTGGTTTTGTGCAGTGCAGCAATAGTGGTGCGGTAACGAGGGTTTCCTGAGCACCGGAGTATCCGTCCGCACCCGAGCAATCCGGACCCGTTTAGGGTCCTAATCAACCTCAACGGAAAAGGATTCCAAATGTACAACGCAACCGAACAATTCGCTGATATCAACAAAGTTGGCTATGACAACGCGGTGAGGATCGCCTCGCTTTCGCTGGACAAGGCGGAGCGTTTCACCAAGTTGAACCTCCAGGCCGCCAAGGCCGCGCTCGAGCAAGGTGTATTTACCGCCAACGCCGTCGCGGGCATCAAGGATGTGCAGGAACTGGCCGCCGTCCGTGCCAAGCTCACCGAAGCCGGCATGCAGAACGCGCTGGGCTACTCGCGTGGCGTGTATCAGATCGCTTCCGAGGCGCAAGCCGATTTCTCGGAGCTCGCCGAAGAAGCGTGGGCATCGTACACCAAGGGTGTCGCGGCGTGGGTCGAAAAGGCGGCGAAGAATGCGCCCGCCGGCTCCGATTTCGCGGTGACGGCGCTCAAGTCGACGGTCGCGGCAACCACCGCAGCGTTCGACCAGTTCACGAAGGCGACCAAGCAGGTTGTGAGCTACGCCGACGCGTCGGTCCGTGCCGCCAGCGCCAACGCCGCCAACGTCGCCAAGGCGACGACCAAGGCGACGACCAAGGGTCGCAAGTAAGCTTCAGACAAGCATCGTCACCGGGTAACCGCCGGGAACTTGAATCCCCCGGCGGCGGTCCCAACATCGGAACTGATGACTCCTGTAGTTCTGTATCATTTTCCTCCTCCTAAATGATACAGCCTCGCCCCGGCAGCAATGCCGGGGCTTTTTTTGCCAGTCGCTCGTTCAGACCTCAGCTAGAACCCCACCTAGAACATATGCTGGCCGCCATTGATGGCGATGTTGGCGCCGGTGACGAAGGCAGCTTCTTCGGAGCTGAGATACGCGACCAAGCCCGCGACTTCGTCGGGCTTGCCGAGACGTCCGGTTGGAATTTGCGGCACGATCTTGGAATCCAGCACTTCCTGTGGAATCGCCATGACCATCTTGGTGCCGATGTAGCCGGGCGAGATGGTGTTCACGGTCACGCCTTTTTTCGCGATCTCGAGTGCCAGCGCTTTGGTGAACCCGTGCATCCCCGCCTTGGCTGCCGAATAGTTGGTCTGCCCGAACGCGCCCTTTTGGCCGTTGACCGATGCAATGTTGATGATCCGGCCCCATCCCCGATCGACCATGCCGTCGCATACCTGCTTGGTCATGTTGAAGCAGGAGTCGAGATTGGTTCTGATCACCGCGTCCCAGTTTGCCTTGTCCATTTTCTTGAAGGTCATGTCGCGGGTGATGCCGGCGTTGTTGACCAGCACGTCCACCGCGCCGACGTCCTTCACTACCTGGGCCACACAGGCGACGCACGAATCCCAGTCGACGACGTCGCACGGATAGGCGTGGAACTTGTAGCCCGCCTTTTTCATCGACTCGAGCCAATCGTGCGCCTTTGCATTGCCGGGAGAGTGGGTGGTGACTACTGTGTTGCCGAGCGCTGCGAGCTTCATGCAAATAGCTTCGCCGAGGCCTCCCATGCCGCCGGTCACCAATGCGACGCGATGTTTGTCTTGTGCCATTTTTGTCATCCTCCTCAGTGCAAACGATGGACCTGCAGTTCCCTTATTTACTTCCAGCACCGGTGGCCGGTGTCGCTCGGGCTTACCTCTCCACAGCCATCGCGACCCCCATGCCGCCGCCGATGCAAAGCGATGCGAGACCTTTCTTGGCATCGCGCCGCGCCATCTCGTAGAGCAGCGTCACCAGGACGCGGCACCCTGATGCCCCGATCGGGTGGCCGAGCGCAATCGCGCCGCCATTGACGTTGATCTTGCTCGTGTCCCAACCCATTTCCTTGTTGACCGCACAGGCCTGCGCGGCGAATGCCTCGTTGATTTCCATGAGATCGAGGTCAGCCGGCTTCCAGCCCGCCTTTTCGAGGCAGCGCCGCGAGGCAGACACCGGTCCCATGCCCATGATCGAAGGGTCGACGCCGGAAGACGCGAACGCCTTGATCTTCGCCAGAGGCTTGAGACCGAGCTTCGCCGCGCGTTCGGCGCTCATGACCACGACCCCGGCTGCACCGTCGTTGATGCCCGATGCGTTGGCGGCAGTCACCGATCCGTCCTTGGCAAATGCAGGCCGCAAGCCGCTGATCGACTCGAGCGTCGTCCCCGTCTTGATGAATTCGTCCGCGGCGAAGGCGAGCGGATCGCCTTTGCGCTGAGGAATCATCACCGGGACGATCTCGTCCTTGAACTTTCCTGCTTTCTGCGCGGCTTCGGCCTTGTTCTGGCTCGCGACCGAGAATTCGTCCTGCTGAGCCCGCGAAATACCGTATTGTTTGGCGACATTTTCCGCGGTTGTCCCCATGTGATACTGATTGAAGACATCCCACAGACCGTCAACGATCATCGTGTCGACGAGCTTGGCGTCGCCCATCCGGAATCCATCGCGCGATCCGGGCAGCACGTGGGGCGAGGCACTCATGTTCTCCTGCCCGCCCGCAATGACGATCTCGGCATCGTCGCAGCGCAAAGCCTGCGCCGCGAGCATGACCGCTTTGAGCCCGGACCCGCAGACCTTGTTGATGGTCATCGCCGGAATTGCCGCCGGCAGCCCGGCCTTGATCAGCGCCTGACGCGCCGGGTTTTGACCGCTGCCGGCAGCGAGCACCTGGCCCAGGATCACTTCGGAAATCTGATCGGCTTGCAGCTTGGCGCGAGCGAGCAGCTCGCGAATCACGGTAGCGCCCAATTCAGGCGCCGGGATTTTCGCGAGCGCGCCTCCGAATTTGCCGATGGCGGTCCGCGTTGCGGCGACGATGACGATGTCGGTCACTGGGTTCTCCACAAGAGGATAGATAGAACGACCGGCTTGCAGGACAGCGCGCCGGACAATATTCCCTCCATTTTAACGCAGGAGTCTTCCCGCCGCATCTCGATTCGCAAGCAGCGGCCGATTCTTGCGCGGCAAAAATGCGCTCCTCAAGCGACCTGTTCGGCAACGTAGCTCCCCGGCGCCGGAGCCAGCGCTCGATGCTTATCGCTCCCCGCGCTCGCCGGCGCCGCCCGCCGCGGCCCCCCGTGTTCCGATTGCCAAGCCGACCAATGCGGCCACCAGCTTCCCGGATGCACCGCCGCGCGAGAGAGCCAATCGTCTGCGTCGTCGGTAAGCAGCTCGTTGGTCCAGAAGTTGCGGCGATGCTTTTGCGGCGGATTGATGACGCCGGCAATATGTCCCGATGCGCCAAGCACAAAACTGAGGTCGCCGCCCAGGAGCCCGATCGTCTTGTACGCCGATCGCCACGGCACAATGTGGTCATCGTGCGTCGCCAGGACATACGTAGGCACCGAGATGCGTCGTAGATCGATCGCCTGGCCGCACATGGTCAATGCCCCGGGCTCGCGTAGGCGGTTATCGAGATACATGTCGCGCACGTAGGAAAAATACATGGGACCGGGAAGGTTGGCGGAATCGCTGTTCCAGTAGAGCAGATCGAAGGCGGGAGGCGTCTGGCCCTTAAGGTAATTGCCGACCACGTAATTCCACACCAGCTCGTTCGGCCGCAGGCTCGCGAACGCGCTCGCCAATTCACTTCCTCGAATCCGGGCTCCGGCAAGGAGCGCTCGCTCGCGAGCGGCGAGCGAATCGCGCGAGATGTAGACGCCGATATCACCGGGATCCGCGAAGTCGAGCATCGTCGTCAGCAAAGTAGCGCTCGCGACGTGCGGCGTGTGGCGCGCCGCCAGCACGGCGAGCGCGCACGCGAGGAGCGTGCCGCCGACGCAAAATCCTACCGTGTTGATGGTCTTGCTCGATGCGATCTCGCGCGCGACATCAAGCGCCGCAAGCGCGCCGCGTTCAAGGTAGTCGTCCCAGGTAAGGTTCCCGAGCTCGGCTGGAATGTTGCGCCAGGAAATCATGAATACGGTGTGGCCCTGCGCAACCACGTGCCGAACGAAGGAATTCTCCGGCCCTAGGTCGAGGATGTAGTACTTGTTGATGCACGGCGGGACAATGAGCAGCGGACGCCTGAATACGGTGGGCGTGGTCGGCGCGTATTGGATCAGCTCGATCAACTCGTTCTTGAAAACGACGCTGCCCGGCGTCGTCGCCAGATTGCGTCCTACCTCGAATGCGGTCTCGTCGGTCATGGCGATCCGGCCGCGCTGAGCGTCGGTGATCAGGTTCGACGCGCCTTGGACAATCGAGGCGCCTCCAGAATCGAGTGCGAGCCTCAAGGCATCGGGATTGGTCGCGAGAAAATTCGACGGTGCAATGGCGTTGATGTACTGGTCGGCGATGAATGCCAGCTTTTTTTTTGTGT